>Ga0102950_1000074_pt1 | contig 23554 bp, 23 predicted proteins | sample SalPon2A_B_D2_MG_FD_78505 | JGI IMG/M metagenome (GOLD analysis project Ga0102950, IMG submission 78505) | Soil microbial communities from South San Francisco under conditions of wetland restoration - Salt Pond MetaG R2A_B_D2_MG | ecosystem: Environmental > Terrestrial > Soil > Wetlands | place...
GAACAGAAGCTTCCCGTGAATCGAGGTTTTATACTTATCGAGTTGATCAGTCGGCAGTGTCGGGTTGTGGTCGTGCATGTATTTGGCGTCGCTGTGACACCGGGCGCAGAACGCCGGCACCTGCAAATGTGTCGGAGCCCCTCGCCAGTCTTTCGATTTGCGAACTTCATCCATGTCATCGAGCGTGGGATCCCCGCCGTGACAATCGTAACAGGCCAGTCCGTGCTGGATATGGACGTCGTGAGCAATCTTGTGCGAGGGTCCGCTATCGTCTTCGAAATCGTAATGGCACGTCATGCAGTTGTTCTGATCGCTGGGGGCGGCTTTAAGCAGGCCGGCTACCATGAAACCGAGTAATATGTAAGCAGCTGTACGCATCACCACCTCCTATACCAAATATCCGATAAGGGTCATCGCCACAATAAAGGCGAGTACGAACCACCCGAACGCCTGGAAGAATCCGGAACGCTCCCCGGCGACGGATTTCTTGTCGAGGAAGGGTACCAGGGCCCAGACGACTCCCCCGACCGTGAAGACGGCGATGCCGACCAGCTCTCCTTCCATAAACCAGATGTGCGAGGGCAGCAGCTTGAGCGACTGGAAGGCGAACATGAAGTACCATTCAGGTCGAATAACCGCCGGCGGCGGTGCGAACAGATCCGCTTTCGCACCGAGCGGCCAGTGGACAACGCCGATTCCTTCGGGAAACAGCACTGCCAGCACGGCGAGCACGTTCAGCACGATCAGCCAGACGAGCAGATCCCTGAGCAGGAAGCTCGGGAAGAACTTCATGTATTTCTTCTGAGACTGCGGCTTGTCTTTCCATTCGAGCGGCTCGCTCATTCCCTGGCGCTGGATGAAAACCAGATGCCCGGTCAGCAGCAAGGTGAACAGACCGGGAAGGATGGCGACATGGAGGCCGAAGAACCGTCCTATGGTGGCACCGGTTACGTCGTCCCCCCCGCGCATTATCGTCATGATCTTGTGTCCGATCACCGGGATGGTGCCGGCCATACCGGTGCCGACGCGGGTGGCGAAGAACGAAAGCTCGTTCCAGGGGAGCAAATATCCGGAGAAACCGAACAACATCGCCAAACCGAGCAGCCCCATACCGGTAAGCCAGGTCAGCTCGCGCGGTGTGCGATAAGCCTGGGTCAGATAGACGGTAAACATATGGACGAATACCGACAGGATCATCAAGTTGGCCGACCAGGAATGGATCGACCGGATCAGCCAGCCGAATGAGACGTTCGAGACGATGAATCTAACTGACTCGTAGGCCGATTCCGCGCCCGGACGATAATACATAAGCAGCAGAATCCCGGTGACCACCTGCACGATAAACAGAAAGAGGGAGATACCGCCGAAATAGTAGAAGATCGAGTGTCCGTGAAGGGGGACCACCTTGTGACTCATGTATTCGACAAGAGCATCGATCTTGAATCGATCGTTTATCCATCCGTAGATTGTCCCGCCGGAGGGCTTGCGTGTCTGAGAGGTCGTTTGTGCCATCAGCCGGCCTCCTGACTCACGTAAATGACGTCACCGACCTGCTTCACCTGATACTCAGCGAGCGGCTTCGGTGGCGGGCCGGAGATGTTGGCTCCGGTGTAGCTGTACTTCCCGTTGTGGCAGGCGCACCAGATCAGTCCGAGGTCCGGACGATTTTGCACCGTGCACTGGAGGTGTGTGCAAATCGCCGAGAGTGCGGCCAGCTTGTCTTTTTCGTTGATGAAGATGATACCGAGATCGCGACCGTACTTGAAATACTTCGCCTTCTTCGGCTCTGCCTCGATTTCTGCCCGGGTGTAAGGGAGTTTGAGTTGTGACAGCTTCGCTTCGGTTACTGCAGGAGGGACAAGATAGTCCCAGATAGGATACAGAACCGCGCCAAGCGTCGCAATCAACCCGCCACCGAGGAGAATTTCCAGAAACCCTCGGCGGCTAGTCTTCGACTCTGCCATTGTTACCTCCGCCGGAAATTATTAGAACAATAACTCCGTAATGGTAACACGGCATTATACCTGAGTCAACACTAAAGCTTAATGCAGCTTTGACCGCTCGGAGCGCGATCGAACTACTATATGATCGCGATCGCCTCGATTTCGATCTTCACGTCTTTGGGGAGCCGACTCACTTCGATCGTCGCACGGGCCGGTGGATTGACATCGAAATACGTACCGTACATCTCATTGACCGGACCGAAATCGGCAAGATCGGACAGATATATCGTCGTTTTCACCACATTGACATACTCTCCGCCCGCTTCTTTGAGCACGTGCCCCATGTTGTCCATGACCTGCTTGCACTGCTCTCCGGCCGTCTTGCCCACAATCTCCATCGTCTTGGGGTTGAGCGGGATAATTCCTGAGAGGAATACGATGCTCCCGCCGCTGATCTTGATCGCCTGCGAATACGGCCCGATCGCCGCAGGTGCTTTATCCGTTTTGATAATCTCTTTCATTTGACCTCCGGGTTTCAACTCGGTCAATATACGTATCCACCCGCCCGCAGCAAAGCATATATAGAAAGCGGGAGATTCCGATTTGGACTTCTCGCAGAGATGTGAATGCGAGGGATGAGAGTAGGATCAGACATTGACGAGACCGCGCGGTCCCATCAGTTCGACGAACGCCTTCAGCGCTTCATCGTCGTAGGCTCCCTTCAGCGAGAACATGATCCTCAGCGCCGGGAATGTGTCCATCGCCCGCTGGTAGACACGCTCGGTCGTCATTGCATCGAACGAATCGGCAATAGCGACTATCTTCGAATAGACGTGCATCTCGCGCAGAGAGAGCGCATTGGGATAGCCGCTTCGGTCCCCCCGTTCGTGATGCTGAAGGATCGGGTAGTAAGTCGCAGCCGGGACAATATCCGTTTCAGTCAGTATATCGACACCCCACTTGGGATGCTTCTTCATGATCTCGAACTCGATCGAGTTGAGAGACGAGCGTTTGTTAAGGATCCGATCCGAGATTTTGGATTTGCCAATATCATGCAGCAACGATCCGATTCCCAATTCGTACAGGAACTCCTGATCGTGGAACCCCATCTGCTGAGCGAGAGCTATGGAGAAAGTGCAGACGTTGACTGAGTGGGTGTATGTGTAGTAGTCGAACGACGTGATCTTCAGCAGATTCAAGAAGGCTTCGCGGCCGCCAAGGATGTAGTTGACCGTATTGGCGACGAGATCTTTCGAGCGTTGGATATTCTCGCCATAGGTCGGATTCGAGAGCACATCTTTGACCAGACCGGTGGACGTGGAATAAAGAATAGTCGCTTTCTTCTCTTCCTGAATATGGGGGTCGATCAGGATTTTGGGAAGGTTCTGCTCGATATACCGCTGATATTTCTGTTTGCTGTCGGTGGTGATGAAGAGCCGGTCAACTTTGTTCTCCATCAGCTTTTGGCGGGTCCGCTCGGTGAACGGAAGGTCGGCCGATCGGTAGAGGACGAGGTTTCGGTTGACGTTGAGGTAGAGGTCGAAATCGAGGACAGAGTCCACCCGGATGGAATCCAGATGAATAGCCATGAATTTATCTTCAGTTCGGTTTTTGATAGCGCTGGAAGTCATAAATGGCCGCTGCCTGCCTGTAGTCTACTCTTCACGCCGATAATTAGTTATGAGAAATATATCGGCAAATGCCGGGGATTCGTTAAAAAAAACCCCCTGAAAACTCAGGGGGCCTGTAGGAGGGATGGAGAAATCAAGCCTGGTCAGGCATTGAGATTTTTGATCGAATGAAGCACGGAATTGAGCGAGCTGGTGATGTTCGTCAGGATCAGGGAATACCGCTTGAGCAGTTCTGAATACTGCCAGCGCATCTGGAAAGCCTTCTCCGGGAAATCGAACAGGCTCAACAGCACTACCTTGTATATCTCATCGATATAATTGACTACATAGAACGGATATTCCGGAACGTTTTCATCCTGGACCTCTCCTTTACTGATCCTATCTCTATACACCTCAACCTTTTCAAGCATCACGGTACCGAAACACCAGGGGGTCATGATGATTCCGAGGTTCGCGCCATCGGTGTAAAACCGACGGATATTCTTGAGCAAGAGGTCAAGTATCACTGCTTTGGCTCTGTAGAAGGCTACTGTCTCGGAGTAGCTCAATTTGATCTCGGCGAGCCGGAGCCTTACCGCCTCCTTCTCAGCCAGAGCATTGGCGTATGTCAATTCGAGGAAACGATAGAAATCCTCAAAGTAAACCTTGGAATTCTCAGACAGAGACATGATGAAAAACCCGGTGTCATCCCTGCGAATTCTCGGGTCGGTTGTCGTCTCAAGCCGTTCCGGCGAGAAGCCTCGTTGAAATCTTCCTTCCAGCATATTCTCTCTCCTACTTTCTAAGCTATCTGCCGGGTAGTACTGCATCGGATATGCCGATTGCCGGTTTTTCGGCTTCATTGTTTGAAACGGCTTGTTATATCATTGGCAATCAATGTGATAGGGATGATGTTAAGGAATTTCGAACGCCCCCCTGCGGGGCTGAACGAACGTGCACGTGTTCGCACAAAAGTCACATCGATACGTCAGTGTGTAATCAGATGCAGGCGTATTCGTGAAAGGATTAGGGTGCGGTCAGCCGACGGCAGAATTCAAGAAAGCATTGCTGTCAATTTTTTAAAACAGAGCTAAGAAGTCCCCCTACCCCTCACCGACATTAATAATGTCAAAGTCACTAAGGACTGCGTTTTCAAATTTTTCGGAGGACTCTCATGCCAGACCGTTGGGCACCCGATCTTGTACGGGACGAAAAAGCCGGCCGTCAGCACCATTCGAAAAAGCGACCGGCCAATTGGGAAGATCGTTTGAACAGGAAGAAGAATCGACTTCACAAACGGGGGAAGAAAGAGTTGATCGAAGATCTCCGGCTCATCGAGCTCGAAGAAATCGCCGAATAGCCGGCTCCCGGTAAGCAATCCAATTTTACGATCATGTATGCCTCCCTCGCGAGGTGTACGCGCGATGCTTGCAGCAGGGAAGACTCGCTTCGAGCCTGCTGTATCAGTCCCACCGCGCAAGCGGCGGTATATCCAAAGCGGCACCTGACGTAGGGCGGCGTTCCGGATGAGGACGCATCAGTGTCCGAAGAAGAAACCCGACATCTTCGTCCATGGCCCGCGTACGAGCGGATCAAACCCTCCTTCTCAGGATCGGTTTTGACGTGACATATATCCGTTATCGAATCCACGAACGTCTGTCGGCATCCGCATAACACCCGGCCGGAAGACCGGTCGGGCCTACAAAAGATAGTCAAGGATCAAGGTGCTGTAAGTCAGCTATCGTAGGTCAGGAGGCCTGCCCTCCTGACATTGAGCGTTGATTCGCCACGTTGGCAGCGAGTAGACGTGACATATATCCGTTATCGAATCCACGAACGCCTGTCGGCATCCGCACAACACCCGGCCGGAAGACCGGTCGGGCCTACAAGAGATGATCTACGATCAAGGGCAGATCCTTATTAGAATCCACCGGACGCAATGTTCCGCATGCAACTGAAAAGCTTAATCATTCAACCCCAATCCATCGAGAATCAGCGGCACGCATTTCTCGATCCGTGCTTCCCGCGTCTTCGATTGTTTGGCAGACGAAAAATAGAAGAGGTACTGCCGTTGTCGTCCCGGCGTCAGCGCCTCGAAAGCGGTTCTTAGAGCAGGAATCTCATCAAGCTTGCGTTGGAACTCTTCCGCAACCTTGTAGTCGGAAGTCTTTTTGAGCTTAACCTTCCGGCCGGCCTTTTCCACTTCAATAGCTTCTTGAACATATGCCTTCACGATCGCCTTCTTGCTGACAATCTCCCGCACATTGGTGAAGCGGATCTGTCGTGCCGCCTGCACGTTCTCGGTCTGTCTGATCAGGACGCCCTTGGGATCAGCCAGCAAAGCACCCTTGAAAAACAGAAGGGCACAGTACTCCTTGAAGCCGTGCATCAACACGACGTTCTTCTTCTCCAAAGTGTAGCAGGGAACTCCCCATTTGAAATCCTCGGTCAACCGGCAATCCAGTATGATTGCTCTCAGTTTCTCGAATTCTTCGCGCCAGGTCTTCGTCTTTCGCAGAAACTCATCGACCTTCGGGTTCTTCTTGACTGGTGTTCCGGCGCTCTGTTTGGTCACGGTACTATGATCTTCGAATTTACGGTTTCCAGTCGGCAATAAAGATATTCGTCTCGTGCGGTTTGCTGCTGTCACGATTCGATGCGAACACCAGCTTCTTGCCATCGTGACTGAACATCGGGAAAGCATCGAAACTCGGACAATACGTAATCCGCTCAACCTTCTTGGTGGCAATATCGACCGTGTACAAGTCAAAATTCATTCCCTGGGGATCACCGACATTGGAAGCAAAAATCACAGACTTGCCATCGGGAAAGAACTAAGGGACAAAGTTAGCCGCTCCGTTGTAGGTCAGTTTAATCGGCTCCCGATCTTTCAAATTCATCACGTAGATCTCAAGATGCATCGGTCTGACCAACCCCTGCTTCAACAGGTCGCGGTACTCATCCAGGTCCTTGCCGGTCGGGCGCGACGCTCGCCAGCAGATCCATTTGCCATCGAGAGAGAAGAACCCGCCGCCATCGTAGCCCGGCGTATTCGTCAATTGCTCAACGTTCTTACCGTCGGGATCCATCATATACAGATCCAGGTCGCCGTTGCGAACCGACGTAAACAAAATTTTGTCACCCTGCGGCGAGTAGACACACTCGGCATCGTAGCCAGGCGTATTCGTAAGCTGCACGAGGTTGGATCCATCCGGATCGGCCTGGAAAATATCATACCCTTTGTAAATCGCCCAGACATACCCCTGGGACATATCCGGTCTCGGCGGGCATTCATCGCCGGCGAGATAAGTCGAAGCATATATGATCTTCTTCCCGTCGGGCGAAATGAACGAGCAGGTAGTCACACCTTTGCCGTTGGACACCATCCTGACGTTGGTGCCATCGGAGCTCATGCGAAAAATCTGGTCGCACGGCAGGGAGTCGCGGTTCGACTGGTAGATCAGCTCGGAAGCGTCGTAGGAGAAATAAGCTTCGGCGTTCTGGCCGCCGAATGTGAGCTGTTTGAGATTGGCCAGGTGCGTCTCCCCTTCATAGATAGTCGGGGTGCCGACCGAGTGGTCGGCCTCCTGCTCGGCCTGCTCCTTGCTCTTGAGATCCTTCTGGTAGGTTTGCTTATCGACTTTCTCACCGCATCCGGCGGCAAGAACACACAGGGCGACAGCGCTTAACAATCTTCTCACTCACTCCTCCTTATCGACGGGAATCAACTTGCTTGTTTTTGACAATAAACTGACTATAATACGTTCTGTAAATCGAAAAATCTTCAGAGGAAATGGGTTATGAGAATGCGATGGCTTGTCATATTACTGCTATTTTGTTGTGCCGTTTCGGCTGCCGGACAGTCCCGAAACAGCGATATTCTCGGACAAATCCTCGGCGAAGTCGGGTTCACCCGGGCCGACCTTGGCTACCAGCCGAAAGGGTACTGGAACCGCTTCCCACTCGATATTCCGTATAAACTAACATCATTCGACGACTTGTACGCCGAGCCGCTCAAGCTCTACGACTATGCCGAAGTAATGGGAAACACGGTGGAGCTATATCTGGACCCGGCATATGCCGACACGGCTCACGACGGACTCTACAAGCTGTTGTACAATCTTGGAGTCGACAAGCGGCTGGGAGGGTTCAGATCCTACTCGGCCAATCTGCTTCCTGCACCAGCGGGCAAAGAACCGCTGGCCAATGCAGTCGACCGACTGTTCGCCTTGGCCGGCCAGTCCACCCAGTTCTATACTTTCGGATCGAAGGCCGACTGGCCGAACTACCATCAGGAGATTCTCGACAAAACCAAGGCGCTCCCCGACAGTGTGCGGATCATTCTGGCGCAATTGATTGTCAACCTGGCCGATGCAATCTCCTGGCGGGAGATGGCATTTCGCAAGTGCGATCGCTCGGCCATGGAGAGAGCTTTCGCCATCCGCGATCTCGCCGATACCCAGGGAGACGGCATGGTCTACCATCCGGAACTCGACGATCTCGCCCGCACTATCGACTGGCCATCTTTGCACTACGCAGCCCTCAAGGTTGCTGCAGCTTCGGAGCTGGCCGAATCATCGCTCAGGCGATTTGTCAAACAGATCCCCGATGATTTTCAAATGGAGTTCGAGACACCGTTCGGACGGATTGCAGTCCTGTCCCCTACCTACAAGATAGATAAGCTGCCAAGCAGCTTCATGGGTTCACTGCGGGCTCCTCTGAACGGATGGTATGAGATTGACGCTACAAACAGCCTGCTCATAGTCGATTTCGGCCGTAATACAATCTATCAAGGGACACCCGGCGCGACCTCGTCACTTGCCAATCCGATCTCGGTGGTCATTGACCTTGGCGGCGATGACTACTACGGATATGAAAAATCCTCTTATCCGCCGTGCGCCGGAGTTGGCTTGCTCGGTGTCGGATTGGTCCTCGACAGCAAAGGGGACGACCACTACAACGGATCAACCTTCGCCCAGGGGGCCGGGATGCTCGGAGTGGGAATCCTGATGGATCGGGAAGGAAACGACAAATACAAGGCGGCTCTTTCGGCCCAGGGTGCAGGGTACTTCGGAATCGGTCTCTGTTTCGATGCAACCGGCAATGACGAGTACTATCTCTACGGCGATGGCCAGGGGATGGGTGGGATCGGCGGCGGTGTTGGGGTTTGCGCATCGTTCGAAGGGGATGATAAGTACACCGCCGAACCTTACACCAGCGTCTACAATCGAGGCGATTATCACAGTCAGAACAAGATCAACGCTAACAATGCTCAGGGCTCCGGATTCGGTCGTCGCGGCGATGGATCCGACGGCCATGCGTGGGCCGGCGGACTGGGTGCGATAATCGATATACACGGGAACGATACATACTACTCCGGCAACTGGACCCTCGGAGTCGGATATTGGTTTGCGACAGGTATTGTCGATGACCGCTCGGGCGACGATGTGTACAAGTCGTGCTACTTCACTCAAGGTTCGGGAGCACATTATTGTAACGGGATTCTCCTCGACGAAGGAGGAAACGACAAGCACGAGTTATTCGAGACAGCAGGTGCTGCGCTCGGGTTTGGCTGGGACTTCACCAACGCCCTCCTCATTAATATAGGTGGTAACGACGTCTATCGCGCCAAGATGATCTCGATGGGCCTCGCGCAGATCAGATCCGATGCCTTTCTTATCGACATTGGCGGTGATGACAGGTACTATCTGGGCAAAGGCACCCCCGGCCTTGGAGAGGCTACCTATCGCTCTGACTACCGACATCCGTCGAAGTTGACGCCGTACTACTACTATTCGAAGTCGTTCGGCGGGTTTATCGATATCGGCGGAACAGATTCATATTTTGAGTTTTCCGACAAATCGGAGAATCCGAATCCGTTCGCGAAGAACAACAGCATGTGGCAGCAACCGGCTCCGTCAGATTCAACTTACGGTGCGAACAATTTCGGCGTCGGTATCGATGTCGACTCCGGCGTCGTGCCTGAGTTGGAGAAATGGAAGTAATGCGCTTGAGTCTACCGGTGAAGGTAAAAGAAATCGCACCGGCCGAGAACAATTCTCCGGTCTGACGCTGTTGTAAAGTTGTGGTACTTCCAGTACAACCATCGCGAGACCAGTACAATATCATGATGAGAGGATAATCATGCCATCAAAAGTAATCGTTATTACCGGCGGAAGCAGCGGGATCGGCGCCGAACTCGCCCGTCAACTCGGCAAACAGGGACACAAGCTGGTATTGGCCGCCCGTCGCGAGGCAGAGCTGAAGAAAGTAGCCGAAGAGACCGGGACGGAAACAGCGACTGTGGTAGCCGATGTCCGCAGCAGGCAGGATGTGGAGAAAGTCAAGAAAGCTGCGCTCGACAAGTTCGGCGTGATCGATGTCTGGATAAACAACGCCGGTCGCGGAATCAACCGTCCCGTCATGGATCTCACCGATGACGATGTAGATGAAATCATCAGCGTCAATCTGAAGTCCGCTTTGTACGGTATGCAGACGATCATACCGTATTTCAAAGAAAGAGGTCAGGGACAGCTGATCAATGTCTCGTCATTCCTGAGCAAAGTCCCGTTCGCCTCGATCAGGTCGATCTACAGCGCGGCCAAAGCTGCCCTTAACAGCCTTACCGCCAACCTTCGCATGGACGTTGCGCCGCAGTATCCGGAAATTCACATCTCAACAGTTCTTCCCGGCGCGGTCACGACCGAGTTTGGCAAAAATGTTCTTAACGGCCCGCCTGTTACTCCTGTGAACTACAAAGCTCTCAACGCTCAGACGGCCGATCAGGTGGCCGAAGTGATGGTCAAACTGATCGAGTCTCCTGAGGCCGAAGTGTATACGAACCCGGCCCAAAAGGAAATCGCGATGAGTTACGTCAAAGATGTCTCCGCAATGGAGCAAATGGCGCGGGCAATGAAACGGTAGGAACCGTATCATTGCCGATTGCGTGACAAACAGTTAGCACGCAGTCAGGACGCCTTAGCGAACTTGGCCGGATCGATCAAACTCGATCCGGCCTTTTTCTTTTCAAAAGATGAAACTGATGATGGATAATTTCCTAATCTTTTGTATATTGTCTTCCGTGGGAGGGTCGATCGCTACACGCTTAATCGGCCCGTTTCGTGAGGTAACAAAGACAGAGGAGTAACCCGAATGACTGCGGCGAAAAGCAGATATTTCCGTTACGCTACATCTGCAATTATAACGGGGCTGGTCACCTATCTCGCGCTCGGCTACGGTACGCGGACTTTTGAGTCGTACTGTCCATTCGGTGGCGCTGAGAGCCTGTGGGGACTGTTCAGCACCGGCGAGTTTTCGTGCGCCCTCGGCCCGATCAACCTCTCGTTGATGATCGCCCTCATTGCCCTGGTGATTCTCTCCAAGAAGTCGTTTTGCGGTTGGGGCTGTCCGATCGGATTTTTTGGTGAACTGCTCGGCAGATTCGGCGGAGTCGCCTGGAAGAATCGTCCAAAAGTGAAAAGCCCGGTCAACAAATGGCTGAAGCTTCTTCGCTATGTCGTCCTGATTCTCTCGCTCTATTTCACCTATCGCGTGGGAGACCTGATCCTTCGCGGCTACGATCCATTCTACCTGATCTTCTCCGGACTCGGGCACGGCAGTGTCGGATGGATTTCCATTGCGGTTCTTTCGCTTATCACAGTCGGTGCTTTGTTCGTCCCGATGTTGTTCTGCCGATATCTCTGTCCGCTCGGGGCGATTTTCGATCCGTTCAGCCGACTCGGACTGATTAAGATCACCCGCGATGAATCAACCTGTACTTCGTGCGGCAAATGCTCGAAAGCGTGCCTGTGGGATATCCCGGTGCAGGAGTTGAAAGTGGTACGTCAGCGCGACTGCACCAATTGCCTCGAATGTGTCGATGCCTGCCCGGAGAAGAACACCCTCCAGGTCAAGGCCGGATTATAGGAGAAGATATGCGAGTACCCAAACTCATATTTCCCGTCCTGGTATTTGTCGCTCTGCTCGGCGGCTATTTCCTTCGCACCGCCTTCACCCAGCCGACTACCAACATCGCCTACGATACCAAGACGGGCACGCAGGCAGTGTTCATTGTCGACGGTCTCAAGTGCAAAGGGACAGCCGGGTTTTTTACCTCGCTCTACGAAAACACGCCGGGGATCATTGGCATCGAAACCTTTGCAACTGAACATAAGGCCGTGGTGACGTATGACCCGGAACAGATCAGTCCCGACGGTATCAAACAGGTGATGGAGCAGGAGATCTTGTTCGAGGACGGCACCAGCGAACAGGTCTTCAAGTGCCTGTCGATGGAATAGCCTCTTTGACTTCAGAATATTAGCCGTCTGCTCGTTATCATTGTACCAGCAGACGGTTTTTTTCGATTTGCGGCCGCCTCCCGAAAGCTCTATCTTACCTCCCAACATGAAAATCGCCCTCGCCCAAATGAATCCGACCGTCGGAGATTTCGACGGTAATCTAAGGCGGATACTCGATTTTATCGAGCGTGCCAAGAAACTACAGGCCAACCTCTGCATCTTTCCGGAGATGTGCCTGATCGGCTATCCGGCGCACGACCTTCTGGAACGTCCTGCTTTCATCGACCGCAACTTGAAGGCGCTGCAGGAACTCGCGGCTCAAGTTCACGGAATCGGCGTGATTGTCGGATTTGTCGACCGACAGCAGGGGAATATCGGTAAGGATCTTCGCAACTGCGCCGCCCTTATTAATGAGGGAAAGGTCGTTTCTACACACACCAAAATGCTTTTGCCGACCTACGATGTGTTCGATGAACGGCGGTTCTTTGAGCCGGCTACCGAAGTTCATACGGTCGAGTTCAGGGGGACCCAACTGGGGATATCAATCTGCGAAGATATCTGGAACGATCCGGGATTCTGGCCCAGGCAGCTGTACGACCGCGATCCGGTGGCGGAGCAGGTGAGCGCCGGTGTCGAACTCCTCATTAATATATCCGCCTCGCCTTTTACTCTGAGTAAGCGTCTTCTTCGGCCGGAGATGATGCAGGCGGCCGCCCGGCACTACGGCAGACCGCTCGTGTTCGTCAATCAGGTGGGAGGAAACGACGATCTCGTGTTCGACGGCCACAGCCTCGCCTTTGCGGCGGACGGAACTATGCTGGCGCGCGGTGTCGATTTCGAAGAGGATCTCGTAGTCGTAGATACCGAAAGCGGCTCGGGCGAAATTCATCCGTGTGCTGAGACCGACGAAGACGCGGCGCTCAAAGCGCTCACCCTTGGCACCCGTGACTATGCCCACAAGTGCGGCTTCAAATCGGCCGTTCTCGGCCTGTCCGGAGGAATCGACTCGGCCCTCGTGGCGGTAATCGGCGCCCGGGCGCTCGGACCAGAGAACGTGCTTGGCGTCGCTATGCCTTCACCGTATTCGTCGCCCGGCTCGATCAGCGATGCCGAAGCTTTGGTGAAAAATCTCGGCATACGATACGAACAGGTACGGATCGATGGCCTCTTCAAAGACTTTTCCGAACACCTCGCCCCGGTTTTCGCAGGAAGGGAGCCCGATACTACCGAAGAAAATATTCAAGCTCGCATTCGTGGAGTGATTCTGATGGCATTGTCGAACAAGTTCGGACATCTGCTTCTGACGACCGGCAATAAATCTGAAATGGCTCCTGGCTACTGCACGCTCTACGGCGATATGGCCGGCGGATTGGCTGTAATCAGCGATGTCCCCAAGACGATGGTGTATCGTCTTGCGACTGAGATCAACCGTGAGCGCGAGATTATTCCCTCCACTATCATCAACAAACCCCCAAGTGCAGAACTCAAGCCGGACCAGAAAGATGAAGACAGTCTGCCGCCATATCCGCTGCTCGACGGCATAATCGAGCGATTTATCGAGCGCGGGATGGGTGTCGAAGAGATTGTATCGGAAGGCTACGATCGGGCGATTGTCGAAGATATTGTGCGAATGATTATTCGCAACGAATACAAACGCCGTCAGATGCCACCCGGCTTGAAGATCAGCGTCAAGGCATTCGGTCCCGGCCGCCGCATCCCTATCGCCCAGAAATGGCGCAGTTAGTCCTTCCCTGAAGAAATTTCTATTTCGATGGCCCATGCCGGACGAAAGGCCGTGGCTTACTGGTGACGATTGAGTCTATCCAGTGGAGCATCGCGTCACTTGATTCAGGAGTATTGATCGTGAACCACATTCCGTAGACCGATCCCGACGAATCGACAAGTAGTTTCAACGGGATCGTGGACAGAGGCGACCAGAGATGCGAAATGGTCGAGTCGCTTCCCGCAACCACCAGCACCGGCGCGAAGCAGCTATCGAGCCGGGTGGAGATCACCGCATCATCGGAGTCGACCGCACTTGTAGCGAACACAAACCCAATCTGCTTGGTGTGCGCGAATTCCTCCCAATCGGACCACCATAGGGCCTCTTTGATGTTCAGGTCGCACGCACGCCTGTCAATCAGATCGATCAGCGTATACTGTTTCTTGAAATATTCGGGATGACTTTGAATCAGAGACATCACGGCGGGATCCACATTGAAATGGTGATATAGCTTTGTTTGATCGAAGCTCGACCAGCATCCGCCGGTGACACTGAGCGCGAACCCGGCAATCCACAGAAGAAGTATACGCCGCGCGAAATCTCTCAATCGTTCACCTCACTTTCGATTCGAGCCTCACGATATAGAGAATTTCTCTCACATCACTGCTGTCACTCCTGAGATCTTTGAGCAGAAAGATCGTGCCGTCCTCCTGGGTCCCGATTATGCCGAATCCGTCAGGTATCCCCGATGCAAGCGGTGTACCATCACTCCTCCAGGCAATAGTCTTGACGATTCCATAGAGGTTGGCACTTTCCGGCGCAGGTAGACAAGTGAATTGCAGCAGGATGACGTCCGCGCCGGCGCTCCAAATCGCGGTGATCCTTGTGTACTTTCTGAGCCAATCAGCGTACACTTTGTCGGTTATGATGTCCGAAATGGGAAGTTCCGGAACATGATACTCCGGGTCATCGATCAAGAGACTGTCCTTCAGTCGACCGGTTAGATCAAACCTGTAGACATAATTGTACAGCAGAAATGAAAACCAAATCGTGCTGTCCGAGTCGCAGTAGGCCAGAACGTTGTCCGGATAATGCTGCATGGAGTAGAATCGATTGCGCAGCCTCTCCGGGCAGGGGAACATGGAATTTCGCACGGCCCCTTTGAAGTTGGCCACGGCAATTAGCGGCTCGCCTGGCTCGCTGTAATAGCGACTAAGGAAAATCGTAGAATCGCGTACACAGACGCCACTTAGATACGGATATTTTTTCAGGTAGATGAATTTGGTACGTCCAATAATTTTCGGTAGAAGGTCGATCGTATACAACCCTTGTATAGCATCATCAAGAACCAAGAGTCTGTTACGCCCGACAGGCCAGATACCCTTTGGTTGATAGACTGCGCCCTGCTTTCGCGCCAGTTTCAACGCCTCCTCCCGTCTTTGAGGTTGAGGCGTAGGGCTCACAATCCTTCGCCACTTCCGAACCGATTTGTCTTTCGCGAAGACTCCTCGATTGGTCGCCAGATAAATGGTCGAATCAATCTCACAAACTCCGGGAATATACGGCAGATCGGTCCAGGCGTTCTCCGCACCTGCAACCTCAAAATCGATTGGTCTGATCACAATGGTGTCGAGGACTTTCAGAGACTCCGATCGGGCAACGTGACATATCCCCGCCAGTGCAAACACTGTCAGCAGGAAAGTTGGTCCCTTCACTCCTGATGAAACCTTTCCAAAGCTGCTACACCGTCATGAAATTCATGATCGCCGAGGTAGCCACTCCTACTAAAATGGAAAGAGTAACATTGAGCGCATGGGAGCGCGGAGTCTTCTGGGGAAACGAGTAACTGGCTGAAAGTGCAATGATCGTTCCCCCGACAAACCACCCGATGATCGGCGCTTGGAACCGGATTGCCATCAGCTGAGCGATCGCGAATCCGACAATTGTGCCGACGATGTGGTAGTACTTGCTACCGCTCGACATAATATCCTCCTTCTGGTGAGTTTTGTGACGCACGGAGATGCCCGCTCAGTCACGCCGCCGTCAGCGTGCGATTTCGCCGCTCGTTTCTATTCGCAATGGTGAAATGTCGGATTCAACGGATGCCCTCTCTTAAACTCCGAATCCTCAAACCGCTCCTGTATCCAAAGTATCAAACAGGAAAGTCCAGCGCCAGTAAATTCCTGGCGCTGGCACCTCTCTAATGGAGCGAGCGATGTATCTCGAAGGGATCGTCGGTTACCCTCCGCCGCCGGTCCTGCTCCCTCCCCGGACCGGCCTCTGTTGTGGGGAACGAATCTCTCTCGACTTCTATGCAATCAACTATCGTGCCGGCTGCCGCACAAACTCGACATCGTGCGACGTGCGAACGACTTACCGATCGGAGTGCAATCCCGCATTTTGATCAATCACACCGAACTCATGGCCCCGATCGTGCTGAAGTACGAATCCGGCGTATTCCGGTACGAATGCGATGACTCCGGGTACGAATCGCTCCGCGCTACGTCGACCCACTCCCTCCGGCTCCGAGCTAACTTCAAATATGTCTGCCAGTCCTCCGATAATTCACTTCCCGGCTAAAGCAATTCGATTTGCCATCCGAAGGTTCTGGTATTGTAGGCGGACAGCTGCCAGGTGAAACCAGCTATGAGACTCCATGGTCGGTGTCGCCGGAAATTACATACGGTTGCTCCCGGATAGTCAGAGGTGCGTCAAGGAATTTAATCGCTGCACCGACTATAGCGAAAAGAACGACGGCAGAGATCATTCCTTTGAGCATGGCGGGCTGATAACATCGTTGCGGATCAGCGTCCATCCCCATCTCCCCCGTATTTCAGTATGCTAAAACAACGCGCGGCTCAATATGTACAGACTGGCCCCAAACAAGAGGAAGAGCCGCGAGGTGAGTTCGAAGGCCGTTCCCTGAGAGTCGTACATGTCATTGACTTTCCAGGGCAAGAGCAACCAGCGCTTCGCACTGTACCAGGGGATTGTCATGGCCTGTTCCTTGCGATGGCTCTTGGCCATGTACGCGAACGTGAGTCCTATGACAATGCACAGGATCGATCCAACTTGAATGAATATCTGCATAGCGCCTCCTTGTTTCTGCGATCCCACGATGGGATCGCAGACCTATGAATTAAGGTGCATCACGTGACTTCTTATTCAGCGGATTTTATGCAATTACGTGATACCTGTAACTTTCAGCCGAACCACTTAAGCGAGTGCATTCCTTTCCGACGTAGACTATTGGCAACCTGCAGCGCATGTTCAGTCGCTTACTTCGCGAGCATGTTTATGACGGCCACTATCCCGCAAGTGATGACAGCAATAGATGCCCCAACGCAAGCCGGATTGTCCGGTCCGCCTAAGGGGCACTTTAGGTGCACAACTTCTACGGCCAATTCACAAAAGACTTCCCACCACGTATCCAGGGCCGGATCTGCCCCCGGGGATTCAGGATCCCGCAACTGTAGCAGCCAGTTTGCCACATCTGCGTTCTCAAGAAACTGAGCTACGAGGAAACCGTCTCTGTTTCCCAGTAAGGAAGCAGGCGGCCTATAGAAAGTCTTGAATCTATGTAACTCACGATCAATTCGGTTGTCGATAGACTCCTCTGGGGACTGACCGGTGGCAGCAGGTTGAGACTCCCTGCCAGCCATGATCAAAGCCCGCTGAGCGATGTGACCAACATCTGACGTAGGAAAACCGAACCGCTGTTGCGTGCCATTTTGATAGTAAGTCTCAGAGAACGACTCGCCCGTCAATCGATCTTCGATCGTTATTGAGTCAGTTCCACTCTTTTCGGTAAGCCAAGTATGAGACGGCTCTGCCAGGTCACCTCCTAATGAAAACTGCCACAGCAGGTCCCCCAAAGTGTCACTGATCTTCGCATCGAACCTTGGATTCCCGCTCTGATCGTAAGCTGACTTTATCATCAGTAGACGCCGAGCCAATACACCATCTCCGTAGTCGACGTTCATTTGAATTGTCACTCCGGCATCAACCGAATCAAGAGTTGCCGACAGTACCTGTACCGATCCAGCTTCCAGGTCTGTGGCGAAAAATATCGCCGGAGCGGCGCTGGAATCAACGGTCGATACTGCACTTGCAGATCCTTGAACCTTTGGGCCTTCCAACGAATGATCATCGTTGCACCCAAAGAAGATGCATGCCACTGAGCACAAGAAACACATTCCAATAAGATTGATTTTAGCCTTGTTCATAAAGTACATCCCTCTTTCATGCGACACAAGAGAATTTTCCTCTGGAAACATCGTGGGCGAAGTTCAAGCATACGTATGATTTCCCCCGTTGCCACACCATTTCGGACTTGTGCGCCGAATCAACGATCACTTTGGCAGTTCTTTTGATTTGGCACTCCCAAATATTATAGGGACATAAGCTTAGACCCTCACTCCCATCACATCAACTCCCATGCCAATAAAGCAGAAGAATCCCCATCCGGTTGAATACAATGCGATTAGCAATGTGAATGAAGTAAAATGAAAACGCGATCTTGGAAATGAATCGATCGCGGATCGACGGATCCTACGATGCGATCAAGCTGTGGTACGAATTAGACTGAGCAGAGTACGAATTACCGACTAACGAGTGCGTGACGTCGCCCCCAGTACAAATGCTTCTGCAACGAACGCTGGTTGACGATGTGAACGACCTATGCCTGCTCCTTCACCAGCCCGTATTTTGCGATCCGCTTACGAATCGCTCCTTCGGTAAGCCCGAGGATCTGTGCCGCCTTCGAACGGTTCCAATCGGTGTGCCCGAGAATACGAAGCAACAGATCTTCCTCGGATTCATCGGCCAGACGGATCGCCTCATCGGCCATGAGCGTCAGATCCCCCCGGCAATTCACTGCGAGGCTGTTCAGGGTTGCCTGAAGCTGCCTGATGTTGCCCGGCCAGGGATGGCAGGCCAGCGCGGCACCGAGTCGCGCGATCTCGGCCCGTCTTCCGTTGCGACATTCCACCGCGAGCTGCCCTTTGACGAAATACGCCGTCAACGCGGCAATGTCGTCGCTCCGGTCGGCCAGCGGAGGAAGGTGGATCGCAACCTGATTGAGCCGGTGATACAGATCGAGCCGAAAGAGGTTTTCCTTTACCCGTTTTTTGAGATCGTGATTGGTGGCCGCGACCAGACGGAATTTCACCTTTCGCGATTTGTTCTCACCGAGCCGTCGAATCTCCGAATTGTCCAACACTTCGAGCAGCTTCGCCTGAAACGACGGCGTGGCGTCGGCAATTTCGTTCAAATAGAACGTGCCGGATTCGGCCTGCTCGAACAAACCGACTCGATCGCGCTCCGCTCCGGTGAAGGAGCCGCGACGGTATCCGAACAACTCGGACTCGATCATAGCATCCGGAATTGCGGCGGCGTTGACCGAAACGAAGTCACCGGTGCGTCCGCTCTGTTCGTGAATATAACGCGCGATCAAATCCTTGCCGGTACCCGTCTCGCCGGTGAGAAGAACGCTCGACGGCAGCGGGGCCACGTGGCGGGCAAGGTCGAGGATCTGCTTCATGCGAAGATTGGAGGTGATTATGGTCAGGCTGGAGGATGACTTTGCCGGAGGCGACGCCGGAAGGGATTCCGGACCTTCGCATCGCGCCAGTTCATCGCCGACTTTCTTCAGGTAAGGTTCGATCTTCTCGGACTCGAAATACTCTTTTGCGAGATAGAGCATCGCCACTTTCTCGACATGGGAGTAAATGCCCGAGCAGGCCGCCATATATCGTGTGACCGCCAGTTCGTACTGTGAGCCGATCTGGCTGAACAGGTCAATCGCCTTGCCGAACAACTCGTGAGCGCGATCAGTCTTTTCACGTTCTGCCTCAACCTGCGCAAGGACCCGGTAGCACGCGGCGATCTCGACCTTCTGGTCAATCTTCTCGGCAACAACGAGCGCCTCGGACGCATATTTCTCGGCGATTTCGGGTTTTCGTATCTCCCAGTAGAGATCCCCGAACAGACGCTTGATCTGGGAGACGAGTGCCGATTCGGGGGCGATCTCCAAGGCGATATCAAGTCCCGCTTGTAGCGATACTGCTGCCGCCTTGTAGTCTCCGCTCAGAATATTGACAAAGCCCTCGTTCTCAAAGCAGATAGCCTGCTCTCGCAGGTAGTCGCCCGAGATCCGTCTGCTTCTAGCAAGGCACTTTCTCGCGGTGGAATAGTCCCCGGTGAGTGCGTGTGGCAGGGCCGCCATCATATGACAAACTACCGCATCGCGGTCAACTTTTCTCACTATCTTTTCACAGACACTGGAGTACTCGATAATAGAATCTTGAATATATCCCTTACTCGAAAGCAAATAGGCCAAGTTGATTACCGCTATAGTCGCAAGGTCGTCATGAGCACCACCTTCCGCGATCTGCCGGCATTTTCTGAGACTTGCAATAGCTAGATCCGTTTCTCCTAGTATGAGGTATGCCTGTGCCAAGCGATTTATTAAGAGGCAGGCCCCTCGGGAATTGTTCTCATGCCTGTATATCTCGTACGACTCGGTAAGAGGCTCAATTGCTAAGGCTGGCTTTCCGAGTAGTATGAGTCGGCACCCTTTTAGGTGGATCGTCTTTGCAAGTAGCATGGGATCGCCAGCTTCTCGAAATACCGTTTCGCAGTGATCAAGCTCATCGCACGAATAATCCCCCATAAAGTTGGCCGTTTCAGCCCGAAGAATCTCGTATCTTGCGACGTTAAATCGATCGAACGTGCTCGTGTCGCACTTGCGAAGTTCCTCGGCTGCCCATACCACCCGCCCCTGCCTAACTGCTTCCTCTACTTGATTCAGCCTCTGCGTTTGCTTCAGATCGATGTTTTTCATTGTTGCCCCATGTCAGTGGAATTACCGCCTATGACAATATCAGCTCTTGCAACTTCTCCAACTTTGACCCAATATATCATGCGGTCCCCGACTATAGTCTCACTCATGCCCGGCCTGTATCTACATCTTACCACTGATGAGAAAAACCCCGGGTGCCGCCCTTGAAAGTTTTAGCCCGATGTATAGCACCCTACACCACAATTATAGGATGGACGACAAAGCCTGTCAACGATAAAATACTCTCATCATTGAAGTTTCAAAACATGAAAACCGGAATCGTGCCATCCGTTGCACTCAGGAACTGTCTTTCTGCAATGCGGGTGTTGGCGTCCAAAAACCTCTTTTCGCTTGTTTAGTGTAGCACGCTCATGCAGTATTGTGTACAGCTTTACGGCTGAACGAGAGTTGTCCCGATCTTTCGCGAATATGCGCTGCTGTTCTTTCCCAGGACGAAGATTGGCGCAGGCGACCTTGCAGGGGCATTGAGGGCATACGCTTGTACAACTTGAGTACTTCTTCAGAGGAGGTTTCAATGAAGTGGTTCGTTTTCTGTATCAGTATCCTGGCAATAGCATCGACTGCTGCAGCTGCCAAGCTCCCGATTGAGCAGGGCAGCAGAATGATCGCCGGCCAGGTGGCATTCAGTTACGCAGGAGGGGATCTATACGAAGCGGGCGGGAAGGGACTCTTTGTCGTCAGCTTCGCTCCCAGCTATTCGCAGTTCATTTCCGACGGAGTTGCGCTCGGCCTCGTCGTTGATCTGCTGAATCAGTCAAGAGGGGGCTATCACTACACGCGGTTTGGCGTGGGGCCGATTTTGTCGCTATATATGGGACTCGACAAATCACGATCCGAACCAAAGGGAGCTGTTTACCCGTTGGTCAAATTTAAAGTCCTTCGCACGTCCTACTCGGGCGGGGGCTCCCAGGCTATGTGGACTCTTGGCGCATTGGCCGGAATGGATGTTATGATCTCGAATTCAGTCGCGGTCCAACCGGCCCTCGAGTTCCAGCACGACATCATGACTCGGAGTGGATATGACAATGTCAGCGGATATTATCTGCAGGCAGGCGTTTCAGTCGAAGCGTTCGTCTTTTAGCCCGAATCGCCTCGAATTCCTCTAAATTTGGGAAGGGACCTCAACCGAGAGGTCCCTTCTTTTGTGAGTGATGATGCAGCAGGTCACGTTTTGGCCTGACAATGTACCCTCGATATCCTTTCGACTTTTCGTTAACTATTTGTCGTTCATCGATATAACCCGCATGCCCCATTTACCCAAAGCTAACATGTGTCTAATCGAACGCTAACATCGAATCGGCTTTATCGGGGTTACAAATTGCGAAAATGAAATCAACCGCCCCGGCCCAATGCCGGAATGCGAAAACGCAAAGTAACAGAGTGGGGAACCTGTCCCCGGAAAATTGTTTTCAATCATGGAGGTCCTATGCGGAAACTTCTCACAATCGCCTTTCTGACGGTCATGCTGGCCGGACTCAGTTCGGCTGCGGATCTGATCAACGGCGCGGGCGCGACTTTCCCGTACCCGATCTACTCTAAGTGGTTCAGCGAGTATGCCAAGCTGCATCCGAATGTCCAGTTCAACTACCAGTCGATCGGTTCGGGCGGCGGGATTCGTCAGATCACTGCCGGCACAGTGGACTTCGGCGCCAGCGATGGCCCGATGAACGAAGCGCAGCTTAAAGAATTCGAAGACAAGCAGGGATGCGAAATACTGCATTTCCCGACCGTACTCGGCGGCGTCGTCCCGACCTACAACCTCGACGGCATGAACGTCGAATTGAATTTCACGCCCAAGGCTCTCGCGGGCATCTTCCTCGGCAAGATCACCAGGTGGAATGACCCGGAGATCGCCAGTGCCAATCCGAACGTCAAGCTTCCCGCTGAAGATATCGTGGTCATTCACCGTTCCGACGGCAGCGGAACCACCTACATATGGGTCGATTACCTGGCCAAAGTCAGTCCTGAGTGGAAGGACAAAGTCGGCGTCGGTACCTCCGTCAATTGGCCGGTCGGTCTCGGCGGCAAAGGTAACGAGGGTGTGGCCGGTCTGGTCAAACAGACTCCGTATGCGATCGGCTATGTGGAATTGATCTACGCCCTTCAGAACAAGATGTCTTACGGTGCGGTTGAAAACTCCGCCGGCAAGTTCATCAAGGCTAATCTGGCCAGCGTGACCGATGCAGCGGCCGGTGCGGCGAAGAAAATGCCGGATGATTTCCGCGTCTCCATCACTAACGCCCCGGGCGACCAGACTTACCCGATCTGCAGTTTCACCTGGTTGCTGGTACCGTCCAAGATTCAGGATGCGACTAAGAGAAAAGCTATCACCGACTTCCTGCACTGGATGATGACCGACGGGCAGAAATACACCGAATCACTTTCGTACGCCCAGCTTCCTGCGCCGGTGGTGTCGAAAGAGATGGCAGCAATCGAGAAAATTAAGTAAATTCGCGCATGGCAAATTCATCGGTTACAGCTGAATCTCTGCGGCCCAGCGACAGGCCCCTTTCTCTGGTTCGCAGGATTTGGAGCGGTGACCGGTTAGGTAAGTATCTTACGTTGGCGGCGGCTGCTCTGATCATACTGATCACCGCCGCCATCTTTTATGAACTGTATGTGCAGTCGGCGATGTCGCGGGACAAGTTCGGCTGGCATTTCCTCGTGACGTCGGTCTGGGATCCGGTGGCGGGGATTTTCGGAGCGCTGCCGTTTATCTACGGCACGGTCATCACGTCGATCGTCGCGCTGGTGATCGCCGTCCCTCTGGGACTTGGCTCGGCCATATTTCTTGCCGAGCTGGCGCCGCCGAGACTTTCGGACACGCTCGCATTCCTGATCGAACTATTGGCGGCGGTACCGAGTGTCATTTACGGACTGCTTGGAATTTTCGTACTTGTCCCGATTCTTCGCGAGTATATCGTTCCGGCGCTCAAGTCCGTCTTCGGATTTCTGCCGATTTTCCAGGGCGCTTTCTATGGTGTCAGCTATTTCTCGGCCGCGATAGTCCTGTCTATTATGATCGTTCCATTCATTGTCTCGGTCTCGCGCGAGGTTTTGCTGGCGGTGCCGGGAGAACAGCGCGAGGCATCGCTCGCCCTTGGCAGCACCCACTGGCA
>Ga0102950_1000075_pt1 | contig 23455 bp, 21 predicted proteins | sample SalPon2A_B_D2_MG_FD_78505 | JGI IMG/M metagenome (GOLD analysis project Ga0102950, IMG submission 78505) | Soil microbial communities from South San Francisco under conditions of wetland restoration - Salt Pond MetaG R2A_B_D2_MG | ecosystem: Environmental > Terrestrial > Soil > Wetlands | place...
GCCCGCAACGAATGCTCGTTTTTCGCTCCTCGTACCACGATTGAGAGGGAAACCTCCTCATCCAAGCCTCTTGATGCCCGTGCAGCTTTTGAAAACCTCTTCAAAAAATAATCGCGGGAGGCTGAGACTTTCCTGATTCCGGCAGCGACTGGGAATTCTCCCTTGTACGCCGCTGCAGGTTCCAGTCTATCCAAATATCTTTTGCCGCGCGGCCTCAGAGATGGCCACTACGGCAGGGTTCTTAATTTTCCTTTCCACTGAAATGGCATAGAAGCGGGAGCGGACAGCGCTGGTGTGCCCGATCATCCCGAATCCGTACTGGCGCATTTCTCCGTCGAGAACGGAGGGGGCGGCAAAAGCACCGTGTCCGGCCTCGGCAAACGTCCGGAGCAGTGAAAAGTCGTCAAACTCGCCGACGATGAGCGGACGCACCTGCTGCTGATTGAACCATTGCTCGAGGCTGACTCGCAGGGAACTGTCTCCAGTGGGAAGAAGGAAAGGAATTCCATCCAGGGATTGGGGGAAACGGCGGCGCAGCCTGGCCGCATTGCTGCGCTTTTCGTAGAAGGCCACGTCACATTCGCCGAGCAGGTGATTAAACGCGCGGACCTTGACCTGCGGTCCGACGGGGTTGTCGGCAAGAACTACGTCCAGATCGTTCAGAGCAAGCTCCGCCAGCAAGCGATCAATCCGATGTTCGTGGCAGATGATGCGGACGGACCCCGGGAGTTGAAGAGCCGGGCTGATCAGGTGATAGGCGATCCACTTCGGAAGCGGATCCGCCACACCTACACGCAGCCGCAGAGGATGGCCGGTGGGATGGCCTTGAAGTGTTTCCTTTAGCTCGCGTCCCAGTGCAAAGATTTCTTCTGCGTAGCGGAACGCCATGCTGCCCGCTTCGGTCAAAACGAGCCGGCGTCCGGAACGCGTGAAGAGCTTTTCGCCAAGCTGGTCTTCAAGCCGGGAGATCTGCGAACTGATGGTGGGAGGCGACAGCAGCAGTTCCTCTGATGCCCGGGCAATACTGCCCGTCCGTGCCACTGTCCAGAAGTAGAGCAGGTGGTGATAATTGATCCATTCCATACGACTATTATAGATAGGAAAAATCTATCAATGACATTGAAACTTTCTACTTTTCTAAGTGCAATGGCCTTGGTAAAAGTGTCTATGTGCGACGCACTGTGGCCCATGGGAAAACGACGGCATGGAGGACAGCATGATGCGTTTGACAATTGGCAAAGTCGGTTGGGGGGCGGTCGGAACCTTGCTTCTGATGACTCCTCTTTTTGCTTCCACTCCGAAAGAGGAAGCGAAGACCGGGAATTCGCCCACTTACAACTGGGCATACACTGAGGAAGCCTCCGGGCTGCTCCACGATATCCGGGCGCTTTCGGCACGGGCGGCGGAGAGCGCCGAATATTTGTATTCCGCCTCGCGTCTGAATTCCATCGACTGGAGGAGCCACGCGCTTTACCTCAACGACATCAGAACGCATGTCAACACGATGGGCACGAAGCTTGACCGCCTGCAGGAGATTCATGGCATGCTCGCGCCGTGGCAGCAGAAGGCTGTGGACCGGGTCACTCCGAAAGCTGTGGCCCTGGCTGCCCACACTGAACAGGCCATTGTTCACCTGAGCGAAAATCGGGGCAGTCTGTGGGTGCCTCACTACACCAGCCGTCTGAACGATATGTCCGAGCACAGCGAGGAAATCAACAGGACGGTCAGCATGTTCCTGGACTACGGGAAGACCTCTGACCGGCTGGAGGGGCTTGAGAACCAGATCGAGTTTACCGGGGCCTAAGAGGAATTTCAGCGGGGACCGCATCGCAAGGTCCTGGCTGTAGAGCCAGGAACCAACTTTAAGAGCACACGCCGGCGGGAACTGAAGATATGAAGAATTTCTGCCAGAGGTAGCGATGTGGTTCCCGTAATTTTTGCTTGATAGGAACATCGGGGTTGAATGCCGGGAAATGGGAGGACTCTCCTGGTTCTTTTGTTGCGATTGCCGGGCCAGATGTCAACGGACAACAAAAAAGTTCCGACTAAAAAACAGGAGGAAAGATTATGAAGATCACAGTAGCGGATGCCCCTGATACTCAAGACCTCGTTCAGACTGGTCCCAGGGTTCTGATGGTTATTGACGATCCTGCGAGTCTAGATCATCACAGCGAAATGCTTCGGCTGCTGGGTTACGAGGTTCTGGCCTGTGATTCCTACGGAGAGGGCCTGGCGATGTTGCAGAACGAGGCTTTTGATCTTGTGACAGTAGGGCAGGGCAGCATGTTTTTTGAAGGCAAAGATGTCGTCATGCGGGCACTGGAACTCGACAGGAGCATCCCCGTCCTGGTGCTGGCGCGGAATTCCGACATGGAGAATTACCTGGAGGCCATGCAACTGGGTGCAGTTGATTATCTTGAAATGCCTGTTCCTCCGGAAGAATTCATGAGAGTTCTCCGTACGCACCTTCTCTATTCGCTTGGCCGACGGACCGACGCCTAGCGACGGATGCTCCCCATTGGTTCCGGCATGCTGAAATCATCCGGTCCAAGAGGCTGTTGCATCTATGCCTGCCGGGTCTGTGAGCAGCCTCAGTGCTGTAAAGCCTCACCCACCCAACAGGGGAGGCCGTCTTTGCACTAATGCTTCGGTGCCACCAACATCCTTGGAATGAATTCTGAAGTCTTACTTCTGACCGCACATTTTTCCTCGTTCGGAGCACGATTTCCATGTTCAAATGAGCTCCGCAACCCTTTCAAGGCGTGAAGAAGTGTGCTAGCCTGAAAGCTGAGCCGGATGGGGTCGTCTGAGCCCACCGCCGTACTATAATTTATGGCCTCGATTGTGCCTTCACTGCTCGCAGGAGACTTTGCCCGGTTGGGGGAATATCTGGATTCAGTCGAGGCACTGGGGATTTCGAACGTCCACATCGACGTTAGGGACGGGCATTTTCGGCCGGAGATTTCCGTGGGGCAGCCGGTGGTGAGAAGCATTTGTAAAGCGACCCGGCTAAAGGTGGATGTTCACCTTCTGGTTGAGCGCCCGGAGCGCTATATCGAAGATTTTGTCAAAGCTGGCGCAGACTCTCTTGCATTCCACCTTGAGGCAACTCAGAACGTAACTCTGGCCATCGCCTCGGCGCGGAGGCTGGGGACAAAGGTGGGTCTGGCATTGGATGCCGCTACGCCGGTGGGCGCCTGTTTTGAAGTTTTGGAGGATCTTGATTTTGTGCTCCTTGAGGCAGGAGCAGGTGCCAGGTTGTCCCGTTCTCTTCCTCGAGGGGCGGCCCTTACGAAAGAGCGTGAGACCCGAGAATTGAATTTTAGTGTGGCTGTTGAAGGGGACATTGGGACGGGCGACGCGCAGAAATTGTTTGCTGCGGGTACAGACATCCTTGTTGTGAGTTCAGCCATCTCTGATAAGAAAGCGGGTGGTGAAACCCTTCGTGTGCTTATGCGGACTCTGGGGGACAATCCCTCAGCCTCCGGGCGGGAAATTGAGTCCCGGGTGGGTTAGGGTTAGCATTTGCCGAAAGGGAGAATCATCACGTATGCGGTGGGTGGTGAGTACACCCATAGGGGCGGTGATGGGCTCTTGTAAACAAATCATGGCAGATCGGTCAAGGCAAAGAGCGCAGGATGAATTCAAAAAACCGGTGGTGTGGACCCGTGGTCCCTGGGCCGCATTGTTGTTCCTCCTGATTGCTGGTGTTCTGGTTCTGCCCGGCTGCGTTTTGTTCGTTAACAGGGGCACTACTAACAACCTGCTCCCAACCGGCCAGCAGCCTGACAAGATTCTCTATGAGAAGTCGATTGATGCCATTGATCACGGCCATTATGACGTTGGGCGACTGACGCTGCAGGCCCTGTTGAATACGTATCCGGACAGTGAATATCTGGCGAAGGCCAAGCTGGCCATTGCGGATTCCTATTACGAGCAGGGCGGAACCGCCGGCCTCACCGAGGCGGAGGCCGAGTACAAGGATTTCCAGACCTTCTTCCCTACTGCTCCTGAAGCTCCCATGGCCCAGTACAGGGTGGCCATGGCCCATTTTCGCATGATGGGTAAGCCTGACCGCGACCTGACGCAGACCCGGCTGGCCCAGGCGGAGTTTAAAGAGTTCCTGCTGAAATATTCCGACAGTGACCTGATGCCACGCGCCAAGGCCCGTTTACGGGAGGTTCAGGAAGTGCTGGCCGAGGGTGAATATGAGGTTGCGCGCTTTTATTATGAAAAGCACGCTAATCCGGCCGCTAAATCCCGGTTTCTGGAAATTGTTAATGATTATCCCTCCTTCAGCGAGGCGGACAAGGCGTGCTGGTATCTGGCGCAAACTTACGAGCGATTGAAGAAGCCAAAGGATGCCATCCCCTATTATGACCGCATTTTGGCGGATTACCCTTTGAGTTCGATGGCTCCCGAGGCCAAACAACAGCTTGCTGCTCTGCATCAACCTATCCCGAAACCAACCCTTCCGACTCTGGCCCGGGCGCGAGCCGACGCTTTGCATAATAAGAAACTGAGTCTCATGCAGAAAATCATGGGAACATTTTCCAGCGCACCCAATCTCAGTGCGACGCGCCATGGCCCCGTCACCATTACCAATCCGTCAAATAATCCGGTGATGATGGCGAAGAACCCTGCCAACAGCGGGGGTTCGGCCAATGGTATTTCTGTCCAGCCTGTGGACGAGTCGGCCCTGAAAAATGGAAAGTCCGTTGATCCTGCCGGACCTGCTGACAAATCGGATGACGCCAAAAAGGCAAAAGGTTCCAAGGAAAAGTCCGCCGAAAAATCCGAGGGAGGCACCAAGACCGCAACCGCACCGAAGAAGAAGTCTGGTCCTCTGCATATGTTCAAGAGGGTTCTTAAACCCTTCTGATTATCAAGATTCACTCCTTTTTGCTATTCTCCCCACCAGTCTCCGGATTTGCCTCCCACGTGTGATATCTGCTTTACGATCCTTATTACCGCGTTCCTGGTTGTCCCTGACTTGTCACAGAGGGCTATGCAATGCCGGGGAGTGAACTGTACCGTTCGATCTGGAAGGTGCGCTGCCCTTACGTTGACCAGTTTGCGGCCCCGGCGATATAGTAAACTAACCCTAAGCTTTATCAGGCGATTTGTTAATAATGCGCCGTTTGCACCGGGGCTTTCCGTGTCTGTGCCGCGGACAGTGATGCCATAGGATGGGAGTTGAAGTGGAAACCGAGATCCCCAAAATATATTCGCCGGATTCGATTGAACCTTATTGGGCACGCATATGGGTTGAACAGAAGCTCTACCGGCCGGCTGGTGACCCATCCCGGGCGCGCTTCAGCCTGGTGATCCCGCCGCCGAACGTGACCGGTTCACTCCACATCGGGCACATGCTGGAGCACACGGAAATTGACATCCTGATGCGATGGCATCGCATGCGCGGTGAAGATGTGCTGTGGCTTCCCGGGACCGATCATGCTTCCATCGCCACGCAAATGATTGTGGAACAGGAGATTGGCCGCGAGGCCCTGCCGGAGCTCGAAGGCCGCTCATCGGCACAAGCCGCCTGGAGGCGTGAGGGGCAGCGCCTGCGGCTTGAAATGGGACGGGAGAAATTCCTGGAACGCTGCTGGCAGTGGAAGGCGCAGAGCGGCGGCAGAATTCGCAAGCAGATGGAGCGCCTGGGTACGTCCGTTGACTGGACGCGCGAGCGTTTCACCATGGACGCCGATTACTCGCTTTCCGTGCTTGAGGTCTTCTCGCGTCTCTACAAGGAAGGGTTGATCTATCGGGACATCTACATCGTGAACTGGTGCCCGCGTTGCGGCACGGCGGTGAGTGACCTGGAAGTGGCGCATGAGGAGCGCGCCGGCAAGCTCTGGTACATCCGCTATCCGTTTATCAATGGCGGCGGGTATGTGACGGTTGCTACCACACGTCCGGAAACCCTGCTGGGCGATACGGCCGTGGCCGTGAATCCCTCGGATGAACGGTATAGCAGCACTGTGGGCAGGCGAGTCGTGTTACCTCTGCTCGAACGCGTGATTCCCGTGGTTGCTGATGCAGCGGTCGACCCGGAATTCGGGACAGGGGCTGTGAAGGTCACGCCTGCGCACGATGCCAATGACTACGGCATTGCCATCCGCCAGAATCTGCCGCGCGTGAAGATTCTGGACGAACAAGCGCGCATGACGGAAGCCGCCGGTCCCTACAAGGATCTGGACCGCTACCAGGCGCGCGAGCGGGTGCTGGAAGACCTCCGTAAAGCCGGCCTGCTGGAAAAGGAAGAAGACTATGCGCTGAACGTTGGCATCTGCAGCCGCTGCAAGACTGTGATCGAGCCGATTCTGTCCAGACAGTGGTTCATGAGGATGTCTCTGCTGGCCAAGCCAGCTATCCGTGCGGTGGAGGAAGGCCGCATCAGGATTGTGCCGGAAAACTACCGCAAGATTTATCTGGACTGGATGTATAACATCCATGACTGGTGCATTTCGCGCCAGCTCTGGTGGGGCCACCGCATTCCCGTGTGGACCTGCAGGCAATGCGGCGAGGTGATGATTTCGGAAGAATCTCCGGGAACGTGTTCAAAGTGTTCCAGCAGCTCTCTCCAGCCCGAAACCGATGTTCTCGACACCTGGTTCAGTTCGGCCTTGTGGCCGTTCGCGACGCTCGGCTGGCCTGAGAATACCGATGACCTGAATCGCTATTACCCTACGGACCTGATGATCATGGGCTTTGACATCCTGTTTTTCTGGGGTGCGCGCATGATCATGATGGGCCTGAAATTTATGGACGACGTGCCCTTCCGCGAGCTTTACATCCATGCTCTGGTTCGCGACGCCGAACGCCAGAAGATGTCAAAGACCAAGGGCAATGTGATTGATCCGCTTGAGGTGACCGAGAAGTATGGAACGGATGCCGTGCGCTTCGCACTGGCCATCAGCGCTGCGCCGGGTACCGACATTGCTTTCAGCTACGACAAGATTGAATCTTACCGCGCCTTTGCCAACAAGATCTGGAATGCCGGGCGTTTCATCGTAATGAATCTGCAGAGGCTGGCGCCCGAAGTTCGCAATCGCGTTTCGGCCGCAACGGAAGCGGCTTCAAAAGATGGCTTTGAGCCTCTGCCTGCAGACCCAACTCTGGCGCTGCCGGACCAGTGGATGTTTTCGCGCCTGGCGACGATTACAAAGGAAGTTGAAGATGCCCTGGCGGACTACCGCTTCCATGAAGCCAGCTATAAGGTCTATCATTTCTTCTGGCATGAATTCTGTGACTGGTATCTGGAATGGATCAAGCCGGAAATCACGAGGACTCTGGGGCCGGAAGATTCGTGCAATTCCTGGGCAAATCTCCTGATGGTCTTCGAGGCGGTGCTTCACCTTTTGCACCCCTTCATGCCGTTCATCACGGAAGAACTCTGGCACCGCCAGCCCAACCGGGCAGATGATGTTTCAATATCTCTGACGCCGTTTGCACTGGTTAGCGAGCAGGCGACGAATTCCGGTGCGGAAAAGGACTTTGAGAACATCCGCAGCCTGGTGGTGGCAGCTCGTAACGCAAAAGCGGAAGCGGGTTTGCAGAAGGAGAAGGTGGCGGCGCGGGTAGCGAGTGAGGAGGGGCCGGTAACCGAACTTTTCAAGGTGCACCAGCAGACCATCCTGCGGCTGGCGGGGCTTGAATCGCTGGAGGTGAAGTGGGGCCGGCTTGAAACGGGCACCCACGTGACTTCGGCTTTTGAACTGCAACTAATCTACGAAAAGCAGGTTGACCATGATGCCGAACGTTCGCGCTTGACCAAAGAAAGAGACAAGCTGGAAGGCGCTTTGCAGCGGGTGATGAAGCAGCTTGAAAACCGGAACTTTCTGGACCGGGCACCCGAAGAGGTGGTTCGAAAGACCGAGAACCAACGTGCCGAGCTTGAAGCTCAGTTTCGAAAGGTAGCGGAGTCACTCGAAAGGTTGGGATAGTTGCGTGGCGGAAGTGAACAGAGCATCCTCCGTATCGCTGGACGAAATGGTGCAGGGCCTGCCCGTCCAGCAGGTGCGCAAGATTGTCGCGCGCGCCTTCGTCGAGGACCTCGGGAAGGGTGATGTGACCACCAGCCTGACGGTTCCTGAAAGCGCGAAAGCGCGGGGAATTTTCTTTTCCAAGCAGCCTCTCGTCGTGGCCGGGCTCCCCGTTGCCGAGGAAGTTTTTCGCATGCTTCAGCCGGATTACCAGTGGGACGCCGTGATAACGGATGGCACGGAAGTTCCCGCCGGCCAGCCGCTGGCCAGGGTAGAAGGAAAGGCCGCAACGCTGCTTTCTGGTGAGCGGGTAGCCCTAAATTTCCTGCAGAGGCTGAGCGGTGTTGCCACTCTGACCCGGAAGTTCAAAGACCAGCTTGCGGGCCTGAAGACCGAATTGCTGGACACGCGCAAAACCACTCCCGGATTGAGAATCCTTGAGAAATACGCCGTCCGCATGGGTGGGGGAACCAGCCACCGGATGGGACTCGACGACGGGATCCTCATCAAGAACAACCATATTGCCATCGCGGGCGGCATCGGCTCCGCAATTGAAAGTGTGCAAAGGGAAAAGCCGGCTGGGATGCCAATTGAGGTTGAGGTCCGGACGCGAGAGGAACTTGAAGAAGCAATTGGGGCCGGCGCGGATATCGCCCTGCTGGATAACATGACGCCGGAAGAAGTTGCAAAATGCGTCGATTTTGCTCGCGGGCGAGTACTGCTGGAGGTTTCGGGCGGCGTGGGCCTTGAGAACATTCGCGCGTACGCCGAGACGGGGGTCGACAGGATTTCCGTCGGCGCGTTGACCCATTCGGCGCCTGCGGTGGACATCCATTTTCTGATCGAATCCCTATAGGTCGAATTTCCCGTTCCTTTACAGATATGGCCCTTTGCGAGAGGGTTTTGAACAGAGACCTCTCGCGCCGGGTCGCTGAGAAGTAAAGGATGCCAGGGTCGCATGACCACCGCAATCACAGAACATAAGATCGACCGGCTGGTCCACCTGCTGGTGAAGAATGCCACAGTGGTGGTGCCCGGGCCTAAAATCGCCGAAGAAATTGGAGTTTCGAGATCCACGGTCTGGGAGTGGATTGAGAAATTACGCGAACTGGGCGTGGCCATCAAGGGGCATCCGCGGCACGGCTACCAGCTTGAGAAGTTGCCGGATATTCTGGTACCCAGCCTTGTTCGTGCTGAATTGCTGCACGCCGAAATCGGGCACAAAATCATCCATTACTTTCGCACCGATTCAACCAACAGCGTGGCGCTCCAACTGGACGAGCATGAAGCCCCTCACGGCACGGTGGTCATCGCGGAGGAGCAGACGGTCGGTCGTGGGCGTCTGGGACGGAACTGGTATTCTGAGAAGTCGAGCGGGATCTATACTTCGATTATCCTGCGGCCGCCGTTATCGCCGGCGGCTGCGCCTATCCTCACTCTTCTGGCCGGTATTGCCGTCCACGAAGCGGTGGGTTCGGTCAGTGGCCTCGAAGCGGATATCCGCTGGCCCAACGACGTGCTTGTGAACGACAAAAAGGTTTGCGGAATTCTCACAGAAATGAAGGCGGAAGTTGACCGGCTTCACATGGTGGTGCTGGGCATTGGGATCAATGTGAATCACAGATCGATGCCGGAGGGTCTGAGGGAGATCGCCACATCGCTTGCGCGTGAAAGCGGCGTGCACTATTCCCGGCAGCAGGTTCTTGCCGAATTGCTTCGCAGCGTGGAACGTTACTATCATATGTTTTTGACGGAAGGCCATGCGGCTGTTGTCCGGGAATGGTCAAAAGTGTCTAGCTACGCGGAAGGGAAACGGGTCCGCGTGAAAGCCGGCGGGAATGACTATTCCGGCGTCACCGCGGGCCTCGACTCGAGTGGCGCCCTGAAGATTCGCAGCGACGATGGTCGGAATCATCTGCTGGTGGCTGGAGAGATTACTGAACTGCGACAGGAGCGATAGCGCATGCTTCTTTTGAAAATAGTTCTTACGGATCAGGAACACTATGCTTCTCGTCATTGATGTGGGCAATACAAATACGAGCCTGGGAGTTTTTAAAGAGCGCGAGCTGCTCGCGCAGTGGCGCCTTTCAACACATCGCAGCCAGACCGCTGACGAGTACGGCATCCTCAGCCGGAATCTCTTTACGCTGGGCGGAATTCAATCTGGCCAGATCAAGGCCATGATGGTCTCAAGCGTCGTCCCCACGCTGAACCCGGTGATTCAGGAAATGGCCGAACGCTATTTTCATCTCAAGCCTTATTTTCTAGGCCCCGGGATGCGGACCGGAATGGCCATCCACTACGATAATCCGCTGGAAGTGGGTGCGGACCGCATTGCGGACAGCGTTGCCGCCTTTGAAAAATATGGAGGTCCGTGCATCGTCGTGGACTTTGGCACGGCCATCACCTTCGACGCCGTTTCTGAAAAAGGAGAATATCTGGGAGGAGTGATTGCTCCTGGCCTCGGCATTTCGTCGGAGGCATTGTTTGCGCGCGCGGCCCGCCTGCCTCGCGTCGAAATCCGCGAGCCTGAACGCGTGATCGGCACCAATACGGTTGCAAGCATGCAGGCGGGCTTGTTCTACGGATCCGTCGGACTGGTGGACGGAGTACTTGACCGCATGTGCGCCGTGATGGGACCCAAAACGCGCGTGATCACTACGGGTGGCCAGGCGAGATTTCTGGCCTCGGCTTTGAAGCACAAACCTCCGGTGGATCCGTTCCTCACGCTCGAAGGGCTGCGGATTATCTACGAGCGGAATCACTCAACCCCTCATCGCAAATAACATTGGAAAATTACTTTAATTACTTTACCGAAATTGAAGAGTGCTTCCAGCGCGCGCGGGGCGCCACAACGCTGCTTTCCACCCTGGACTGGGCGCTCATCGAATCCTGGAAGGAGGCCGGTATTCCATTGGAGGCTATTCTCGCGGGCATCGAGCGCACCTTCGAGAAGTACCAGAAGCGGCCGCAGCGTTTCCGGAAGATTAATAGCCTTGCCTATTGTTCGCAGGAAGTATTGCGCGCTGCGGACGCAGCCGGCACGGCAGACGAGTGTGGCGCCCGTGGAAGCGGAACCCACGACGAGCCGCTTTTTGAAAAAGGCGACGTTGCGGGTTTTCTCAAGCGCAACTCGGAGGTCCTTGAGCAGGCGTCAAAATCGCAGGAGGCCGAAGGGCAAAGTGTCCTGGCGCAGGACCTCAGCGAGGTGGGGAAGGCACTGGCGGAAATGGCCGCCCGTGATGCAGACTGGGATGCCGACCCCGAAGGCCTGGAGCGTCAACTGACCGCTCTGGAAGACAAGCTTTCAGCTTCTCTCACCCGGGCCGCGCCCGTCGAATTGCTCACTTCCTTCCGGACAGAGATGGAGCGAGCCATGGCTCCCTACCGCAGAAACATGGGAAGGGGCGAGATCGAGTCGCTAGAGAGACAATTCATCAAGAAGGGCCTCTTTGAACATTACAACCTTCCGCGGTTGAGCTTGTTTTATCTGTAAGGCAGTTAGCGGGCCTGTTGTCCTGGCCCGGTGGCATTCTGCCATTCTTTCCGAAGTCCACAAGGTGATCCGTGCCGTTTGAATTTTCCCCGCACAAACTGGTCTATGGCGGTGAAGCCCTAGGGCACGCCGAAGGACGCACGGTTCTGGTTCCACGCGCGCTGCCGGGTGAACGGTTGGAAGTTGAAACGCTACGTGTGGCCAAAGGCGTGGTTCATGCCAGACCTTTGCACATCCTGAAAGCAGCGCCCGAGCGAGTCAGCCCGCCGTGCCCATACTTTGGCCGATGTGGCGGGTGCCATTACCAGCATCTGGGTATCGAACACCAGATCCTCTGGAAGTCGGAGATCGTCTGCGAGACGCTGCAAAGGATCGGGAAGATTTCCTGGGACCGCGAAATCACGGTGCACCAAGCGCGGCCTTGGAATTACCGCAACCAGGCCCAACTGAAGGTGGCTGAATCCGAATCCGGTGAAGTTGCGTTGGGCTTCTTTGCGGGCGAATCGCACCAGCTGGTTCCGATCGACGAATGCATGATTCTTTCCCCCCGCCTGAACCAGGTTCTCAGCCAGCTTCGCCGGCCTGAGTGGATTGGCAGGCTTCTAGGCTGCCGCGAAGTTGAATTGCTGGCGAATGGCCGTGATGATCAGGTCCGGGTTACTCTCCATGGATATCCGGCAGCAGGCGGGGCCGATTTGCTTGCGGGAAGCCTTATCAGAGAATTGGATGGCGTTGTGGCAGTGGCGTTTCAGGATGGACGAAACACGGAGGTGTTTGGACGGCCGGACTTTATTTACGAGGTGGGTGAGTTCAGGTACCAACTCAGTGCGGGCGCCTTTTTCCAGTCGTCGCGACACCTTCTTTCGGAGCTCGTCAACGCTGTGACGGAAAGTTCATCCGGAGACCTCGCACTGGACCTTTACGCGGGCGTGGGGCTGTTCACTTTGCCGCTGGCCCGGCGCTTCCGGCAGGTGGTTGGTGTGGAATCACACCCGGCGGCAGCGAGCGATCTGAAAGCCAACGCAGCGAGCCACGGATTGGAACAGGTCCGAGCTGTTGGACAGCGAACCTCAGAATTCCTTCGCCGTTTTGCCCAAAAACAGCCGGACTTGGTGGTGCTTGACCCTCCCCGCTGCGGAGCGGACAAATCCACTTTGAGATTTCTGGTTGATTTGCAGCCGCGACGCATTCATTATGTTGCGTGTCATCCGCCCACCTGGGCGCGCGACCTTTCCTACCTGCTCAGCAGGAATTATAGCCTGGAAGAGGTTGAAATGTTCGACTGCTTCCCGCACACCTATCACATCGAATGCCTGGCACGCCTTGTTCGTGAGGGCCGGGCCACCTGATGAAATGTCCCCTGCTGATTCTGGCAGCTTGCTTTGCGCTCGGCATCCTGGCGGCGCATCTGCTGGCCCCCGGCTTTGCCGAAATCTCCCTGCTGCTTGCTGCTGCCTCCGGCTGTCTGCTGCTTGGGCTCATCTCCTTTCGGCGAGAAATGATTCGGGTTTCCGCCTGCCTGGCGCTTGCAGGATTTGTTGTTGCAGGCATGGCAGCTGCCGCCGCTTTTCAATATCGCTTCCTGCCTAACGATGTCCACTACCTCTCCGGCTGGGGGGTGGATTTAAATCGGACCATCGAAACCGAGGGTGTGATTGCCAGTAACCCGATTCGCAGTCACAACAGCTTCAGATTTGATATGGAGTGCCGGCGGATTGAATACAACGGCGAGTGGCGGAATGTGCGGGGAAAGATCCAGGTTCGCTTGTTCACGCCTGCAAAAGCCCAAAGCTGGGAGGCCATCGAGTCTCTTGACCCCCAATATGGCAACCTGATTCAGGCGCCGGTCCGATTTGAAAAACCGTGGGTGTATCGAAACCCGGGGAGTTTTGATTTTCGGTGGTGGCTGGAGGCCATCAATGACATTTCCTGGGAAGGTACCATCAGAAATCCACTCGCGGTGCAGAAGATTTCGGAGTCCCAGGCCTCTCATCTCTCAATGGTTGTTCAGAATGCCCGGTCGCACCTGCTGCATGGGATTGACCGTTTGTATCCTCCGTGGTCGTCGGAAGGGCGTGTTGGCGCAGTGCTGAAGGCGGTCCTTCTGGGCGATCGTTCTTCACTGGACTCGAACACTGTGGAAAATTTTCGGCAGTCGGGTTTGTATCACCTGCTGGTGATCTCCGGACTGCACGTGGGCCTGCTGGCTTCAGTGCTTCTTTTTTTTCTCTACCTGCTGCGCGTGGGAGAAACCTGGCGGGCCGTGTGGCTCCTGATGTTCCTGGGCACGTATTCGCTCCTTGTCGAGCAGCGGGCGCCCACGTTGCGCGCTTCGCTGATGATCGCAGCTTATTTGGTGGCCCGGTATCTCTATCGTGACCGGTCGGCCTTGAATGCAGTTGGGATAGCTGCGCTGGTATTACTTTTTTACCGGCCTGCCTGGCTGTTTGAGGCCGGATTCGATCTCTCTTTTTCTGCAGCTCTGCTGATTGCCGGGCTCGCTCTTCCTGTGCTTCAGCGGACGACCATTCCTTACCGTGGCGCACTGTTTGGCTTGGGAAATGCGGATCGCGACATCAATCTGGCTCCGCGCCATGCGCAATTCCGGGTGGAACTTCGCATGGTGATCGCCTGGCTCAAGGGGAAGTTTTCCTTCCTGGAAAGGCACCCGGCACTTTGCGAGCAGTCAGTGACACTGCCCTTCCGAATCGTCTTGTGGACGGTGGACCTGGTGCTTTTCTCCGCTATTATCCAGCTGGGATTGTTGATGCCCATGGCGGAAACCTTTCATCGAATTACGATGGTCGGAATCGGGCTGAATACGCTGGCCTTTCCCCTGATGACCGTGCTGATTGCCGTGGCAGTGCCGACCGTGATTCTTGCGGCCACTGTACCCGCGCTTGCCGTGCTTCCGGGGAAGTTGCTGTTCTGGCTCACCAGTGGCCTGCTGGCATTGACCGAGTTCCGGGGTGAACCCTTTTGGATGTCCTACCGCATCCCTGGACCGCCCCTGTGGGTTGCCGTAGGTTTTGCGCTGGCGGTAGTCGGCGTTGGGTTGACGCTTCGCCAAAGCAAGCGTGCGTTGCTTGTCTCCGTCTGCTTGTTCAGTGCGTTCGCCGGGCTTGTGGTTTCATATCCATTCCCGCCGAAGATTCCGAGGGGAAAGGTCGAGGTGACGGCGCTTGATTGCGGCCGGGGCGAGGCCCTTTTCGGTGTGTTGCCCGACGGCACAACACTGCTGGTGGACGCAGGCGGCCGGGAAACTTTTGGGCCGGACATCGGGCGGTGGAATCCGGGAGAAGAGATCGTTTCTCCTTACCTGTGGTCGCGCGGCATCAAGAGAATCGATATTGCGGTGCTGGGGGGAGCGAGCGATGAGAACATCAGCGCCATGGCGGCCATCCTCCGCAATTTCAAGGTGGGCGAATTGTGGCACAGCTCGCGGATGGCGGGACCCGGCGACGTCGCCCTCATTGACACGGCGCGTGAGCGGAACGTTCGGATTCGTGACATCGCGGCGGGAGACACCGAGGGCGGAGTCAGGTCAGATGTCCAGGTGCTGTGGCCCTCTGTGGCCAGGGACAGCAGGCGATTACCCTTCAGTGACCAGTCTCCCGTGCTGCGCGTTGCGGATGCGGGCGGAAGCATCCTTTTGCGCGGGAATACGGATGACCGGGTGGAACATATCCTGGCGGATTCCGGGGACGAGCTTTCCAGCGACGTGTTGCAGTCCGCGCGTCCGCTATCTGAAATCATTTCCCAGAAGAAATTTCTGGAGCGGGTGGACCCCAGGATGGTTCTGGAGACTGGTGGTCATGAAACAGCCGTGAAAGGTCGAAGGTTCTTGCCCAGTATGAAGAACGGCTTTCCGGATGTGTCTGTTTTCAACACGGCGAACGACGGGGCTGTCACGATCGACTTGAAGAACTCCACCCTCAGCGTCCGATGCTACGGAACATCGAGGGTATTCCATTTGCAACGTTCAGTGGGCCGTGCCGCAAGTGCTTCTGGCCTATAATAAAGTTCTGGGGTTTGGTATCCAGTTGGGGTGATTGTGGCAACCGATGCGGAAATCTGGGAAGAAGCCAGGAAAGTCCGAAGACTGCAACTTGTGATGGATCTGGTGACAAGCACGCTTCAGCAGGAGGACATTCCCGTTGAGGAAGCCTCCGAGCTGGTTGCAGCCACGCGCCGGTTCGCCCTCAATCTCTTTCCCGACAAGGGCCACACTTTTGACCTGATCTACCGCCCCCGGCTGCAGCGAATCCTCTCTGAGAAATACAAAATTATTTGATCGTCGAAGCGCTTCGGGTTGCCTTTGTTTCCCCGTTGGCTTTGCCTGGAAGAGCGTATCCGGGAGGAAGTGGCGAGACGGAAGTCAGCGTGCCTGTAATAGCACCCAGCTTGAGAGAGACCTTGATCCGCAGCGGGAAGTGATAGGCATCATCGCTGAACCAGATGACTATCTTTCCTTTTTTCTTCTCGTAAAGATTGCCGAAAACGGTGGGTACCACCCGCAGAGCTTCACGGTCGCCCAGCGGGGTCTGGATTTTTTTTCGGCCCTTCACTTCAGCCACCACGATCCTTGTTTTTGAACCGTCGTTGACCGCAAGTTTGATCTTTTTGCCAACGTACAGAGGCTGGCTGCGAACGTAATAGAAAGCCGTGATAATGTCCTGGGCGCAGGGCGGAATGGCGTGCTCATCGTGCTTGGGAGGCTTATTTTCGCCGCCCAGGTAATGTTCGTCCAGAATCGCCATGCCACGGTAACCGTCGAACGTGATTTTTGTAATCCTGTGGTGGCTGCCTTCGTTGATTTGTTTGGAGATTTCGATGGAACAGAGTGTCTTCGGATTAAAAACAGACTGGAATTCGTCCTGGACTTTATACATCAGCGAGACGAAACCCTGTGAATCGGCAGTGGTTTTAATCAGATAAGCATCGCCGGGGACATGCTTGTCCCTGCTGAGAGTGGCCGTCAATTTTCCTGCAGGGAAGACAGACCAGTTGACGTCGTAGGTGAGCGTCTCTCCGGGCCTGAAAGGCTGAGGCCTGTTTTCTACCGCTTCCACGCCACCCTCTGACGCAAGAACGGCGACGAAGACGATGGCAACCGCAATACGGGACCGGCAAAGTTTCATACTTTCTTTAGACGCACCCCCATTGCCCAGAGGCAACCTGTCCCTCTTCTAACGTAGCAGAATCTTCGCGATCAGGAAAACAACTCCGGCAAGATAGCCCAGGGCCGCCTCATACTCCCGATTTCTGCGATAGCGGTTCCATTCAAACTTTGTGCGTGAAGGTCTTAAGGGTTTTCGGCGGGGAAATAACAGAGGAACAGCGGCCGCGTAATCATCAAATGCCCGGCCGAAGCGCTGGCGCAGGTTTCTCTCTTCGCGGTGCATCACGGGCAGGTAAACAACCAGGAAAAAAATGACAAACACGACACCCAGAACCCATTGAGCTCCGGCAATAACCAGCCCCACGCCGATCAGCAGACTGCCAAGGTAAAGGGGATTGCGCGTATAGGCATAAGGGCCACCCATGGCCAGGTTCTGATCTTTTTCCAGATGCCCTGCGGAGTACGCCCGGATTCCGAGCCCTGCAAGCGCCACGAGGGAACCGGCGATCAGCAACGGCCAGGTTGGCTGCGCGAACACCAGATAGGCAATACCCAACGCAAAACCAAATGGCACACGCCAGCGCGCAACAAAAGCGGAAAAGTCCTTATCCATGTTCTGTTCCCAGCCGTTCGAGCGCCGCATTAACAACCGACCCAACGCTGACGCCTTCAAGATAGTTCAAATCTTTGGCATGCCCCGCCTGGTTTGCCCGCCTGGGACCGCAAAGGACGATATCGGCCGGATTGAACGGGCCATTCCTTTCTGGCGTGTTGCGCGGGTCATTCGCATTGAAGAGGGCCACAATCGGGGTTCCAACGGCGGCCGCAAGATGGAGCGGCCCGGTGTCACCGCCGATGAGAAGCCTGGCTCGCCGCCCCAGCGCAACAAATTGCAGCAGCGTGGAGGAAAACCATTTTGCGCGGGGCACATTGGCTCCGGCAATGATTTCACGCGCCACACCTTCTTCCTGCGGCGAACCCGTCACCAGAAAGTCGAACGGCATTTGGCTGGCCAGTGCGGCAATCATCTCAGCATAATTTGCTGGAGGCCATCGCTTGGACTTCCAGCCTCCGCCGGGGTTGACGATGACGAATTCTTTTGTCCCCAGCCGCTCGAGTTTCGCCTGAACGGTTTCGCGGTCCTGCGGCTGATCGGGCAGGGGAAATTCCCATTTTGACGCGCGCGCCCCAAGCGCTTCCACCAGCGACAGGTTGATTTCGATAATATGCTTACAATTTTTCGGGGACACGCGCTGCGTGTAAAGCAGTGAAGCCAGGGGTTCGCGCAAAGACCCCCACGCCAGGCCGATCCGTTCCTGTGAATGGCTGAGCCGCGCGAAGATGGCGGATTTGATCAGGCCCTGGAAATCAATGGCGGCATCATACGGATACTCGCGCAGCGCTGCGAAACCCTGCATGATTTCCGACATTGCTTTGCCGGATGTCGGGTTCTTCCTCCAACCCAGAGTGTCCAGTTTAATCACCCTGCTGACAAAAGGATTTCCGCGCAGGAGCTCCGCGAAGCGGTTCTCTACCGCCCAGTGAATCTCCGCTTGCGGATGCGCGCGGCCCAGCGCCGCCACGGCCGGCAGGGTGTGGACGATGTCTCCAATAGAACTGAGACGGACGACGAAAAAGCGCTGGCGGGAATCCGGCATTGGCTTTCAGATCGATGTGAATGAAGCGGACGGATGCAGCGCCTGCCCTGGCCATCCTTTCCGCCGCATCATTTCTCCACCTTTTTGAGTTGTGCAATCCGGGCAAGAAGGTCGCGGGTTGAATGATCTTTCGGATCGCCCACAATCACCACCCGGCCTCCCCAGCCGCGGACAACTTCGCGTTCCGGGACGGTGGCCTCTGTGTAATCGGTTCCCTTGCAGTGAACGTCAGGCCGCAGATCGCGCAGGATGTTTTCCGCCGTGTCGTCATCAAAGATGACAACGTAATCCACGCATTCCATTGCCGCCAGCAGTTCCGCGCGCGCATCTTCAGGCAGCAGCGGCCGGCCTTCTCCTTTCAGCTGCCGCACGGAGCGGTCACTGTTGACGCCTACCACCAGCACGTCGCCTTGTTGCCGGGCGCCCTCAAGATAGCGGACGTGGCCCACGTGGAAAAGGTCAAAGCAGCCGTTGGCAAATACAACCTGTCGGCCCTCTTCCCGCAGGCGCTCACCCAGTGCCGCGGCCTTGGAGCGAGGGATGATCTTGCCCGTCATGCGTTCCGTATCGCCTCCTTCAGTTCGCGGGCTGTGACAGTGGCCGTCCCGCGCTTCATCACCACCAGACCGCCCGCGCAGTTGGCCAGCAGAGCGGCTACGGCGAAATCGGCTCCGGCGGCAATCGCAAGCGTAAAAACCGCCCCCACGGTGTCGCCTGCGCCGGTGACGTCCACGGCCTGGTCGGAACCAAAGACGGGAATAATCTGCGGTTTCCTGCCCCGCACAAACAGCGCCATTCCGTCGCGGCCGCGGGTGATCAGCAGGGATTTTAAAGATTGTCGTTCCAGCAGAGTGCCACCAAGTTCGAAGAGCAGATCGACGTTGTTTCCGATGGTCTTTCCGAAAAGCGCCTCCACTTCGGGTTCGTTTGGAGTTGCGGCCGTGACCTCTGAATAGCTTTCCAGGGCGTAGCGCGAATCCACTACCACGGGCAAACGGCTGTTGCCGATTCGGCGCTGGAACGAGGCCACAGCCGCGGCGTCTGTCGCTCCGTAGCCGTAGTCGGCAATCAGCAGGCCTGTTTTGCCTTTCAGCAATCGAGCGGCGTGCCGGCTGATGCGCTTGCGCAGTTCGTCACGATTGTCTTCCGTCGGCTCGCGATCGATACGGACAATCTGCTGCCTCTGCCAGTGGCTGAGCCCGCCGAGAACACGCGACTTGGTGGGAGTGGTATAGCCCGGGACGCGCAGGAGACCGCGCGTCACAACACCCTTGTCCTTGAAATACCGGAACAGCGCATCGCCGGTGTGGTCATCGCCCAGCAGGCCGATGGGCGTGACTCGAGCGCCCAGGTCCGCAAGGTTGTTGGCCGCATTGGCCCCGCCGCCAGGCACAATTTGCCTGTCGCGCTGTTTCAGAATCAGGACCGGCGCCTCGCGCGAGACCCGGGCTATTTCGCCATAGATGAATTCGTCGGCGACCATATCACCCAGCACAACGACATCCTGGCGGGAGAACCGCGCGACGGTTGAGAGCAATGCTAACCGGAATTTACGCGTCAGGTTCATGAGGAGATTGATCGTGCTGCCGGATCCACGCCAGCGCTTGTATTCAATTCCTGGAGGATATTTTTTGCGGCTTCCAGCAGGTTTTCGGCAATCAGGTCGGGCATTCGGGGCCACTCTCCGCGGCGGTATTCATACTCGCCCCGCCCGTAGCCCGTCATCAGCAGGATGGTCCGTGCCCCGATAGCGAACCCCATTTTCATGTCCCGGTAAGTATCGCCCACCACGTAGGAGGTCGCGAGATTGATGCCAAACTTTTTTGCGGCTTCTTCCGGCATTCCTGTCCCGGGCTTTCGGCAGCGGCATTCCTTTCGGTATTTTTCAACGACCGCGCCGGGATGATGCGGGCAGTGGTAAAAGGCGTCAATGCTGGTGCCCGCGGCCTCAAGGTTTTCCTGGACCATGCGGTGCACCTGGCCTACGATCTCTTCCGTAAAATATCCTCGCCCGACACCCGACTGGTTGGTGACAATGATGACCGGGAGTCCCGTGGATTTCAGCATGCGGACAGCTTCCGCTGCGTAAGGATAAATCTTCGCGCGGCTGATGTGGTTGATATAGCCCACCTCATCTGTCACGGTGCCGTCGCGGTCCAGAAAAATCGCCGGTCGAAGGCCCGTTCCGCCATTGCGCCGTCCGCCTGTCTGCGGGTCCTGATTAAAGTTCTGCTGGTCGTTCATACGTAACTCCGTACTCCTTGATCAGGGCCAGAGCGGTGCGATGGACCCGGTCGACCGTTACGCCTTTCATGCACCGGAAGTCGATGGGGCACTCCCGCAGTCCGCAAGGGCTGCACGCAACAGGGTGCTTCACCACTCTGGCCAGAGGGCTAACCGGCCCCGTTGCGGCTTCATCCGTCGATCCAAAAATGGCAACCACCGGCAAGCCCAACGCGGCGGCCAGGTGCATGGGGCCCGAATCGTTGGTAATCACCAGCCGGCATTGTTCCAGCAACGCCATCAACTGGCGCAGGGTGGTGTCTCCCGTCAAGATCACCGGCGTATGGCTCATTCCGCGGGCAATTTCCTCCGCCAGGGGTTTTTCAGACGGGGAACCGAAGATTAACACATCCGCGTTGAGCGCTCCAATCAGCCTGTCCGCCAGGCTGGCGTAGCGGTCCAGCAGCCAGCGCTTTGCGGGACCAAACGCGGCCCCGGGTGTGAAGCCCACCAGGAAACGAGGCCCACCCAATCCCAGTTCCTTAAGGTGCCTGGCCGCCCATGCCTTCTCACTGTTCTTGACATGCAAGTGAATCTGTTCAACAGGCTCGACCCTTTCCACCAGGCCCGCGCGGAAAAGGAGTTGCCGGTAATAGTTGCTCTGGTGGCCGTAGTGCGCGGGCGAGGGAACCGGCACGGAATCGGTGAGCAGAATGCCGCGGCCTTCCAGTCCATAACCAATGCGGATCGGGATGCGCGAGCGCCAGGCCATCCAGGCTGCGTGGAAGGCGTTCTGGAAGAGAACGGCCATCTCGAATTGTTCGGCTCGTATCTGCTCCACCAGCTTCGCAAAGCCGGTCGGTCCGCGGTGTTCGCCGGATGCGTCATACACGATCAGGCGGTTGACCGCCGGGTGATGAAGATAAAGGTCCGCCACCCAGGGTTTCGCCACCAGAACGATTTCAGCAGAAGGGAAGCGCTGCCGCAGGGCTTCCAGCGCCGGCAGGGACATCACTCCATCGCCCACCCAGTTGGTGGCGCGGACCAGAATCTTCGCGGGATTGAGAACGGGACTTTTCCGCATAAATCAACGATCGCGAAACCGGATGATGAGACCCCCGGCACAAACTTTGATCGTACCTGCTTTTACCTGATGCCCGCCAGAAGAACTTGCTGAAATTCTTCGGGTTCTGAAATTTCCGCCCGGATGGAACAGGCCAGCACGGGAACTTCAAACGCTGATTGAACCTGAAGATTCATCAGGTCCTTTTCGGTCGTGAGAAAGGCGATGGCACCCTTCTCCTTCGCGATCCGGCTAAGGCGCTGAATATCTTCCGGGGAATAGACGTGGTGGTCCCGGAATGGAATTTCAGCGACAGGATTGAAGCCCCACCGGCGCAGATCGGAGAAGAAAGCTGTGGGGTTGCCAATGGCGCAAAAAGCACACACCGGCTTGCCGAAATATCCTTCGGGTTCGACGGCCTGCGTGCTGTCAGCTTGAACCAGGTTTCGGAGGCGCATCGCGCAGTAGAAAACGGGGGCCATCGGATTGATTTCTCGCACTCGTTTCGCGGTTGTGGCGGGGTCCACGATTTCTGTTCGCGTCAGGACAACGACGTCCGCTTGCGAGAGCGCTGACAACGGCTCGCGCAGCCGCCCGGCGGGCAGCACGGCGCCGTGCAGAACGTCCTGTGTGACATCGATGGCGACGAGATCAATGTCACGCGCCAGCGCGAGATGCTGGAAACCGTCGTCCAGGATGTGAACGTCCACACCGAAGCGCGTTTCGGCAAGTTGTCCGGCGCTAAAACGGTCTGCACAAATGACCATCGGAACCTGCGGCAGCGTGCGCCCCAGCAGAGCCGGTTCGTCACCGACGGTGCGCGCGTCAGGATTTCTCTCCGGCCCGGGTTCCAGGGCGATGAGATCGGCTCCAGGTTCGCGGCGATAGCCTCGTGTGAGGATTACGGGCTTGCGGCCATTGCGGAGCAGAATTTCAGCAACTTCGGCCACCAGCGGGGTTTTTCCGCTTCCGCCTAGGGTGAGATTGCCCACGCTGATGACGGGGCGCGAAAGACGCCGGGACTTCAGCCAGCCTTGCTGGTAGGCCGCGCGGCGCAAACGTGCCCCTGCGCCATAAAGTCCGGCAAGCGGTGTGAGCGAACTGTTCATCAACAGGCTCAGGGCAGCGGCGCAACGGTGGTTTGCGGCGTGCCGAGCCATTCCTCCATCTGCTGCAGGATGCGTGTAGCGGCGCCTGACTGCTGGCTGACGACCTCTCTGGCTTTTTCACCCATCCGGCGAGCCGCATCCGGATGATCGAGCAGGCGGAGGACCGAACTGGCCAGTCCGTCAGCGTCTTCCACCTGAATGGCGGCGTCTGCTCCAAGAAAAAGCGCTGCCACGTCGCGAAAATTGTTCATGTGAGGGCCGAAGAGAATAGGCTTGCCCCAGAACGCGGGCTCGACCACGTTGTGGCCACCAGTGGGAACCAGGCTGCCTCCCACAAACACAACGTCTGCCACGCCGACCATTTCCGCAAGTTCGCCAATCGTGTCAAGCAGGAGGATTTCAGCCGAGGCAAGTATGTGGCGCATCTTATCTTCGTTTTCCGGCAGGCTTGTTCGCCGAATAGTTTTGAGCTGCTGCGACTGTAACATTTCCGCAACTTCGTCGAACCGGCCGGGATGGCGCGGCGCGAGAATCATGATCGATTGTGGATGCCTTTCGCGGATCCTTTGCCAGGCTTCGAGCACCAGAGGTTCCTCTCCACGCATGGTGCTGCCGGCCACAAAAACTGGCGTGCGATTTTCTGCGGAAAGGCCCTCCTTTACCTTTGCGCCAAACTTTCCGAATTGCGGCGCGCGGCCGTCAAACTTGAGATTGCCCGTTACAACCAGGCAGCCCTCGCGAGCGCCCAGTTCCCGGAAGCGGTCCGCATCGGTTGCCGTCTGGGTGCAGATGCGGC
>Ga0102950_1000077_pt1 | contig 23131 bp, 29 predicted proteins | sample SalPon2A_B_D2_MG_FD_78505 | JGI IMG/M metagenome (GOLD analysis project Ga0102950, IMG submission 78505) | Soil microbial communities from South San Francisco under conditions of wetland restoration - Salt Pond MetaG R2A_B_D2_MG | ecosystem: Environmental > Terrestrial > Soil > Wetlands | place...
CATGGCCGCTTCCGCGATGGCGACCGCCTCAGCGCCATCGCCCATGTCGCCAGCGAGCTGGCTCGTGCGGGCGAGGATGAAGGCTGCAGAAGCGCGGTCCTCGGCGATGTGCGACCATTCCAGCGCCCGATCCAGCCATTGCCGTGCGGACTCATAATCACCGGAATCCTGATGCAACCAGCCCAGCAGGTCGGCGAATTGGATCTGCACCCCCAGCAGCGCCCGGCGGTCCGCACCACGAAGGGTCGGCCAAATCTGCCGCATTATGGCTACCTGACGAGTCGCCAGCGGGATCACATCACGCGGCCCCGTGAGGTTATCGAGGTCCCTGAGCATTGTGCGGGCAAGCAGGAAGCGCTCAGCAGGACGTCCGGTAACAGCCGCGGGGGCAGGCCGCAGGCCCGCGCCCGCGGCGGACACGCCGAGCGCCGCTGTTCCTATGCCCTGAAGAAACGTGCGGCGAGGAATAGACACCCAGGAAATCCTTCCATCGGACATCCGGCAGGGAATCTCGATTGAGTCCTCTGCATCAGCAGAGCATGCCTCCGCACTCTCTGCGCCAGCCGCCAGCGGCGGCGTAATCGGCCCGGCTGGGGTGGCGTCGCAGAGAACGTCCGCCTGGCATGTCTCGATGACGGCTGGCGGGACTGGGACACCCGACTCCCAGGCCCGGATCATCCCGGGTTTCGCTGGCCAGCCGAGCAGCGGGGTTAGTACAGCGGCGAACGCTTCCCTGGACATGGTCCCTCGCGCGGCCCGGACTAAGGCTGCCGGGTCCGCATCTCGGCGGTGGCCCCGGAGAATCGGGATCACGGTCGCCGTCATCTGCTTACATCCCTGCTTCGCGAGGATCCGCCCGTTTGCTCGGTGAGCGCCATCACCTGAGCCTGCGTGTATTCAAGCTCCTCGCGGAGCTTGGCGATCTCGCCGTCGATGTGTCTCGTCAGCCGGTCCTCAACGGCTCCGAGTGCCGCCTCGAACTGTCCGGTGGAGCCGGGTTGTGGTTCAGCCGGTTTCCGCAGCACGAACGTCCCGCGGGTTGACTGCGTGGCGACTAGGCCCTCCTCGCGGAGCTTGCCCAGCGCCCGGCGGACCGTCTCTGCGGCGCTGCGGTACGTCTCTGTCATCGCTGGCAACGACGGCAGCCTGTCACCCGGCTGGTAGCGACCAGCTTTGATCTGGCGGCGCAGGTCGTCGGCGATCTGCAGGTATGGCGGCCGGGGGTCGCCAAGGTCAGGTACGGGCACACCTCCAGGCTAGATCAAGCGCCTCAGCTAGAAAAGCTGGCGTTACTGGGTGGTCTCTACTAGCTGAGTCGCTTAACCTAGAAGAGTGCATAGCGCCATGGCGCCAAAGCGCCGAGACGTCACCGCAACTCACGGAGGCCACGTGACCAGTTCCAACGCCCGGCTGAGCACATGGATCAGCCCCGGCGTGGATGAGCGGCTGAGGCTCCTCGCCCTGCTCCGCAGGCAGCGCCTCAGCTGTCTCCTCACGCACCTGCTCGACCAGGCCCTGCCGTCCGCTGACGAACTGGCGGCGCAAATCCGGGAGGCCAGCCGCGATGGCAACTGACACCGGATGGCGCCCCTTCGGCGTCAGCGATGAGGAGTACGGCGAGCCCGGCCGCGGCCGCGGCGTGCGAGTCCTGAACCTGCGCCTCGGCGGCCAGGAAGGGCAGAAGGACCGGGCAGGCACGTGGCTGCGTAACGCGATGATCGCCCTGGGCCTGCTGGCCGCTGCGGCGGCGGTGGTGTCCTTCGAGGCGCAGTACCGCATGGTGTACGCGGCCAAGCACGTGAAGGTGATCGCGGCACTGGAGGCCGGGATCCCGGACGTGTCCGCCGTGGTGTTCGCGACGCTGGGCATTGCCCTGGCGCTGCAGGGCAAGCGGGCGCTGCGACCCCGGGCGCTGAACGTGGCCGCGGTCGCGACGAGCATCGGGATGAACTACCTGGCCGCCGCGGCGGGCTGGCGCGACGCCGCGATCTGGGTCATGCCCAGCATCGCCTACGCGGTCGCGTCTGACACGGCCATCGGAGTCATCCGGGCCTACGTCATCGCCCGGCAGCGCCAGCTCGACGAGGACCTGGCCGACGACGAAACCACCCCCCTGGCCGTCCTCGCCGCGTTCATGCTGTGGTTCCTGCGGCTCTTCCTGGCCCCTAAGTCCACGCTGACCGGCTTCCGGTCCTGGGTCGTGGAGGAGGTCAAGGTCGCCCCTGGCCGCCAGGCCGCGCTGCCCAGCGGTGCCACGAGCGTGGCCGCGCTGTCTGCTGCCCCGGCGCCGGACAACGCGGCCACCGCCACGGCACAGGCAGACTCGGCCGCCGTCCCGCCGCGGGCAGCGGCGGGCCCACGGCCGGGCAGCAAGCGGGCCGGGCTCATCGAGGCGTATGAGGCCCTCAGCGGCACTGATCCCCGGTACGGCGACAGGGCTGCGGTGTCGCAGGTGGCCAGGGAGCTGGCCCCAGCCGCCGGGCTGGAGTGGGGTTCTGCCCGGACTTACCTGTACCGGCACCTTGACGGGCAGGTGTCGTCATGAGCGGCCGCGACCGGCAGGGCAGCCAGGTACGGGCCGAGGCCGTGGGCGCGGTCCTGGTGCTGGCCGGCGGTGTGGTGCTGTACGAGCGGCACCTGACGTGGGTTCTGGTGCTGGCCGGCATCCTGGCCGTGCTGCTGGGGCTGGCCCGGTGGTCGGTGTTCCCGGGCCGCAAGCTGCCGAAGAACCGGGTCCGGTACATGCGGGTGCGCCTGTGGCTGCGCCTGCACCCCGGCCGCGGCCAGGCCACCGTGTTCCAGCTCTGGCTGCGGTGGAGCCGGTGGGCGGCGCTGCGGGGCAGCTCCCGCACCTGCCGGAGCCTGTCGTTCGGCCAGCGGATCCGGGCGGGCAGCGCGGCGTATTCGGTGCTGGTAGGCGTCACCCACTACTGCCACCGGCTGCGGGTTTCCCTTGAGGAGCACATCCTCGTCATGGCGCCGCCGAGGTCGGGGAAGACCGGCTGGCTGGCCCGGATCATCCTGCGCCGGCGGGGGCCGGTGGTGTCCACCACGACCAAGCACGACGTGTTCGAGCTGACGTCGGGGCTCCGTGCCCGCCGCGGTCCTGTCCACGTGTTCAACCCGCAGGGCATCGGGGGCGTGCCGTCGACGTTCCGGTGGAATCCGCTGGATGGCTGCCAGGACCCGGCGGTGGCTATCCGCCGGGCGGACGGCTTCGCCTACGCGGTTTCGATGGACGGCGTGGAAGGCGGCGGCTTCTGGTCCGACAAGGCGAGTGACTACCTGCGGGCCTGTTTCCAGGCCGCCGCTCTCGGCGGCATGGACCTGCGGCAGGTGGCCACGTGGATCCTGGCGGAGGACGCGACCGAGGCCGAGGAGATCCTCTGGGATTCCGGCCGCGACCAGTGGGCCGCCAGCCTGCGTGAGCTGCGGGGCGACGCGCAGAAGACCGCCGCGACCGTGCGGATGACGATGAGCCGGGCGCTGGCGTTCCTCGGCGACCCCGCGCTCCTGGATGCCGTGCTCCCCGCTGAGGACTGCGGGCTCAGCATCGAGGAATTCCTCCGCAGCAACGGCACCCTCTACATGATCGCCGAGTCGAGCAACGAGCGGGCGCCGCTGGCCGCCCTGTACGCCTGCCTGGCGGGGGAGATCCACTACCAGGCTGCGCTGCTGGGCAGCCGGATGCCGGGCGGCCGGCTGGACCCGCCGCTGCTGATGGCCCTGGATGAGGTCACCCAGATCTGCCCCGTCCCGCTGCCCGGCTGGCTCGCCGACTCCGGCGGCAAGGGCATCCAGATCGTGCCTGTCGTCCACGGCGAGGCGCAGCTGGCGAGCCGCTGGAAGGACCACGGCAAGCGCATCATCGAGGACACCTGCGGCGTCAAGGTGTGGCTGCCCGGGATCAGTGACCCGCAGACGCTGGAAATGGCTTCCCGGCTCTGCGGCACCGCCGCGTTCAGGGAGCACGGCCAGGAGCACCTGTCCCGGCACCCGGTCATGACCGAGGACATGATCCGCCAGCTTCCTGCCGGGCACGCCCTGGTGGTCCGCGGCGGCCTGTACCCGGTGGTGGCCCGTCTGCCGATGGCCTGGAAGGACCGCGCCTACAAGCAGGCCCGCCGGGCCGGGGCCGCGGTTGCGGCCGTCACCGCGGCGCCGGCCGCCGTGATCGAGGACAGCCGCACCGCGCGCCGTGCTGCCGTGCCGGCGGGCAACGCACGGGCGCTGCCGCGGTGGCCGGCGCCCGTGCCCGGGGCCAGCCCGGACGGGAACCCGTTCGCTACGCCAGCAGCCCGTAACGGGGGCGGCCATGGCTGAGTCGAACGCGGCGCTGGCCACGTTGGTCTACCGGTTGCGAGAGCAGCTGGGCAGTCTCCAGACGGTCGTCAACGGCCTGAGCGCCGGTGCGGGAGCCCACGCGCACCCGCAACTGGCGCAGGAACTGGAGGCCCTTGCGCAGATCATGCGGGGCCACATCGAGGCCGAGGAGGAACGGGTCACCGCCCAGGCCGCCCCGGTCTGGGCCAGCCTCAGCCCGGAGGAGTTCCGTGCCCAGCTCGACCACGTCGGCGAATGGGTGGACAGCCATCTGCGCGTCGTCTACGCCGCGTACTGGCGCGATGCCCTCCGCGACTGCTGGCGCCACCACCCCGAGGCCCTGTACGAGCTGGGGAACCTGTGGGCCGAGTGGAACCGCATCTATGACCGCTCCCAGCCCAGCCTGACCGGGGCACTGAACTGGCACGACCGCTGGATGCCCGGCGCCCGGCTGCGGCTGCAGGAGGTCATGGCAGGCTGCCGGATCGGCGGCTGCGCGATGAGGCCGGGGAACCCGCGGTGAGCGCGCCAGGCAAGGCCGAGGCGCCGCGCGAGGCCGCGCACCTGTATGCCGAGGCCGGCTGGCCGGTCTTCCCCGCGCACGGGAAGATCCCGGCCACCGAGCACGGGTTCCGCGACGCGACGACCAGCCACCGGCAGATCGACTCCTGGTGGAGCCGCAGCCCCGGCCGCAACGTGGCGATTGCCACCGGCGCCCCGGGCCCGGACGTCCTGGACGTCGACCGCCACGGCGACCAGTCCGGGTTCCCCGCGCTGCGCCAGCTCAAGGCGGCCGGGCTGACCGGCCAGCCCCAGGCCATGGTCGCCACCCCCAGCGGCGGCGCTCATCTGTACTTCAAGGGCACTGAGCATCAGCACAACGGGCACATCGCGGCCGCCCACGTCGACTTCCGGTCCAACGGCGGGTACGTGATCGCCCCGCCGTCGCGGGTGAACGGCCGGCCGTACGCCGTGGTGAGCCACCAGGCCAGCGCGGACACCTTCGACTGGGGCAAGGCGAAAGAACTGCTCAACCCCCAGTCCCAGCGCCACGAGTGGCAGCCCGCCCGGCCCGGTGCCCGCCAGGACCTTTCTCACCTGGCCCGCCTGGTGGCCGGGAAAACCGAGGGCGGCCGCAACGAGGCACTGTTCTGGGCTGGTTGCCGGGCCGCGGAGGCCGGGCGGACGGATGTCTTCCCCGAACTGGCCGCCGCCGCCCAGGCCGCGGGCCTGCCGCAGCGTGAGGTCGAGCGGACTCTCGCCAGCGCGCAGCGCACCGTCAGCAGCCGTGAGCGTGAGGCGGGCTGAGTCATGGACGAACACGCCGCAGCCGAGCAGGAGGGCCGCCGTGCCCTGGCTGAGCTTGCGTCACAGTCCGCCCAGCGCGCGTGGCAGCAGCGGGACCTGGAGCGCGCGGCCGCGCTGACACGGGCCTGCTTAGACCTCGACCCCGGCCGCCGCGCGCTATGGCAGCGCCGGCAGGAGGCAATCGCCGCCGCGGCGGCGCGGGCACCGCTGGCCACGCAGGCCGCGGTCCGGCTGGCGGCCGCCGGGATCCAGCCAGACGACCCGGCCCTGCAGCGGATCCGTGAGCACAACCAGGCCCTCGGTATCCGGCCGGCGCAGCCCGGGGCCAGCCCGGAAGCGGAGGCCGGGTCATGACCAACCCGCGCCGCGCCCGGCCCCGCGTGTCCCTGAAAGCCGATGGCTTTGTGTACCTGCTGCACTTTCATGAACGGCTGGGCAACGAGAAGCACTCCATCCAGCACTACCTCGGGTTCACGCCCGACCTTGAGGCCCGGGTGGAGAAGCACCGCAGCGGCCAGGGCGCCAGGGTCACCGAAGTCCTCAAGGAGCGGGGCATCGGGTTCGACGTCGCCGCAGTGTGGCCGGGCAACCGGCAGATCGAGAACGCGCTGAAGCTGCACAGCGCCACCCGGATATGCCCGCAATGCACGCCCAGTCCCCGGATCCCGCTGATCGTCAGGAAAGCGATCGAGGCCGCGGAACGCCGCCAGGCGCGCGCCGCCCGCCGGGCACGGCAAGCGCAGCAGAGCGCAGAGGCTGCCGCCGGGCAGCGCGCTAGATCCCCCTACCAGCGCGGCGCCGACATGGCCGAGCAGTTCATGCGCGACCAAGTCGCGGCCGGCCGGACAGCTGAGCAGATCACGGCAACCCACGCCTACATCACCGGCCCCTGGCATGAACGCGCCCACACCAGCCAGGCGCAGGCAGAAACCTTCCGCGGCTACTCCGAGCTGGTCACAGCCGAACTGGCGCGACTGCGCCAAGGCCAGGCCACACCCGCGCAGCAGGCAAAGCCAGCCCCGCAGCGGGCCGGCCGGGTCGGCGCGGAAGCCACCGAGGTGGCGCGCGGCACCGGGCTGCCCCGCGTCTCGCGTTCACCGCGCCAGCCCCAGCCCAGTCGTGATTCCGCCGGAATCACGCGGCGGCCGCAGGCAGAAGCAGAAGCGGAGGCAGGTGCGTGATGAACCCTGCCGGAACGACGTTGCGCAGCCCCGCCCCAGGCCAGGGCGCGGCTGCGGAGCGCCAGCTCCACCCCTATCCAGCGCCCCGGGGCGCCACTTTCCACGGCGAACGCCCCGGGGCCACCTCAGAGAGGCAGGTCCATCATGCGCGACGGACAGCCACAGGTCACCCCGGCACCGGCCGAAGGGTGCATGTACTGCGGCAACACCGGCACGGCCAACGCCCGGCCGTGCCCCGTCTGCAACGGCGGCTGACCCATGGGCGCCCGCAGCAAGTCAGGCGGCGGCCCCCCGCCGAACGGCAACGGCGGCCACGTACCCGTCCACTTCTGCCCCAAGTGCGGCAGCTCGTGGACCGGCAACGGCGGGCACACCTGCCGCTGACCCAGATCCCCATCCAGCTCGCGGCCCTGCCCCTGCAGGCGACTACGGGGGCAGGGCTGCGCCCCATCACCCCAGGAGAACAGATGCAGGAGAAGGAAGCAGGGAGCTGGCTGGCCCGTGACGGTGACGGCCGGGTCCTGGAGGTCGACGCAGGCGGATACCCAGGCGCCGAGGCCAGCCCCGACGACGGCCGGCCCGTCGCTGAAGCCGAGGAGCCAGCACGAGAGGACCTGGCCGGCCGCCCGGTGCCTTGGGTGGCCGGGCCGGAACTGGAGGCGGGCTGAGATGAGCATCGGCATGACCGGCGACACGATGAACTGCAACGCCACCGGCCACACCGCCCACCGCGACCAGTCGGGCTGGCACGTGTCCTGGCTGCCCGATCGTGCGCTTACCCGCAACCAGGCCATCACCGCCATGGTCCTCGGTGAGGCGGCCGCCCGGGACCCGAGGCCGGGTGACCGGATCTGGGCGCATGCCGGGGCGTGGGCCGCGGAGCTGGGCCTGGCCGGCGCCGCTGAGGCAGTCAGCATGGCTCGCACTCGCACACCGGAGGTCTCCCGCGCCCCGAGGCAGGACCGGAAGCCAGCGTAGGGGAACTCGGCCCGGCTAGCCGGGAGGCCGAAGCAGGTGCCTGAGCACGATCCGAACGGGTCCCGGCCACGGCAAGACCGGCCGGGACCCGTTCTATGTCCGCATGCGGGCCACCGGCGAGCGGGCCGGCTACCCCTTGTACCCGGTGGCCTCGCGGGCCTCGCGCAGCGCCATGACCATGGCACCCAGATCGGACGTCAGGTTGTCGGTGACGCCGTCCGCGTCCAGGCCCCGCGGCAGCGGCTGGATGTACTCGCGCACGAGCATCAGCATCGCCGCGGCGTGCTGGCCCCGCCCGGCCGGGATCCGGCCATCCTGGGTTGCTTCGTCGATCACCGCGGCGAGCTGGATCACAGCATCGAGCGCGTCCTGCAGTCCCACAACTCCACGCGGGCCTGGATTCTCCGGGGCCTGTTGCGCGGCGAAGGCGGCCATGAGGTGCTGCATCATGCCGAATAGGCGCCGGTCGGCACCAGCAACAGGCTGGTTCACGTTGATCACCCTAACCAAGCCAGGCGACAAGCCGAATTGGCGAACCGCTACGTTCCGTACAGCGAACCACGCAGCATGTCCCCGATTTGCCGGGACCGGCGCCGTACCCTGCTGCCTATGGCGGTAGACGGCACCGAGCCATTCAAGGCGATCGATCTCGCGGACGGATTCCACGACGAGGACATGGCGGCACTGGACCGGCTGGACCCGGCCGGCCGGGCTGGACAGCTGCAGCTGCGGCACCAGTTGTGGCGGTACGCCGACGCGATGTGGGATCACATCAAGGCCCGTCATCGCGGCAACGGCGGCGATCTTCCGCTACTGGCTGACGATCCCGCCTACAGCGCTGTTGCAGGCATCCGTGACCTCGCGGCTGAGCTGCAGGCCCACGCCGCCGAGGCCTGCGCGCGAGCGGGCGAGAACCCGGCACCCGGGTAACCGCCGCCTGCGTGGCGCTACGGGCCAGAACTCGCCCGAGAAGCCACCTAGTTGGCCCCCGCTGCTGGGGGTCGTTGCGCGACGGCTACCGGGCGGCCAGCTGCTCGGCGATGCGGGCCATGGTCCGCGCGATCGACGTCATCGCCCGGGCCTGCGCCACCATCGCGTGCGCCTGCGCTATCGCCGCCGCAGCGGCTGGGTCCTCCGCACCCTGGGCGAGGTCTGCCAAGTTCTCTGCCCCGCTGGCTGCCTGGTCTGCCTCGCGCGCCGCGACCTCTGCGAGATCCGGCTGCGGGAACTTGGGGAGTGAGGGTGTCGTCATGCCCGGCAGGTTACGGCGAGCATCAGACAGGCCACGTACGGCCGCCGGGGTGTCGCGCCGTGAATGGCGGCGCGGCAACCAGACGGGAACTCAAGCGCCATTATCATGATCTTCATGTACGGCGATGTCCATATGACCCAGCGGGCAGCCCTGGGGCTGATTCCTTACAAGCACTTCGGTGTTGAGATGCCCGGCGGCGGCATCTGCGAGAACAGCCCGGCGGGTGTTCGCGTGGTCACGTTCGCTGCCTTCGCCCGCGGCGGCCAGACATGGGTGCAGAACGCTGGCGCGGGCACGGCAGAGCGCGCACAGGCGGTGCAGCGGGCCGCGTCCCGCATCGGCGAGCGCAGCTACAGCCTGAGCGGCAACAACTGCGAGCACTTCGCGAACTGGTGCGCCACCGGAGTGGCTATCAGCCACCAGGTAGTGGCGTTCTTCGCCGAGCTGGCCCGGCTGGCCTGGACGGTGCTCATGGCGAGTGCCGCGGTCATCGTGGCGAGAGTCGCGTTCGCCAGCGAGTAGGAATCGTGCCCTCCTGGGCTGCCCCCGGCCGCACCCCATTCGTGCGGGGTCAGTCCTCGTCGTCGTCGGGAGCCGTTGTTTCGCCAGATGGCCCAGCAGTCCGGCCGCGGCCGCATGAGCGTGATCCCGCTGACCGGGTGATAACCCGCTGTATCACCCGGTCGCCGTAGCCCTTCCGAGCTGGCCGTCTCGGTCAGGCTGACCCGGCGCGGACGCTCCCGGGACATCTGGACCGGTGCGGCGCTGATTCCGCCGGAATCACCCCGGCCGGATTGACCAGGGGGTGGCCATCCGCCGGCAGCCCCGAGTTTTTTTGTGACCTCGGTCACACTCGACTGGACGTCCTGACGGGCTTCGGGCGGACGGCAGCAGGAACGCCGCTGAGCCACAGCCCGACCACTTTGGCCAGGGTGTCCAGCCGTGTCCGCGCTTTGGTCGGCGCGCCGCCGGCGTGGGCCGCCCAGCAGCCCGCCGGCGGACACGTTGTGCGCACTTGGGCCAACCATGTCCCGCCACCCTTGACCACCGCGGCGACCGTGAGAAACGCCGTGACCGCCGACTGCTTGCCGACAGCCCTGCGACCACTGCTGGCGCACTCTGGCGGACACGGTCGACAGCTGGCGCATCTTGGTACGCCGCCCGTCAGATGACGGGGCCAGGACTCTCCCCGCCAACGGCCGGTGGTGCACCCTGGCGGCCAGCCAGTGCCACGCTGTCGCACTGCGCAGCCAGGGCGGCGGCGGGCGGCTCCCGAGTGTCCCTGCCTGGCTGAGCGGCCGGGATCGCCTGCCCTCAGCGCCAGAATGGTTTCCGGAAAGACGGCGGCCCCCCCGTTGCCCCGGGGAGGCCGCCTCACAACTAGCCCCTCTGGAGAGGCAGATGGTTAAGAACGTAGCACCAGGCGGCGGACCCGAAGATCCGGACGTGATCAGCTATGCGCTCGGCCAGTGGGGCCGGACGGCCCGGCTGTGCGCGCTCCGGCTGACTGAGAGCGTCCCGGCGGTAGTCCCCCTGATCTGGCTCATCCTGCGCCGGTAGCGCTTGCCCTGAACAGCCTGGCGACCCCCGGCGGGCAGGCGCACCGCGGAAGGGGCGTGCGGAGGGATACGTCCCCCCGCACGCCCCCGGGACCTAGCCGGTCTTCGCGGCTGCCGGCGGCAGCGCCCGCAGTGCCGGCTGAGGCCGATCACCGGCCGCGCGGCCGCTCCTGATGCGCCGCCAGGCGGAGGCGAACCGGCTCTTGTCCTCCTCGCTGCCGCCGCAGCCGGTGATCAGGGCCATGACTGCGCTGAACGGGGGCAGTGCCCTGCTGGTCAGCGCGCGGTGCAGGCTCGATGCGGACACCATCTGCCCGCACTGCTCCGCCATCACCCGGTAGGACGGCTCACCCGCCCACTGATGGAATCTGCGCATCGCGCCGACCAGCTCGGCGGCTGTCCTGGCCTGCAGCGGGTCAGGGCGCAGATCCAGTCCGTCAGCGTCTTTGATCGCTGGCTTCGGGACGCGCTTACGGACCGCCCGGCCACTTGAGACGGCGGGGCTACCAGGTGCCCACCCACCGCTCCAGCGTCCCGGTGCCACGAGCCCCCCGCCAGATGCCGGCCGATGGCCGGGCGGCGAGCTGCTGACCCGCTCGCTGACCTGCTCCAGCAGTCTCTTGGTGCCGCTCATGGCGTCTCCACGGCGGGGCGGGACAGGCCGGCCAGGATCCAGCCGCCGAGGGTGATTCCCGCGATGAGCGGCAGCGCTGCCGGGGGATCCCAGCGGGCGCTCGCCGCGGCGGCGATCACGATGATGATGACCCGGATGAGCTGGCCTGGCCAGCCCCGGGTCACAATGCACAACGACAACACGTCTCAGCCACCATTCTGCCCAATGTAGGGCTGCCGATCGGCTTTGCTCCCGGGCGGGGTTTTCCCGCGAACGGGCCAGCCGCCACGGGTGCAACCACGGCGACTGGCAATTCCGAAGGTAGCGCACGGGGGGTGGAAAAGCGCCCCGGCACGTGCTAGGCGGTGGCGGCTTAGACCGCCCACTGCCTAGCGCGCATTCAGCGCTCTGACCTGCTGATTTACCGCGCACTGCTCCGCCTGGCGCTAGGCGGCCGTGCCAGCGGCTCCCCAGCTGTCCCAAGCTGTCCCAGCGCGTTTCACGATGCTTCAGAATTTCCCTGGCACACAGGTCGATCTCGTAGGCCGCGCCGTCGAAGGTAGATTGGCCTCGCACGGCTGGTAGTAGTCACTACTACTGCTGCAGCGAAAGGCTTCCTCTAGTCCACCTGAAATTGCTCCCGGGCGGGGTAGAGAGCCTGGGGCCGCCCGGGTGCAACCGGGCGGCCCCGACATGATCACGCTGTTCTGCTGGCAGCCTTGCATGCTCACGGGACACCCGGCGTTGTCGCAGGTGGCCACTACGATCCGGGGCATGCGGGCAAAGTCAGGAACGCTGATTCCAGCACAATCATCAGCCGCTGCGGACCTGCCTTCAGCCACCGGGCACCCCGGTGCCGCGGCGGCCGTGGAGCTGGTTGCGCGGGTGCGGGCGGAGCTGCCGGTGATGGCCGGGCTGCCGGCGCGGGAGGAGCTGCTGGCGGCGGCGTGGCTGATGAGCCTGCGCTCGGCCCGGACCCGCCGCGCCTACGCCGGTGATCTGCGCTCGTGGCTGGCCTGGCTGGCCGAGCGGGGCGTGGACGTGCTGGCGGCCGGGCGGGTCCACGTGGACCTGTGGGTACGCGGGCAGCAGGACGCCTGCGCGGAGCCGGCGAGCATCCGGCGGCGGCTGTCGGCGCTGAGCAGCTTCTACCGCTACTGCGCCGCCCACGACCTGACCGACCGGATCCCCACCACCGGGGTGTCCCGCCCGGCAGTGGACGCGGACTACACCGCCACGGTGGGCCTGACCCGCGAGCAGGCCCGCGCCCTGGTCGCCGCGACCGACGCCGACACCGGTCCGCAGGCGCCGCGGACCGCTGCTGTGGTCCGCCTGCTGCTGCACAACGCGCTGCGCGTCGATGAAGTGTGCGCGGCCGACGTCGCCGACCTTGGCGCCGATGCCGGGCACCGGGTGCTGCGGGTCACCCGCAAAGGCGCCCGGCGGGCTAAGGTGCCGCTGACACCGGCGACCGCGGCCGCCCTGGATGCCTACCTCGCCGACCGGGCGGCCCGGGCCGGGCTGGCCGGCGCGGGCGAGCTGGCCGGGCCGCTGGTGGCTACCGTCACCGGCGGGCGGCTGCGCCAGGCCCACCTGTGGGAGCTGGTACGCCGCCTCGCCCGCGGCGCGGGGATCGAGACCTGGGACCGGCTCTCCCCGCACAGCCTGCGGCACTCAGCGATCACCCTGGCCCTGGACGCCGGCGCCAGCGTCCGCGATGTACAGGACTACGCCGGGCACAAAGACCCCCGCACCACCCGCCGCTATGACCACTCCCGTGACAGCCTCGACCGCAACGCCGCCTACGTCGTCGCGGCGTACCTGGCCTGAGCCAGGTACGTGGGGGCCAGCCGGGGCCAGAAGGCCCGCTGATCTGGGGAAGTATCACAGCAGCTTGTGTGTTAACGTTTCTGTATTGCTCCCCGCCCTCCTACGGGACTGGCGGGGCTTTTCTTTGCCACCGTGGGAAGCTGGCCTGCATGGCCGACCGCGTTGCAGTCCTGCTCGACTACGAGAACGTTCTGCGGGGCGGGTGGGAGCTTTACGGCCGCGGTCGGCAGATCTACCAGTGCGTTCCGGAGCCCTCCCTGGTCGCCGACGCGATCGCCACCGCACGCGGCCAGACGAGCACGGTCACAGCTATCTATGTCTTCCGGGGCAGGCCGGATCCGCGCAAGCAGCCGCTGCCCGGCAGCGCCAACGACCGGCAGGCAGCGCAGTGGGCGCGCCGCGATCCGCGGGTGCGGATGGTCCGCCACCCGCTCGCTTACCGCGACTGGCCGCGGCTCCCGCCCGTGGAGAAGGGCGTTGACGTCGCGCTGGCCATCGAGCTGGTACGGCTCACATTGCAGGAACACGAGCAGTACGAGGCCCTGGTGGTGTTCTCCGGCGACACCGACCTGCGGCCCGCGCTCGACCTGTGCCGGAAGATCGACGGACCCGCCATCGAAGTCGCCTGCTGGGACGGCGCCAAACCGCTGCAGATACCCAAGACAGCCGAACTGCCCTGCCACTACCTCACTGACACGGACTGGCGGAAGATCATCCGCGACTGGTCCGGACGGGTCTAACCGCGCGGCCACGGGACCCGCATGAAGCAGGCGCGGACGGCCCCGGGCGACACGCCGGCTACCGCCAGTACGCCCAGATCTCCCGGCGGGCGCGGGAGGATAGCCCCGTCGTATGGACTCCCCCGCAGATCCACCACTGGAGGAAGCCCCAGGAAAAGCGAAAGCTCCCCATTAAGGGGAGCTGATCACAACTGAATCCCACGGGGACTCGCAGCCAAAGGTTTGGCAGCCAGGGCGCTACGAGACCCACCACACGAACCGAGGCTCACGATACACGAGGACGCCCCGGCTGGTAGTAGCACGCGCCTCCCCGGCGTGTCGGCGCGTCGCGGCAGCCCAGCCCTCCCCACTCCCCCACCGCTTGCCCACCTACCCGGCAAGACGGCGATCTTCCGCGCAGCAGCTACGAGCTGCATCGGCAGCAGGCAGGCGCCTTCTGGCGGCCGGCAGAGCCGGCGCGCCGTCCCCCGATCCGATCAGCCGGCCGGCCATAGTTGGCACCGGTTAACACCCGCAGTATCCGGAGGCGCCCACAAACGAAACGGGCGCGGTCCCCCGTGATGGGGAGCGCGCCACAACTGAATATCCGCGCAAGGCCCGCAGGTGCAACGGCGGCCAACCTGGTCACCTGCTAGCCCCACCCGATCGGTCAGCCCAGCGGCTGGCCCCTCGGTGCTGCGTGGAGACGACCCCCAGCAACGGAGACGACGATACACGCTCGCCATCCGGTTAGCCCAGCACGCCCGCACGACGCGCCGGGCCAGCCGTACCAATCCATCCCGCCGCGCGCCCGGCGGCGCCTGACAGCGTGGCTGCGCGCCGTCGAAACCCACCCCGGCACCGCGGTGCTGCGCTCCGATGGCCTGGCCACCCTGCTAACCATCGCCCGCGGCATCGGCTGGGCAGCGGAGTGGCGCACCGGCCGCTCCCGGCCGACTATCGCCCGGCTGATGGAGGTCTCCGGCCGCTCCCGCCGCACCGTCCAGTACTGGTGCCGGTGGCTGGAGGACCGGGACCTGCTGACCGTCCTGGAGCCCGGCACCACCCCCCAGTTCCGGCCCGCCATCCTGCGCAGCCTGCCCGCCACCTTGGGTTCGGACAACCCCGACGAGGGCAACCTGGCCCGCGAATGGGTGCTGACCCTGCCCCCGTCCATAGACCCGCCTGCTCCTGCTGTGCACCAAAATTGCACCCCACCCCGGCTAGAGCGAAGCTCTAAGCCGGAGAAACACCCCGACGCGCGCGCGCGCGAGGCCAAGCACCCCGCCGGAGCCTGGAGAATCGGTGCGGCTACGCCGCACTCACCTTCGCGGCCGCCGCTGCGCAGCCCGGAATCCCCCGGTTCGGTCGTGATCCCCTGGCCGCCCGGACGAAAAGCGCAGCGACGGCCGGAGGCTCTGGCCGCCTGCGCCAGCCTGCGGGCTCAGCACCCCGTGCTCGCCCGCCTGTCGGCGCGTGGCTTGCGATCGCAGCTGCGTGCATGGTTGCTGCACCCCACCCGGGCCTACACGCCGGCGGACATCCTGTGGGCGCTGGAGCACCACCCCGACGGCACTGCCTGGCATCACGGCGAGCCGGTCCGCCAGCCCGCCTCCTGGATCCGCCACCGGCTCTCAACCTGGCTCGGCGAAGACGGCGAACCGGTGCCGCCTCGCTCGGCGCAGCTGTTCGCCCGCGCCGAGGCCGGCCGCCAGGCGCAAGCCGCCGAATGGGCACGGCTGGCGCAGCAGCTGCACCCGGGCGGGGACAGCACCGCGGCGCGGGCTGAGGCCAGGCGGATAGCTGCTGCCGCCGCCGAGAGGTCACGCACCCGCGCCCGGCCCGGAGTGGAACAGACTCACGGACTCCGGATGTCCGGAAGTTCCGGAGTACCAGACACCCGGAAGGGCGCGGGCCCGCCAGAGCCGCAGGGTGCTGGCGTGAGGTCCATCCGGGGTGCGAGCATGTGGGCGCGGAGTCCGGGAGAACGGAAGTAACGATTCCCCGGACATCCACAGTTCCGAACTTCGGAAGTTCCGAACATTCAGACACACGTAGAACCGGGAATCCGGAGTACCGGAGATGACTAGGAAAGGCCAGGTCAAGTGACCATAGCCGAGGCACCTGCCCGTACCCGTGACCCCTGGATCATCGCTATCTGCAATCAGAAAGGCGGCGTAGGAAAGACCACCATGGCCCTCGGCCTGGCCGCCGTAACCGCCGACAGCTCCGGGCGGACCCTCGTCGTTGATGTGGACCCCCAGGGCAGCGCCGAGGAAATAGCCACCGCTGCCGGCGACGCCCTGCCGTTCGACTTCACCGCCGACACCGACCCGCGCGAGCTGCGCAAGCTGCGCGGCGTCCGCGACTACGACACCGTGTTCGTTGACTGCCCCGGCAGCCTGGAAGGCCGGGACGTGCTGGACGAAGTGCTGGCTAGCGCTCACTTCGCGATCGTCCCGATCATCCCCGAGCCCGCGGCCGTAACCCCCACCCTGCGGACAGCCGAGTTCGTGGCCGAGCGAGGAGTCCCCTACCGGGTCGTGCTCAACCAGGTAGACCCACTGCGAGGCGCCGGGCCGGTCGACGCCGCCCGCGAGATGCTCACACGGGCAGGGCTGCTCCACATGCACTCTTTCGTGCGCCGCTACGTTGCGCACAGCGCCAGCCAGCTCGAAGGCCAGATGCTGACTCAGTACCGGGGTGACCGGTCCTGGCACAACGCGCTCGATGACCTGCGCCGCATCCATACCGAGCTGCTCCTGGAGCTGGGCCGCATGGCGGCCGCAGCGGAGACACGGTGATGGCCGCCGGCCGGCGCCGCTCCCTGGCAGACCTCGTTAACGCAGGCCCGGCCCCAGCCGAGCCAGTCGAGCTTCCCGCACCGCCCGCCCGGCGGGAGGAAGCCCCCGCCGCAGCCGCGCCGATTCCGGCGGAATCACCGGCGCCAGCTCCGCCTCCGGCGAAGGAACCGCCAGCTCACCGGACCGGCAGGCCACGAACTCCGAAAGTTCCGAAGTACCGGACTCTGGAGCGGAAGGAAACGCTCCTGCGGGCGGACCAGGTGGAAGAGCTGACGAAGCTGCGGCGGCGGCTGAACCGGGCCCGGGGCCGGGGCGTCGGCGAGCGCATCACCGAGAACACGATCATCCGTGTAGCGGTCGATCTGCTCCTGACGCACGGGAACGAGCTACAGGGAGTGGACGAGGAAGAACTCCGGAACTCTGTAACTTCCAGGCTCAGCTAACTCTCGGCCCGCAGGGGCCGGGCACCGTCCCTGGCCCCGGCCGCCACGACCGGTGAACTGGCGTGCCAGCCCGCGCCCGGCGCGGCCGCAGCAGACCACAACGGCTTTCGAACCGCCAAGCTATTCGCGGGGCTCCGCCCCGCACCCCGGCCCGCCTCGGAGGGGGGCGCGAGCTTGGGGGAGTGGTGGTTCCCTCCTCGCCCGGTCAACCCGAGGGGTGCCACAGAACCCCAGACTGCCGCAAGGGGCACCCCAGAGGGGACCCCACCCCTTGCCCCAGCCCGGGAACCCGCGGCAGGCCAGGGCCTTGCCCGACCGAGGAGGGAACCACCACCGGCCACGCCCATGATTCCGGCGGAATCCGCGCAGGTGAACTGGATAATTAGCATGTACCTGCCAAATAGAATTAGCATGTACATGCTAAACTAGGGTTATGGCAGACACCGAGATGCGGAACCCGGCGGGGGAGCACGGCTCCCGGATCATCACGGCGCTGGAGCGGGCATGGTCGGCTATCCGGGAGCAGCACCCGGGGATCCCGGCGGTAGTCATCATCACCGGCAGCGGTACCGCGCAGGCGGGCACGCCGCGCGGCTACCAGCGACGCGGCCACCACTGGCCCGAGCGGTGGGTCACCGGTGAGGGGGACGGCAAGCGCGCCCCGGAGCTGTTCATCGCTGGCGAGCTGCTCGACGGCGACGGCGCGGGCCGCCGGGTGCTTGAGGTGATGCTCCACGAGGGCGCTCACGCGCTCGCAGCCGGGCGCGGCGTCAAGGACACCAGCGCGGCCGGGAACCGCTACCACAACAAGCGGTTCGCGGCCCTGGCCGCCGAGATGGGCCTGCGGCCCCCGGCCAAGCCCGCCCCGGTGCTCGGCTTCTCGGAGTGCGCAATCACCGAAGAGACCGCCGCCGGGTACGCCGGGGTGATCGCCGAGCTGGAGGCCGCCCGGCTGCCCTTCCTGCGCGGCCAGCCCGGCCACGTCCGGACCGGCGGCGGGGGAGAAGGCGGCGGAGACGGCGACGGGGAGGACGGGGGAGAGGAGACCGGCAAGGCCCGCAAGCGCGACGGCCGCCGGGTCGCTGTCGAGTGCGCCTGCGTGCCACCGCGGCGCATCCAGCTCACCCCCCACCAGATCGAGGCAGGGCCGATCATGTGCGGCCTGTGCTGCGGCCCGTTCGAGCCACCCGCCGCCGGCGAGGACGACGGCCAGGACCACGACGAGGCCAGCGCCGCCTGACCCCCGGCAACCCCATCAAGAGCGCCCGCCATGACGGCCGGGCGCTCTTTCTATTTCATTTCATTATTTCATTCCATTACATTGCACATGAAATTGAATGATGGTAGAGTGGGGATGCAAGTCAGCCGAGAGGAGAGCACCGTCATGACGAGCACGGAACCGGAGACCCCGCCGGTCACCTGCGGCTATCCCGGGTGTGAGCGGCCGCCGCGGCCCGCGGAGGAAGGCGCCGGCGCGAAGCCGAAGTACTGCGAGCAGCCGGACCCGGTGACGGGCAAGCCGCACACCGCGCTGACCGCGTTCCGCCGCAAGCAGGAGCTGACCCGAGGCGGGGGAGCGGCTGAGGCGGAGGACCTGGGGCGACCGGTCACGATGGCCACCGCCCGGGCGGCCGAGCTGCGCAGCGGGATCCGCCAGGACATCGCCGTGCTGACCGCCCGGCTGGCCGAGGTGGCCGGGCAGCTGGAGCGGGCCGCTGACCCCGAGGCCGCCGCCGCGCAGATCGAGGCTGTGCAGGCCGAGGCGGCCGAGCAGGTCGCCGACGCCCGCGCCGACACCGCCCGCGAAGCGCAGCGCCGCCAGCGCGCCGAAGCCGACGCCGACGAGGCACGCACCGCCGCGGAGGAAGCCGACACCCAGCGCGCGCAGGCGGCCGAAGCACGCGAGCGCGCGGAGACCGACCGCGACCAGGCCCGCGCCGAGCTGGAGGCCCGCACCGACGAGCACGCGGCCGAGCTGGAACGCGTGCGCGCCGAAGCCGCCGCCGCAGCCAAGGCGGCACGGGAGGAGGCACGCCGCCGGGTCGAGGAGGCCACCCAGGCGCGGGACGCCGCGATCGCGCAGGCCCGTGCCGAGGCCGAGGCCGCCGCGCGGGCCGCGGAGGACCGCGCGAGCCGGGCGGAGAAGGCCGCGCAAGAGGCGATCAGCGCCGCCCGGCGTGAAGCCCACGAGGCGGGAGAGCGGGCCGCCGCCGCCGAGCGCGAAACCACCCGGGCACGCCAGGACGCCGAGTCCACTCACGCCGAGCTGGCCCGGGCGCGGGAGGACGCAGCGGCTCAGCTCGCGCAGGCCCGCGCCGACGCGGCCCGGGAGCGGGAGGAGCTGCGGGCCGCCATGGACGCCCGCGTGGCCGCGATCGAGGAAGCCCGAGCCGAGCTGCGCGCAAGGGCCGAGCGCGACGGCGCGGACCTCACCCGGACCCGCGCCGAACTTGACGGCGCGAACGACGCGGCCGCGTCAGCCCGCGCCGAACTCGACACGCTGCGGGCCGCCGCCGCCGAGATGATCGCCGTCTGCGACACCCCCGAACCCCCCGCCGCAGGCACCCTCCAGACCGCCGCGCGTGCCCTGCGCGACGCGGCCAGCATCCCCGCGCCACCCGCGCGGCGCGGCCGGGCCGACAAGACCCGCGGCCGCCGCACCACCGGGTAACCGCCCCCGATTCCAGCGGAATCACCCCCCAGCCGGGCGCCACTTTCCACGGCGAACGCCCGGCACCCATCCTCAGAAAGGTGAACGAGCATGACCAAGACCACGACCGGGCAGGCCAGCCAGCCGGCCACCACGGCCGCTGAGGGCGCACCCGCACCTGCGCCCGGCCCGGCGGCCGAGCTGACTGTGCGCTGCGTGCCGACCGAGGTGCTCACCCTGCCCATGGCCCAGGTGGCGCCGCACCCGCTAAACCCGCGCGGGCAGAACCTCGGCGACCTGTCCGAGCTGGCCGCGTCCATCGCCGCGGACGGCCTGTTTGAGCCGCTGGTGGTCATCACCGCGGCGGCCTACCTGGACGCCGAGCGCGACACTCTGGCCAGGCCCGCCGGCGGCGTCACCCACGTGATCGTCATGGGCCACCGGCGCTACGCCGCCGCCGGGCTGGCCGGCCGCAAGGACGTGCAGGTCATCGTACGCGACGACCTGGCCGCCGGTGCGGTCGCCAAGATGATCGCGGAGAACCTGCACCGCGAGAACCTGACCCCGGTCGCCGAGGCCGAGGGCATGGCCGAGCTGGCGCGGCGGCGCTGGTCACAGCGGCGGATCGCGGACGCGGTGGGCTGTTCCCAGGCGCACGTGTCGAAGCGGCTGGCCCTGCTGAAGCTGCCCGCCGAGGCACGCGGCGCCGTGGCGGCCGGGCGGATGAGCGCCGGCGACGCGGTGGAACTGGGCCAGCTCGCCGACGTCGGCGACCCGGTGGCCGGGCAGATCATCGCCGAGGCGGTCGCGGCGATCGAGCGGGGCGAGACCAGCCGCTATGTCATCACGGCAGCCAAACGGGACCTGGAGCGGGCACAGGCCGAGCGCAAGACCCGCGAGCATCTCGCCGGCCGCGGCATCGAGGTCATCACCGGCCAGCAGCGCGACCGGATGGGCTGGCCGCGGGTCACCAAGACCGACACCGAGGCCCACGCCACGGCCGGATGCCTGGCCGCGGTCATCGGCTGGTCCGGCGAAGCGGAGTACGCCTGCCGCAACCCGGCCGGCCACCCGGAAACGCTAAGCCCGTCCCAGCGGCGCGAGGCCCGCGCGGCCGCCGACGAACGCGAGTCCCGTAAGGCGGCCAAGGCCCGGGACGCCGCGTGCGCCGCGGTGGTGGCCGGGCCGGTGCCGGCCGCCCGGGAACAGGTCTGGCGGCTCGCGGACGCGCTGCTGGGCAGCGGCGCCGGGCACACCGACTCGCTGCGGCTGGCCTACCGCTGGGCCGCCGCCGCCGGTGCCGTCCCCGCCGGGCTCGACCACTACCGCGCCCGCGACCAGGCCCGCGCCGAAGGTGACCGGGCCGGCCTGCTCCGCTACGCCTACGCCTACGCGCTGGCCACCGACGAGCTGCGCGTGCGTGGCACGCTCGGCAGGTACACCGGGCATGAGGGGTGGGAGGACCGGCACGCCGGCCACCTGGAGCGGCTCATCGCCAGCGGCTACCAGCCGACCCCGTGGGAGCAGGACCGGCTGGACGAGGCCCGTGCAGTCGCGGAGGCGCGCGGCACGATGAGCTGTGAGAGGTGCGGCTGTTCGGGGGCCGACAACGACGGCATGGCGGCGTGCCGCGAGGTGTTCGACCGCGACGCCGGGCGGGTCGTGTTCGCCTGCTCCGAGTGGTCCTGCAAGCACCACCGCGCCGCGCGGGACGACGTACCGTGACCCGAGCGTGCCGAGCGGCTGTGACGCGGCGCTGCCCCTGGTGGGCCGCCGCTGTCACAGCCGCGCCACCCAGCCCGGCCGCGAGTGTGGCTGTGACAGCCGTGCGCCGCCCGCGTGACGCGGCCAGGTCACGCCCTGTGCGGTGCGCGGCGCTGGCGGCGCGGGGCCATGCCTGAGCGGGGCGTGCGGCGGCGCACCCGCGGCTGGCGCAAGCCGCCAGGCGCGGTGATCGTGACCCGGCCGACCCGGTGGGGCAACCCCTACCGGGTGGCGCCGCACGGCCCGTACACCGCCGCCGAGGCGGCCGGGCTGTACCGGCGCGACCTGCTGGCCGGAACCCTGATCAGCGCACCCGGCCGCGAACCGACCACCGTGGCTGAGGTCCGCCGCGAACTCGCCGGACGCGACCTGCTCTGCACCTGCCCGATCGGGCAGCCCTGCCACGCCGACGTCCTCCTGACCGTCGCCAACACCTAGCTAAGAACCAAGCCTCTGGCCGGGGATCCCACACCACCGGCAGGTGCCCCCAGCCCTGAGCGCCAGCGTGGCCAACAGGCCAGGAAATCCGGTGGCTACGCTGGCGCTCACAAGGCCGCCGCCCAAGCTCTCATCCAGCAAGGACCCCCTGCCCCAAGGCCGCCCGCGACGACGTATGCGAACCGTCCTCGCAAGGCCGAACCCGGCTCCCGGTGGGAACGGTGGCTCAAGACGGGCAAGCGCTAAGGCCGGATCAGCCGCTATTCCCGCAGGTGGATCCGGGGCCTAGAGAGCTAGATGCTTGTTTGGCTCTTTAGCCCGCTCGGCGAGTTCCGGGATCTCCGCGACTGTCACTCCCGCTGCTTCGAGTAGTTCCCGGCCCTGGCAGTCCGCGACGAAGAGGCTCGGTTCTAGCCAGGCAATCACGACCCGGCGGATCCCGGTCTTCAGGATCAGCTGGGTGCAGCTCTGCGGGCGCGACTTGCGTTGCGAGCACGGCTCCAGGGTGCTGTAGATCGTGGCCCCTGCCAGCCGGGAGTCATGTGGCGAGAGCTTTGCCAGGGCCGATTCCTCCGCGTGCACGTGCGGGTCCCTCTCACGGGAGAAACCGCGTGAGATCTCCTGGCCTTTCTCATCCACAATCACAGCGCCAACCGAGTACGCCCCCTCGGAGGGAGGGCACAGACCGGCCAGGTCGATTGCCAGGTTCATCCACCGGAGGTCATCAGCGGCGGCAGTCATCACGAGGTCTTCATCTCCTTGGTCAGGACACACGCGGTACGGCCGCGCTCAGCGCGGTGCGATACTCCGCAACGGCAGCAGGCGGCCGCTGTCGTGGCAGGGCACGATCCAGGGCAGCCAGTTCAGTGAAGATACGGCCGGAGTGTGTCTCAGAGCCGATAGCCAGCGCTTGCAAGCCCAGATTAGCGGCGTGATCTAGCTCGCTGGCCCCGGCGAAAGCCCTGGCTTCACGTGCTAGGTACACCCCGCGGTCCCGGTGATAGCCGGGCTGATGTCCTTTCAGCGCGGTACCGAACCGGGCTGCGGCAGCGTGATAGTCGCCAAGCGCGGCCATGCTGCGGGCGTGGTGAACATCGATGTAGGCCGCGTCCAGGAATTTAGCCCAGGGAAGTCCATCCCCGCCTGCGCTGCCGAGGGCCGACCTGGCCTTGTCGCACAGCCGGTCACAGGCTGCGCGGTCGTTCATGAGCGCGTAACCGTACGAGGCGTAAGTGGCGGCCACTGCGGCCAGTTTCGCACGCGGCCCGG
>Ga0102950_1000082_pt1 | contig 22681 bp, 13 predicted proteins | sample SalPon2A_B_D2_MG_FD_78505 | JGI IMG/M metagenome (GOLD analysis project Ga0102950, IMG submission 78505) | Soil microbial communities from South San Francisco under conditions of wetland restoration - Salt Pond MetaG R2A_B_D2_MG | ecosystem: Environmental > Terrestrial > Soil > Wetlands | place...
ACGCTGCACGGGGCCGCGGTGGCCCACACGCTGGAGGGCGCGGTCCAGACCATCGCGCGCGGGCCGGTGGCCGCCTTCGTGGCGATCAAGCAGCTCGGCACCAACGGCGGAGGCTTCTTCGGCCCGAACTCGACGCACCCGTTCGAGAACCCGACCTACTGGACCAACGTGATCGAGAACGGGGCGATCCTCCTCGTCCCGATGGCGTGCGTGTGGATGTTCGGCCGGCTGGCGGGCCGGCTTCGGGACGCCGTCGTGATCTTCGCCGTCATGGGCATCCTCCTCGTCGGCGGGATCACGGCCGCCAACAGGCTCGAGGCGCGGGAGACCCCGGCGCTCACCACCCTGCCGGTGCGGAAGGCGCCCGAGAACCTGGAGGGCAAGGAGCTCCGCTTCGGCGCCGGCGCGGGTCCCACCTGGGCCGTCTCGACGACCGCCACCTCGAACGGCTCCGTGGATGCCATGCACGACAGCCTGAACCCGCTCACCGGCCTGGTTCCCATGGTCGGCATGTGGCTCAATGTCATCTTCGGCGGCGTGGGCGTGGGCATGATCAACATGTTCCTGTTCATCGTCGTGGCGGTGTTCATCGCCGGCATGATGGTGGGCCGCACGCCCGAGTACCTGACCCGGAAGGTGGAGGCGCGCGAGATGAAGCTGGCCCTCCTCGCGCTGCTCATCCATCCCCTGTTCATCCTGGGGGGCACGGCCCTGTTCGCGGCCACCTCGTGGGGCACCCATACCGTCCTCAACGCCGCGAGCCACGGCTTCTCCGAGATCCTGTACGAGTTCAGCTCGGCGACGGCCAACAACGGGTCCGGGTTCGAGGGGCTGGGCGACCACACGATCCCGTGGAACGTGTCGACGGGCCTCGTGATGCTGCTGGCGCGCTTCATCCCGATCATCGCCCCGCTGGCCATCGGGGGCTCCCTGGCCGCCAAGAAGCCGACGCCGGAGACGAGCGGCACGTTCCGCACGGACGGGTGGCTGTTCGGGGCCGTGCTGTTGGGTACGGTGCTCATCGTCGGGGCGCTCCTGTTTATGCCGGTGGCTGTCCTCGGACCGATCGCCGAGCACCTCTCGCTGGGAGGCGCCCGATGAACGCGCCCGTGCGGACGTCCGACCATCCGGACGAGGCGGGAAGCGCCGGGGCCGGGCGGCCCGCGCCCGACCGCAAGCTGCAGCGCCGGGCGGCGAGAAGACGGGAGCTGTTCGACCCCGAGCTCCTGGGGATCGCTCTGCGGCGCTCCGTGCTCATGCTCGATCCGCGCACGATGGCCCGGAATCCCGTGATGTTCACGGTGGAGGTGGGCGCCGCGCTCACCACGCTGGTCACCTTCCAGGCCCTGCTGGGCGGACCCGGCGACCTGGCCTACTTCGCCCCGCTCACGCTCCTGCTCTGGTTCACGGTGGGATTCGCCAACTTCGCCGAAGCTCTGGCCGAGGCGCGCGGCCAGGCGCAGGCGGAGACGCTGCGGGCCACGCGCGAGGAGACGGTGGCGCGTCGGGTGACGGACGGCCGCGAGGAAGAGGTCTCCTCCGAGCTCCTGCGCGCGGGCGACGTGGTCCGGGTCGCCGAGGGCGAGACGATCCCGGCCGACGGAGAGGTCGTCGAGGGGATCGCCAGCGTGGACGAGTCGGCGATCACGGGCGAGTCCGCGCCCGTGATCCGGGAGGCCGGCGGCGACCGCTCCGGCGTGACGGGCGGCACGCGGGTCCTCTCGGACGAGATCACCGTGCGCGTCACGGCCGGCGCGGGCGAGTCTTTCCTGGATCGGATGATCGCCCTCGTCGAGGGCGCCTCGCGCCAGAAGACCCCGAACGAGATCGCGCTCACGCTGGTCCTGGCCGGGTTCACGCTCGCCTTCCTCATCGTGACCGGGGCGCTGCCGTTCATGGCGTCCTACTTCCACGCCACGATCGACGTGCCCACGCTCGTGGCGCTCCTCGTGTGCCTCATCCCGACGACGATCGGGGCGCTCCTCCCGGCCATCGGGATCGCGGGCATGGACCGGGCGCTGTCGGCGAACGTGCTGGCCAAGAGCGGCAAGGCGGTGGAGCTGGCCGGCGACGTCGATACCCTGCTCCTGGACAAGACCGGCACGATCACGCTCGGGAACCGGCAGGCCCGGCGCATGGTGGCCGCCCCGGGCGTGGACGAGGCCGAGCTGGCCCGGGCGGCGGCGCTGGCCTCCGCGGCCGACTCCACGCCCGAGGGGCGCTCCATCCTCGAGCTGGCCGTGGAGCTCCTGGGCGGGGAGAGGCCACGCCCTCCCGCCGGCGCTGAGCCGGTCGCCTTCTCCGCCGAGACGCGGGTGAGCGGCGTGGACCTGCCGGGGGGCGGGAGGATCCGGAAGGGCGCCCCGGACGCCATCCGCCGCCTGGCGAAGGACGGCGGGCAGCCGGTGCCGGGGGAGGTCGAGGAGGCGGTGACGGAGGTGGCCCAGGGGGGCGGCACGCCGCTCCTGGTGGCCCGCGACGCGCGCATCCTGGGCGTCGTCGCCCTCGAGGACACGCTCAAGCCGGGCATCCGGGACCGCTTCGCGCGGCTCAAGGGCATGGGGCTGCGGATCGTCATGGTCACCGGCGACAACCCGCTCACGGCCCGCGCCATCGCGGACGAGGCCGGCGTGGACGACTTCCTCGCCGAGGCCACCCCCGAGCAGAAGCTGGCCTACATCCGGAGCGAGCAGGGGAAGGGGCGGCTGGTGGCCATGATGGGGGACGGCACCAACGACGCCCCCGCCCTGGCCCAGGCGGATTTGGGCGTGGCCATGAACGCCGGCACGCAGGCCGCCAAGGAGGCCAGCAACATGGTCGACCTGGACTCCGACCCCACCAAGCTCATCGAGGTGGTGGAGATCGGGAAGCAGCTCCTCATGACGCGGGGCGCGCTCACCACCTTCTCGTTCGCCAACGACGTGGCCAAGTACTTCGCCATCGTGCCGGCCATGTTCTACCTGGCGCTGCCGCAGCTCCAGGCGCTCAACGTCATGCACCTCACGTCCCCCCGCAGCGCCATCCTGTCGGCCGTGGTGTTCAACGCGATCATCATCCCGCTCCTCATCCCGATCGCTCTGCGCGGGGTGAGGTACCGGCCGGTGGGCGCCGGAGCCCTGCTGCGCCGGAACCTCCTCCTCTACGGCTTCGGCGGCGTGGTCGTCCCGTTCGTGGGTATCAAGCTCCTGGACCTGGGGCTCACGGCCCTGGGCCTCTCCTGATCCGAAGGCGATTCCATGCGCGAGTGGACGACGTCGATCCGTCTGTGGCTCCTGAGCTGGGCGGTGTGCTGCGTGGCGTACACGGCCGTGATCCTCGGCGTCGCGCACGCGGCCGCGCCCGACGCCGCCGAAGGCTCGCTCCTCACCGACTCGGCGGGCCGGGTGGTAGGGGCTCTACGCGTAGCGCAGGCGTTCACGTCGCCGGAGTACTTCTGGCCCAGGCCCTCCGCGGCCGACTACAATGCGGCGGCGGCGAGCGGCAGCAACCTGTCGTCCGCCAGCCCGAAGATCACGGCCCGGGCCGACTCGATCATCGCTCGCCTGGGCGGAGGGCCGGCCGACAGCGTCCCGGCCGACCTGGTGACGGCGTCCGGGTCCGGCTTGGACCCGGACATCACCCTGGCGGGGGCGCTGTTCCAGGTCCCGCGCGTGGCCCGCGCCCGCGGGGTCGATCCCGCGGCGGTGGAGCGCCTCGTGCGAAGCCGGGCCCGCCGCGTGGGAGGGCTTCTGGGCGCGCCCCGGATCGTCCGGGTGCTCCCGCTCAACCTGGCGCTGGACCGGGCGTTCCCGGCCGGGCGATCCTGAGGAGGCTGGATCCGCGTGATGTCGGCCACCGATTCTATCGGCACGACGAACGCCGAGCCGCGGCGGGTCGAGGCCTTCCTCGAGCTCATCCGCCGCTCCCGCCGCGGCCGGCTCAAGGTCTACCTGGGCTACGCCGCCGGAGTCGGGAAGACCTACCGGATGCTGCGGGAGGGTCACGACCTGCTGGACTCGGGCGTGGACGTCGTGGTCGGGTACGTGGAGACGCACGGGCGGTCGGAGATCGAGCGGCTCGCGGAGGACCTCCCGACCGTCCCGCGCCGCAGCGTCGAGTACCGGGGCATCGCCCTCGAGGAGATGGACGTAGCGGCGATCCTGGAGCGCCGGCCCGAGGTGACGCTCGTGGACGAGCTGGCTCACACCAACGCCCCGGGATCGAAGCACGAGAAGCGCTACGAGGATGTCGAGGACCTCCTGGCCGCGGGCATCCACGTGATCACGACCATGAACGTCCAGCACCTGGAGAGCCTGTACGAGACCGTGCAACGCGTGACGGGCGTAAGGGTGGTCGAGCGGGTGCCCGATCGGCTGCTGGCCGAGGCCGACCAGATCGTCAACGTGGACGTCTCGGAGGAGGACCTCCGGGAGCGGCTCCGGAGGGGTGACGTCTACGGCGAGGAGCGGATCGAGCGCGCCCTGGCCAACTTCTTCCAGCAGCCCAACCTGAAGCGCCTCCGGAACCTGACGCTGCGGGAGATCGCCTCGCATCTCGAGGCCCAGGACCGCACCCCCGGCGAGGAGGAGGACCGGTTCGCGGCGCCCGACCAGGTGCTCGTGTGCCTGTCGTCTGCCGGCCCCGATGCCGATGCCCTCCTCCGGTACGGCTCCCGGCTGGCGGGGAAGCTCAACCGCACCTGGTACGCGCTGTACGTACAGAGGCCGCGGGAAGCCCCGACCCGCATCGAGCTCGGTGTCCAGCGACAGCTGGCGGAGACCCTCGAGCTCGCCAACGAGCTCGGAGCCACCCTGTTCACGCTGGAGGGGGAGGACGTGGTGGAGACGATCCTCGGCTTCGTCCGGGAATACGCCGTCGGACACGTCGTGGTCGGACGCTCGGGACAGACCTCGTGGCTCCACCGGCTCCTCGGGCGGCCGTCGATGGTGCAGCGGCTGCTCGACGCCGCCGCGGGCGTGGCCGTGGTGGTCGTGGACACGGCCACGGGAGTCGGACGACCGTGACCCCGGACGCCGTGGACTCGCCGCTGCCGAGGCTCGACATCCTCATCGTGGACGACGAGCCCCGAATCCGGTCGACGCTGGGCATGTGCCTGCGGGACGACGGGCACCGCGTCGAGGCCGTCTCGAACGCCCGCGAGGCCGAGCGCGCGGCGGACCGGGGCGCCTTCGACGTGGCGTTCGTGGACCTCCGGCTGCCGGACGGCGATGGGCTGGACCTCATCCCGGCCCTGCTCGAGCGACTCCCGTGGCTCAAGGTCATCGTCATCACGGCGCACGCCAGCATCGAGTCCGCCGTGGAGGCGATGCGGCGAGGCGCCTCGGACTACCTGCCCAAACCCTTCTCGACGGCCGAGGTGCGGCTCGCCGCGCGGAAGGCGGCCGAGCTTCGGGAGCTGGAACACAGGGTCTCGGCCCTCGAGGAGGAACGGGAATCCGGTCGCCCCGCCCTGCTCCTGGACAGCCGGAGCCCCGCCATGCGCCGGGCGGTGGCGACCGCCCGTGAGGTGGCCGACACGGACGCCACCGTCCTGCTCCGTGGAGAGACGGGCACCGGGAAGGGCGTTCTGGCCCGCGCCATCCACGACTGGAGCCCTCGATCCACGCGGCCCTTCGGGGTAGCCCACTGTCCCTCGTTTCCGGCCGAGCTGCTCGAGAGCGAGCTGTTCGGCCACGTGAAGGGAGCCTTCACCGGCGCGGTTCGCAGCAACGCCGGGCGCGTGGTGCGCTGCGACGGCGGCACGCTCCTCCTGGACGAGGTGGGCGAGCTGCCCGGCCCCCTCCAGCCCAAGCTCCTCCGCTTCGTGCAGAGCCGCGAGTACGAGAGGGTGGGCGACCCGGACACGCGCCGGGCCGACGTGCGGATCCTGGCCGCCAGCAACCGGGACCTCGAGGCCGCCGTGGAGGACGGCCGGTTCCGCGAAGACCTCTACTACCGGCTCAAGGTGATTGAGATCGAACTCCCGCCGCTCCGGGAGCGTCGCGAGGACATACTGCCCCTGGCCGAGCAGTTCCTGCGCTTCTACGCCAGGAAGCACGGACGCGAGGCGACGGGCTTCCGGGAGGAGGCCCGGGAGCGACTCATGGCCCACGCATGGCCGGGGAACGTCCGCGAGCTCGAGAACGTGGTCGAACGGGCCGCGATCCTGTGCCGCAGCGGCGAGGTCGGACCGGCCCACCTGCCGCTGGAGGACACGGAGCGAGCGGTGGCGGGTGTGGGCGAGGACGTGACCCTGGCCGAGCTCGAGGAGGAGCACATCCGGCGTGTCGTGGCCAGGGCCGAGACGCTCGAGCGGGCCGCCCAGATCCTCGGCATCGACACGACGACCCTGTGGCGAAGGCGCAGGGAGTACGAGATCTGACGGAGCCCCGGGCCTCCGTGAGAGCGAGCTACCCGGAGAGGTGAAGCCTCACGCGTGCGGCCCTTCCAGCTGGACGGGTGGCCGCTCCAGATCCCGGCCCTACCGACCCCCGTCAGAAGGGTGGGTCGGATGGGCCGCCGGAGTCGAGTCCCGCCCAAATGGATCGAACGGGTCCGCCATCTACCGACGCTCGTCGGACGCGATCATCGCCTGGACCTGGCGACGCTGCGTCTCGATCCGAGTCGGCCCCGTGCGGAGGACCGACGCGAAGTCCGGGTCGGACCGCACGGGCTCGAGAGCCGGATCCACGGACAGAGCACGAAGTTCGCTTCCGCCGGCCCGGACGTACGTGCGAAGGAGCGCGGTGGCCGAGTCGGCGTCTCCGCGCACCGCCGCCAGCTGGAGCGAGCCCAGGAAGGGGTCCGGGACGCTCGGGGGCAGCCTCGAGGCGACCTCCTCCGCCTGGCGGACGAGCGCGCCGTCCCCGGCCGTGTCCGCGGCCGCTCGCCGCAGGAGCACGAGATAGGGCACCCAGTCGAGCGGCGGATGCGCCGGGTCGGACCGGAAGGCGCGCTCGAACAGCGAGCGGGCCCGCGCGCTGTCACCCATGAACAGGTACACGAGGGCCCCGTGCTGCGGCTCCCCCGGATCGCCCGCCACGGCCACGATGGTGTCCTCCAGGGCCAGCGCGGCGGCGTACCGACCGCCGAGCCTGCGCAGCGTCCGCAGGTCGCCCCACGCGTTTCTCTTCGTCCGATCGAGATCGACCGCCTTCCTGAGCGCCCTCTCGGCCTTCCCGTCCAGGCCCAGGCGCAGGTAGAGGTCGCCCAGGTCGTACCATCGGCCCGCGTTCAGGGGATCAAGGTCTCGAGCCTTTCGCTGCCACCGGGCGGCCTCGGTGAGATTCCCGCGCAGTCCATCGAGGGCGCCCACAGCCGTCACGACCAGGGGATTGTCGGGGTTCCTGCGGGCCGCCTCGTCCAGGATGGCGAGCGTGGAGTCGGCGATCCCGCCGAACAGGCCCCTCAGGGCCCGCATGACCAACCGGAGCGTCGGGTCCTTCTCCGTGCGCACGGCACGGTCCGTGGCCGCCCGGCTGGAGTCCCTCCAGTCGCCCCCGCCGGAGAGTCCCAGGTTCGTGTAGGCCATGCCGAGCTGCAGCCACGCGAGCGCGAAGGTGGAATCGTGTGCGAGCGCCTGCCGGAGCAGGCCGATCTCTCGTCTCCAGCCCGCCGAGTCCGTCGGCGAGAGCGCTTGTGCACGCAGGTACAGGTCGTACGCCACCGGATCGTCCGTGCTCCGATCGGCGAGGCGGTCGACGCTCCGTCCCGTCAGGGACGAACGCAGCGATCGTGCGATCTGGCGGGCCACGTCGAGCTCGAGTCCCAGCTCGTCCCGCGCCGGCCGCTCGAAGCGCCTGGACCAGACCGTGGTATCGCCACGACCGTCGAACAGCTGCGCCGTGATCGCGACCTTTCCGCCCGCACGCCGCGCGCTGCCATCCAGCACGCAGGCCGCCCGGAGGCTGTCCGCGATCTGGGGAATCTCCAGGGTGGCGAGCTTCGCGGCGCTCCTCTGGCTCACTACTTCGAACCCGGGCACCGACGCCAACGCCGACGTGTGCTCCTCGGTCATCGCATCGGCGAAGTACGCGTCCGCCGTGTCGGGGCTCAGGTTGCGGAAGGGCAGGATGGCGAGCCGGATCTCGTCGGAGGGAAGTGCGGGCGCGTCCGAGTCCGCCGCGACCGCGGGCGGCCGCGACGCTCCGGCCGCCTTCGCGTCCGAGCGGCTCCCGCCGAGCCACCACCACGCGGCCGCGCCCGCAGCGGCGGTGAGAAGGACCACGCCCGCGATCAGCCCGGCCGTGTGCGAGCGGCCGGCTCCCTCGGCCGCCGGTGTCGGACGGACTCCCTCCGGCGTCGTCTCGAACGCCCACGCGAGCACGGCCGCCACCGGGAAGCCCAGGATCGCGAGCACCACGACGAAGGTCAGCGCCGCGGGCGGCAGATGCAGGGGCCCGAACGTCAGGCTGGCGACCTGGAGGACCACGTAGGCCACCACCGCGTAGGCGGCGAGGACGCGGAACACGTGGCGCCGCTTGAGCTCGCCCAGGAACGAACGCGGACGATCTGCGGACTCGGGGGATCCGGTCATGGATCGAAGCTGACCGGGGGGTGCGTCCGCGTCAATGCGACGGGGATCCCGTCACCTCGTTGCCCCTGCCCAGATCGCGCACCCGGTCGCTGGCGCGCAGGGTCCGGACGGTGTTGCGATCGCCCTCGAGCACCACAGCGTAGGTGGCGATGTCCTCGAACGTGTTGTCGAGAAGCTGATTGTCATGGCTTCCGGATGCCACCCAGATGCCGGCGCCGTTGGCGTTGGGCGACTTGGGGCCGGAATTGGCGTTGCCCGGGAAGGGCTCTCTTCGGAGGATCCCGACGATCGTGTTGTTCTCGATTCGGTCGTGGGACGCGTGCATGACGGAAAGACCGTATCCCTCGGCGCCCAGGACACGGTTCCCCTCGATCCGGGTCTCCTCGACACCGCCGACCCGGATGGGAACCCCGACCCAGGTGGAGTCGGTCGGGTCGTCGAGCGGGAAAAGGCCGGCACCGACTGAAGTCGGCAGGATGGGCACCCGGCGTACCGCGATCGTGTTGTCGCGGATGACGTTGTTCCGGCAGGTCATGCCCGGCGCCGCGCCCATCGCGATGCCGCTCGGGTAGCCGTCGATGACGTTTCCCGCGATCACGTCGTCGCGGCAGCGCTCGCCGGCCGGTGGGGACGCGCCCCCCGGCCGCCCCGCCATCGCGGTCACGGCGATGGCGAGGCTCGGGAACTGGTCGGCGGGGACGTGGCTCGGCGCGGGCGCGAGCACCGTGTTCTCCAGCACGTCAATGTGGCTTCCGCCCGCCATCACGGCGTGGTACGTGTCCACGAAGGTGTTGCGGCGGATCACGCTCGAATCGGGCGACCACAGCCCGATCCGGATGCCGTTGTCGCTGTTGCGGAAGGTGTTCCCCTCGACGAGATAGCCGCCGGGGGATGGCCGGTATCCCTGCTGGTACTCGTGGCCCAGATCCAGGCCGGCGCGTGTGTACCCGAACGTCAGGTCGCGCACCGTGTCGTGCCCGCCCGACAGCTGGAACATACCGCAGCGCTTCACGAGCTTCGCCATGCGTGCGCGGTCAGCGGGCGGGAGATGCGGTCGGCCCTGGCCGAACTCGGCCTTCTCCATCACCGCCCGCTCCTCGCGTCTCGTCCTCTCGTAGCCCTCCGGCGTGCACCCGCGGAGCACGGTCCCCTGCGCGGCGCCCAGGAGCGTGAGGCCCGGCGTCGAATCCTGGATCATCTCCCCGACGATGTACGTCCCCGATCCAAACTGGATCGTGTCGCCGGGGCCGGCCTGCCCGAACGCCGCCACGATGCTCGCGTGGTCCCTGGTCCGCTCGCCGGTCGGAGGCGCGACGTGCACGGCGTGAGGCCGCGCGGCGGACAGCATCTCCGGTCCGATGACGGTGGCATGCAAGCTCGCCGCGGATGTCACCACGGTCAGTGACAGGATGGCTGTCGTCACGTTCATCGCGCTCCTCGGTCCTGGAGGGGTACCGGCCAAGCTGCGGAGAGGGTGAATCGGGGTCAACGGGGCGTGGTGGTGTGGCGGCGGCCACGAGCACGAGCAAGTCCCACCGCCTGATTGGGCGCGCGTGGTCGGAATCCGGACGCTGCCGCCGCCGCTTGCGCCCCCTCGGCCGGCGCTCGTAACGTGGCGCCGTCCCTGATTTCTGGCAGCTCCAGCGCCCCGGACGTGGGGAGGCTACACGCCGACCATGATGCTCGCCGTGTCTCCGCGGTGACGGACGCGTTCGCGCGCCTGGCCGCCGCCCTCGAGGGCCGCTACCGGATCGAGCGCGAGCTCGGCGAGGGCGGCATGGCCACGGTGTTCCTGGCCGGGGATCTGAAGCACGACCGCCGGGTCGCCCTCAAGGTCCTCAAGCCCGAGCTGGCCGCCGTGGTGGGCGCCGAGCGCTTCCTGGCCGAGATCCGCACTACCGCCAACCTCCAGCACCCGGGCATCCTCCCGCTGTTCGACTCGGGCGAGGCCGACTCCTTCCTCTACTACGTGATGCCCTACGTGGAGGGGGAGAGCCTGCGGGACAGGCTCGACCGCGAGCACCAGCTTGCGGTGGACGAGGCGGTGAAGATCGCCACGGACGTGGCCGGGGCGCTGGAGTACGCGCACGAGCACGGAGTCGTCCACCGGGACGTGAAGCCGGCGAACATCCTCCTGGTGGCGGGCCGGCCGGTGCTGTCGGACTTCGGGATCGCGCTGGCGGTGGGCGCGGCCGGGGGCGGGCGGCTGACCGAGACGGGCCTCTCCCTGGGAACTCCCCACTACATGAGCCCGGAGCAGGCGACGGGCGACGCGCACGTGGGCCCGGCCACGGACCTCTATGCGCTGGGGTGCGTGCTGTACGAGATGCTCACCGGGGACCCGCCCCACACGGGGAGCACGGCGCAGGCGGTGCTGGGCAAGATCATCACCGAGCCGCCCGCCTCGGTGAGGGACCAGCGGCGCTCCGCTCCGGCCAACGTGGACGCGGCGATCCGCAGGGCGCTCGAGAAGGTGCCGGCGGACCGCTTCCGGAGTGCGGGGGCGTTCGCGAAGGCGCTGGCCGATCCGGGCTTCCGGCACGGAGCCGAGGCGGGGGCGGCCGGGGCGGGCTCCCGGTGGAACCGTTTTTCGGTCGGATTGGCGGCCCTGGCCGCGGCGCTCGTGGTCGTGGCCGGCGTCCTGGCCTGGGCCCTCCTGCGGCCGGCGCCGCCCGTGCCGGTGACCCGCTACGCGCTGGCCTTCGCTCCCGGCCAGCAGCCGATCGACCCGGGGCGTCCCTCGATGGCCCTGGCCCCCGATGGCTCGTCGATCGTGTACGTGGGCCCCGGAGCCGGCTCCAGCGGACAGCGGCTGTGGGTGAAGCGCCGCGACCAGGTCGAGCCGACCGCGCTGGCGGGCACCGACGGGGCCGTGGCGCCCTCCTTCTCCCCGGACGGGCAATGGGTCCTGTACATGGCTCCCGGTGGCGGCGGCCCCCAGCTCCGCAAGATTCCGATCGGGGGAGGCGCCTCGATCGCCCTCGCCGACTCCACGAGCGGTGTGTCGACCGGGGCCGCCTGGCTGGCCGATGGGACCATCGTCTACGCGGACTCGAAGTGGCGCCTGCGCCGGATTCCGGCCGCAGGCGGCGCCGCCGACTCGGTGTGGGCACCGCCGACGGGGCGTTTCGACGCCTCCCCCCGGGCGCTGCCCGATGCCCGGGGCGTGCTGTTCACGCTGTGCGACTTCAACTGCGCGAGAGTACGGGAGATCTGGGCGCTCGACCTCCGCTCGGGCCAGGCGCACCGCGTGGTGAGCGGCGCCGTCGTGGCGGACTACACGTACCTCGGCCAGCTCGTGTACGTCCGGCCGGACGGGAGCGTGTTCGCGGCCCCCTTCGACCTGAAGTCGCTCGAGACGACGGGCCCGGCCGTCCCGGTCCTCCAGGGCGTGAAGGTGGACGGGAGCGCGTTCGCGAAGTTCGCGCTCTCGCCCGGCGGGACGCTCCTCATGATGACCGGACGGGCCGGCTCGGGCCTGGACCAGTTCGTCTGGGTCACGCGCGCGGGCGCGGCCACGCCCGTGGACTCCTCGTGGACGTTCGATCGCGGCGGCTCCAACGGGGCGTGGACCCTCTCCCCCGACGGCCGGCGGTTCGCCGCCGATATCTACACCGCCGCCGGCGAGAACATCTGGATCAAGGAGCTGCCGCACGGCCCGCTCTCGCGCCTCACCTTCGACTCCGCGGACGACTACTGGCCGCACTGGTCGCCCGACGGGCGGTCGGTGACCTTCGCCTCGAACCGGCCCATCCGCGACACCGCGCGGCTGCGGGCATGGACCAAGCGCGCCGACGGCGTGGGGGAGGCGTCGCTCCTCTACTCGTCTCCGAGCGCTCCGGCCGTGGCCTTGTGGTCCCCCGACGGCCAGTGGCTGGTGCTGCGCACCGCCGGGACGCCGGCCGCCCGCGGAGGCCGCAGCATCCTCCTGGCGCGCCCCGGGGAGGACACCGCGAGGGCTCTCATCACGGCGGGGTCCGGCTACGACGTGACGGATCCCCAGGTGTCGCCGGACTCGCGCTGGATCGCCTACGTCTCCTCCGAAACCGGAGAGGAGAACGTGTTCGTGCGACCCTTCCCCGACGCGAGCGCCGGCAAGTGGCAGATCTCGACCGACGGAGGAAGCGGCCCGCTGTGGGCGCACAGCGGCCGCGAGCTGTTCTACGTCGACGCCAACCACGACGTGGTCGACGTGAGCGTCCAGACGACGCCCGCCTTCCGCCCGGGGTCGAGCCATGTCCTCTTCCACCTGGACCCGGCCGAGTACGAGATCCCGACCTGGTGCTGCCAGTGGGACATCGCGCCCGGCGACCAGCGCTTCCTCATGGCCCGTGTGGTGGGGAGCGGAGGCAGCGCCAAGCAGCAAATCATCCTGGTGCAGAACTGGCTCGAGGAGGTGAAGGCCAAGGTGCACGACTGAGGCGTCGGTCGGGCCGGAGCCTGTGCCGTACCTACTCGACCGTGAACTCCCTGTACATGTGCCGCTGCGGGGCGACCTCGGAGATGAGGGCGTAGCGGCCCGGCGTGAGATCCACCGTGAAGTAGGCGGTGTCCCCGACCGGCATCTCCTCGACGCCTCCCAGGAACTCGGCGGGCGCGGGGACCTGGAGGCCCTTCACGTTCATGAAGTACATCCAGGGCGCGAGGTCGGCGGCGCTCTGGCCCTCCTTCAGCCTGGCCACGTGCACGTCGTTTCCGGCGACCTCACCGGTCTCCGGCTGCTGGGCGAAGTCCACCTCCACGGTGTGGCGACCCGCCGTCCACGCGCCCTTGGTCACGATGGAATCGTTCCACAGGGTGACCCGGAGATCAGCCGCCGGCGGCCGCCCACTCGAGGAGGCGTCGGTCACGTACAGCGGGCGCTCCATGCCCATGTTGCGGTGGAACGTTCCGTCGGGCCCCTTCATGTAGCACTCCAGCACGTAGGTGCCCGGGACCAGCTTCTCCGTGACGCGGGTCGAGTCGCCCGGCGCCACGAGGCCCACGCCGCCCAGCTCCTCGAAGTCGGCGAACCAGGCGGGCAGCCCGTTCGCGAGGATCTTGCCGGCCTCCGCCTGGCTCGCGCCCCGCTGCTGGGCCGCCCACGCACTGTCGAACACCGGCGTGAGCTCGGTCTTGTAGTCCCGGTACGTCTTCCCGTCGGGAAGGTGGTCCAGGATCATGAAGTGGGTCTGCTTCCCCCGGTTCAGGAAGCGGAAGGTGGTCCAGCCCGAGGGCAAGGAATCCGGAGCCTGGAAGGCGTAGTCGTGGGCGACGACGAGGACCGTGTCCGTCGTGTCGGCCGCGGAGGCCGCGCCGGATGCGTCGGCTGAGCCCGACTTCCCGGACGGGCTGCAGGCGGTGAGCGCGGCGGCGAGGAGGACGGCCGAAAGGAGAACGCTACGGCGGCGCAACATGTGTAGCATCGCGGCTCCAGCTGGGGGCAACGCACGGGGAGGCCGGACGGGCTCGCCTCGTATCGGGAGGCATTCAGACTAAAGGACATCCGCGCGAACTCGCAAACGGAGGCCCGGCGCGCCGGACGAGCCCTCAGGAGGTGGGTGTCGGCACGAACGCTTGCGACCCGCCGACGCACGCCCCAGTGTGCCGGTGGCTTCATCCCACGCGGCTTCGAAGGTTCTGAACGGCCGGAGACCGCCCCCCGGCACCGACGTCCGCCCCGTCGACCCGCTCGCGGATCCCTTCACGAGCCCGAAGGTCGTCCCCGCAGGCAACGGCCGCGCCGAGCCCGACGGGGGCTTCCAGCCTGTCATCGAGTCCGACCCGGGAGGCTGCATGTCACGACAGCCGATCTCCGACGGAGCCGAGCACGGAACGACCGACGTCGCCGCCCGACGAGGACCGCGGCCCGGCGGCGGGAAGACCCGCCGCATCGCCTTCTGGTCCCTCGTGGTTCTGACGACTGCGCTCGTGCTCGTCTCGATGGTGCACGCGCTACCCCTGATCGCCGGCAACTGGCTTCCCAGGGATGCCTGGCTGGCCCTCCGAAGCGACCGCGTGCCGGGCGACCAGGCGCATCGCCTCCATTCCCTGGCGCTGGCCCTTCTGGCCTGGGGCATGCTCGCAGGAGTCGCGCTCCAATTCCACCGGCCCCGGAGGAAGGTCGCGGCTCTTCTCGTGGCTCTGGCCGTGCCCATCGCCATCGCCGCCGCCGAAGCACTGATCGGAACCTACAGCGTCGCCGGCACGGCACCGTTCATTCTTCCCATCCTGCTGGCCTGCATCCTCCATCCGGCCGCACGCGAGCTCGTCCGACGCCCGCACCTGGACCGGACGCTGGTCATCCTGACGCTGGTCGCCGGCGTGGCATGGATCGCCTACGCCCTGAGCGTGGCGGAGAGGGCTCGGGCGACCGTCACGCCCTTCGAAGTGGATCACCTCGAATTCATGGTGTCGCTCGGACTGCTGGCCGTGCTATGGGGCCTGATCGCGGCCACCGACAAGCCGGGGTGGCGCTTCGCCGCCGTGGCGGTGCTCTTCCTGACCGCCTGCGTGGCGCTGCAGTCGCTGATCTTCCCGGCGGCGCTGTCGGGACTCTCACCGTTCTGGGCGTGGGCGGCCCTGACCTGGTGTGTGGCGTTCGGCGCCGCCGCCTGGACCCGGGGGCGCGTCGCGGCCGCCCCCTGAGGACCGAGCTCGTGGTGGCCAACGACACCCCACCGTAGCGACCTGGAAACGGCCGGCGTCGGCGAGGCGTCGTCTGTCAGCTCGCGCCGGGCTCGACGCGGAAGCTGGTCCGCATCCCCAACGCCACATGGGGCTTCGCGTCGGGCTTGTCCTTGAAGTTGCACACCAGGACGTAGGTGCGGCCGGCCACGAGGTCGACCAGGAGTCGACTGGGGGACGTCCGGTGCGGGGATGCGATCAGCACGGCGGGGCCGCCTTCCATCAGGGCGTCCCGGTCCTTTCCGCTCCGAATGGCCGCCATGACATCGTCCATCGTCATGCCCGCCTTGAGCCGGACCAGGACCATCTCGTGGTCCACCTCACCCCGGTTCTCGAACTCGATGGCAGTCGGCCCGGGCGGAAGGACTTCGGGGGCCTCGAATGCGTAGTCGCGTCCGATGACGGTCACCTGGTTGGGCGTCCCACCCCCGCAGGCTGCGAGACCGGAGGACAGAACGGCGATTCCGAGGACGAAGGGCACGGTAACCGGGCGACGTCGGAGCGCGCGTCGGGTCGTCATGGACGATGGCCTTTCCGTGGGAGACGGCGGTGCCGGCACGTGCACGCCGGCGGAAGTGCTTCGCGCATCGAGGAATTACAGGGGCCAAAATCACCGCCGGGGCCGCAGCGTGCAACCGGGGCACCACGCGTGTGCTCGGGATCGACCCTGTCGCCGGGTCGCCGATGATCCCCGTGGGCTGCCCCGGAACGCGAGGGTGAACGACACGCCCCCACGTTGACGGTGGCGGGCGGTCGATGTACGGTTCGCCCGCTCTCAGCCCCCACAGCCGCAGGAGCCGTCATGCGCACGCGACGTATCGCCGTCTTCCTCGCCGCCGCCCTCCCCCTCGCGCTCGCCGTGCCGCTGCGCTCCAGCGCCCAGCAACCCGCGGCCAAGCGCGTCGACTACGGGAGCCTCCAGGCGCCGGCCTCCTTCGACTCGACGCTCCTGACCGGGCTCTCGTGGACGGAGATCGGGCCCAACCGGGGCGGCCGGTCGCTGGCGGTGGGCGGCAGCGCCGGCCGGCCGGACGAGTACTGGTTCGGCGCCACCGGCGGCGGCCTGTGGAAGACCACGGACGGCGGCATCACCTGGAAGCCGGTCACCGACGGGAAGATCTCCAGCGCCTCCGTCGGCGCGGTGGCCGTGGCGCCCTCCAACCCGGACGTGGTCTACATCGGCATGGGCGAGGCGGCCCTGCGCGGCAGCATCACCCAGGGCGACGGCGTGTACCGCACCACCGACGGCGGCGAGACCTGGACGCACCTGGGCCTGGAGGACACGCAGACCATCGCCCGCATCCGGGTCGACCCGAAGAATCCGGACGTGGTGTACGTGGCGGCCCTCGGCCATCCCTACGGCCCCAACGCCCAGCGCGGCGTGTTCCGGTCCCGGGACGGCGGCAAGACGTGGAAGAAGGTGCTGTTCGTCTCCGACAGCGCGGGGGCGGTCGACCTGGCCATGGACCCGAAGGACCCGGCCACGCTGTACGCCGCCACCTGGCAGGTGTACCGGACGCCCTGGAAGATGTGGGACGGCGGCCCCCACTCGGGGCTGTGGAAGACCACCGACGGCGGCGACCACTGGACCGAGCTCACGGGGAACCCCGGGATGCCGTCCCGCCCGATCGGCCGCATCGGCGTCACCGTGTCGGGGACCGACCCGAACCGGGTGTGGGCCATCGTCGAGGCCGAGGACGGCGGGCTGTTCCGCTCGGACGACGCCGGCGCCACCTGGACGCGGGTCAACAAGGAGCGGAAGATCCGCCAGCGCGCTTTCTACTTCAGCGACATCTTCGCCGACCCCGGCGACAGCACCACGATCTATGCCGGCAACGTGAGCTTCTTCCGGAGCCGGGACGGCGGCGTGACCTTCAAGCGCGTCGACACGCCGCACGGGGACTACCACACGCTGTGGATCGCCCCGAACGACCCGGAACGGATGATCGTCGGGAGCGACGGGGGCGGCTCGGTCACGGTGAACGGCGGGAAGAGCTGGACCCCGCTCGACTTCCCCACCGCGCAGTTCTACCACGTGTCGACCACCGGGGACTTCCCCTACCACGTGTGCGGCGCGCAGCAGGACAACTCGACCGCGTGCGTGCCCAGCGAAGACTGGGACAACATGCACGAGCCGGGGAGCCCCACCGGGAGCTGGATGTACGCGGTGGCCGGGGGCGAGAGCGGCTACGTGACGCCCAGCCTCAAGCACCGGGGCGTGTTCTACGCCGGCACGCAGGGCGCGATCATCACGCGCTACGACCGCGCCAACGGACAGGTCCGGGACATCCAGCCCGACCCGCGATTCTTTTCCGGGGAGCCCGCCTCGGCGCTGCGCGAGCGCTGGCAGTGGACCTTCCCGATCGTGATCGACCCGATCGACTCGACCACGCTGTACATCGCCTCCCAGCACATCTGGCGCACGCGGGACGAGGGCCAGAGCTGGCAGAAGATCAGCCCGGACCTCACCTACGCCGAGCCGAACACGCTCGGGAAGACGGGCGGCCCGATCACCATGGACATGAACGGGCCGGAGATCTACGCCACCGTGTTCGCCATCGCCCCCTCCTACCTGGAGGAGGGCACCCTCTGGGCGGGCTCGGACGACGGCCGCGTGCAGATCACCCGGGACGGCGGCACGCACTGGACCGACGTCACCCCGCCGGACATGCAGAAGTTCACCCGCGTCAGCATCATCGACGCCTCGCGCCACGACCCGGGCACCGCCTACGTGGCCGCCAACCGCTACCAGATGGACGACCGCGGCTCCTTCCTGTGGAAGACGCACGACTACGGGAAGACGTGGATCCGGATCGGGAAGGCCATCCGCGGCCCCACCCGGGTGATCCGCGAGGACCCGGCGCGGGCGGGCCTCCTGTACGTGGGCACCGAGCACGGCGTGTGGGTCTCCCCGGACGACGGGGCCCACTGGCAGCCGCTGCGGCCGGCCACGGCGGACACGGCTTCCTCGGGCGGGCTCCCCGACACGCCGGTCCGCGACCTGGTCGTGAAGGGGAGCGACCTGGTGCTGGGGACCCACGGCCGCGGCTTCTGGATCATGCACGACATCGGACCGCTCCGGCAGACGACCCCGGCCGAGGCCGCCGAGCCCGTGCACCTGTTCCAGCCGCCCGACGCGATCCGGCGGACGCTGGGGAGCGGGAGCGGCGCCGGGACGGCCACCATCCAGTACCGGCTGGCCTCGCCGGCCGACTCGGTCACCGTGCAGATCCTGGACGCGGACGGGAAGCTGGTTCGGACGTTCACGGGCCCCAAGGAGGAGGCGAAGCCAGACTCCACCGCCGAGAGCGCGTACGGGAACCGCGCGCCGCCGGCGCCCACGGCCAGGGCCGGCCTGAACCGGTTCTCCTGGGACCTCCGCTACCCCGCGCCCACGAAGTTCCCCGGCCTGGTGATCTGGAACGGCACCACCCGTGGACCCCTGGCGCCCCCGGGCCGCTACCGGGTCCGGCTCACGGCCGAGGGGCACACGCAGACGCGGAGCTTCGGCCTGGAGATGGACCCCAGGCTGGTGGGCGTGACCGCCGCCGACCTTCAGGCCCAGTTCGACCTGGCCACGAAGATCGCCGGCGCCACCGACCTGGCCAACCGCGCCGTCATCCAGGTGAGGGCGCTGCGGAAGCACCTGGTCGAGCGGCTTGCCGCGGTGACGGGCAAGGACTCCCTCCTGGCCGCCGACACCACGGCCGGCGCCGGCGGCAAGGGCGAGGCCTGGGTCACCCGGCAGGAGGCCGGGGCCGCGATCGAGGCGGCCCGCGGCGCCGCGCCCAGGCTGGCCGAGGCCGCTCACGCCCTGGTCGAGAGCCAGGCCACCATCGAGGAGGCCCTGTACCAGGTCCAGAACCGGGCCGTGGAGGACCCGCTCAACTTCCCGATCCGGCTCGACAACCGCCTGTCGGCGCTGCGCCGGAGCCTCGAGACGGGGAACGCCCGGCCCACCGATGCCGAGGTGCGGGTCTACGGAGAGCTGAGGAAGGAGCTGGACGGCCACATCGCCGACCTGGACGCCACGCTGAAGGGACCGCTGGCGGCCGTGAACGCGGCCCTGGAGGCGCGGGGCCAGAAGCCGATCTCGGCCACGCGGTAGGGGAAGGCGGCCCCGGCACGGCGGGCGGGCCGCTGCCGGCGGATTCGGGGACCGGCGCGGCGCCTCAGGCGGCCCCGAAGCCTCGTTCGGCCCGCGAGGCGCTCCCCGCCGTGGCGGCCGCGGGAGCCGGCAGGGCGGCCCGCACGGCGACCAGCACGAGGAAGGCCCACACGGCCACCGTGGTGGCCACGTAGCCCACCCGCAGGAGCGCCGGGAAACCGAGAACGGGAAGGACGGCGAACGCGGAGATCTCGGCCGCGAGCGCCACCCCGAGCCCCGCGCCGGCGCGCCGCACGGGAGGACGACGCTCCCGGCCGAGGGCCGCTCCGACGACGACGGCGAGGACCGCCACGCCCGCGACCAGGCCGAGCACGTGCCGGACCGGACCACCCCAGCCGGCGACGTCCGCCGTCAGCGCGCCGCCCCCGTACAGGGGCCACCCCAGGCAACGGGCGATCGACTGCGGGGCCGCGACCAGGACGCCCGTCACCAGGAGCGCGAACACGAGCCCGACCGCGGCCAGCGAGAGGCGGGCGAAGGGCCGGCTCCAGCTCGGGCGGACGCTTCCCGTCCGGGCGCGGGATCGGGCGGAGGCGACGGCCGCCACGGCGACCATGAGGGCCAGGGCCGTGAGCGCGGAGCCCACGTCGAGCGCCGCGGCCCACGCCGGGAGGCCGTGGAGGACCACCATGGCACCGAACGCCGCGACCGCGACGAACAGGACCATCACGACCGTCAGGGGCCGCGCCAGCCACGGGAGGCCGCGGTACCGGCGCCAGGCGAGGATCGCCACGACGAGCACGAGCGGGAAAGTCGTGACGGCGAGCAGGCGGTGCGTGTACTCGATCACCGCGTGAAGCTGGAGAGGCGGCACGACCGCCCCCTGGCACGCCGGCCAGCCCTCGCAGCCCATGCCCGAGCCCGTCGTGCACACCACCCCGCCCATGGTCACCAGGGCCCACGTCATGCCCGCCGCGGTCAGGAGCAGGCTGCGGTACCGGCGGGACGGGGACTCCTCGCCTCTCATCGAGCCCCTCCTGGACCGTCGACGCCGCACGCGATGCGGCGACGGAGTCGGTGGCCGGCCATCGTCAGGCGATCCTGCACCGGGAGACGCGCCGGAAGTGCAGGCCGTAGATGGACTCCTTGACGGCCAGGGGGAAGAGCCGAGGCCGGTGGGTGAGCACCCAGCCGGCCAGGCGCCAGAACTGTCGGCGGCCCCGCTCCCGCACGCCCAGGACGTACAGGGAGCGAACGAACCCCTTCAGGCTCTCGAGGGTGAGCGGGGTCCGGACGGCCGGCGGATCGTACACCTGGAGGAAGCTCCGAACGCGCTCGTAGAAGGTCGCCGGCGAGTAGAGGTCGTCCACCAGCGCCCGATACCCTGACCGCAGGGCCTCGAGCCCCATCCGGGGCAGGATGTTCGTGGTCCCGTCCACGTTGTCTCCGGTGATGCCGCCGGTGAGCCTGCCCTCGCGCTCGAGCCGATCCCGCAGGCGCGTGCCGGGGGGTGCCTGCAGCATGCCCACCATCGCCGTGACGATGCCGGTGCGCTGGATGAAGGATCGCTGGCGCTCGAACACCGAGGGCGTGTCGCTGTCGAAGCCCACGATGAAGCCCGCCTGCACCTGGAGGCCGGCGCGGTGGATCGTGCGGACGTCCCCGGCGAGGTCCCGCCCCAGGTTGTGCTTCTTGTTCACCTCGAGGAGCGCGGCCTCCTCGGGCGTCTCGATGCCCAGAAACACGGTGGTGAAGCCGGCCTCCCTCATCTGGCCCAGAAGCTCCGCGTCGTCGGCGAGGTTCACGGAGGCCTGGGTGAAGAACGGCATCCCCCGCTTTCCCCGCTTCCACTCGATGAGGGCCGGCAGGAGATCCTCCTTCACGTGCCGCCGGTTGCCGATCAGGTTGTCGTCGGAGAAGAACACCGGCCCGCGCCAGCCGAGCCCGTACAGTCGGTCGAGCTCGGCCAGGAGGCGCGCGGCCGGCTTGATGCGCGGCCGGCGCCCGAACAGCGCCGTGACATTGCAGAACTCGCATCCGTACGGGCAGCCCCGGGAGTACTGGACGGCCATCGACGCGTAGCGACCCGGCGTCACGAGGTCCCACCTCGGGATGGGTGAGGCCGCCAGCTCCGGAAGGGCCGAAGGCCGGTAGAGCCGCCGGGCACGTCCCGCGGCCAGGTCGTCCAGGAAGGGCGGGAGCGAGACCTCCGCCTCGCCCAGGACGAAGTGGTCGACCTGTTCGAAGCGCTCGTGATCGTAGGCGAACAGCGGACCCCCGGCGACGACGGGCAGCCCCGCACCCTTGCAGCGCTCGATCAGCCGCCGGGCCGAATCCTCCTGCACCTGCATCCCCCCGACCAGGGCCAGGTCCGCCCAGGCCAGCTCCCGGTCGGTCAGGGGTTCGACGTTCAGGTCGACCAGACGGAGGCTCCACGAGTCCGGAAGGAGGGCCGCGACGGTGAGCAGGCCGAGCGGGGGGAGGAGCGCGTCGCGGTCCGTGAACGCGAGGGCGTGCTTGAAGCTCCAGAACGTGTCCGGAAACGGCGGATACAGGAGAAGGGCGTTCACCGGGCGTGCCCGACGCTGCACGCCCGGCGCGCCGCCGCGGAGTGGAATGCGCTGCTGTTCAAGGTCCTCCCGACTCGCCCGACCGGCGGCTGAACGCTGTTCCCTTCTCCCGGGTGCTCAGCGTGTAGTTCGACCGGGTCACTGTCTGTCGGGAGATTCCCGGTTTCGCTTGTGGGGGGCTCGCCCCGGGATCGCGAAGACGCGTTCCCTGGCGCGTGGTTGCCGGGCCGCGGGGAACCGGTTTCCTGCTTCCGTCGTGCGCCGACGCGACCTTACTTTCAGGTGTATGGGTGGTGCTGCCTCCGGCCTGCCGAGGGGATCGTGAGTACCTTCGAGGAGCTGAGGCGCCGAAAGATCGTCCAGTGGTCCCTCGCCTACCTGGCGGGAGCCTGGCTGGCGCTGCAGGTAGTGGCCGTGCTTGCAGGTCCGTTCGGCTGGTCCGGCGGCCTGCAGCGCGGCGTCTCCGTCCTCCTCGCGTGTGGACTCTTCATCACCCTGGTCCTGGCCTGGTACCACGGCGAGAGGGGTCGGCAGCGCGTGAGCGGTCCCGAGCTCCTCCTCCTGGCGGGGCTCCTCGGATTGACCGGACCCGGGATCCGTGCAGTCCGGAGCCGGCCCGCCGAAGACCCGCCGGGTCTCGCGCACTCCGCCCCCGCACTCGCCGGAGAAGGAGCCGCGGTACGACGGGCCAGCATTCTCCTGCCCGACTCCGCGGCCCTGGCCATCTCCCCCGACGGGGCGAGGCTGGCGTACGTCGCCCGGCGCGCCGGCACCACCGCGCTGTTCGTACGCGAGTTGGACCGCATGGACGTCCGTGCCCTG
>Ga0102950_1000083_pt1 | contig 22605 bp, 22 predicted proteins | sample SalPon2A_B_D2_MG_FD_78505 | JGI IMG/M metagenome (GOLD analysis project Ga0102950, IMG submission 78505) | Soil microbial communities from South San Francisco under conditions of wetland restoration - Salt Pond MetaG R2A_B_D2_MG | ecosystem: Environmental > Terrestrial > Soil > Wetlands | place...
GGGCACGTTCACCCCTGGTTTGCCTGACGGGTATTTGTCGAATCATGCAGCGGATCAAGGACTGGTTAAAGAGTTTTCTACTCATCGAGCTCCTGAAGGGGCTGAGTGTCACTTTGCGCTACTTTTTCAAGCGCAAGGTGACGGTGCAGTACCCCGAGGAGCATACGCCGAAGTCCCCGCGTTACCGTGGGATTCACGCATTGCGCCGCTATTCCAACGGTGAAGAGCGTTGCATTGCCTGCAAGCTATGCGAAGCAGTGTGTCCGGCGCTGGCGATCACTATTGACTCCGAGCGCCGGGAAGACGGCACGCGCCGCACTACACGTTATGACATCGATCTGTTCAAGTGCATTTATTGCGGGTTCTGCGAGGAAGCTTGCCCGGTTGACTCCGTTGTCGAAACCAGTATCACCGATTTTCATTTCGAACAGCGTGGCCAGCAGATCATGAGCAAGGACAAGTTGCTTGCGATCGGCGATGTCTTTGAAAAGCAGATCGCGGAAGCCCGCCAGGCCGACGCGCGTTATCGCTAAGACCGAGGAAATCATGTCATCCAGCGTCATCATCTATCAGGCACTGTTTTACTTGTTCGCCGGAGCGCTGGTGTTGTCCGCGCTGCGAGTGATTACGGTCAAGAATCCGGTGCATGCCGCCCTGTTCCTGGTGTTGGCGTTCGTCAATGCCGCCTTCCTCTGGGTGCAGATGGGCGCCGAATTCCTCGGCATTATCCTCGTGCTCGTCTACGTGGGCGCGGTGATGGTGCTGTTCCTTTTCGTGGTCATGATGCTCGACATCAACACGGCCACGATCCGGGAGGGCGTGACCCGCTATGCGCCGCTTGGGTTGATCATCGCGGGCGTCATCGTGGCCGAGGTGGCCTGGGCCATATGGGGTCAGCATCTGGGTATTGCCAACGCGCCCCATCCGGCGGCGCCACCGGCACATATCAGTAATACCGAAGAACTCGGGCAGGTCCTCTACACGCATTACGTCTATGCATTCGAGGTTGCGGCGGTAATCCTGTTGCTGGGCATCGTTTCGGCTATCGCGCTTGCGTTGCGATGGCGCCCCGACACGAAACACCAGGATCCGGCTCGCCAGGTTCGAGTGCGCAGCACGGAGGGCCGCGTACGTCTGGTCGATCTGCGCGACAAACGGGAAGGAGGAGAACAGTGATCGGTCTCTATCATTATCTCGGCCTTGCCGCCGTTCTTTTCGCCATTGCCATTGCGGGGATTTTCATCAACCGCAAGAACATGGTGCTGCTTCTGATGTGCATTGAATTGATGCTGCTGGCTGTCAATTTCAATTTCATCGCCTTCTCGCGTTTCAGCGGCGACATCGGAGGGCAGATATTCGTATTTTTCATTCTCACCGTGGCGGCTGCCGAAGCGGCGGTGGGACTGGCCATCCTGGTCGTGCTGTTCCGTAACCGGAACAGTATCAACGTCCAGGAAATCAATCGCCTCAAAGGTTAGGGGAAAGACCGCGATGGAAGCCATGCTGCTTGTTCTCTTGCTGGCACCGTTTGTGGCCTCGGCGCTCATATTGCTCGCCGGCCAGTATATGAACCGTCGTGTCGCGCACTCGATCGCCATTGCGGCCGTGTTCGTCTCGATGTGCCTGTCCTTCTATGTCCTCTACCTCAGTATCTGGGGCGGGCTGGGACGCTATGAGCACATCGTTTACACCTGGGGCCTCGGCGGACCGTTCCATTTCAATATCGGCTTCCTGATTGACCGTCTTAGCGCCCTGATGCTGTGCGTGGTCACCTTCGTATCCTTCGCCGTGCATATCTTCACTATTGGCTATATGGCCGATGACCCCGGCTACAAGCGTTTCTTCGGTTACATCGCCCTGTTCACCTTCTCCATGCTGTTGCTGGTGATGGCAAACAACTTCATGCAGTTGTTCATCGGCTGGGAAATGGTGGGCCTCGTTTCCTATCTGCTGATCGGATTCTGGTTTACGAAGGAAAGCGCGATATTCGCCAACCTCAAGGCGTTCATCGTCAATCGCGTGGGCGATTTCGGATTCCTGCTCGGCATTGCGGCCGTACTTTACTTCGCGGGCACGCTGAACTACGGTCAGGTCTTCGCCCAGGCGCCCCTGCTGACGCAGAAACACCTCTGGCTGACCGGACATTTCGCGGTAGCGGCGCCGACGATCATCTGCATCCTGCTTTTCATCGGCGCCATGGGCAAGTCGGCACAGATTCCTCTGCATGGCTGGTTGCCGGATTCGATGGAAGGCCCGACGCCTATCTCGGCGCTGATCCACGCGGCCACGATGGTCACGGCGGGCATCTTCATGGTGGCGCGCATGTCGCCGTTGTTCTCACTGTCCGTCCCTGCGATGACGCTGGTGATGTTCATCGGCGCAACCGGGGCCTTCTTCATGGGACTCGTGGGCATCGTCCAGGACGACATCAAGCGCGTCATCGCCTATTCGACCCTGTCGCAGCTCGGTTACATGGCTGCGGCGCTCGGGGCCGGTGCGTATGCCGGGGGCATATTCCACCTGGCCACGCATGCGTGCTTCAAGGCCTTGCTCTTCCTCGGGGCCGGCTCGGTCATTATCGCCATGCATCACGAGCAGGACATGCGCAAGATGGGCGGTCTGGCCCGGTACATGCCGATCACGTACGTGACGTTCATCATCGGCTCGTTGGCGTTGTCCGGGTTCCCGGGTTTTGCCGGATATTTCTCCAAGGATGCGATCATCGACGCCATCCGGGTCAGCACCACGCCGGGTGCGACCTACGCCTACTGGTGCGCGCTGCTCGGGGTCCTGGTGACCACCGTGTACACCTTCCGCATGATTTTTCTCACTTTCCATGGCAAACCCCGCATGGATGCCCATACGCGCGAGCATCTGAAGGAGTCACCGTGGGTCGTGACGGTGCCGCTGGTGCTGTTGGCCATACCCTCGCTCTTCCTTGGGGGCGTGGCCATCGGGCACATCGACTACGGCCATTTTTTCGGATCGGCCATCGTCAACCGGGTCGGCAATAATCCGTTGCTGCTCGGCGCCGACGAGTTCCATGGCGCTTGGAGCTTCTTCCTCAAGGGTTTTGCCAGTCCCGCTTTCTTCCTGGTATTGGCAGGCATCGCAATCACCTGGGGTTGCTACATATGGCGTCCCGAGTTGCCGGCGAAGATCAGGAAGTGGTTCTACCCGGTCGCCTATGTGCTGGAACGCAAGTACTTTGTGGACGATATCTATTTCCAGGTCTTTTCCATGGGTGCGCGGCGCATCGGAAACTTGCTCTGGCGTTTCGCTGACGATGGTCTGATTGACGGCGTAATGGTTAACGGCTCTGCGCGTTGCGTGCGCATCGGCTCGAACCTGCTGCGCCGGCTGCAATCGGGTTACCTCTACCACTATGCCTTTGCCATGGTGATCGGCATCGCCATCATGGTCGGCTGGCTGGTGTGGGGTTGAGCATGGGCTTGAACGGATATTTCTGCGTGAGCGCAGACGGAGTTAAAGGGAGACGGTTTTGCCTTATTTAAGTCTCGTCATCTGGCTTCCCGTTCTGGGGGCGCTGGCCGTGCTGGCAGCGGGCCGTTTCAAGCGGCTCGACGTGCGCTGGATCGCACTCGGCTTCTCGGTGCTGGTGTTCGCATTGTCGATTCCGCTCTATACCGGGTTCGATACGACGACTGCCTCTATGCAGTTTGTCGAGAAACTGCCCTGGATATCTGCCTACCACGTGAATTACTACCTGGGCGTCGACGGTATCTCCATGCCGTTGATCCTGCTGACCACCTTCACCACGATCCTGGTGGTGTTGGCCGGTTGGAAAGTCATCGATTACAAGCTGCCCCAGTACCTGGCTGCCTTCCTGATCATGGAGGGCTTGATGAACGGCGTCTTCTCGGCGCTCAACGGCATCCTGTTCTACCTGTTCTGGGAGGCGATGCTGATACCGATGTTCCTCATCATCGGCATCTGGGGCGGACCCCGGCGCGTTTATGCCGCGATCAAGTTCTTCCTCTATACCTTCCTCGGTTCGGTGCTGATGCTGGTGGCCTTCATCTGGCTCTATCACAAGTCGGGTAACTTCAATATCCTCGATTTCGCCCATCTGCACATCGGCGCCACCGCGCAGATCCTGCTGTTCCTCGGGTTCCTGGTGGCCTTCGCGGTCAAGGTGCCGATGGTTCCGGTCCATACCTGGTTGCCGGACGCGCACGTGGAGGCTCCCACGGGCGGTTCCGTGATTCTTGCGGCCATCATGCTGAAGATGGGCACCTACGGTTTCCTGCGCTTCAGCCTGCCTATCGCGCCCCTGGCCAGCGAGCGGCTCCAATGGCTGATGATCGGGCTGTCGCTGGTCGCCATCATCTACATCGGGCTGGTGGCATTGGTGCAGAAGGACATGAAGAAGCTGATTGCCTATTCGTCCATTGCTCATATGGGGTTCGTGACGCTGGGCTTTTTCGTGGTGTTCCTTATCTGGTCGCATACGCACAGTCTTGCCGCAGCGCGCCTCACCGTCGAGGGCGGCCTGGTGCAGATGATTTCCCACGGTGCAGTATCGGGCGCCTTGTTCCTGTGCGTGGGCGTCCTATACGACCGGATGCATACCCGCGACATATCCGCTTACGGCGGCGTGCTCAACGTCATGCCGAAATTCGGCTATTTTTTCCTGTTCTTCGCGCTGGCCAATGCCGGCCTGCCGCTGACCTCCGGTTTCGTGGGCGAATTCATGGTGACCCTAGGCTCTTTCCACGCCAATTTCTGGATTGCCGCGCTGGCGGCCATCGCCCTGATTACCGGCGCCTCTTATTCATTGTGGCTGATCAAGAAAGTAGTGTTCGGCCCGGTGGGCAACGACCGCGTTGCCGCTCTCAAGGAAATGAGCACCCGCGAAGCGCTGATCCTGACCATCGTGGCCATTCCCACGCTGTTGATCGGCTTTTATCCCGAGATCATTCTCCGTGTCATGCATTCCACGGTAACGCACCTGTTGATGCAGGTCGTGCCGGCGGCCATGAAATGAGGATTATTTGATGGCACCGACTGCTAACGATTACATCGCGGCACTCCCGCAGATCTTCCTGCTCGGCATGAGCTGTGTGCTGTTGCTTGCGGCCCTGTTCGTGAACCGTGGCCGGGACGAAGTTCTTCATTACGGTTCGCTGGGAACGATTGCCGGGCTTGCCATCATCACCGGCATGCTGTTTCGCGGGCATTCGATGCTCGCGTTCCAAGGCATGCTCATCCAGGACGCCATGGGCGATGTCCTGATGCTGTTCTGCTACGCCATTACCGGGACGGTCATGGTGTATGCGCGGCCCTATCTTCGGGACAGGGGGCTTTTGAGCGGCGAATTCTATCTGCTGCTCCTCCTGGCATTGCTCGGATCGATGATCATCATCCAAAGCTACAACCTGATCGTGCTCTATCTCGGCGTCGAGTTGCTGGCCCTCAGTCTTTACACGTTGGTAGCGCTCGCCCGCGATGACGGTACGGCCTCCGAGGCCGCCATGAAGTTCTTCGTTCTCGGGGCGATCGCCGCGGGGACGTTGCTGTTCGGTATGTCACTCATTTACGGCATGACCGGTACCCTTAACATCGGCATCCTCGCCGCGCATCTTTCGGGCGGGCACGATGTCGGCCTGGCTGTCTGGATCGGCTTGGGTTTCGTCGTGGTGTCCATGGCGTTCGAGCTCGGGGCAGTGCCTTTCCACATGTGGCTGCCGGACGTATACGAGGGTGCCCCCTCTAGCATGGCGATCTTCGTGGGCTCAGTGCCCAAGCTGGCCGCCTTCGGATTCTTCATGCGCCTGTTGGTACAGGGCCTGGGCGACCTGCATTCGGCCTGGATGTGGATATTGGTCGTGATCGCCGTGGCGTCGCTGGCCATTGGTGCAATCGTTGCCATTGCCCAGACCAATATAAAACGCATGCTGGCCTATTCGACGATCAACCATGCAGGTTTCATCCTGCTGGGGATTCTTACCGGTACCGCTGAAGGCTACCGAGCGGCCCTGTTCTACACCATTGCCTACGTCATCATGTTTGCCGGCGCCTTTGGCGTGATCATCCTGCTCTCGCGGGCCGGCTTCGAAGCCGAGCGCATTGAGGACTTCAAGGGGCTCAACGAACGCAGTCCATGGTTCGCCTTCATCATGTTGATGATGATGTTTTCCATGGCGGGCGTTCCCCCGTTCATCGGTTTTTTCGCCAAGTTGGAGATCATTCGCGCCCTGGTGGGCAGCGGCCTGACCTGGTTGGCTGTCGTGGCGGTGGCGTTCGCCGTGATTGCTGCCTTCTACTACCTCTACGTGGCCAAGGTCATGTATTTCGATCGGGTCGACGTCGGGGAAGCCGGTCAGGTGGAGCAGGGCCTGCAGGGCCCGGCCGACATGAAGCTGTTGCTGAGTGTCAACGGACTGGTGGTCCTGGGTCTGGGGATTTTTCCGGGTGGATTGCTCGCCCTGTGCAAGGCCGTGATCGGCTTCTGAGCGGGCTACGGGTGTTTTTGGCGGGCCGGCATCCGGTTACAATGGCCGGGCGCTTGCAAGCGCACCCGAGTGCGACTAAAGTACGCAATTAATCCCATAACTTACTGAAAGATAAGGCATGGCTATTACGCTCAGCGAATCCGCGGCCCGCCGCGTACGTCATTTCATGACGCAGCGTGAAGGTGTGACCGGGTTGCGGCTGGGAGTCAAAAAGACCGGTTGCTCCGGTTTCTCCTATGTACTTGATTATGCACATGAGATCGGGTCCGAGGACACGGTTTTCGAGGATCGGGGCGTCCGGATCGTGGTTGACCGGAAAGCGCTTCCCCTGGTTGATGGTACCCGGGTGGATTTTGTCCGCGAGGGCCTGGGGCAGGCGTTTCGCTTCGAAAATCCCAATGTGCGTGATGCTTGCGGCTGCGGGGAGAGTTTCAACGTATAGCGCGGCACGCGTCCTGGCGGTACATTGCCTGCCCGGTTGATCTTTCGATTTCTTTTTTTGCGCCGGATCTGCCGGCGTTTTGGCTTCACTGGAGACATAAATGGCCTTGGAACGTACCCTCTCGATCATCAAACCGGATGCGGTAGCAAAGAATTCGATCGGCAAGATCCTGGATCGCTTCGAGGAGGCGGGGCTGCGCATTGTAGCGGCTCGCATGATGCACCTCGACCGCCGCCAGGCCGAAGGGTTCTACGCAGTACACCGTGAGCGGCCGTTTTTCGCGGACCTGGTCAAGTTCATGACATCCGGACCGGTGCTCGTTCAGGTGCTCGAAGGGGAGAACGCCATAGCCCGCAACCGGGAGATCATGGGCGCAACGGACCCTAAAAAGGCCGAAAAAGGCACTATTAGGGCTGATTTTGCTGCTAACATCGAAGAAAATGCCGTACATGGCTCGGATGCTCCGGAGACGGCCACGCAGGAGATTGCTTATTTCTTCTCGAATCTGGACCTCTGTTCCCGGACCCGCTGACACTTTATGATCGGTACTGGCCCGTGCGAGCGCATCAACCTGCTGGGATTCGACCAGGAGCGGCTGCAGGCATTATTCGCCGAATGGGGTGAACCTGCTTTCAGGGCGCGCCAGTTAATGGGCTGGGTCTACCGTCGCGGGGTTGACGATATTTCGGCCATGACCGATCTTGCCAAGTCCTTGCGCCGGAAACTGGAAGAAGAGGCCTGTATAGAACCTCCCCGGGTCCTGCGCGAGGAGCATGCGGCAGACGACACCCGAAAGTGGCTGCTGCAAACCGGGTCCGGAACCGGGGTGGAAATGGTCTATATCCCCGAGCCGGACCGGGGGACGCTGTGCGTGTCGAGCCAGGTCGGTTGCGCGATGGACTGCGCATTCTGCTCGACCGGAGCGCAGGGCTTCAATCGCAATCTGAGCACCGCCGAGATCGTCTCCCAGATCTGGTTGGCCAACCGTCTTCTGCCGCCTCGCAGCGCGGATCGCCCGGCGGTTTCCAACGTGGTCTTCATGGGCATGGGGGAGCCGCTGGCCAATTACCGCAATCTGGTGCCGGCGCTGAAGCTGTTGACCGATCCGTTGGGATTTGGGCTATCCAAGCGCCGGGTTACGGTCAGCACCTCGGGACTGGTTCCTGCCATCGACCGGCTGGCCGAGGATTGCGACGTGGCGCTTGCCATCTCTTTGCATGCCCCCGAGGACGCTCTGCGTGATGAACTCGTACCTATAAACAGGCGTTATCCGATAGCGGACCTCATGTCGGCATGCAGGCGCTATGTAGGGCGGAACCCGCATCGCCACGTGACGGTCGAATACGTGATGCTGGACGGTGTCAATGACAGCGACAGGCATGCCCGCCAACTCGTGAAGTGCCTGGCCGGGGTGAATGCCAAGGTCAATCTGATTCCGTTCAACCCGTTTCCCGGGGCCCGTTTTTCGACATCGCCGCAGGATCGCATCGATCGCTTCCGCGATATTGTACTCAAAGGTGGCTACATGACAGTGACACGGCGAACGCGGGGCGATGATATCAGTGCCGCCTGCGGGCAACTTGCCGGCAAGGTCAGGAATCGCGTGCGCCACCGGCTGGGCGAACGCAACCGGAGCGTGGAGGTTGGCGCGTGAAACGTTGTTACTCCCCGATTTGGATGCTGGTTCCGGCCATGGTGCTGCTCGCCGGTTGTGTCACATCCAGCTCATCACCCGTGAAACAGAAGGCATCGCCCCACAAGGCGGCCATGTATAACACCCAGTTGGCTATCATTTACATGCGGGAAGGCCGCATGGATCTCGCTCAGAACAAGCTTGCTGAAGCTCTCAAGCAGGCGCCACATCTCGTGGACGTCCACAGCGCTCTGGCACTCTATTACGAACGCATCGGCCGTCTGCAGGAGGCCGATCACCAGTACAAACTGGCGCTCCATTACGGCGACGGTGATCCGGATACGCTCAATAACTACGGCGCTTTTCTCTGTCGCCAGGGGAAATACCGTGAATCCATACGGTATTTTGTAAAGGCAAGCAATAACATTGACTACAGCACACCCGATCAAGCGCTTTCGAATGCCGGTCTGTGCGCGTTGAAAATCCCCGACAAGGCCTTGGCGAAAAAGTACTTCCAGCAGGCGCTGGCAATCAACAACGACCTTGGCCAGGCCCTCTGGCAGCTGGGCATGATCAGCTTCCAGGAACAGAATTACATTCAGGCGAATAATTATCTTTCCAGGCTGATCAATCTCACGCAGCACCCGTCCGCGAGAATGCTGTGGGTTGCGATCGAAGCCGCGTGGGCCAGTGGGCACCAGAAAAATGCCGAACACTACGGCCGTGAGCTCCTCAAACTGCATCCTGATTCGCAGGAGGCACAGAAGTTCATCCAATTGGTGGGTTCCGGTTCATGAGCGACGACGAGCAACAGGACATAAGCACGCACACGGGGGATAATTCCTCCCCGGGGCATCAACTCTCGACTGCGCGTGAAGCCAAGGGCATCAGCCTCGAGACAGTCAGTGAATCCACCGGGATCCCGCGCAACGTGCTGGAGGCGCTGGAAGCGAACGAATGGGAGAAGCTCGATGCCCCGGTTTACGTACGTGGTTACCTGAGGAAGTATGGCCGTATGCTGGGCCTTGACCAGGAGGCCCTGGTCAAGGCCTACGAAGCTTCCGCGCTGCCGCGGGACCCCGAGCTGCACAGCTACGTATCCGAGCATTTGCCCCCGAACCGTAATGTGCGCTGGCTGCTTCCTGTTACTGCGCTCATTATTGTGGTTGTACTTGTCTTAATGGGCTTGTGGAGTTGGCATCGTTTCCGTACGAGTGCGCGTAACGTCCAGGCGCCCGCGTCGGCGGTATCGGCAATGATGGCCTTGACTAACTCAACTCCGGCCCAAGCTTCAGCTCCGGCGCGCGGAGGGTTGGCGCCACCGCAGGTTACGGTCAAGCAAAGTGCCGCATCCGAAACCACGGCACAACTGCGTTTGCACATGCACCTAGAACAGCCTTCGTGGGTGGAGGTCTACGGGCCGGATAACAAGCGCCTTTATTACAATCTGGCAGCGGCCGGTACAAACCTCGATTTCCATGCGGATAAAGGTGCGTTGAGGATCTTCCTCGGAAATGCCGCCGGTGTGCAGCTTGAGGTCAACGGCCGGAAGTTCCAGATCCCCGCTTCCGACATTTCTGGACACACGGCACGTTTTGCAGTCAATGCCAATACCGGTGCGCCGGAGGCGGAGACGGGGACGTGAGCGGCGATGTGCGCGCCATACGCGGCTTCAACGACATCCTGCCCCCGTCATCCGAGCATTGGCAGATTGTCGAACACATCGCAGGCGATGTCTTGGGCAGGGCGGGATACGGCGAGATACGCCTGCCGCTGGTCGAGTCAACGAGCCTTTTTGCCCGTTCAATAGGCGCCAGCACCGATATTGTCGAGAAGGAGATGTATACCTTCGAGGACCGCAACGGGGATTCCCTGAGCCTGCGGCCGGAGGGTACGGCGAGTTGTGTGCGCGCCGGGATCAACCACGGATTGTTCAATGGCAGCCAGCAGCGGCTCTGGTATCGCGGTCCCATGTTTCGGCACGAACGCCCGCAGAAGGGACGTTACCGACAGTTTCACCAGATTGGCGCGGAAGCGTTCGGTATCGCCGGGGCTGATATCGAGGCTGAACTGATAGAACTTTCTGCCGAATTATGGAGACGGCTCGGACTGGAGGGGGTTACGCTCAAAATCAATTCCCTCGGCAGTGTCGAGGACCGGGCCCGCTATCGTGAGGCCCTGGTCGCCTACCTCAAGAAGCACGAGCAAGACCTGGATGAGGACAGCCGCAGGCGCTTGTCGCATAACCCCATGCGCATACTTGACAGTAAGGCCGGCCAAACGCGGGCCATACTGCGGAATGCACCGCACATCACGGACTACTTGGATGAAGAAAATTCAGGCCATTATGCCGAGCTGTGCCGACGCCTCGATGCTCTCGGCATCGGGTATGTGAAGGATCCGTTCCTGGTGAGGGGGCTGGATTACTACACGGGAACGGTTTTCGAATGGGTAACCGATGCCCTCGGAGCCCAGGATGCCGTCTGTTCGGGCGGGCGCTATGATGGACTCGTAGAGCAACTGGGTGGCCGGGCGACGCCGGCAGTCGGGTGGGCGCTCGGATTGGAGCGTCTTATACTACTCGCAGAGTCGTGTGGCCGATTGCCCGAATCGGGGGCGCCACATGCTTACTTCGTTGCGCTTGGCCTGGCAGCCGAATTTGAAGCAATGGCCTTGGCACAGCAGTTGCGTTCGCAGGTTCCGGCCTTGCGGCTTATCCTCAACATGGGGTCAGGGTCGCTCAAGGCGCAACTTCGCCGCGCGGACAGGACTGGTGCGGGAATTGCACTCATCATAGGAGATGCCGAGCTCGAACAACGTCGAGTCACGGTGAAGTTCCTGCACGAAAAGCGCGATCAGCAAGCGCTTGATTGGACCGATCTGGCGGGATTTCTACGCGCCCGCGTTGTCGAATAGAACGGAACCACTGGCGCAGAAAACATTCGAACTCAGCAGTAAAGGCAGGAGACCGGACATTGGAAGGGTATACGACAGAAACCGAGCAGCTGCAAGCCATCAAGAAGTGGTGGGACCAAAACGCCAAGTGGGTGATTGGCGGTTTGCTTATCGCTGCCATCGTGGTAGGCGGCTGGAAGTTATGGGGATATTGGCAAAGCAAACGCGCGGCCGAGGCGGCCGGATTGTATGCCGCTGTAGTTCAGGCCGAAGGGCAGGGCAAGAACGCTGCGATCGATGCTGCCGCGAAAAAAGTCTTGCGTGCCTATCCCGATACGGCTTATGGCGCGCTGGCCGGCCTGGCGTTGGCCAAGTCGCAGTTCGCACAGCAGCACATGAGCGATGCTATCGATTCTCTGCGGGGCGTCATCAAGCATTCTCCGGACAAGGGTTTGGCCATCATTGCACGAATTCGAATTGCACGGATCCAGTTGCAACGGGATAACGCCAAGGCGGCCCTGGATATCCTCAAGCGATATGAAACGGGCGCGTTCGCGGCGACAGTCCAGAGCTTGAGGGGTGATGCCTTTATGCAGTTGGGCCAAACCGAAGCAGCCAGAAAAGCGTTTGAACAGGGCTTGAAATCCACCGATCCAAGTAGTGGCTTGCATCAGCTCCTGTCGTTGCGATTGGCAAGCCTGCCGGAGAAAGTCACGTCCAAGACGGTTCCTGCGTCAAGGGCTACGGAATCCAAACCCGCGACGCCTGCCAGTATGGCAAAAGCAGGGGGGCAGTAATGAAGAATTTGCGAATAGCGCCGCTTCCGGTTCTCATCTTGGCGCTCGCGGCCTGCTCGAGCTCGAATGTGCATCAGCCGAATTCTTTGCCCGTCAATCCCGGGAAAGTCAGTGTCCATCATGACTGGTCGGTAGACGTAGGCGGCGGAGGAGGCAATCAACTGCTGGGATTGGCGCCGGACGCGACTGGTGCGGTAATTGTCGCCGCTAGTGCCGGCGGTCACGTGGTGGCCGTCAATACCGCCAATGGGCGGATCAAATGGCAACGCCATCTGGACGTACGTGCGTCCGGCGGCCCGGCGATCGGCTCAGGCGTGGTGGTTGTTGGTACACGCGCGGGCAATGTTATAGCGCTCGATGCAAGCGACGGCCATACCTTGTGGAAGCATTATGTGAGTTCACCCGTCATCGTTGCGCCGGCGATTGGTGGCGGGCAGGTAATCGTAAATACATTGGCCGGTGATCTCGTGGCGCTTGACGCGCGTACCGGGTCGGAGCAGTGGACTCAGAGCAATCAGGCACCGTCCTTGTCGTTGCGCATCGCCACACGGCCATTGGTCGAGGATGGCTCGGTCTATGGCGGCTTCGCCGACGGAAACGTGATGGCTGTGTCTGCGACAACCGGCAAGCAGCTGTGGCTGAAGCAGATCGCTGCCGGCCAGGCCGGGAATATCATTGGTGACATGGTGGACGTCGGCCGTCAGATGGCGTTTGCCGGCGGGGATCTCTATGTCGCCACCTATCAGGGCAAATTGGCTGCAGTGGCGCCAGATACCGGACAGGTGATTTGGAGCCGGGATCTGTCCTCCTATACAGGCGTGACGTTGGATGGAGCCAATCTGTATTCGAGTGACTCGGAAGGGCGCGTGCATGCCTTCGATTTGGTCACTGGACTGCCCAAGTGGACATATGGCGGCCTGGCCTATCGTGGGCTGTCGGCACCGAGGTCATACGGGTCTGTTGTGGCAGTTGGCGATCGCTTCGGTTATCTGCATTTCATCGACCGGAATACCGGCAAATATCTGGGCAGGATTGACGTCGGTGATGGTGCCCTGCGCATGGTTCCCATCGTCGCGGGATCGCGCCTGATCGTGTTGGGCCAGGATGGCGATCTTGCTGCGTTCCAGGTCAAGGTCAAGCAGGGCAAGTGAACTAGCCCGGGAAGCCGTGCAGATATTCTTATATGCTTTCTGTCGTCGCTCTCGTCGGTCGTCCCAACGTTGGTAAATCGACCCTGTTCAATCGCCTGACGGCGACGAGTAATGCATTGGTCGCGGATATGCCGGGATTGACCCGCGATCGTCAGTATGGATACGCGAAGATCGGCGACAAGACCGCAATGCTCGTTGATACGGGTGGCCTCGCCGGCGAGGGTGGCCTTGCGGAAGCTGCGGAAACGCAGACCTGGCGGGCGATTGCGGAAGCGGACCACGTGCTTTTCATGGTGGATGCACGAGCAGGATTGACGCCGCCCGATATGGAGTTGGCGGCGCGGCTCCGGAGTAGCGGTCAGAGCGTGTGGTTGCTGGTCAACAAGTCCGAGGGCCTGCAGCCAGCCGATCTGGTCGAATTCCATGCGTTGGGCTTTGCGCGCCTCTTCCCTATCTCGGCCGAGCGGGGATCCGGTATTCCGGCATTGGCGGAAGCGTTGGAGTCGGAACTCACCGACACGGATACTGAACCGGCCGGCGCCGAGGCAGTGAATGCAACGGGTGTCCTGGCGGTTACAGTGATCGGCCGTCCGAACGTGGGAAAATCCACGCTGGTCAATCGTCTCCTCGGCTCGGAGCGCCTGATCGCATCCGATGTGCCGGGTACGACACGCGATGCCATACGCGTGCCCCTGGTGCGGGATGGCAGGGACTATGTCCTGATCGATACGGCCGGATTCAGGCGGCGCAGCAGTGTTGGCGACGAGGGCCCCGAGCGGTTGGGAGTGCTGGCCGCCGTGCGGGCGCTGGAAAGCGCGACGGTGGCCATCGTCATGACCGATGCCACCGAGGGTATTACAAGCCAGGACCAGCGTCTGATACGGCTGGCCCTGGAACGGGGCCGGGCAGTGGTGGTTGCGCTGAACAAATGGGACGGCCTGGGCAATGACACCCGCCACCACGCGACAGTTACCGCCGAGCGCAAGCTCGCATTTGCCCCCTACGTAAGGCAAGTCAATATTTCGGCGTTGAAGGGCAGCGGCCTGCGTGAATTGATGCGGGCCGTGGACGAGGCGGGCCGTGCAGCGCGGGCCGAATTGACGACCGCCCGGCTGAACCGGGTGCTCGAAGGCCTGGTTGCGGACAATCCCCCTCCGTTGGTACGCGGCCGGCGAATCAAGCTTCGCTATGCCCACCCTGCGGGGAACCTGCCTCCGCGGATCGTCATCTCGGGCACCCAGGTGGACCGCTTGCCGGGCTCCTACAAGCGTTATCTAGCCAACGGTTTTCGCGAAGCCTTTGCGCTGACCGGGGTGCCCTTGGGGCTGCAGTTCGAAGCGCCGCCCAATCCCTATGCGGGCCGGCCTTCCGGAAAGCGCAGCACGAAAGGGAAGCGGGGACGGGGCGCGACAAGCTCTAAACAGCGCAACCGGAAAGGCAGCAACTAGGCCCGGAAACGCTGCCCTGCACTCATTTCCGTGGCAGCGGCCGGGGCCTCTGCCGTTTCCCGGGGGCTATCGCCCAATAGTTCGGTCACCGTCGCTGTCTCAAACCCCTTGCTTCGCAGGCCGGGAAGGATCGCGTTGAGCGCGTCGACCACGACCATCCCGCGTTGACGGTGGGGCAGGTCATGACCGTCATGAAACAACACGATATCTCCCGGCCGGACGCGGGCGAGGATGCGACGTGCGATGGCGTTCGCATCGCGTTTGCGCGTGTCTCCCGCATGCAGTGACCAAGCCACGACCCGCAATCCAAGGCTTCGTTGCAGGCGTGCAAGGATGGGGTTTTTGAGTCCCATAGGTGGCCGGTACAGTTTGCCGGCGCCCGGCGCTCCGATCCTGTCCAGGGTGGTCATGCCACGCTCTATCTCCCGCTGCATGTACCGACTTGTCTGCAGATTCAGCAGGCGGGAATGCCCGTGACTGTGGTTGCCCAATTCATGGCCTTCATCGATGATGCGCCGAACCAGCTCCGGATGGGCTTCCGCATGCCGGCCTATGACGAAGAAGGTCGCATGGGCTCCGTGTGACTGTAACGCGTCTAGGATGTGCGGTGTGATCTCGGCATCCGGACCATCGTCGAAGGTCAACGCAATTTTGTGGCCCTTGCGGTTGCCGTGGCTGATCACCGGCATAAGCCATCCCGATCCCGGCCGTACCACGCCGTCGATGGCCAACAGGAGATAGGCGATGACCGGCGGCAAGACCGTCCAGTCGTGAACGCCCCCCAAGACGATTCCGAGTCCCAGCCACAGCAAACAGGCGGCACGCAGGAAATCCAGGCGAGTCATGGCATTGGGGGAGGTGGCGGAGCCATCATTTTAGCAATCCGTTTCCGGCGCGAAGGTCAGCGGATCAACTGCTTCAACAGCCATTTGAATCGGCCTTCATAAGGCGGGTTGAAGAGGCTGGTTCCGTTCAGCCGGCTTTGATGGAATATCGGGGTCATTCGCGAGAACAGCCGGAATCCGCTCTCCCCGTGATAGGCCCCCATGCCGGACGGGCCAACGCCACCGAACGGCAGGTGTGGTTGGGCAATATGGAAGAGGGTGTCGTTGAAAGTGACTCCTCCCGCGGGGCATTGTTCCAAGGTCTGCTTTTTTCGCCTTGCATCTTCCTCGAACAGATAGAGCGCGAGCGGCGAAGGACGCGAAGCTACGAAATTGAGCGCTTCATCGAAGGTCTCATAACTCACCAGCGGCAGCCAGGGACCGAAGATTTCTTCCTGCATCAGGTCGCTTTCCGGGTCGACCTCGGTGAAGATTGCAGGCGCCAGATGGCGGCCTTGCCCTTCCTGGTCGGCGAGTGGATGCATCTGAGCGCCGGTCGAGATGGCCTGATCGCGAAGATGTATCAGGCGGGCGCAATGACGGTCATTGATGATATTCGCGTACTGCCTGTTATCAGGGAAATCCGGATAAAGGGACCGGAATCGTTTTTGCGTGCGTTCGATGAATTCCCGTTCCAGCCTGCGCGGCAGCAGCACGTAGTCAGGTGCAATACAGGTCTGTCCGGCGTTGTAGCTTTTGCCCATCAGGATACGCTCGACCGCGTTATCCAGTCTGGCCCCGGGCCCGATGATGGCAGGAGATTTGCCACCCAGTTCCAGGGTTACCGGTGTCAGGTTTGCCGCGGCCGCCCGCATGACTTCCCGTCCGACCACGGTGGAACCGGTAAAGAGCAGGCGGTTGAAGGGCAGGGCCGAAAATGCCTTGGCGACATCCGCGTCGCCGGTTACGACCCTGAACTCCTCATCGGGAAAGTAGCGCTCGGCCAGAGCGGCGAAAAGTTGCGCAAACCGGGGCGCGTATTCCGACATCTTTACCAGCGCGCGATTGCCGGCGACGAGGGCATTTGCCAGTGGTGCGGCTGCCAGGTACAGGGGGTAATTCCAGGGCGCAATAATGCCGACCACGCCCGCCGGCTGGGCCCGCAATTCGGTCCTGGCGGGCAGAAACCAGAAACTGGCCATCTGCCGTTTAGGGCGAAGCCACCGGCGGCCGTGGCGGATCAGGTGACGGATTTCCGTGAGGGTGGGGAAGTACTCCAGCAGGGCGGTTTCTTCGGGTGGACGTTTGCCGAAATCCTCATCTATGGCATCAGCAATGGCCTGGCGATTTTCCTGCAGGAGGGCTTCCAGGGCGCGCAAGCGCCGAACCCGCTCGCGCCAGTCGGGGTTCGGCGCCATTTCCTGCGCGTTGCGCATGCGCTCAAACAGGGGCGCGAGTTCAGTGGATTGTTCCATACGCTCTTGCATACACGGCCAAAAAGCTTAAGCCTAGAGTACCGTGAAATGGGCAGGATGGTGGCGCACCCTTAAAAAAACGGCGCCCCCGGGGGGCGCCGTTCCAATGATAGGCGTTGGTGCCGGTTATTTCTTCGAAGTGGCCTCCGCGGGTGCCTTGCTGGCGCCCTTGCCGGCCGTCTGTTCGGGGCTTGCTGCCGTGGCCGGGGGAGTCATCGGGTTGGAAATATTCCAGTGGATGTCGGCCTTGTTTTTGAGCTTCCCGAGGTAACCGCGGACCATTGAGCCCTTGATTTCGTTAGCCAGCTGGGGCTTCATCGTCGTGAAGCTTGGCGGGGCGGCGGTTTTCTCCTTCTCGAGCAGAATGACATGCCAGCCGTACTGGGTCTTGACCGGCGTCTTGGTGTATTCACCGGGCTTGAGTTTTTCCAATGCGGCGGAGAATTCCGGCACCATCTGCTGCGGCTTGAACCAACCCAGCTCGCCGCCCTTCTTGGCCGAAGGACCGGTGGAATCCTTCTTGGCCAGCGTGGCGAAATTGGCCCCATGGTTCAGCTCTTGGATGATTTTCTCGGCCTCGGCTTTGGTCTTGACCAGGATATGGCGGGCCTTGTACTCCTCGCCGGACTGGGACTTGACGTATTCCTGGTATTTCTGTTTCAGCTGATCCTCGGGGACATTGGCGGTGTCCATGAAGTGCTCGACAGCCTGGTTGGCCAGGATCATGTCGCGCTGCATGGCAAGTTCCGCCTGGACATCCGGCTTGGAGGCGAGACCCTGCTTCTGGGCCGCCTGCGCGGCGAGCTTCAGCTGAACCATCTGCTGAGCGACCATATAGCGCTGCTGGTCGTTGAGCTGGATCTTTCTGCCATGGGTGCGCGCCATCACATACGCATCAACGTCGTGGTTGGTGATCGGCGTGCCGTTGACGGTCACCAGGACCGTGCCTGCGGCAGGTGCCTGGGTACCGGCCGTACTGCCGGATTTTGATCCCTGGCCGCAGCCGGCGAGCACCCCGGCGAGCGCGACAAGCGGCAGCAGTCGAAGTAGCTTGTTTGTCATCGAGTTGTCCTCTTGCGGAGTTTGCGAAACAAATATAAATAAAGACGCAATCAGCGTCTCGTGAGCCCTATCATACAGGGAAAGCCTCACGTTGGCAGGGATATTGCCGGCTAGGGCGCCCGGGCATCTACATTCAGAGCATGCACGGGTCCCGCGAGTTCCTCGGCCAGGGCGTCGTAGACCATCCGGTGTCGTTGCACGGCAGATAGGCCTGCGAAGCGCTGTGAAACCAGGGCCACCTTCAGGTGAAAGCGTCCCGCGGCCTCGCGGTGGCCGGCGTGCCGCGCGCTGTCGTCGACGACATCCAGGTCTTCCGGCTCGAACGCGGCTTCCAGCTTGGCGCGGATCCCATCCAGCAGTTCGGGCGGGGCAGTCGGCGGCATGGCATTCAGCAATTGGATTCCAGCCACTATGATAGAGCGTATTGCAAAGTCGGGAGATGCTGAGATGGCAAGCGGGGACATGGTTCGGGTCCATCCGGTCAATCCGGAGCCGCGCCTGCTGGCGCGGGCGGCCGAGGCGGTGCGGAAAGGGGGCGTGATTGCCTATCCGACGGATTCCATTTACGCGCTCGGCTGCAGGCTGGAGGACAAGGCGGCGGCCGAGCGCCTGCGCCGTCTGCGGGGAGCGGAGCGCAATCATCCGTTCACGCTGATGTGCCGAGATCTGTCGGAGATCGCGACCTATGCGCATGTCAGCAATTCCGCCTACCGGTTGCTCAAGTCGTTGACGCCGGGGCCTTATACCTTTGTATTGCCGGCAACGCGGGAGGTGCCGCGCCGGTTGATGCATCCGAAGCGCAAGCAGATCGGCATCCGCGTTCCGGACAACCAGGTCGCTCTGGGCCTGCTGCGGGAGCTTGACCAGCCCCTGATGAGCGCTACGGTGATGGTAGGCAGCGACTATGCCACCCTGGCCGATGCCGATGCGGTGGCCTTGGCCTACGGGCACCAGCTTGACCTGATCCTGGACGGCGGGCCCAGCCCGGGAGAGCCCACCACCGTGCTCAAGCTGGACGATGGCCGTGTGGAGGTGCTGCGCCAGGGCAGGGGGGCGGTGGGCGACTGGGCGGAGCCGGCGTCCGTATAATGGCGCGAACTGAATTCGTTGCCCTGTCCGTGCATCCGCATTTCCCCCTTAACCGACACCGCAGCCCGGCCATAGGTGTCGGATGACCCTGAATATCGTTCAGAAAATTGTTATCTGGGCCGTCCCGGTCGTTTTCGCGATTACGCTGCACGAGGTGGCCCATGGACTCGTGGCCTGGCGGCTGGGCGATCCGACGGCCAAGCTGGTCGGTCGGTTGACGCTCAATCCCCTCCGCCACGTCGACCCGATCGGGACCGTCGCCGTGCCTCTGGGGCTGCTCCTGTTGTCCAGTTTCTTCGGCGGCGGCGCATTTCTGTTCGGGTGGGCCAAGCCGGTGCCCATCGGCGTGCGCAATCTCAGGCACCAGCGCCGCGACATGGCCCTGGTAAGTGCTGCCGGACCGCTGGCGAACCTGCTCATGGCCGCCTTCTGGGCCTTGATGATTCGTGTCGGATTCGATCTGGCATCGACTTGGCCGGCCTTGGGTCGGCCGCTCGCCCTGGCCGGGGCGGCGGGGGTTTCCATCAACTCCTTGCTCTGCGCTTTCAACTTGCTGCCCTTGCCGCCGCTCGATGGCGGACGCGTGCTCAGCAGCCTGTTGCCGCCGAGGCTCTCGAGCCGCTATGACCGCATCGAGCCTTTCGGGTTTATGATTCTAATCGGCCTGCTGTTTGTCGGGGCCTTGAGCTGGGTGCTGGGCCCTCTCATCCTGTGGCTGGGGTACCTTTTTTCCCACGTGGCGGGCATTACGCCCTATGAATTGTTCGGTCTGATAAGAGTCTTGTACTGATGAGCGAAGAAGCCGCGGTCGAACCCCGGGAACATGCCCCGGGCCCGGGCACGCAGAGCGACCTGCCCTTTGCCCGCGTGCAGGGCGAGCCGTTCACCCGGCTGCCCCAGGACCTGTATATTCCGCCGGACGCGCTGGAGGTCATCCTGGAAGCCTTCGAGGGGCCTCTGGACCTGCTCCTCTACCTGATCCGCCGCCAGAACCTGGATATCCTCAATATCCCGATCGCGGAAATCACGCGCCAGTACATGTCCTACATCGAGTTGATGCACGAATTGCGCCTGGATCTGGCGGGCGAGTATCTGGTGATGGCGGCCATGCTGGCCGAGATCAAGTCGCGCATGCTGCTGCCGCGACCGGAGGCCGACGAGGAAGGCGAGGAGGAAGACCCCAGGGCCGAACTTGTCCGTCGCCTGCAGGAATACGAGCGCTATAAGCAGGCCGCCGAAGACTTGGACGCGCTGCCGCGCGAGGGCCGTGACCGCTTTGCGGCACGTGCCCGCCTGGCCGAGCGACGGGTGATCCGGGTGGCGCCGGAAGTCAGCTTCGAGTCGTTGGTCAAGAGTTTCAGCTCGGTAATGCGCCGGGTGGCGCTCTACACCCAGCACCGTATCAGCCTGGAGCCGATCTCGATTCGCCAGCGCATGAGCGACCTCCTGTCGCGGCTGCGCGAGGGCACCTACGTGGTTTTCGGCTCCCTGCTGAACAAGGAAGAGGGCCGCGACGGAGTCGTGGTCAGTTTTCTTGCCCTGCTGGAGCTGGTGCGCACGGGCTTCGCCGGCATAACCCAGGCGGGGCTGTTCGCGCCCATCCATATCAATGCGCAGGGGCTCAGCGGCGAGGGCGGGGATGATGATGCCGCGGAGATGGATTCGACATTTGACGACACGTTCGAGGGAGATCAAGACGATGGCTGATGCCAGCGCAAGCGCACCGGCACTGGAAGACGTTATCCTCGCGGCGCTTTTCGCCGCGGACCGCAGCCTGCCCCTGGATGAGATAGGCAGCCTGTTCGAACTCGGCGACGAGGTGCCGCAGCCGTCCCGTCAGGAACTTCAGGCCGCGCTGGAGCGCGCCGAGGAGCGTCTGGGAGGCTTGCCGCTGCAGATCAGGAAACTGGCCAGCGGTTATCGGCTGGAGGTTCCGGGGCGCTATTCGAACTGGGTCAGCCGGCTCTGGGTCGAGCGGCCGGCCCGCTATTCCCGGGCGCTGCTCGAGACCCTGGCCCTGATCGCCTATCGCCAGCCGATCACGCGCCCGGAGATCGAGTCGGTGCGCGGTGTAGCGGTCAGCACCAATATCATCCGTACCCTGACCGAGCGTGGCTGGGTTCGCATCGTTGGGCATCGGGACGTACCCGGCCGGCCAGCGCTCTACGGAACCACCCGTGTGTTCCTGGACTATTTCGGCCTGGCGAGCCTCGAGGAACTGCCGACACTGGCCGAAATTCGCGAGCTGTCGGAATACGAGCCCGAATTGCCGCTGGGCGAGGACGACGAGGTCGCGGCTGCGATCCTCGACGAAGGCGCATCGGAGGAGGAGGGAGAGCGCGGGGCCGGCCGGGTTGTTTCGGGGCCGTGGGAAAACGATGCCGCGGAGGGCGAAGAAGCCGGAACGCCGGTCGACGAGGCGCCTGCGTCGGCGGAAGTCGATGGCGCGGAATACACGGCCGAATCCTCTGGCGGAGACGGCGCGGAAGAGGAACGCGATGCCTGAACAGGCGGGCGAACGGCCGGAAAAATACCTGTCAGGCCTCGGTCTGGCTTCGAGGCGAGAAATCGCCCGCTGGATCGAAACCGGGCGCCTGGCTGCCAACGGCCACGTGTTGCGTGGCGGGGAACGGATCCGGCCGACGGACCGCCTGACCCTCGACGGACGTCTTTTGCGAATTCCTCGAACCCGCGTGGCGCGCCGTGTCATCCTCTATAACAAGCCGGTTGGCGAGATTGTCTCCCGCAGCGATCCGGAGGGGCGGCCCAGTGTGTTCGATGCACTGCCGTCGCTCGACAGCGGCCGCTGGGTAGTTGTCGGACGGCTGGATGTCACCACTTCCGGTTTGCTGCTGTTCACCACCGATGGAAAATTGGCGGCCCGCCTCATGCACCCGCGCTACGAGGTGCCACGAACCTATATGGTAAGGGTGCACGGAGAAGCCAGTCCGGAAATACTCAGGCAGTTGCAGGACGGCGTCGAGCTCGAAGACGGGTTGGCACGTTTCGACAGTTGCGAGCCGATGGGCTGGGCGGGCAGCATCAACCGCTGGTATCGTGTCAGTCTCCGTGAGGGACGCAACCGCGAGGTTCGACGCATGTTCGAGAGCCAGGGGTTGCAGGTCAGCGGCTTGCGCCGTATCGGTTACGGTCCTCTCGGCCTACCGAGGGATCTGGCCCCGGGCCGCTGGCGGGAACTCGACGAACGGGCCATCCTGGAGCTCGACGAAATTTCGCGCACTCGGGGTGAACCAAATGCCGAAAACGCTGTCAAATTGAAACATGAGCGCAGCACAACTAATGTCCAAAGAAA
>Ga0102950_1000084_pt1 | contig 22531 bp, 21 predicted proteins | sample SalPon2A_B_D2_MG_FD_78505 | JGI IMG/M metagenome (GOLD analysis project Ga0102950, IMG submission 78505) | Soil microbial communities from South San Francisco under conditions of wetland restoration - Salt Pond MetaG R2A_B_D2_MG | ecosystem: Environmental > Terrestrial > Soil > Wetlands | place...
GCAACGTCCATCAGGTGTACCTTATGAACATCTTCCAGCGGGTAATCGGCTTCGTAACGGCATTTAGCCCTCTGGTTTACAAACTGACCGTCCTCCAGGAGGGCAGCATTAGCCTGGGCAATTATTTTTTCCTCTTCTTCCTCGGCACTGAGCCAGAGAATACCATTCTCACTGAGGTCAACCTTAGCATCATCTACCTTAAGGTAAGGAGTCTCGATAAAGCCCAGGTCATTTATCTTGGCATATACACAGAGAGAAGAAATAAGACCAATGTTAGGACCTTCAGGTGTTTCTATCGGGCAAAGACGTCCGTAGTGTGTATAGTGAACGTCCCTTACCTCGAAACCTGCTCTCTCACGAGAAAGACCACCCGGACCCAGGGCCGACATACGACGTTTGTGTGTCATCTCTGCCAGGGGGTTGGTCTGATCCATGAACTGAGAAAGCTGGTTGGTACCGAAGAATGAATTGATAACTGACGACAGGGTCTTCGAGTTAATAAGGTCAACAGGGGTGAATACCTCGTTATCCCTTACATTCATCCTTTCCCTTATTGTACGTGCCATACGAGCCAGGCCGACGCCAAACTGAGCATACAGCTGTTCGCCTACTGTACGTACTCTCCTGTTACTGAGGTGGTCGATATCATCAATATCTGTTTTTGAATTGATGAGTTCGATAAGATAACCTATGATCTTAATAATATCTTCACGGGTAAGGATCTTAACATCCATTTCGGTATTAAGACCAAGCTTCTTGTTAATCCTGTAACGTCCAACCTCACCAAGGTCGTAACGTTTATCGGAAAAGAAGAGTTTATCGATAACGTCGCGTGCTGTTGCCTCGTCGGGTGGCTCGGCATTTCTCAGCTGACGGTAGATATATATTACTGCCTCTTTTTCTGAGTTACACGGATCTTTCTGAAGCGTGTTATATATAATGGCGTAATCAGACAAAGAGGTATCATCCCTGTGAAGGAGGATGGCCTTGGCACCTGAATCGACTATCATATCGACATGTTCCGATTCAATCACAGTTTCCCTGTCGAGTATCACCTCATTTCTTTCAATTGAAACAACCTCGCCGGTATCCTCGTCAACAAAATCCTCTATCCATGTCTTCAGCACCCTGGCAGCCAGTTTGCGTCCGACAAGTTTCTTAATATTTGTTTTGGATACTTTATGTTCTTCTGCAAGATTAAATATCTCGAGAATCTCCTTATCACTCTCGAAACCTATTGCCCGGAGAAGAGTTGTAACAGGCAGTTTTTTCTTCCTGTCGATGTAGGCATACATCACGTTATTTATGTCGGTAGCAAATTCAATCCAGGAACCTTTAAAAGGAATGATCCTGGCTGAATACAGTTTTGTACCGTTAGCGTGAATGCTCTGACCGAAGAAGACACCGGGTGAACGGTGCAGCTGCGAGACAACCACTCTCTCAGCACCGTTAATGACGAAAGTACCACGTTCAGTCATATAAGGTACAGTTCCAAGATATACATCCTGGATTACGGTATCGAAATCCTCATGTTCGGGATCGGTACAGTAAAGTTTTAGTTTTGCCTTGAGGGGAACGCTGAAAGTCAATCCGCGTTCTATACATTCTTCGATTGTATATCGTGGTGGATCAATATAATAATCCAGAAATTCCAGGACGAAATTATTCCTGGTATCGGTAATCGGAAAGTTTTCCGTGAAGACCTTAAAAAGTCCTTCTCTCTTTCTGTTTTCAGGAGTTGTTCCAAGCTGGAAAAACTCACCGAATGATTTCAACTGAATCTCCAGAAAATCAGGATAATCGATTTGATTTTTCCGTGATGCGAAACTTATTCTTCCGGTATTATTTGAGGACATTTATAAAAAGATTAAGTGAACTTATAATTAAAAGAACGAAAAGGCTTAGTCCCGAAAATACGGGACTAAACCTACAACCCATCAATTAGGTATAACTTATTTAAGTTCAACTTCAGCTCCTGCTTCTACTAATTGACCTTTAATTGCTTCTGCTTCTTCTTTAGATACACCTTCCTTAACAGGAGCCGGAGCAGAGTCTACTACTGCTTTAGCTTCTTTAAGACCAAGACCGGTGAGATCCTTAACCAGTTTTACTATCTGAAGTTTCTGGCCACCGGGACTGGTAAGAATAACATCGAAAGATGTTTTTTCTTCAGCAGCTGGTGCATCAGCACCGCCTGCAGGTCCGGCAACGGCTACTGCAGCAGCAGCAGGTTCAATGCCATACTCTTCCTTCAGTATATTAGCCAGTTCGTTTACTTCCTTTACAGACAAGTTAACCAGTTCTTCTGCAAATTTCTTAAGATCTGCCATTTTTATTGATTTTTAATTGTTTATTTTTTACTTTTCTTCTCTTTTTGACAGTGTTTCAAGCACACCATGTATTGTATTTCCTCCCGACTTAAGTGCAGAAATAACATTTTTGGCAGGTGACTGCAGCAGCATGATCACGTCGCCTATAAGCTCTTCTTTTGTTTTCACTGAAACAAGAGTATCGAGTATGTTATCCCCCACATAGATAGATTCCTGTACATAGGCACCTTTAAGCACGGGTTTATCATGTTTTTTCCGGAATTCCTTAATAAGTTTTGCAGGACCATTTCCGGACTGAGTAAACATGATGGACGAAGTACCTTTAAGAACCGGGTAAAGTTCTTCAAAGTCAACATCAGACTGTTCAAGAGCTCTTTTAAGAAGAGTATTCTTCACGACAATAAGTTTAATATCGTTCTGGAAACACTTTCTCCTGAGATCACTTGTATCAGCAGCGTTCAACTCAGCAGTATCAGTCAGGTAAAAGTGGCTGTACTCCTTTAATCTATCAGCAAGGCTGTCTATGATAGCATTTTTTTCTTCACGTCTCATTAGTTCTCCTTTTTACATAATTAATCATCAAGACCTTTGGGATCGACTTTAACACCCAGGCTCATAGTGCTTGAAAGGAATACACTGCGAATGTAAGTACCTTTAGCGGCAGCGGGTTTAAGTTTATTTACCATGGAGATGAACTCCCTGGCATTGTCAACGATCTTACCGGGCTCGAATGAGACCTTACCTATCGAGGCATGAATGATTCCGTTTTTATCAACTTTGAAATCAATCTTACCCTGCTTAACTTCTTTAACAGCTTTACCAATTTCCATGGTAACAGTTCCACTTTTAGGGTTAGGCATCAGTCCACGGGGACCGAGTATTCTCCCTAACTGACCGACCTTGCCCATTACAGATGGCATGGTTATTATAACATCCACATCAGTCCAGCCTCCTTTTATTTTCTCAACATAATCGTCGAGACCTACATAATCGGCTCCGGCTTCCTGTGCTTCACTTTCCTTATCCGGTGTACATAATACGAGAACACGAGTCTCTTTACCTGTACCATGAGGAAGTGAAACCACGCCGCGAACCATCTGGTTGGATTTCCTTGGATCTATACCTAACCTTACATCTAAATCGATTGAAGCATCGAACTTGGTTGTAGTAATTTCCTTAACCAGTGCAGAAGCTTCTTTCAATGTATAAAGTTTGCCTTTATCGAGTTTTTCAAGAGCAAACTTCTGATTTTTGGTAAGTTTAGTCATTTCTTCTCCTAATTAATTGTTTTGGGGGAATTCACCTTTTACGTTGATTCCCATACTTCTGGCGGTACCAGCAACCATTCTCATGGCAGACTCAACTGTAAAACAGTTAAGGTCTTCCATTTTATCCTCAGCAATTGTCTTTACCTGGTCCCAGGTTATCGCTGCCACTTTGTCCCTGTTAGGTTCCTGCGAACCTTTTTTAGTTTTAGAGACTTCAAGAAGCTGAACGGCAACCGGGGGTGTTTTGGTAACAAAGTCGAACGACTTGTCGCCATAAACGGTAATAACAACTGGTATCACCTTCCCGGCTTTATCCTGAGTCCTCGCATTAAATTGCTTACAAAAATCCATAATATTCACTCCCTTGGATCCAAGTGCAGGGCCCACTGGAGGAGATGGATTAGCTGCTCCGCCACGAATCTGTAACTTGATAATTCCAGCTACTTCTTTTGCCATAATTTAAAATTTGCGTGTTTATTGCGAGAGCTTGACAGTCATTCAGGAAGCATTATAAGTATTACAACTGCCAATATCTTCTGTTAATTTTCCTTTTCTACCTGCATAAAACTAAGCTCCAGAGGTGTTTTACGGCCAAATATCTTAACCATTACCTTGAGCTTTTTCTTTTCATCATTCACTTCTTCTATTATCCCTGTGAAACTGTTGAATGGCCCGTCGATAACCTTTACAGATTCTCCCACGAAGAAAGGAACATTCAGTTCCTCATCACTGGCATTCAACTCATCAACTTTTCCGAGGATACGGTTAATCTCAGATTTTCTGAGAGGCACCGGCTCACCATCCTGTGATCCCAGGAACCCTATTACATTAGGTACGTTTCTGAGCAGGTGTGGTATCTCCCCTACAAGAACGGCTTCAACAAGAACATAGCCGGGAAAGAAAGTTCTTTCCTTGCTTATTTTTTTACCTGATCTTATCTGGTACACTTTTTCAGTGGGGATAAGAACCTGTGAGACATACTCTTCGAGTTTCAGACGTACCACCTCGCTATCGATATATTCCTTTACCTTCTTCTCTTTACCGCCGATAGCACGAAGCACGTACCACTTCTTTATATTCTCACTCATCTGAACTGTTTATAGTTTTAATATAACAAGCTGTAAATGAAATGCATTGCACGGCTGAATATAAAATCCATTCCGGCAACAAGAACCGCAAAAATCAGTGTAGCCACCATAACAAGCACTGCACTGTTCTGTAGCTCGCTGAATGTTGGCCAGGTCACTTTATGTACCAGTTCTGTGAATGATTCCTTGATATAACCTTTTAATTTCATAGTACTATAATTTTTGCACGGGAGGAGAGACTCGAACTCCCGACACCTGGTTTTGGAGACCAGTGCTCTACCAACTGAGCTACACCCGTTTCATATATTTGAAACGCAATGCATTGCATCTTAACAATGCATTGCATTTCTATAGTAACCTTATTCAATAATATCAGTTACCTGTCCGGCACCTACAGTCCTTCCACCTTCACGGATAGCAAAGCGCAGTCCAACATTGATAGCTACAGGGTAGATAAGGTCAACCGTGATTGTTACGTTATCACCTGGCATTACCATTTCTGTACCTTCAGGCAGAGTGATCTCACCAGTTACGTCGAGTGTTCTCAGATAAAACTGCGGACGATATTTATTATGGAACGGTGTATGACGTCCGCCTTCTTCTTTCTTAAGAACGTAAACTTCAGCCTTGATCCTTGTATGAGGGGTGATAGAACCCGGTTTTGCGAGAACCATACCTCTCTTGATCTCTTTCTTATCAACACCACGAAGGAGCAGACCTACGTTGTCACCGGCTTCACCCCTGTCGAGAATCTTGCGGAACATCTCAACTCCGGTACATACTGATTTACGCTTTGTTGCACCAAGACCGATAAGCTCAAGCTCATCACCTGTCATGATAACACCTGTTTCAATACGACCAGTGGCAACAGTACCCCTTCCTGTAATTGAGAATACGTCCTCAACAGGCATAAGAAAAGCTTTTTCATTGTCACGCGGAGGTATCGGAATGTATGAATCAACAGCATCCATCAGTTCCATAACTTTGTCTTCCCATTTTTCTTCACCGTTCATTGCACCAAGTGCAGAACCGCGGATAACAGGAGCATCGTCGCCTTCAAATTTATAGAAATTCAGAAGATCACGAACTTCCATTTCAACGAGTTCGAGAAGTTCTTCATCATCAACCATATCAACTTTGTTCATGAAAACGAGCACCCTTGGGACGTTTACCTGGTGTGCAAGCAGGATATGCTCGCGGGTCTGTGGCATAGGACCGTCAGTTGCAGCAACAACAAGGATAGCACCGTCCATCTGGGCAGCACCTGTTACCATGTTCTTGATGTAGTCAGCGTGACCGGGACAGTCAACATGCGCATAGTGACGTGTGGCTGTCTGATACTCCACGTGAGCAGTATTAATGGTAATACCCCTTTCCTTTTCTTCCGGGGCATTATCAATTGAGTCAAAATCTCTGATTGCAGAGAGACCTCTCTTGGCAAGGACCATAGTGATCGCTGCCGTCAAAGTGGTCTTACCATGATCTACATGACCAACTGTGCCAATATTTACATGCGGTTTCGACCTGTCAAATTTTTCTTTTGCCATAACTCCAAGCTTATTAAATTTAGTTTATTTATATTCAATTTTCTACCTAAAACCTTCTATCCTGTTGAGCCGGAGGGGGGAATTGAACCCCCGACCCCTTCCTTACCAAGGAAGTGCTCTACCTCTGAGCTACTCTGGCCGCAAAAAGTGAGCGGGAGACGGAGCTCGAATCCGCGACCCTCAGCTTGGAAGGCTGATGCTCTACCAACTGAGCTACTCCCGCTTAATATTGTCCAAAAAAATACCCGCCCGGGCTTTTTATCCCCTGTTAAGCGGAACCTTCCGTCTGAAAGTGGGGAGAGCAGGATTCGAACCTACGAAGGGATGTCCCAGCAGATTTACAGTCTGCCCCAGTTGGCCGCTTTGGTATCTCCCCCTTTTAAACGGAGCCTTATTTTTTATAAGACACACATTTACAAATCTTTCAAGAGCCGATGAAGGGATTCGAACCCCCGACCTGCGGATTACAAATCAGCTGCTCTGGCCAACTGAGCTACATCGGCAATTTAAAGAACGTCACCGCAAGAGTCTAAAACACCCTCAAAAAACGGTTTGCAAATGTATGAATTTAAAATTTACTAATCAAAATAATTACGTATATTTTTAATATTAGAATTATCAAACACCTCTCTTCTTTTCCTTATGCTTGGTAATCTGTTTTTTAAGAGCTTCAATAACATCGTCTGTCGCCTCTTCAAATGTCTTGCTCTGTTTTTTTGCAAATAAAGGACCACCCGGTAACTCCAGCTTAATTTCGCTAATCTTGTTCTCCCTGTCCTGGTCTTTGTCGAGCCTGAGAAAAACTTCTGCATTCACAATATCATCTCCAAACTGAGTTAGTTTATCAAGTTTCTGCTGAACAAAACTGATTAGCTTTTTGTCGGCATCGAACCGCACTGAATGAATCTGAACGTTCATAGTAGTACCTCCTATTATTTGATTAATATTTAAGCCCTTGGATGAGCCTGTTTATATATTTTTTTGAGTTTTTCAAATGTGTTATGTGTATATACCTGAGTGGCCGACAGGTTTGCATGACCAAGCAACTCCTTTATCGAATTGAGATCAGCTCCCCTGTTTAACATGTGTGTAGCAAAAGTGTGCCGCAATATATGAGGACTTTTCTTTTCTATCGTTGTTACCATAGCAAGATAATCATTCACTATATTATAAACATATTTGCCATATAACTTGTTTCCTTTATCCGTAACAAAAAACCATGCTTCCCCGCCATTCTCCAGGCTCTCTCCCCGTTTAGCAATATATTCCCTCAAACGCCCTGTAAATGGCTTCAACAAGGGGATAATCCGCTGCTTGTTTCTCTTGCCGGTAACCTTCACTGTTCCTCCCTCCTGGTCAATATCGCCAGTATGCAGACCTATCAGCTCCGACCGTCTCATACCGGTCGTATAAAGCATCTCAATTATAGTCCTGTTCCTTATGCCCGCAAAACTGTCACCAAAGTTGTATTCATCAAGCAACCTGTCAAGAGCCCCTTCCTCAACAAAAACAGGGAGCCTCTTCTTTTTCCTGGGTAAAACAACCTTTTCCAGCGGATCTCCCTTTACTACTCCTTCCTTGCGCAGGTACCTGTAAAAAACCCGCAGACACGAAATCTTCCTGTGAACACTTACTGTTGAATAATTATTATCGAGAAGTGACACAACCCATGCTCTTATATCATGAGAACCGACAAGAGTCAGATCTCCGGCGGAACCTCCCTCCGACAAAAATAACTGGAACTGCTCAAGATCATTAAAATACGACCTTACAGTATGTATTGAATACCGCTTTTCGATTTGCAGATATTGTAAGAACGATTCCTTATAATCCATAAAGGAACCTCCATATCTGTTACGTTAAAATATATTAGATGCCTCCGGTGAACTATTCTTCACTCTCCTGCATCTTCTGTACGTACTTAGCCTTCTTAATCTCTTCCCTCCGTCGTACTGAAGGCTTAACATAAGCCTGACGCGAACGTAATTCACGAATCACTCCCGTCTTTTCGAATTTCCTTTTGAACTTCTTCAGAGCCCTTTCAATGTTTTCGCCTTCTTTTAATGGTACAATGATCATACTTTAATATATAAGTCAGTTTTTAAACGAGGCGCAAAGTTAGAAATAGAAAAAATTTTTTCAAAACATTTATGTGAATAAATTTTCCATGATCCGCTGTTTTTAAGATTTATACATGATTTAGCTATTCTTTTCACCCTTTTGTAATCTTTTAAATATAATAAATTTTCACGAACCCCGCAAATTTAAAACCAAAAAAGACAAGGCTGTAGTAAACACTATACAAGGTTCTGGAAATCCCTCTCCCCGTGGTTTTCATATTTACTAACCCAAACCTGGGAGTGGGGCATTCCAGCCAATTATAACTGGGTATTACCGGAAGCGGTCCGCATTCTGTTTCAGGTTTCGTCATTCAAAACTGAGATAATGCCTTACCTTAAATGCCTTTTCTCCGGGAATTATTTTATTATCAACAAGTTCATCCATAGTACCTATGCTATCCATAAGACTCCTGTACTTGAGGATTGCATTTATCTCATACCTGTCGAGATATATTATCCGTGAAAGATCCCGGTAATCTGCCCTGTTTATTCTGATCCTTTCTATAAAGGATGTATCGGCAAAAAGCATTCCTGAGATCCTTTCATATGTCTCAGCAGGAAGTCCATATACTTCCCTGACCTGTTCAACCGAATAAAATCCCCCGAGCAGCTTCCTGAATTTTATGATCCTGGCTGCAAGAACAGGTCCGATACCGGGAAGCATTTCCAGTACTGATGAGTCGCAGCTGTTCAACTCGACAGGTTTAACAACACGCTTTGCCTGCCTGTTTATACCTCCTCCTTCTTCTGCCTTACCTGCATCCCTGATTTTTATATATGGTTCAAGACTGTCAGCCTTTTCCTCTGAGATTCCGTAAACCTTCGCTATATCCTTTTTTCCCCTGAATCTTGCGCCACTGTTCCTGTAACTGATCAGTGTCCTTGCCTGCCTGTCACCTAGTCCTGCAGCAACAAGCTCCTTATAAGAAGCCGTATTCGGATCGAATATTGTATCGTATGTATCCATACCCTGATTGCCACCTGTTGTGTTTTCCATACCGTCCGGGAAGTATTCATCTGTAAGATCTTTGACTTCAACACGCTGTGCAGGGAAGAGGTATTTCGCCGACGATACAGCCAGGATAATAATAATAAGGATAAGCGAAGCTCTGCGTTCCCTTCGCGAATAGCCAAGCAAGTCCACCAGCGGCTTGTAGTTGATTTTCATAAGTTGTTTAAAGCAGTGAGACTGAATGCAAGTTAATCAATTCTGCTGAGATAGAAGCACAGAATTAATGCACATGACTTTAAAATGATGAGAAAAATGTCCGGTTATGGAAAATATCTTGCGTCAGAACGGGTAACCGATACCAAGTACTACTGTAAAGTCGTTTTTGAGAGTATACGGGCCGTTAAGGAATATCCATCTTGATCCATTCGATATAGAAGGGTCACGCAGCTTCATTCCAAAGTCGACACGTGCAATTACAAAACTGAAGTCGAACCTCAGCCCGGTACCTGTTCCAATGGCAATATCCCTGTAAAACTTATTGAAGCGGAACTGTGCTCCCGGTCTGGAGAGATCCTGCTTATATGTCCAGATATTACCGGCATCGACGAAAAGAGCACCTTCGAGTATCCAGAAAAGTTTGAAACGGTACTCTGCATTAAGTTCCAGCTTGATATCAGCAGTCTCGTTATAAAGGCTGTTCACTGTATCGGGAGCCTGGTACGAGCCCGGTCCGAGTGACCGTACCTGCCAGGCTCTGATATCATTAGCACCGCCGCCGAAGTACTGTTTTTCAAATGGCATTGCCTTGGAATTACCATAAGGGATACCGGCACCCGCAAATCCCCTGTAAACAATTGAACTGAGATCGTTGAACCTGTAATTATACCTGACATCAATCTCAGCTTTTACATACTGGGCAAAGGGCTGCCTGAACGCTTTATAAAAAGTACTGTCCGTTCTGCTATAACCAAGCAGTTTTGCCCCTGTGGCAAAGAGGTTACCGGCTGCTTCGGCATTTATTCTTAAGAACCAGAAATCCTTTGATTTATTAATTTTCTGATTATTGAAGATATATGAATACCCTCCACCAAGTATCATAACATCCTTATAACTGTTTGAAAGGTACAACGACTTGTCGATAGAGGCCTGGAATGCAGAGTCGATGGATTGTAGTTTAACCAGGTTCATCTCAAGCGGACTAACAATATGTTCCTGGTATCTGCCTGCTTTCCAGTCGTACCTGAAGGTGGCGGTCGCCATGGTCCTTGTATAGAATGGCATCTTCTGGTAATCGAAAGCACCAAGGATCGTTGTTGATGGATTATATTTCCTGATAAAGCTTTCCTTCTCAAGGAAGGGCAAAAGGAACCTTGGTAGCCGCAGACTTGTCTCCACGCCATACTCTTCAGTACTGTTGAGTTTGCTGTTTTTTTGTGAATAGGCTTCATAGGCCCCCTTCAGCGTCATGCTGAACAGATCCGCCTCACGAAACAGATTCTTATGCTGGTATACAAGATTCAGGGCACCCCCAAGATTACCTGCCGAGTTTGTTCCTTCAAGTTCAACACGGTACGATTGCTGATTAAGCATCGTTAGCTGAATGTTGCAATTCAGAAACCTGGTCATACCTGGTGACGTCACACTGCTTAGTGTATCGTTGTAAAGGATATTAACGAGCCTGTACACTTTTAATGAGAGAAGGTGTGCCTGCGATTGTTCAGTGTTTGTGATATTATATGATGTACCCGGCTTAAGGTATAGGTTCTGTATTATAAGATCATATTTTATAGAGGGTTTTGGCTCTGACGATACAAAATAATATCCCCGGTATTCCGTGGTGTCCAGCGTACTTAAGTACTGCCTGCCTCCTTCCAGGGCTTCCTTTGGCACATAATCGGGATAAATATAAATATTACTTACATTATACATAGGGTAAGGCACATAGGAAATTGTCCCGTTCGGATTGGCTACAGGAAGGTTACGTATCACATAGTAAATATCGACCTGCCTTTTCCCAACTGTGCTGTCAACCCTGAAAAATATATTATCAGCAGAGAATGAATAGAACCCCCTGTCCTTTATATATCTCTCGAACCGTGAACGTTCCGTCTGCAGTATATCAACATCATAAGGCTTTCCCCTCTCAATAACACAGTCAACCGAATCGAAATAAAACAATTTCCGTATATTGGTATCGGCTATTTCATAATGTATGTTCCTTATTGTATAAGGCTTTGTCAGGTGAACATCATAATACACTGTCGATCGCCTCTTCTCTGTCTCCACCGAATCGGTTACGGTACCGTCAAAATATCCTTTCGACTCAATATATGATTGTATCTGACTCTTGCTTTTAACAGTCGATAATGAATCATAAATGACAGGCGGCTCGCCTATCTCCCTTAACCATTTATGCGGCCATTTTGTCTTGTTAATATTTGAAAGATTATACAGGCCGAGATAAAACCTGGTTCCGAATATTCTTTTGTTCGGAGTCTGCCTGAGATAGGGTACCAACGCACTTTTCTTAATACCCTCGGTATTTATCTCCACCTTGTTATCTTCGAGTAATGTCTCATTCTGAGGCACATACTTTGTAGGATTACATGAAGATAACAGCATAACAATAAGAATAAGGGCTAAAAATAGCCCGTTGAAAACATTAGGCTTGTTGTGAGCTGATTTCTTCAAGATTCATTCTAAAAGTTCCGGTTCAAATATATCAATAAAAATCTGAAGTAACAGTCAAAAAAAGTGAATGTCAGCGACTGTATATAAACACTGTAAGAATCCTGAACAGAGAACAGCCGGCCTGATATTAATATTCCCTGATAAAATTATAACTGAAGTATAAACTTACTTGTTTATTAGAAAATTCTTTACGTGCTTTACACTATGAATGATTTTTATAAACTGCTGCAAAATCTGTCAACTGGCAATAACTTATTGACTGACAAAAGGAAATGATAAGCAAGAACAGGATAAAATACATCATTTCCCTGCAGAGGAAAAAAACAAGGGACGAGGAGAAATTATATATTATAGAGGGGGACAAGATAGTAAAGGAGTTCCTGGCGGCAGGTATTACTGTTGATTCCCTCGTGGCAAAACCCGAGTTCATTAGTTCACTGCCAGCCGGTCTGCTGAAAAATGTTAAGGAAACCGAAGAAGTAAGCTATAATGAGCTAAAACAGGTAAGTGCTCTTAAAACACCTCATAATGCTCTGGCCATCATCAACATGCCAGACAACCTTTTGGAACTCTCAATTGTTAGGGATGAGTTGACCGTAGCTCTTGACTTCATTCAGGATCCGGGTAATCTCGGAACAATAATCAGGGCAGCAGGATGGTTTGGTATAAGGCATATTATTTGTTCTCCCGATTGTGTTGATGTTTACAACCCTAAAGTTGTCCAGGCAAGTATGGGTGCCCTGTTGCAAACCAATGTTTATTATACCGATTTGGAAAAACTTTTTATTTTTGCTTCCGGTAATAAAATTCCTGTTTTCGGGACCTTGCTTGAAGGGGAACCGGTTTATGGCAGGGAGCTTGGACGGGAAGGAATTATATTACTGGGAAATGAATCAAAGGGTATTTCTGAGAAATATAAAAAATACGTAACCGACCCTCTGATGATACCCAGGTTTGGCATATCCGGTCCTGGAATTGATTCACTCAATGTTGGGATGGCAGCTTCTGTAATCTTTTCAGAATTTCGCAGGAGATCATATCGTTAAAAGATGAATAAGGTCTATATTTTAAACATAATAAAGCAAAATGCAGCAATCAGAATTTAAGGTATATCCTGTTCGATGGCTGATGCTGACCATCTATATGTTAATAGTGGCAGTCAACCAGTTACTGTGGATTACCTTTGCCCCCATCACGAGTGATGCAACGGGGTATTATGGTGTTACGGATCTTCAGATTGGCATACTGTCTATGTGTTTTATGATTGTTTTTATTATTGTATCAATACCGGCATCGTGGATCATTGATAAATACGGCATCAGGGCCGGTGTGGGCACGGGAGCATTGTTCACGGGTATCTTCGGCCTGCTGCGTGGTTTCGCCGGAACAAATTACCAGCTGCTTTTATTGGCACAGGTTGGTATAGCAATCGGACAGCCTTTTATATTAAATGCCATCACGAAGCTGGCAGCCAGGTGGTTCCCCATTGAAGAGAGAGCCACTGCGGCAGGACTGGGTACACTTGCAATGTATATCGGTATTTTACTGGGAATGACACTAACACCCTATCTTGTCCTCGGTTCCGGAATAGAAGGCATGCTGTATATCTACGGAATAATCTCCGCTGTTAGTGCCGTTTTGTTTATGATACTCATGAAAGAAGGTCCGCCCACTGCCCCATGCAGACCCGACCAGGAAGAGCGTTCGCTCGTTTATGATGGTTTGAAACAGACTCTTCATACAAGAGATTTCCAGTGGCTTATGGTAATCTTCTTCATCGGGCTTGGTGTTTTTAACAGTGTTACAACATGGATTGAAGACATACTGAGACCAAGAGGATTCTCAGCCACCCAGGCTGGAATTACCGGGGGCATGATGATTATTGGAGGTATTGTGGGGGCACTTATAATTCCTTTGTTATCAGACAAATTAAAAAAGAGAACACCTTTTATTATTATAGCCCTTGCGGGAGCCACTCTTGGACTGGCAGGAATCACTTTTGCAACAAGCTTCCACCTATTACTTTTCTCGGGAATGGTGCTGGGGTTCTTCCTGTTAAGTGCCGGCCCTGTAGGATTCCAGTATGGTGCTGAAATAACATTTCCGGCATCAGAAGGGACTTCAAACGGAATGCTTCTGCTCATGGGACAGGTCTCGGGCATCGCTTTTATCTTCGGAATGGACAGCTTCAAATCTGCAGGTACAGGATCGATGACTCCTTCTCTGGTCCTTTTAATAGGATTAATGGTATTTAGTATACTCATATCCTTTACTCTGAAAGAATCGGCTATACTTGACAGGGTTGCGGAAGAGACAGAATATAAATTACAAGAATAAATTATAAAGAGAAAAACAACGCTGCTTGATGAAAATATTCGGATGGGACTACCTGGGAAGAGAGTTTGATTTCAGATCGGCCGGAAGGTGGTTATTATATGGTTCAGTTGTAGGTATCATAAGCGGACTGGGAGCAATACTCTTCCAATCGTTACTTGCATTGCTTAAAGAATTTTCAATAAATCATCTTATGGGGCTAACCCCGCTGATACCCGGAGGTGAGCCACAGGTGGAACATTTCACAACAGGCAGCTTCAGGCCCTACCTCATCGTACTGCTTCCGGCACTGGGAGGGTTGCTGGCCGGATTCCTTATATACAAATTTGCACCTGAGGCCGAAGGTCATGGTACAGATGAAGCCATTAAAGCCTTCCACCGTAAAAGAGGAATAATACGGCCGGCTGTTCCTATTGTCAAATTATTCGCTTCAGTTATTTCTATAGGTACCGGAGGGTCAGGCGGACGTGAAGGTCCGATAGCACAGATAGGTGCCGGTTTCGGGAGCTTCCTGTCATCAAGGCTCAACCTGGATGTAAAAACCAGAAGATGGCTCCTGGCTGCAGGTATGGGTGCAGGTATTGGCAGTATTTTCAGGGCCCCCCTGGCAGGTGCTATTTTTGCTGCCGAGGTGCTGTATTCATCGGCCGAAGTGGAAGCAGAAGTATTGCTTCCTGCAGCTGTTTCTTCCATAATTGCTTTCTCTATTTATTCTTTCAAATACGGATGGGAACATATACTGACCAATGCCGGGCAACACGGATTTAACCAGCCGATAGAACTTATTCCCTATACAATAGAGGCTCTTGTGCTTGCCTTTGCCGCACTCATTTTCGTAAAATCTTTTTACGGCGTCAGGAAAGCATTCACCCAATGGAATATACCCCAGTACCTTAAACCGGTCATAGGAGGATTTGTAACCGGCCTGCTGGTTCTTACCCTTATACTTGTTACGGGTGACAGGACATATACAATTGATGTGATGGGTGGCGGTTACGGCATATTGCAGGATATTGTGCAGAACGGTATTAAGAACACCGGCGTTACAATTCTTATTCTTGTCGCTATTGGAAAGATACTCACAACATCGTTCACAATAGGATCGGGAGGAAGTGCAGGAGTATTCGGACCCTCAATGGTTATCGGGGGTACTGTTGGTGCCGCATCGGGATACCTCCTTCAGTTCATATTCCCCGGGATGACTCTCTACCCGTCCACATTTGCCATAGTCGGTATGGCCGGCTTCTTCGCTGCTGCCGCCAATACGCCTATCTCAACTATCATAATGGTCAGCGAACTGACCGGTAACTACGAACTGCTGATGCCAAGTATGTGGGTATGTACACTTTCCTTCCTCGTGGCAAGAAAATGGAGCATTTACCAGAGCCAGGTTCCGGGTCGTATTTACTCACAGGCACACTTCGGAGAATATGCTCACGACATTTTCAGAACAATAACAGTGAGAGAAACATTTAACAGGCACAAAAACAATAAATCCCTTGATGAAAATATGCCTCTCGAAAGTGTGATGGAGCTTCTGAAAGATACCAAACAGAGGATGTTCCCTGTAATTAACAAGGAAAAACAGCTTGTTGGCACATTTTATATTAAGGACCTTCATAATATGCTTCAGCAGACCGATCATAACGTTAAAACTGTCTCGGATATAATGCAAAGACATATCCTGAAAATAACCCTGAATGAGACTATAGACAGGGCACAGGAGATCATGCTTCACAATCATGTTGACGAACTTGTTGTTGTTAACGACTTTGAAAGTCCCGCCACTGTGCTGGGCATTATTACAACTGCCGACCTGATGAAAGCATATAATAAGGAAATGAACCGTCTGAAATACGGAAAGGAAAAACCGGAAGCTCTGCCTGGCGACGAATCCCTGCTTAAACAGATAAATCTTAACAAGGTGCTGGAAAGAGGCTTTCTTACTGTTAATCCTGAAGATACTCTTGGTGACCTCGTAAATATTTTCACTCAGGCAAAAAGGAATATCTTCCCGGTAGTTGATAAGGATAATCATTACCTGGGTATCGTATCGCTCAACGATATCAGGAAACTGCTTTTCGACACGTCAAAATACAATAATGTCAGGATTAATGATATAATGGTAAAGACACCTGACGTGGTTCACATAGAAGACAGGATGTACCAGGTGATGAATAAGCTTGAGAAGACCAAGACCTGGAACCTTCCCGTGATAGACGATCATCACAGGTATGTCGGGATGGTATCTCAATCAACACTTTTCTATTATTACCGCAACCAGCTTCTTTACCAGACAGAAACCTGACACCTATACACTTGTTTTTCAGTAAATAAAGGGTATTATCTTTTTGCGTGAAGCACGAAAAGTGTCATACTCATTGCCAAACTCGGCTGCCAGCAGGTTTTCTTCAACACTGATACGGTAGTTAAGACCAAGGAAAACTGGTACAAGTACCACAAAAAAGGATATGTAACTATTCATTGCCAGTCCCAGGCCGGCCAGGATAAGCAACAGCCCGGAATAGGAAGGATGCCTCAGGTACCTGTACATCCCTTCTGTTTCCAGCTTATGGACCTTGTTCACAGCTACGTTAACAGTGAACCTCTTCTTTAACTGGACAATTGACTTCCACCTGATTACCAATCCGGCAAGGTAAATTGATACGCCTGCCGAAGCTAGAACATAATTTGTAAATGACCATTCGCTGTAATTGGCGGTATTGAAACCAATTGTAATACAACTTATCATAAGTATCCATAGAACTACAAGAGATCCCTTATCGTCTTTAACCTTCACAGAACCCGTTTTTGTATGTTTGAACAGGGTAAGAGCCAGCTCTGAAACACCGAATAAAACCGACAGGTAAATAATAGTCTGCATAATTAAATATTTAGATTAATAATATTTTAGTTTTTAAGGTTTACACGTACAGCCCATCCATACGACGTTCTTGTAGAAATTCCTGTGCTCTCCACCTTCTCATTGTAACTCCTGAGAACGGTATCATTGGAAGCAGTATCGACAGAAATGCTAAAATCGGATACACCGTCCCTGTCATAATCAATGGTATCATTTATTACTCCGGGTATCTGTCCCCGCCAGTCAAGCTGTACGAAGCCTTCTTTCCTGTCTTTTACGAGACCCATAAAAACAGGTTTCCTGATTTCCAGTGTGTAATGATCCCTGACAATTTCGTAAGCTTTTTCACCTCCGCTGTATCGCGGATGTATCTTCATGAAAGGTGCTTCAGCAAGAAGACCGGATAACCCCGTCAACCCGGGGAACAGTATAACTATTAGCAACAGCCCGGCGAATGCCCATGTAATACCTGCTAACTTTCGTATCTTTTTCATGTCAAATTATATTTTTAAATTCACTTCCTTCCGGGCTTAGCCTGTAATAAGCTTAAAAATACTCTGTAAGGTATTAACAACCGAGCCGGCAGAAAAGACAGCCATGAAAAGGAATGAGATAAAAAGAAACATATTCCTCGAGAAATTCTTCATGGTACCTGCCGGCACACCCCTGATCCCGAAATGAATGGCATTCCTTGGACAGGCATCCACACATTTTCCGCATTTACTGCAGAAAACAGATACCCTGCCATTCTTAATATCCTCTTTCGTTATAGCAAACACAGGGCATACTTCGACGCACCTGTTACATTCATTACAAGCTGCCTTATCGATCTTTATTGTGAAAGGAGTAATCCTGTTCGACAGGCTGTTGATGGCTCCCAGGGGACAGAGATAACTACACTGGGTTCTTTTCGTTGTCATAACAGGAAGCACCACTACCAGCCCGGCAAAAATACTGAAGAAGACACCGGCCTTGGCAGCAGATTCAACAGATGTAACCTGCTCATACTCGGTAACAGCCTTAAAGGGGCATATCCAGTCGCAGTATGTGGGGATCAGCGACAGTGCAGCCGTAAGTGCCACCATGAAGAGCACCGCAAAAGGCATCCACCTCCAAATAAGGTTTATATTCCTGAAAACCGGCTTTCTCCTGAACCGCGAAAAAGCATCATCCCATCCTCCGTAGAAACAGCCCCAGCTGCAGAAGCCACGTCCCAGAACAATTGTAGCCACAGCCCAGAGCACCACCATGGATGAGATATTGGCAAATCCATTAATTATGCTTCCCGGGAAAATTATCGATTTGGAAAATGCCGCAGGAATGATCATCATGGGTATAACAAGGTGACAGAAGGGTATCCTGCACTCGAGAATATCGGCCTGTGAAAATGACATTGAATGCCTGATGGCTATCATATTCCTTATAAGAGAAAAAGAAAGCGTAAGAGCAAAAATGACAAAGAGAACTACCCTGTACCTGTCTGTCTTCCCGGTATAGTGCATCAGGAAATAAAGAATATTAACAAGCACAAATGCCGTTATAAGTGCAAGAGAATAAGAGGGATCAGAAAAATCCGGCTTCCCTCCTGTCATCAGAAAAAAAGTCAGAATAAACATCGGAAGTGCATAAAGCAGTGATTTTACGAATGATTTCCGCATTCCATTTGTCTTTAAAGTTTCAAACATTGATTATACCTCCTATTATATTTGTTATACCTCCTATTATATTTGTTATACCTTTTATCATAAATATTACACCTGCCAGTCCTGTAGCCAGTATACCTACAGTCCTTATCACTTCTTTCCCCTTCAGTTTACCGGCCAGCGGCAATGGCAGGAACCATATTGAGGAGCCGGCAAAGAATGCCGTAAACGCTAAATAGTTTCCTGCCAGTGTACCCTGTGTTGCACTCCGGGTGACCAGGATGAACAAGGCAGGGCAAAATCCTATGCTGTTCACAAGGCCAAGCATAAGCGGAACGAGTCTTTTTTTCTTTATTGCTGCTGATAATCCGGCAGGACATGAAGTTTTTCGTCCCCTGTCGATACTGTACACCACAAGCATGACAGCGAAAATCATATATAATGCTCCCGGTATGATCCTGCTCATGAAGGAAGTGACAAAAAATGCACGCCCGAAAAACCATGCAACAGTTGACAATAAAAGATAGGCAAAGAGCCGGGTTGCCAGGAAAAGCAGTAGCCCGGAACCTGCTTTCCTGATGCCGGCGGAATCTGCCACGAAATAAGGCAGCATAACCATACCGCATGTAACAAGGCACGCCGAACCGGTACTCAGACCTAATATAAAAGCTTCAGCCATAATCAGTTTTTTGATTCAAATTTATGGCAGGCCCTGATTCGCAGCAAGCTAATTGTGGCCAACATATTGTTATTGTGGCCACCTGTTGGCAGTCCGGGATGAATTGCTAAAATAAGGGATGAAATGATGCTGTTCCGGTGAAAAGACAGTAACTGTCCTACCTGATAAGAGAGGATATCTCTTTGGCCCTGGTTCGTGATACGGGGACAGGACTATCCTTTATCTTAAGCCTGATCTTCATATTCTGGTTATTGCCTGTAACATTTTCGGCATAGTCGAGATTCAGTATATAGCACTTATGGCACCTTACGAATCGTTTGTTCCTTTTAAGCTCATCTTCGGCAGATTTAAGAGTGCCTCTTAAAGTGGTTTTGTTCCTGATACCCTTGTTATATGTTACTACAGTTACATAATTATCGTTGGAACACAGGTATACAATTTCTTTTGGATTCAGCCTGAGCCCGTTCTTCGGATTTCCTGCCCTTATTATTACCTCGTCGTCCCAGTATTCAGGTTCTATTGAAGACTCCCTGAGCCTGTTACGGTACATCCTGTTAAAAGAGACCATGTAAGTAAGAGTGACAGGGATGAAACCGACAAGTATGGCTGTCCATACAGAATATAAAAGATAAATAAAGGAAAAGGGGATGTGGAAGATTATAATTATATAGATATAGTTCACGCCTCCGATACTCGATGCTATGAGAAGGTCCCACATGAGGTTTTTACCTATGGAGCGTGTTTCAGTTTTTATTACTGCCGGCTCTATCAGGTATTTGAACAGTATAATCATAAATGTTGTAAGAATACCGAACCCAAGAGTAACAACAAAAAGTGTGATTGTCTTCAGGCTTTCCAGTCCAAATGGTCTGAATAAAAAGAGAAACAGGAAGATAAAGAGACCGAATGCAAGGATAGAAATGATCTTCTCCTTTGCTGTACCGGTCTCCCTGTAGGGTCTTTTTAGAAATCCTGTCATATCAGAAGAGTTACAGGCAAAGCTAAATAATATTTTGAAAACAGGGAGGTCCTTCAGACAGAACCTTTGATCAGTCCTGCAATGGCTTCAGCACTCCTGGTTCCGTCCACTGCCGATGATACTATTCCTCCTGCATAACCAGAACCCTCACCACATGGATACAGTCCTTTTACAGATATATGTTCCATAGTGTTTTCATCCCTGGGTATACGTAATGGTGAGGATGTGCGTGATTCTACACCGAGTATGACAGCTTCATTTGTAAGAAAGCCATGCATCATTTTCCCAAACTGGCTGAAACCTTCCCGGAGACGTTCCCTGATGCTTTGAGGCAGCCACTCGTGGAGAGAAGAAGGTGTTGCGACGGGGAAATATGATAAGCGAGGAAGCGTGGATGATGCTTTTCCGGAAACAAAGTCAGCCAGCCGCTGTGCCGGCGCTTTTTGGGTCATGCCACCATGAACCCAGGCCATATGTTCAATATCTTCCTGGTAATTAATACCCGCAAAGACACCTGCTTTGGAGTATGCTTGCAGGTCACCGGGCCTGATCTCAACCACTATACCAGAATTGGCATAAGGTGAATTTCTTCCCGAAGGAGACATACCGTTCACAACAACCTCTTCCCGGGCCGTAGCAGACGGGACAATAAAACCGCCCGGACACATACAAAAGGAATATACTCCTCTCCCGTCTACCTGCCTGACAAGGTTGTACGAGGCAGCCGGCAGGTATTTTCCCCTGTCTGCCCCGTGATATTGTATCCTGTCGATAAGGCCCTGGGGATGCTCCACCCTTACACCCATGGCAAAAGGTTTCATCTCCATATCTATGCTGCGACTCCGGCATATATTATAAATATCGCGGGCAGAATGTCCCGTTGCCAGTATAACAAACCTTGATCTGAAAATCTCGTTGTCTGAAGTGGCAACACCGGTAACAGCTTTCCCTTCTATTAATATATCGGTAACCTTCTTGTCAAGGAGGAATATACCTCCCGCCTCAACTATCGATTTCCTTATCCCTGAGATTATACCGGGCAGCTTGTCGGTTCCCAGGTGAGGATGTGCCTCGTAAAGGATATTGGGATTAGCGCCATGGTAACACAGGAGTTCCAGTACCCTTGTGTTGTCACCTCTTTTCTTCGACCTTGTATAAAGCTTACCGTCAGAATAGGTCCCGGCTCCCCCTTCACCAAAACAATAGTTGCTGTCAGGATCAACAATATGTTCACGGCTTATCCTTGCAATATCTTTTTTCCTGGATGAAACATCGCGGCCCCTTTCAAGGATGACCGGACGGATTCCCATCTCTATAAACCTGAGGGCTGCAAAGAGACCGGCAGGACCGGCACCCACTATTATTACCTCTTTCTCTTTACTTAAATCCAAAGGGCGAAAAACAACAGACGCCGGTATAACCGGATCATTGTCTCCAAGTACTTCAACACTAAGATTAACACGTATCTTCTTTTTACGGGCATCCACCGATCTTCTTGTAATCCTGATATCCCTGATACTGTTAACATCCATCCCGGCAAGCCTCGCAGCTTCCCTGCGCACTGCCGATTCGTCGGCAGCAGCCGGTGGACTCAGAATAACCTGAACCTGCTTCATAAAAACTATTCAAAGTAGAAGGAAAGAACCCAAATCTGGGATTTAATTTTCTCAATGGCATTGTAAAACTCCGAATGACCGGGTGCAGCCTGTTTGACAAGTATATCAGTGAGCCCGTTGGACATTTTTACCTCCACAGACATTTTAAAATACGGCAGGTAAAAATCCAGTCCGGCACCCATCTCATAATACAGGTCGGGACGTTTTATTCGAATATAAACCGGCTTCGTATCATCGAATTCTTTCTTGCCGGCGAGATCGTACCTGTAATTCAGGCCGGTAATAACATATGGTCGTACATTATTCAGCCTCTCTCCCTTGAACTTAAGGAGTAAAGGAAACTCCAGATATGATGATTCAAGTTTTTGCTGATCATTATACAGTACTCCATTTTTATAATAACGAATCACCCTCTGACCGA
>Ga0102950_1000086_pt1 | contig 22198 bp, 20 predicted proteins | sample SalPon2A_B_D2_MG_FD_78505 | JGI IMG/M metagenome (GOLD analysis project Ga0102950, IMG submission 78505) | Soil microbial communities from South San Francisco under conditions of wetland restoration - Salt Pond MetaG R2A_B_D2_MG | ecosystem: Environmental > Terrestrial > Soil > Wetlands | place...
ATCAATAAGTATAGTTTTATCAGAATTTGAAATGGTCAATAATGTAGGAAGTAACATAAAAAAGTCGCCAATTCCAGCCTTTTGTATTATTAAAAGTTTTTTTTTATTAATTAAAATTGATAAACGTTTCTTACGTCTTAGACTATTTAAAAGAAATAGAAAATCTACCCAAATACCATTTTTTGAAGAATTCATCTTCTTACAACATTAATTGTAATGAATTAAAAATTATTAGAATATTATAAATTCCACCTAAATAAAGATAACGTTTTTTACTTTTTTTAATTTTCACTATGACTGCGTTATAGCTATAAAAAATGATTTTCTTTATAAAAAATCATACAATAATTTTTAAATAATTTAAAATAATATCGTAAAGAGACAGAATTAAGAATTAAAATTACTTATCCGTTAATGTTTTCTTATAATAATATATAGGGCCATAAAAATTATTTAAACTTTTTTTAAATCCATTAAAATAAATTTCATTTTTTATTTTTTTAAATAAAATACTTCTTTTTTTATTAAATATTATATAAATAAGAATTTTTATGATCCATTTTTTATAATGGAGGATTAGATTAAAAACTCCTCTAACTTTTATTAGATTCGGGTAATGAATTCTGTATGTTATAACCAGATTTCTAAAATATAAGCAAAAGATATTTATTTCTGATTCAATAAGATCATTTTTATCCAATTTATTATTATTTATCTTATATTTTATATTTTGTAATCCGACCTTACCAATTAAAACAATTGCCTTCTGGGGTAAAATTTTTTTTATTCTTAATGCATATTCTCTATCATCATAGAAGCAGAAATAATCTTTTTGTGGTAATCCTACTTTTTCGATAATAGAACTGTTTAGCAAGACACCTTCAAATGAAAATAAATTAGTTAAGATGAATCCTCTTCTCAAAGCATTTGTTGCAATGTTCTTTTCCTTAAAAGAATTTATTTCTAAAAAATCGGCCCCATTATAAAAATGATTATCGTCAGGAAAAGATTTTTTTAGTAGTTGCAAGGAAGCTATATCTTCTTCCTTTCTATCTTTCATGAATTCACACATTGTTTGAAGTGCATCAATATTAGGCTTAACGTCATCATCCATACACCAAATCCAGTGATATCCCTTTTCATAAGCTGTCTTTATTCCAGTGTATTGTCCACCAGAACTACCTGAATTCTCTTGTAATATTATTGTTATTGAATCTTGCCGTTCAAGCCACTCCTGTGTTCCGTCAGAACTTGAATTATTGATAACAATAATTTCGTTCACTTTTCTAGTTTGTTCTTTTAAAGCAGATATGCATTCCTTCAAAAGTTGTAATCTATTAAATGTTACAATCACTGCCGCTATCAATTCATTATCATCAATCATCTAATATATTTTTCATAAATATTTAGAGTATTTGCCACCACCTGATCCATATTAAAATATTGGTATTCCGCAAGTCTCCCGCAAAATGTTATATTTTTTAATTTCATTGCTTCTTTTTTATATTTCAAATATAATCGCCTTGTTTCCTTAGTTGGAATTGGATAAAATGGTTCACCATCGATTTGAGGGTATTCTCTTGATATAGTTGTCGAATTTGCAACTTGTCCGCTCAAATATTTATGTTCCACTACTCTAGTATATTTTACATCATTTGAAACATAATTAACTTGAGCAACTTCCTGAAACTTTTTTATGTTTATATTCTTAAACTCAAACCAAATTGACCTATATGGCAATTTCCCAAATTTATAATCAAAAAAATAATCAATTGGTCCTGTATAAATCATTCTATTAAACTTAATTTCATTGATTACCGATTTATAATCGGTATTCAGAAGGATCTCAACGTTTGGATGGTTTAACATTTTCTCAAACATTTTTGTATATCCATCCTTAGGCATAAATTGATATTCATCGGAAAAATATCTGCAATCATCATTAAACCTTACAGGAATCCTTCCACAAACTAAAGGTGATAATTCTTTTGGCTCTAGATCCCATTGCTTTTTCGTATAATGCTTAAAAAATTTTTCAAATAAATCATAACCAACCTGATTTACAATTATGTCTTCCGAATTTTTAATAGGCTTACGATTTTGTTTAATTCCTTTTAAATAATTTTCAACTTCCAGATCAGATTTTAAATTTAAATTGTACAACTTATTTAAAGTTATTCGATTAATAGGTATAGGATAATATTCATCTCCAAGTTTTGCCAGAACTTTATGCTCATAAAACCTCCATTCGGTAAATTTAGACAAATAATCAAAAACCTTTTTACTATTAGTATGAAATATATGAGGTCCATATTTGTGCACTAAAATCCCATGCTCATCATATTCATTATATGCATTTCCTCCAACATGATTTCTCTTTTCAACAATTAAAACTTTCTTGTTTAACTGTGAAGCTATCCTTTCTGCCATTACCGAACCGGCAAAACCTGCGCCTACTATTACATAATCATACATATTCGGATTTAAAAATATTAATATTTTTCTTTTTCAAATTGATTAGAATTACCATCGTAACAAATATCTCTGTTATTAACATTGAAAAGGCAGCTCCATCTGCATTATAGAAGGGAATAAATACAAATAACAAAGTCAAATTTAGAATAGCTGCGGTTAGAATAATATTCATAAACTGTTTTTTCTCTCCAATATTCAGCATAACCTGAATTCCGCCTAGATTACTGATAGCAATTATCACTGGTAAAAAAGCCATCAACCTTAAAACTGAAATTGATGCAAGATATTTATAACCTAAAATTAAAATTATTATTTCTTTTGAAAATACTAAAATTAAAATACTTACAGGTATACCAATTATTAGCACCCAAAAACTCATTTTTTTTAATAAATCTATAGCTTCCGTTTTATATTGATTAAATAGTTTAGCTAATCTGGGGTACACAGCCTGAGAGAATGGTGAATAAATCGATTGCACGGCATTTTTAATTTTATTCGCAGCAGCAAAATATCCAACAATCTCGTTGTTTGTTAACAGTCCTAAAATAAATGTTGTTGAATTTGTATAGAGACTAATTCCAATATTAGAAAAGAAAATATGTTTACCTTCATTAATTTGGTGTAAAATCTCATTCTTTGGGGGAAAGATTAGTTTTATTTTGAATTTTATGAATATGAATAAAAGGCTCGATATACTTATACTAAGCATTAGAATACCGTTCAAACCTATATACTTTAAAAAATCATCCGACTTTTGTATTAGTACAAAAACAAGTATAGTATAAACAAACTTTCCGGCAAAATTAAAATAAGTTATATATTTCATTTCTTCTATCCCCTGGAAAAACCAAAGAGGAATGAATGAATTTCCTATGACTATCGTGAATGCTAGAAGATAAAGGAAAAAGTATTTATAAAAAATGGGAATTAAAATTATTAGAATAAAAAAGATAGAAAAGCAAATGACTAATAAAAATAATTTAATAAATAATATTGTTGAGACAATAGATGATATTTTTTCATTGTTTGTTCTATATAATGAAATTTCCCTGGTAACTGATAAATTGAAACCGAAGTCCGTTATTATGTTAAAATATGCCATAAAAGCGATAGCGAAATTAACAAGTCCGTATTTTTCAGGGCCTAAAACTCTAACAAGATAAGGTAAAGTAATTAAAGGGAATATGTAATTGGAAATTTGTAAAATACTAAGTGAAGCAATATTTTTTATTAATATATTTCTTTTAAACTGATTTATCTTTTCCCTCAAGATAATTTCTCCTCGAAATATAAAATCCCCATATAGATACTTATAACTTATAATTCATAAATTTTAATCAATTGAAACAAATTCTATCTCCTCGCCAGCCAGTTCTCAGGATTTTGTTTATTTCTTGAATTCCAGATTTCAAAGTGGAGTATATTTCCTTCAAGACTTTCTCCTACACGACCGATTATGGTTCCTGTTTTTACTTTGTCACCCTCTTTTACGAATATGTTTGACAGATGGCTGAAGACTGTACGATAATCTCCTTTGTGTGTTATTATTACTACACTTCCGTATCCCGGCAGCCAATCAATTGCAGATACTACACCCTCGGCTACCGCTTTTACATCGGCATCTGAAGTTGTCTTAATATCAATGCCGTAATTTAATGTTATAGTTTGCAGTCTTTGATTTGTGTTTTCCCCAAACTTTCGATAAATCCTTCCTCTTTCAACCGGCCAATGTAATTTCCCTTTTAAATCCGAAAATGAAGTGAAACCTTTTGTTGATAAGTTAACATCGAAGCTTCCTTCATTATTTAGCTTTGGCAATGCCCCATTTGTTTTTGATGCTAATAATTTGTCTCTGGTTTTTCCGGAAGCTTTAGCTCTTGCTAATCTTTCCGCTTCTTCTCTTCTGCGTTTTTCTTCTTCAACAAGTTTCGAAATTAAATTCTGTATCCGTGTTTCCGCTGACTTCTTTGCAAGCAGCTCACTTTTGAGTGCGGCTTTATCATGACGAATCGTTTTAAGGATTTTTCTTCTTTCAACCTTTTTAACATTTAAGTTTTTTTCTTCACTCAACTTTGAATTAGTAAGTGCTAGTTTCTCTTCTTTTTCTTTTTCAAGAATTTTTTCAGCAGTAATTAATTTTTCAGTTTTATCCTTTAGTCTGCGTAAATCGTTCTGTCTACTTTCAGAAAACTTTTCTAAGTATTTATATCTTAAAAGGGCCTGCTCAAATGAATCTGCATCAAGGACACTCGCAAGCTCATCAGGCTTTCCCCTTTTATAAATTGCTACAACATACTTCGAATAATTTTCCTTTAATTTTTTAATATCCCGTTGAAGGGTTTTAATCTCAGTTGAGGTTTTTTCAATTTCTTTTTCTTTTTCCTGCTCTTCATTTTTTAAGTTATTTATTAATTTATGCAGCAAATAGCTTTGCTTATTATAGTTATCAAGAACATTATATGATTCTTTCTCTTTGGAATTTTTAAGCTTAATTTCCTTTTCTAATGAAGTGATTTCGTCTTTAATATCAGAGAGTTCTGATTTTTTGCGTGTAATTTGTTTGTTCTCTTGCGGCCAAAGAAGAGATGAAAAAAAGATTAATATTATTAAAGCTAAGTATTTTCTGTTTATTACCATTTAATTATGGTTGCGTCTTTCGGGACTTGAAAATCAATATTAATATCGGGATTATTCGCTGCCATTTTTTTATATTTTATAGAAACGCTCTGATCATCTTCACGATCCTGTACATCGATATTATAAGGTACAGGTACATCTTCCAAGTAATCGAAATCAGAATATTTCCCGTCAAGCATTGTGTCTCCTGATTTACTTATTACCCTAAAACTTGTAATACCTAATTGTCGTATGTCGACTCTATAAATAGTTGTTATATGAGTTAAAGAATCTAAATATGTTAATACATATTTATCATAATCGACAGCATATTTATTAGGAGATTTATAAAGATGTTTGGTAAGGTTAACAGAACCCACAAATGCATCAATAATATCGCTGAAAGGTAAATTAACTCTAAAAATATCTTTAAGGACATCCTGGTTTACTTTTCCCTCATAAGCGGTATTTTGCAGAGCATTGTAAAAGATAAAATTATTTTTAGTAATAAGTGCTTGTGCCAACTGAATTCCAAACGGGCCCATGATTGTAAGGTAAAGTGAATCCGGTTTTATAAGTGTAATTTTAAAACTTGCGCTTTTATCCATTTGAGGAGTTTTGATTATGAGCGTCCCATTACCTTCAAATTTTCTAATTCTCATTCTGTTAACTTCAAGTTTATTCACCAAACGTTCTGCCGAAAGAATTTCAACCTTTTCCGTAGGTTTGGAAGGAACACATCCAAATATAAAAACTAAAAGGAAATCAACTATTAAAAAAATAATTAAACCGTATTTTTTCAACTTTCACCTTTTTCTATTTTTTGTTTTAGTTCTGCTTTATTTTTATTAAGATCCAAGGCTTTTTCCCATGCATGTTTCGCTTCTTTTTTATTCCCCATTTTATTTTCTATGTCACCCAGATGTTCATAAACATCCGAGTTTTTACTATTTATTTTAATTGACTTATCGACATAATCTTTAGCTTTTCCATAATCATCCATTTTAAAATAGATCCATCCCATTGTATCAAGGTAAGAAGAATTCGTGGGTTCAGCTTTTATAGCTACCTTAGCCATCTTCAATGCCTTATCTAATTTGATTCCACGTTCTGAAAGTGAATATGCATAATTATTATTTATTAAGGCATTCGTCGAATCTATTTCTAAGGCTTTCTCATAAATACTGTCGCACTTTACCCAGTCTTTCTCACCATCATAAATTAATCCAAGTGTTCCCAAAAGGTTGACATCATTTGGAGAAATTTTAAGTGCTTCATTTAAATATTTAATTGCTTCGGTATTTTCTTTAAGCTGACTAAGAGTAAAACCATAAGCCGATAAAGCAGTTATGTCTTTGGGATTTAGATCAACAGCTTTTTTAAGATAAGGCTTTGCTTCTTTATTATGATTTGATTGTGCAAGAGACAATCCAAGAATTAGATTAATTCTAAAATCTTCCGGAAACGATTTTATTGCTTCAGTCATTACCTTTGCAGCATCTTCATACTTTTTATTATCAAAATACAAACCGCCTAATCTTACCCAGGTTTCAACGTTCCAGCTGGCAAGTTTGGTTGCTTCTTTAAAATCATCAATTGCCAATGAATCTTTTTTCTGATTGATAGCAATAGCTCCAAGATACATCTTCACCTGCCAGACAGCAGTATCCTTATCTATTGTCTTAAAAAACTTTTCTGCAATAGGCAGTAATGTGCTGTCCTTAAATGACTGTTCAAAGTATGATGCTCCTATCTTAATTTTTAAATCTACAGGAACATTTGGTTTACTTAGAATATAGTCATATTCTTTTGAAGCGGATACCCAATTATTTTCTGCTAAATATATTTGAGCTTTCCTGTTAAGAGCATCCAGATCGTCAGGATTTGATTGCAGTACTTCGTTGATTACTTTTAGAGCTTCATCATAATTTTTTGATCTTTGGTAATATTCCGAAAGAAGTTTTTGAAGTGCAAAATTATTCGGATCAATTGTGAGCAATTGTTTTATTGTATTAGCGGCATCAGAAAAATTGCCTAAATTGGAATAAATCTCAGCTACATGCATTAAAACATTCCAATCAGGACCAATAACATTAGTAATCTTATTATAAATGCTTATTGCTTTCATTGGTTTATTATTTTCATAAATTCTTGCCAATCTGTAATAAGCATTAAGATCCGAAGAATCGATCTGAATAATTTTATTCAAGACTACAGCAGCAGAATCATATTGATTCCCGTTCGAATAAATATCAGATAGAATATTATAAAAATCTATCCGAGTAGAATCCAGCCCAACAGCTTTTTTTGCATTTTGAAGTGCCAGTGATAATTTGTTCAGATAAAGATAATTTTTAGCTAAAGCGTAATAAACTCCTGGTTTTTTCTCAAATTGTAAAACATTTTTGAAATAATTAATTGCAGAATCATATTCACCCTTGGCTTCAGCAATAGAACCGTCAATAAATAAATTCATTGCATCATCATTTAAAATTTGCAATGTATCGGCAGTAATGCTTGATTCAGAATTATCGTTATTAGTAATTTCTTTTTGAGAGGAACATCCGATATAAAAAAGAAATGTAATTATCAGAACAAAATACTTTAGCATAAATTCACTGGTTAATGGTAAAAAAATATAATATTAAAGTTTTACAAATAAAAACTAATTTAGTCCTTTCAAACATATATTAAAATCTAAAATGATTTCACCATGGCTTCGGACAAAGTGGAATAAGATAAAATAAATTCTTGAATAATGCTGTAAATCTTGCTTACAAATATAGTAAACTATATCTTTGTATAAATATTTAGTTAAGATGAAAAAATTTGATTTAGGAATAGCTTACGTATGGGAATATGATGATGATTTTGTAGCTCTTATTGAAGAAGCTTTCCAAAATGCCGGTCTTTCTACATTCCTTGTATGTTATCATAATGTTCATGAAGTAACCCAAATGATACAAAATAAAGAACTTCATTTTAGTTATTATCTTGATCGTGCGTGGGACGTTGAAGAAAAATTTGAAGATTTGGGTAAAATGCTAACCAGAAGAAGGATGGAAATTTTCAATCCTTATAATAAAGTTACACACGCTATCGATAAAGCAAGCATGCATTTAGAATTCATTACCGCAGGATTAAATGTTCCACACTCAATTATTATTCCTCCTCATAGTGAAAAAGAAGAAATATATTTGTCGCTCGACGATTTGGCAATTTTAGGGAGACCATTTATTATAAAACCCTGCAATACAACAGGCGGAGGTGTTGGTGTTGTTACAGGAGCGGAAACCTTAAAAGAAATCATCGAGGAAAGAATGACTAATACGGATGATAAATATATACTTCAGGAAAAAATATATCCTTCATTTCTTGATAGCAAGAGAGCATGGTTCAGGTCGTTCTGGGCTTTCGGAAAAGCTATTCCTGTCTGGTGGGATGATCAAACTCATCTTTATTCAGAATTAACTTCCCAGGAAATTGAAAAATTCAAATTAAAGAAATTATCCCATATTACTAAAATAATTGCCGATATTACTCAATTGGACTTTTTTTCTACCGAGATTGTTAATACAAACGATAATAAGTTTGTGGTTATTGATTATGTAAACGATCAATGCGATATGCGGTTAAGTTCTAAACATAGAGACGGAATTCCCGATGTTATTGTTAAACAAATAATTAATAATATGGTAAAAAAAGTTAAAAGATTAAAAAGGGAAAAAGATAAACAAGCTTGAGTCCATCTTCACTAAAAATCTATTTTAAAAAATCTTAAATTTTAAATTTTCAGATGCTAATAATTGTAATATTTTTATTTCTAATTGTCTTAATAACAATTTACCATCACTTATTTAGTATTTACGAAGTTGAAATAAATCTGTATCCTCAAAAAGTATACAGCGGGAAAACCTGTGAGGTGAATATTTCTGCAATAGCTATAAATGCTTTAGGTAAAAGGATTCTCTTTAGAAGTATTTATACAAATTTTAAAATCAACTCAGGCAGAGATTTAATCGATGATCTTTTAATTGACAGTAAAAAAGGTAAAATGATTTTGAAGGTAAAAGGCAATCCAGGTAAAATAGTGGTGTATGTAAAATGTAAATATGCTCTTTTCCCTTCTGAAGTTGAAATACCTATTCTACCAAACTTATCAGCAAATATTCAATGATAATCCAAATATTTTTGAGTATTTATTGTTATTTTTTATTTGTTGATTAAACTTAATTTTTTTTATAAATAAAATTTGAGGAAAAATGAAAAAATTTCTTCTGTTCTTCAATTTTATAATTATCTTCTCAACATTATCATTTGCTCAGGGAACAGCAGGAAGCGGAGCAAAGTTTGAATATCGATACCTAATCGATATGCCTACAGCTGGAATTCTAAAAAAAGGTTTTGTCGGTGTAACATCGGATGTTCTTCCGCAAGGAGTTTTAATTGAACGTTTGGAAGTTGGAGTTTTTGATAACATAAGTTTTGGAATTTCTTACGGAGGCGCTAAAATTATTGGTGCCGGAACACCTCAATGGTACAAATATCCTGGCGTTAGCATTAGGTTCAGACCAATAAACGAATCATTGGTATTTCCGGCATTAACATTTGGATTTGACTCTCAAGGTGAGGGTGTTTATTTTGATTCAACAAGCAGATATGCAATTAAATCACCAGGCTTTTTTGCGGCAGTTAGTAAGAATTTTTCATTTTTAGGTTATTTAAGTCTGCATGGAACAATAAATTACTCTCTTGAACATAAAGACGGTGAAGATTTTGTGGATTTATCTGTAGGTGCGGAAAAAACTATCGGACAAAATTTATCATTAATCGGAGAGTACGATTTTGCTTTTAATGATAATGCCGATAAATATGGCGCCGGGAATGGTTATCTTAATGTAGGCATCCGCTGGTCAATCGGAGAAGGTTTTACATTAGGATTTGATTTAAGAGATCTTTTAGATAATAAAAAATGGAGTCCGTCAACTGCAGATCGAGCATTGAGAATAGAATATATAAAAAGTATCTTCTAATCACATGTGCTAATAATTCTTAAACATTTTGTTGAAAATAGCTGTCTAAGTAGAAAATAAAGGAAATATTTTGTAGTTAATTTTATACATTTTAGTACAATATAATAAACAAACTAAGTTTAATGTTTTAAATCATAAGTAAAATAATAGACTTTAATTAGGCTCGATTTTTGAAGATATTACAGTAGTTAATAAGTGGAGGAGTTAAAATGAAAAAGTTAAGAATTTTAAGCGGCGTTATTGTGGTAATAACAGCATTTTTACTCAGTGGTTGTTATACTCAGTTAGCTATGAAAAACAATCCATCTGGTAATTATGGATATAATAGTGATAATGGCCAAAATAATGGTAATTATCAAACTCCTGCCGATTCTGCCTATGGCAGCCAGTATGAAGGACAAACCGGAGTGCAACAGGATTCCACAAATTATTATGGCTCGGGAACTACAAATAATTATTATTTAAATAGTTCGCCTTACTGGAACGATTGGTATTATAATCCATCCTTTTCTTTAGGGTTTTACTGGGACGGATATTATAACCCGTACTATTGGAATTCCTTTAATAACTGGGGTTGTTATTTCTGTTACTTTAATCCTCCTGTACTTTATTCTTCTTACTACTATAATCCATACTATTCTTCATTTTACTATCCATATTATTATGGATATTACGGCGGATACTATACAAGAATTGTAAATCGATCAAAAGGTACTTATAGATTAAGAAATAATGATGGTCTAAGAGGTGAAGGCGGCCGCGGATCGATTTCCGGATCGAGTAATGGAACCCTTGCTTCATTTCCAAGCAGCAGCGGAAGAAATGTAACATCCAGAAGCTCATCTCGTACAACAACTGTAAAAAGATCGGAACCTTATAATACTAGAAACAATCAAAATATTGTTGCTGCAGTACCAGTAAGAGTTCGAAGTGCAGGATATACTACTGAAAGAAACAGTACCAGCCGCGGAACATACAGACCGCAATATAGAAGTAATAGACAAAGCAGTTCCAGTACTTACCAAAATAATAAAGGTGAATCCAGAACTTATAATAATGCAAGAAGCGAAGGAAGGTCAGTAACAAGAAGTTCAAGTTCTTCAACTAGAAGGACATATTCTCCACCGCAAAGGACTTACTCACCTCCTCATAGATCATATTCACCACCGGCGAGGTCTTATTCTCCGCCGCAAAGAAGATCGTATTCACCACCGGCAAGATCTTATTCAGCACCAAGAAGCTATAGTCCTCCTGCACGTGCATCTTCCGGAGGCGGAAGAGGCAGTTCTAATTCAGGTGGAAGGAGACGTTAATTCGTCATGAAAAAATATTTATTCAATATAGTGTTCCTATTCTTAATTACTATCGGCTTAACAGGGTGTTATACTGTGTTATGGACTCCGGATGAAAATTTGCCTGCTGACAATTCTGCTAACCAGGAAGATACTTTTTATCCGGAAATTTATTATGGAGATTACGGCTCATACTATAATACACCCTGGTGGAATACTATAACTTACTCAATAAATCAAAATGGATATATTAGAGATACAAGCCGTGCAGAAAATTTTGTAAGAAATAATGATGGCGGACGGGGAACTTCACCTAGAAATGTACTTACAACTCCGCCGCCGGCAAGGGTTGAACCTAATAATTCTAATTCGGGAAGTACTAATAATTCAGACAGGAATACTTCAACAAGTAATTCAAATAATAACAGGGTTGAAACAACTAATACAGGGAATAATTCCTCATCTAGATCGGGGAATACAAAAAATAATTCAGTAAGAAATAATAACGGTAGCCGAAATACTAACGGGAGGCGATAATGAAGGGCTCATATTCTTTTTATTCCAGGCTTATTCTATCCTTGGCTGTCATTTTGTATGGTTTTACGGTTTATGCTCAAAATGCAAATGACGCTTTGAGATTAGGTGAACCAGGCTTGGGATCCGATGCTCGCGCTCTGGGAATGGGAGACAGTTACATTGGTTTAAGTGACGGTGCCGGGGCTGCTTTTTTTAATCCGGCCGGATGGGCTTTGTTAAAAAGCATAGAATTTACCGGCGGATTAAGTTATGATAATTATAATAATAATACTACTTTTTTAGGGCAAAATTCTATTTACTCAAATAGTGCTACAAGACTAAATAATTTAAGCATTGCACTTCCCTTTCCAACCTTAAGAGGAAGTATGGTATTTGCAATTTCTTATCATACAACAAAAGATTTTACCGGGGCACTTAAATTTGATGGTTATAACAATAGCAATACATCATTAATTCAGGATCTTAATAATAATCTTTCCAACATTCCGTACGATTTATACCTGACTGATACTAGTTTTAATACTGCAATCAACGGGCATTTAAATCAAAGCGGAAGTATTTTGGAAAGCGGTTCACTTCAAAATTGGACATTTTCCGGTGCAATTGAAGCATCACAAAACTTTTTCATCGGATTGAATTTAAATTTTATATCCGGAAGTTATAATAGTAACAATAATTATTATGAAGAAGATAATAAGGGAATTTATTCAAATATTGAATTAGATCCGGGAAATTCTTACACTCTGGGATTTCAAACATTTTATTTAAATAGAGTGTTAAACTGGGATCTAAGCGGCTGGGACGCAAAATTAGGTTTGCTTTATCAAATTCAAAATAAAGCAAGAATAGGATTAACTGTTCAGTTTCCAAAATCTTATACTGTAAAAGAATCTTTTACAGTAAATGGTTATAGTCAATTTGCCAACCAACAATACAACCTTTCTTCTTCTGCTTATAGTGATAAGGTACAATATGATATTGTTACTCCTTATGAACTTGGAGCTGGCTTATCATACAATTTGGAAGGTTTGATTTTAAGCGGCCAGGCAACTTTGATTGATTACACCCAATTAAAATTTGATAATCCCGACGGATTAAGTACTGAATATGTTAATCAGCAAAATCAAAATATTAAAGACATTCTTCGTTCTGTAATTAATTATAATGTTGGTGCAGAATATACATTCCCGCTTATCGGATTAAGGATTAGAGCCGGTTATATGGATCAGCCTTCTCCGTACCAGGGTGACCCAGCAAGTTACGGAAGACAATATGTAACTGCCGGTCTCGGATTTTTAACTGGCGGCAATGTCGGGATAGATTTTGCTTATGCACACGGCTGGTGGGATACTTATGGTGACAATTACGGACCATATTCAACCGGGCCTGTTTCGCGTACTTATCAAACCATTACAGATAACCGCATAATTTTATCAATGAATTATCGTTTCTAAGATCAATTATTCTCTTCTCCTATTTTTAGGAGAAGAGAGATTAAAAATCCGCTATTAACTTATCAAAAGAAAATCACAATAAAATTTAGCTTTATTTAATTAATAATCGCTGGTGAAACTTTAAAAAATTACCTGTAGTTTAAAGGGTAAATAAATCGCTGAGACAATTACATTTGTAATTAGTTTAATTATGGTACCCAGGAAATATAGTTATCATTATTCAAGAAATTTAAAAATAGCTTTAATAATAAGCCTTTCACTAATCATATTAATTTTCTACTTTGCTCCGGCCTTTTCATTTCTAAACAATACAACATCAAAGAAGAATCCGATAATATTTTTTTCAAGTGATATTCCGCCGACAGTTCAAACTGAAGAGATAAAAAACACCGCCTCTCAAAAACCTCATGAACCTTCTATATCTATAACAGGCAAATTAGAACCGGTTGAAGTATTAAATGATGTAAGTATACAAACAAGTGCATTAGCTTCTTCCTCTGAAAATGGAGAAGGAATTTCTAAAGGAAATAAGGCCGGAGCAACATCTTTACCGCCTTTTGTACCCAGGCAGATTTTAGAGGTTATCCCCCAAAGGGTCGATGAAGACATTAAGGGAATTATAAACTTATCCCTAAAAATAGGGAAAGACGGGAAGGTTGTTTCCTACATTGTTCTTTCAAATACAACTAATTGCACGGAATGCTTAAAGAACGTAATTGATGCGATTCATAAATCGAGATGGGAACCTGCTGCTGTTAACGGAAATAAAATCGATTATTGGATTGAGAAATCCTATAAGTTTAATTAATAACATTTAATCTTATAAATATTTTTCAATTTGACAGATAAACAGCCGCAAGTTATTTTTATTAAAAGTTTTTAATTAATTATGGAGTAAATAATCAAAGGATTTATCTGTCGAATAGAAAGTAAAGATCATTATGTTTTTTCAGATGAAGAAAGAAAAATTGTTCGCTGTTCTCTCCGTGGAAAATTTAAAAAAGAATTTAATCTAAAAAAGGATAAGTTATTTCATACTGATATTGCTGTAGTTGGCGATTTTATTGAATTTGATTTGAATGCAGACGGAACGGGAGTAATTTATGAAATTAAAGATCGGGAAAATTATTTATCTAGGAAAGCACCCAAAATAAGAGGGGCTAGTTACAGAGGTGAAAGGCTTGAACAAATAATCGCTTCAAATTTAGATCATCTTTTTATTGTTACCAGCATAAATGAACCTTTGTTTAATAATAAAGTTCTGGATAGACTTTTAATTGTTGGCGAAACATCTCATATTTCGATAAGCATAATAATTAATAAATCTGATCTTGATGCAAGAAGTGATATCGCTGAATGGGATGAACTTTATAGTCGAATCGGGTACAACGTTTTTATTACTAGTACAGTTTCAAATCTTGGTATTGATAAATTAAATGAAAAAATAAAAGGCAAGAAAAATTTATTCTTCGGTCATTCGGGAGTTGGAAAATCATCTATTTTAAATAAAATGTTTCCAAACCTGGATCTTAAAGTCGGTAAAATAAGCGGATTTAAAGATAAAGGAACCCATACAACAGTTACAACGAATATGATTCAAGTTGATAAAAGTACTTTTGTTATTGATACACCCGGAATTAGAGAAATTGATCCATTCGGAATTAGGAAAGAAGATTTAGGTCATTATTTTTTGGAATTTAAAGATTTCTTAAATGATTGTCGATTTAACACGTGTACTCATTTCCATGAGCCAGGCTGTGCTGTGATTGAAGCAGTCAAAAACGGCAAAATTTCAAATAAAAGATATGAAAGTTACTTAAGAATACTTGAAACAATTGAAGAAGATATTAATTTTTGATAAAATTAAGGTACTGAAATTTCAATTATAGGCTTTAAAAAGAAATAATAAGTTAAGTGATTAATCTCATATCAAATATTGGGCATTTCTATCATTTTAACTAAATTATTAACCTTTTTTACATATTTATTTTGATAATTTAACCTTTTAAATGAAAGAACTGATTACCAATTCGATAGATGCTTTCTCTAAGTTTTTAACAGAAGAAGAAACGAATCTAAAAAGAAGAAACTCAGGCAGCATTATAGTAAGTTTTGTAATGCAGCTTTCTAATTTTTCGTTGGAAAACAGTAACGATTATTTACTTAAACTTTATGAAAGATCTTTTTATTTTGAAAAGCCAAAAGAAGATTTTTCTATAATAGGAATTGATGAAATATTAACTATTTCTGAAAACGGCGAAGGCAGATTTGCAATTACAGATCGAAAAGCAAAAGAGTGGAAGAATAATTTTGTAAATAATTGGGAAACCATTTCGCTAAAAAGAATTCCTCTGTTTTTAGGAGCAATGAAATTTACTACTGAACATAGTGATGATGTATGGCAGGATTTTAATGATTCTACCTGGTTTATACCCGAAATCATGATTCTAAAACAGAATGATAAAAAATATTTATTTTTCAATTTTATTTATTCTCAAGGAACATCTCAGAAATCAATTCTAAAGAGATTCCAAAACAAAATTGAAAAAATATTCTCTGATGAAAAGAAAAATATAAATTCCAATAAACCCAAAATTATTAATGTTGAAGGCAGTTCTCCTAAAGATAAAAAGAAATGGAAGAATCTTGTAATTGAAGGAATTCAAAAGATTAGTGAAAATCAGCTTGAAAAAATTGTTTTCTCCAGAAAAGTAGAATTGAAATTATCGGAAGAACTAAACCTGGATTATATTATTTCGAAATTTAGAAGCAGTTATCCTGAATGCTATTTGTTTATTTATCATCATGGCAGATCATCATTCTTAGGTGCAACTCCGGAAAAGTTAGCTGAGTTTTCTGAAGGTAAAGTGCAAATAGATGCTTTAGCCGGCTCTGCTCCAAGAGGTCTTACCGTTGAAGAAGATAAAAAGATTGAAGATGAATTATTAAAAGATAAAAAAAATTTGATAGAGCATGATTATGTAGTTACACATATTAAAAATTCTATTTCAAATTTAACTAAAGATTTTTCACTGGATGAAAATCATAAAATAAAAAAATTAGCAGTCATTCAGCATATATTAACCAAAATTACCGCAACCATGAATGAACCAAATATGATGTTAAATCTTTTAAAGGAATTGTTCCCCACTCCGGCTGTTTGCGGACTTCCAAAAGATGTTTCATTGCATTTGATAAAAAAAATGGAAAATTACAGGAGAGGCTTATATTCCGGTATAATCGGATGGTTCAATTTTAATGATGAGGGAGATTTTGCCGTAGCTATAAGATCTGCGTTGGCAACAAATAACAAATTATTTGCTTTTGCAGGCTGTGGAATTGTAGAAGACTCGGATCCGGAAAATGAGTATAAAGAAACCGAGTTAAAACTTAAAACTATTATGTCTTTGTTTATAAATGAAAATTAAAATTAATCGAAATGTATTTTGGACAGAAACCTTCGTAAAAGAACTATCTCTCCAGGGTGTAAAATATGCTTCTATTTCACCCGGTTCTAGAAATACACCTTTAACCATTGCATTTGCAAAAAATAAAAAGATAAAAACATATATTCATATTGATGAAAGAAGCAGCGGATTTTTTGCACTCGGATTAGCAAAAGCCTCAGGAACTCCTGTAGCTATTGTCTGCACTTCCGGTACCGCAACTGCTGAGTTATACCCGGCAATTATTGAAGCTTATCAACAGCGTGTGCCATTAATTGTCTGCACTGCAGATAGGCCGCCGGAGTTATTGGATATGGGTGCAAATCAAACTATAAACCAGCGGAATATTTATAAAAATCATATTAGATATTTTAATGATGTTGGACTTCCGACGCCGACTGTAAAAAAAATTCAGCAGCTAAAAAATACTGCTCAAAGAGCAGTTCTTGAAAGTACGGCAAAGTCCAGAGGACCAGTACACTTAAATTTCCCTTTCCGGAAACCATTTGAACCAAAAACTTATACCGATGAAATTGATAGTAAGATTTTAGAGTTTTCAAATAAAAAAATAAAGCAAAATAAAGCTGTAATAAATTTATTAGACAAAGATATTTCTAAACAACCCTGGTTTAATAAAATAATCCGGCAAATTAAAAAGAGTAAAAAAGGTTTAATAATTGTTGGTCCGGAAAATTACAATTCAAAATTTTTAAAGAATTGTCAAACACTATCACACAAACTGGGATATCCTGTTTTAGCAGATGGAACTTCTCAATTAAGATTCGGCAGGCACCCCAAGGAGAATATTATCACTGTGTTTGATGCATTTCTAAGATCTAATAAATTTGTACAAAATCATCAGCCGGATATTATTTTACAATTCGGCAGAACGATAACTTCCAAAGGATTGGATACATTCCTAGAAAAATGCGATGCTCCAAGATTTATGATAAATGAATACGGAGACTGGTTCGATCCCTCAGACCAGGCAGTAGGATCTTATGCATGCAAGCCTTACTTATTCTGTGAGAAGATTCTAGAGCATATAAATTTAAACACCCAGCACAAAAAGAATCATATCTGGCTAAAATCATTTAAAAATGCCGAAGCCGTTTCTTTAAAACTAAAAAATAGAATTGTTGATAATTCAAGTTTTCCAAATGAAGGAAGAATTATAAATGAGATTATCAAAACAGTTCCGGATGACTGCCAGATAATGCTTTCCAACAGTATGCCTGTACGAGACTTCGATTATTTTGCTTCCAACACAAATAAAAAAATTGTAATTTTTAATAACCGAGGCGCAAGCGGAATAGACGGAATAACATCTACAGCACTTGGAATTTCGGCAGCAGGAAATAAGCCAACTGTTTTAATTACCGGCGACCTGGCTTTTTATTACGACATGAATGGATTATTAAGTGCAAGAAATTATAAAATTCCTTTAGTAATTGTTTTAATAAATAATAACGGCGGGGGAATTTTCGAGATTCTGCCTATTTCAAATTATAAAGAAATATTCAATAAATATTTTGTCGTACCCCATAACATGGATTTTTCACCATTTGTAAAAGCTTACGGAGGCAGATACAAAGGCATAAAGAGCTGGAAGGATTTTAACATTTCATTAAGATCAGCAATTAGATCGAAAAAACTTAACGTAATTGAAGTAAAGACAAATGCGTCTAAATCACTTCAGATTCGTAAGAAATTTTGGAAAGCGGTTAGTGAAAAGTTAAATTAATTTATGAAATTGATATTCGAAATTATAAGATTTGACCTGGAGGAAAATGATGGAAGAGAAGATTGTAAAATCAAGTGAAGAATGGAAAAAGATACTTACACCCGAACAATACAATGTAACTAGAGAAAAAGGAACTGAAAGACCATTTACAGGAAAACTTCTTCACAATAAAGAAAAAGGAATGTATGTGTGTGCCGACTGCGGAAACGAATTATTTAGTTCCGATACAAAATTTGATTCCGGATCCGGCTGGCCGAGCTTTTGGGCTCCTGTTTCTAATGATAAAATTGAAATCAAAGTAGATAAAAGTTTTGGAATGGTTCGGGAAGAAGTTTTATGTAAAAAATGCGGGGCTCATCTGGGACACGTTTTCGATGACGGACCTAAGCCGACAAATCAAAGATACTGTATAAATTCAATTTCTTTAAATTTTGAAAAAGGGAAAGAATAATCTTCGCGTAAATTTTAATTGTAATTATATTCGTTAGACTTTGTGCCCAATTTTTTATAAGGATACAATTAGAAGTCTTTTCATTACACAAAGTAACTCAGAGTACGCACTGAGTTTCACTGAAATTGGTTTTTCCCTTAAACTTGTTAAATAAAAATTAAAATTTAATGCCGGTTGAAAATTCAAATACAAAACTTCACTATGATGAATTAAACTTTTCTGATAATGCAAAAGCCGCCATAATTTTCCTTCACGGATTTACAGGTTCTTTAAATGATTGGGAAAAAATACCTTCAAAATTCAAAGAGAATTACAACATTTATGCTATTGATCTTATAGGTCATGGGAAAAGTGATTCTCCTAATGAGGCAGATCAATATTCAACATCTTCTCAAATAAATCAATTAGCTGAAACAATCTCCTTAATTACAAAAGATAAAATTATATTAGCCGGATATTCAATGGGAGGTCGACTTGCTCTGTCTTTTTCTTCAATTCATCCTGAATTTTTAAAAGGATTAATTCTTGAAAGTACAACTGCAGGTATAGCTGATAAAAAATTGAGAGAAGCTAGGGAAAAAAGTGATGAAGAATTAGCAGATTTTATTTTAAATAATCCGATAGAAAAGTTTGTTGATTATTGGATGAACCTGGATATATTTTCTACACAAAAGAATCTGCCGAAAGAAATTTTAATAAAATTAAAACATGATAAACTAAGAAATAATAAAACCGGATTGGCCAACTCTTTACTCGGCTTTAGTACGGGAATTATGCCTCCTTTATTTAATAAAATAAAAAATATTAATATAAAAACTTTATTGATTACTGGAGAATTGGATATCAAATACATTAATATTAATAATGAAATGGTTAAGATTTTTCCAGATGCTCTCCACAGAATAATACAAAATGCCGGTCATAATGTACACATGGAAAATCCTGACGAATTTTATAATGTGATTAATGACTACCTAAAAGAATTATAATTTTCTAAACTTTTTGATATCTTTGTACACTTCTTAATATTTAACCATAGGTAAGATATGAATTATAATTGGACTAAAATTAAAGATTATACTGATATTATTTATGAAAAAATGGATGGAATTGCTAAAATTACAATTAATAGGCCGGAAGTTAGAAATGCATTTAGACCCGAAACAGTTCAAGAAATGTATGATGCTTTTTCAGACGCAAGAGAAGATCAGTCAATAGGTGTAATTTTATTGACCGGAAAAGGTCCGGCAGCAGATGGGAAATATGCTTTTTGTTCAGGAGGAGATCAGAGAATTAGAGGAGATAAAGGTTATGTGGGAAAGGATGGAGTACCTAGATTAAATGTTTTGGATTTACAAAAATTAATAAGAAGTATTCCTAAACCGGTAATTGCCCTTGTTGCCGGCTATGCAATTGGCGGAGGTCATGTTTTACATGTAGTTTGTGATTTAACGATTGCTGCAGACAATGCAATTTTCGGTCAAACCGGTCCAAAGGTAGGCAGCTTCGACGGCGGTTTCGGAGCGAGTTTTTTAGCTAGAATGGTCGGGCAAAAACGCGCACGTGAAATATGGTATTTATGTCTGCAGTATAACGCTCAAGAAGCATTTGACATGGGTATGGTAAACAAAGTTGTCCCTGTCGATAAACTCGAAGAAGAAGGTGTAAATTGGGCAAAAAGAATTCTGCAGCACAGTCCAATGGCAATAAGACTTTTAAAATCCGGATTCAATGCGGAGCTTGACGGTCAGGCAGGGATTCAAGAATTAGCCGGCAATGCTACTCTGTTGTATTATATGAGTGAAGAAGCACAGGAAGGTAAAAAAGCTTACCTTGAAAAAAGGGAACCTGATTTTAAGAAGTTTCCAAAACTTCCATAAATAAATTTTAGATTAATATTCTATAAAAAAACTTAATGGATAAAGAAACACCAGAACAAAAAACTCCCAACAAAATTCAAAGCTGGATATTAGCCGGCAGGCCAAAAACACTACCTGCAGCTGTTGCACCGGTAATTGTAGGAACCGGATTGGCTTTAAATAAAGGTAAGTTTATTCTTTTAAATGCTTTAATTGCTTTGACATGCTCGTTATTAATCCAGATCGGCACAAATTATGTTAATGATCTGTACGATTTTCTTAAAGGAGCAGATACTGAAAAGCGTAAAGGACCTCTGCGTGTTTTAGCATCCGGTTTAATTACCGTAAAAGAAATGAAGATCGGCAGTTTTCTGATTTTCTTCTTTGCTTTTTTATTAGGACTTTATCTTGTTTATGATGCCGGCATCGTTGTTCTGATAATTGGTATCCTCTCAATTGCAGCTGGAATTACTTACACAGCGGGCCCATTCCCGTTGGCTTATAACGGTTTGGGAGATATTTTTGTATTTATGTTTTTTGGTATTGTAGGAACAACGGGTACTTATTACGTTCAGGCAAAGGAATTCTCTACACTCGCATTGCTATCTTCAATACCGGTTGGTGCGCTTATCACCAATATTTTAGTTGTAAATAATTACAGAGATATTGAAGAGGATCGTGCTGCCGGTAAAAAAACTTTAGCGGTAATTCTCGGGAAAAATTTTACACGTTATCAATTTATTTTTTTGATTGCCGCCTCTTTTATAGTACCGGCAATATTGTTTTTATTTTATAACTTCCAGGCATGGGTATTTCTCCCTTATTTAACTTTACCTATAGCTTATAAGCTCATCGTTATGCTGTTTACATTAGACGGACTACAATTAAATAAAACTCTGGAACTCGCAGCAAAAATGTCTGTATTATTTGGTCTTTTATTCGCAGCCGGACTAACATTATGAACAAAATAGAATTATTCTATATACCATACGCATTAAACTTTAAGGACCCTATCACCACTTCAAAAGGAAAGTTTAATGAGAGAAGCGGATTTATTATTAAGCTTCAAAGCAGTTCAGGAAAAATGGGTATTGGAGATGCAGCTCCATTCCCGGAATTCGGTTCTGAAGCTTATGAAGATGACGAGAAATTTCTGGAAAACTTTAAGCTTAGTTTGAAAATTGATCTTAATAATGTTGTTGAAAGTATTGAAGAAAATTTAAACTCCTTTACTTCCCTTCCATCCCTTAGGCACGGCTTTGAACAAGCCTTATTAAGTTTAATCTGCATC
>Ga0102950_1000088_pt1 | contig 21566 bp, 19 predicted proteins | sample SalPon2A_B_D2_MG_FD_78505 | JGI IMG/M metagenome (GOLD analysis project Ga0102950, IMG submission 78505) | Soil microbial communities from South San Francisco under conditions of wetland restoration - Salt Pond MetaG R2A_B_D2_MG | ecosystem: Environmental > Terrestrial > Soil > Wetlands | place...
CAGGAAACCACGGCAAAGCAGCTTCACTCCATTCTGGGTCACAATGGAAAGATTCTGGTAGTTGATGTCCGCACGCCGGAGGAATATGCCAAAGGCCATATCCCTGAGGCCATCAATATTCCCATCAATCAGCTCGCCGAAAAGCTTCGGCAGATGCACGTTTCGAAAGATACCACCATCGTCACCATGTGCGATCACGGAGGACGCAGCTCTCGCGCCGCGCTGGAACTCCAGCAGATGGGATATAAAACCACATCGTTCTGCAGGATCGATTCCTGGCGAAAGGACGGCTACCAGATCAGGAAAGGAGAGGAGAAAACCCGTTCTGAATAAGAAAACGTCAACAGAACCGCTCGCCAGCATCATGGATCGCTGAAGACTGTGCTGGCCAAGGCAGGTTGTGCAGCAGTGTCCATGATAAACTTGAGCGGCAATGAAAAAGAAAACAGGCAAGCCACTCACGCTCATCGAACAGTTTGTGCAGTTTCCCAACGCCCGTGGCAAGGTGCTGCGCGGCATGATCCATCGTCTGGCAGACACAAACGCGCAACATCCCACGCCGGCAGTCATCTTTTTCCATGGTTTTACGGGCGACCGCATGGAATCGCACTGGATATTTATCAAGTGCGCCCGCGCCCTGGCGAGCCAAGGGATCGCCAGCCTGCGGTTTGACTTCTATGGCTCCGGCGAATCTGAAGGTTCGTTCCGCGAAGCCACCCTGCAGAGCGAAATCACAGACGCCCGGGCTGCCGTCCGCTTCATGCAGCGGCAAAAAGGAATCGACGCGGCCAGGCTGGGGCTTTGCGGCCTATCACTGGGAGGATGCGTGGCCGCCTGCGTCGCCCCCTCAACAAAGGCCAAAGCGTTGGTCTTGTGGAGCGCCGTGGCGCAACCCGCCATCCTCCAGCAGCTTTCAAAAAAGCTGGGGAAGCCATCCCCCAACCATGCAGACGATTTTGAATACGACGCGCGCGAAATCTCCGCGCAATTCCTGAAGGACGCTGCAAAGGTTGACCCTCTCAGCGCCGTCCACCGCTTTACAAGGCCAATCCTGATCATTCATCCCGGCAAGGACGGGACGGTGCCACGCTCCCACGCAGCGGATTTTCTGCAAGCCTCGGGAGCCGGGATCAAAGAAAAGGTCCTCATCCCCGGCGCGGACCACACCTTCACATCCATCGCCTGGGAGTCTGCCGTGATCGGGCTGACCGTGGAGTGGTTTCGGCGTTACCTGTAGGGATGGGGTTTAACCGGCATTGCGATCGTTGCAAGCGGAACTGAATTCCAGTTCTCTTCCGGTCGGGCTCACTTTTCCTCGGGCCAGTGGAAGATTTTCTGGAACATTTCTTTTCCGCCGGCTACAGCCGCGACCACCACCAGCGCGCCGAGGGTGGCGAAGCTGACGGTGAAACCCACAATCACAACCTGCCTGGCGAAATCGAGCACCGTCAGCGCCATGGCGCTGAAGAACATCAGCAGCGCGCCCTTCACAAACCGGCCAATCAGTGAAGCCCGGGGAATCCCTTCCCGCAGCACTGCCATGTGGACCACCACTGAAATCCGGTTGGAAAGGAAGAGTCCGATGGCAAAAATGATAAAGCAACCGACTACTCGCGGCAGGAAAAAGATGGTGTGTTCCAGAAGGCTTGAAAGCACCGTCAGCTTCAGCGTTGCCAAGGCCGCATAAATAAACACGATGAACACCGCGATAAAAACCAGGTTGCCGACGTAATTGAACAGTGCATCCCGCACGTCCGCTTTGGACAGCGCCTTCCGCCACCTCAACCGCGGCAGGTAATGGTGCACGCGAAAAATCATGCAGAGTTGGATGACAATCCGCTTGGCCAGCCAGGCGACAAACCATCCCACCGCCAGCAGCAGCAGCGACGCCACGATTCGCGGCAGGTAGTTCAGTATTTCAACAATCACCTGATCAACCAAGTGTGAGATCATCTGTTTCACGTTTCGGCCTCCTCATGGCCAGCCTTGAAGAGAGATGCGACGAAGGACGGCCGTTCTTCGTATTCCTTCACCCACAGGACCGCGCACGGGGCGCCCTCCGTGATCTCACGGGTCAGGGATTTCCCCAGCAGAAGCTGCAGAAAATCACCGGTCCGCGCTCCCATCAACACCAGGTCAACTTCCCTGGCTTTTCTCAGGATAGCCCGCAGTACATCAGTTTCGTGGATGGCCTCAACTTCCGCTTCCAGCGAATTTTCGCTGACCACCTTTCGGATATCTTCCAGTTTTTCACCCCGCTCGGGAAAAGGGACTTCCGGATCAAACACCACGGCGATCTTGATGGAGCAGTTGTAGAAATCCTTGAACGCTTGCGCCATTTCCACGGCCAGCCGCGTGTGGATATCCGACCCGAAGGGAATCAGAATCCTGCGAATGCCCTCCCTGGGAAACGTGCCATGGAGCACAGCGGTTTCTGTGGGAGCGGTCTGCACAACCGTGTCAACCGCCGTCGTAAAGAACCTTTCAAAGAAGGTCGGCTGCTTCTCTCTCACCTGGACAATCAGGTTGCACTCTTCCTCTTTCGCCGTGTCCACAATGCCCTGCGAAATCTTGTGCGACACGCGCACAATCGCGCGGACCGGAATGCCGCGCTCAATCGCCATCCAACAGGCTTCATCCAGCAGTTCCTGGGACGCAGCGGATTCCGTCAGGCCGGCCCGCAGGGGTTCGCTTTCATCCACCTCGACAACATGCAGGAAGATGACCTCGGCGTTGTGCTTCTTGGCCATCACGAAGGCCGCTTCTGCCAGGCTGGCCAGGCTTTCCTTGTCAGAAACACAGGCCAGAACACGATATTCCTTGCGTTCCAGGCGTTCGAGCGCCCGCACCTTGCGCTCATGCTCTACCTCGTGGGAAGCCGAATAGAACTTGTAAACCAGAAAACCGGCGACAATCCAGCCGGCTGCCACCAACCATGCCTTCAAACTGTAGGTCAGCATGTAAAGCGCCAACCCCAGGTTACAAACAATTCCCGCGATGGATATGTAGGGAAAAAGCGGAACAAAATATCCGCGGTCAAGCTCCGGACTCTTCTTGCGCAGCTTGATCAGCGCCAGGTTCACCTGCAGAAAAATCAGCAGGAACATGACGTCCGAAGCAGTCGCCACGTCCTCGATGGGCAGAGAAATCGCCATGAAGATGATGATGAGAAGCGAGAGCGCAATCGCCCAGTGTGGGGTGTTCCTTTTGGCATGTACACGGCTGAAAAAGCCGGGAAAATTCCGGTCTCTTCCCATCGCAAAGGCCATGCGGGAAGAGGAAAAAACCGTGGCGTTCAAGGCCGACATGGTGGAAATCAAGCCAGCCAGCAGGATCATCAGGGCACCGCCTCTGAAAAAGTGCCGCGCCACATCTACCAGTGCAATTTCTTTCTGAGCTCCCAGGTAGGCCCAGGCTGTCATGCCGTTGGGCGGATGAACGCCTCCCAGAGCGACAAACGCCACCAGCAGGTAGATGGGAATGACGATGATCAGCGAATAGAAAACGGCCTTCGGGATATTTCTCTTGGGATCCTTAATCTCCTCTGAGCTTTGGGCGATGATCTCATAACCTTCAAACGCGATGAAGGTCAAACCCATTGCTTTGATCACGCCACTCCATCCGTTGGGGAAAAAGGGCTTGAAGCCCGACGACTCCCAGTGCGGCTGGTGGAAAACGAATCCAACGCCAAGAACAATAAAGATCAGGAGGATGACAATTTTGGTTCCCGTAACAATGTTGCCGACCTTGCCAGTTTCAGACGCCCCGCGGAAGTTAATATAGGCAAACAATATGGCGATAGAAACCGCCAGCAGTTTCTGGGGCGAAAGGAACGCCCAGTGGGGCACGTGGTAGCCCATTTCGTTCAGGACATATTCAAAGTAGGCGCCAAATCCCAGCGCGTACACGCTGCAGGCAACAGCGTGCGCAAACCAATCCATCCATCCGGAAAGAAAGCCCGCCCAGCGCGGCAGGGCTTCCTTGGTCCATCGATACCCGCCTCCGGCATCGTGGTAGCACGAACCCAGTTCGGCGTAGGACATCGCCGTGAACAGCGTGACAACACCGTTCAGGGCAAAAGCCACAATCAGCGCCGGCCCGGCCACTCCGGCCGCAATGCCGGTCAGGACAAAGATCCCTGCACCGATCATGGCGCCGACGCCAATCAGCGTGGCGTCCAGCAGGCTCATTTCCCGGCTCAGCCGGACTTCTGTCTGAAACTTAGCCATGGAAGGTTACTCTGACCGGAAAGGGCCGTTGGGTTCGTTCCGCATCGCACCCATTCCGGATTTGGTCGATTCCAGCATTACATAGTGGGTGCTACGCCCCCGGCACTCCCCTTTGCCGTAGGATATCGGATTGTCAGGCCGCGTCCTGGCCGCCGCGGAAAAACGGCAGCCGGCCCGACAGGCCCCGAGATCAGGCCGTCGAAAAATTCTGACACAACCTGCGACAGTATGCAAAAGCTCTAGTGAATTTCAGTTTGTGGGCAGATGGCCTGGACAAGGGGTACAAATGCTCTGAATCGTTTCCAGCGTAATGCCGGAGACCCTCCCGCAAAGAGGATGTTGCCGGGGTGAAGCAATCTCATAATAAAAGGCGTAGGCTGTAAAGGAGAGGAGTGTGCGATGCGAAAACGAATTGTGACCCCAGGAGCTGGAGACGCCGCCCGACAGGATCAGGATTGGTTGAATTTGGAACAACTGGCCCAGGTGGAAGTTACCTCTGAGGATCCTGCTGGTCCGGTTGAGTCAGCGCTATTACCAGGTGCAGAAGAAGGTTGGCGCGCGGCACAGCCCGGCAAGCAGTCCATCAGAATCATTTTCGATCAAGCCCAGCGGCTCAAACGGATCCGGCTGGTTTTCGAAGACCACGAATGGGAGCGGACACAGGAGTTCACATTGCGTTGGTCGCCTGACGGAGGGAAGTCCTGGCAGGAAATCGTCCGCCAGCAATGGAACTTCAGCCCCACGGGAACCGTCAAGGAAATCGAGGATTATCATGTCGAACTTTCCGGTGTTACCCTTCTCCAACTGGAAATCGAGCCGAACAAGAGCGGTGGGGAAGCTCGCGCGTCACTTGAGGAACTGCGCCTGGCCTGACTTCATCTCACCGCTTGGCTGGAAATCAGCATCCCGATATGGAGGAATCCATACCCGCTCGCGCACAACCAGGGCTTTTGCCCGGGGCTACACTTCCTTTTCACATCTCTTGGGCTTCCTTAAAAGGCTGGTAACCGCGCCGGAGCCTTGCCCGATTTCAACATCTCCCATGTTCTCGATATAATGCCCTTGTCAAGAGTTGAAGGGATTTTTACAGAGTGTTGGGGCATCGCAAGAAAAGCTGGATTCTGGCCCTGGCCATCGTGATGGCTGCTGCGGCATGGCAATGGCATCCCTCGGCTGGCATCATCAGACAAGGAGTTACGTTTATGACAGATGCTGGGGCGCACCAGGCATCGCACCGCTACACCAACCATCTCATCAACGAGAGCAGTCCCTATCTGCTGATGCACGCCCACAACCCTGTGGACTGGTATCCCTGGGGCCAGCAAGCTTTTGATCTGGCAAAGCGCGAGAACAAGCCCATCTTTCTTTCCGTCGGCTACTCCACATGCCACTGGTGCCACGTGATGGAGCGCGAATCGTTCACCAACCCGGAAATCGCCCGGATTATGAACGAGAACTTTGTAAACATCAAAGTCGACCGCGAAGAGCGCCCGGACATCGACAAGATGTACATGACATTCGTGCAGGCCACCACCGGCAGTGGCGGATGGCCCATGTCCGTTTTCCTCACACCGGATCTCAAGCCCTTTTTCGGCGGCACCTACTGGCCTCCAGTTGACCGCTATGGCCGCCCGGGCTTCAGCACCGTCCTTGAGCGGGTCGCCGATGCGTGGAAAAAAGACAGCGCGCGCATTGAACAATCGGCCGCCGACGTGGTGCAACAGCTGGAAAAGTCCGTCAATGCCCCAGCGCCCGGAAAAGCCAAAATCACCGATGCCACGCTCAGCCGCGCATGGCAGCAGATCAAGTCCGGCTACGATCCCGCAAACGGCGGGTTTGGCGGGGCGCCCAAGTTTCCACGTCCAGTGGTTTTCAATTTCCTTCTGCGCTACCATGCCCGCACCGGCGACCAGGCCGCGCTCCAGATGACGCTCCACACCCTGCACGCCATGGCGGAGGGCGGCATTCATGACCATCTGGGCGGCGGGTTCCACCGTTATTCGGTGGATGCCAGGTGGCACGTGCCGCACTTTGAAAAAATGCTTTATGACCAGGCGCAACTGGCCGTGGCTTATCTTCAGGCTTACCAGATCACGCACGATCCTTTTTATGCCGACACCGTGCGCGACATCCTGGATTACGTTCTGCGTGACATGCACAGCGAGCAAGGTGGCTTCTTCAGCGCCGAAGATGCCGACAGCCTGATTGAAAGAGGCAAGCCGGAACACGGCGAGGGGGCCTTCTATCTGTGGACGGCCGCTCAGATCCAAGACGTTCTCGGCCCGGACGCCGCACAGATTTTTGACTACACCTACGACGTCAAACCCGATGGTAACGTCGCCCCTCAGAACGATGCGCAAGGAGAATTCACGGGGAAGAACATCCTCCAGGCAGCTTATTCCATCGACGAAACTGCAAAGCACTTCGGCAGGTCGCCTGAAGAAATTGGCGCCACGCTTGCCGATGCCCGCAGCAAGCTGCTTGCAGCCCGCGACCAGCGCCCGCGTCCGCCGTTGGATGACAAGGTCCTCACTTCCTGGAACGGCCTGATGATTTCAGCTTTTGCGCGCGCCGGTCAGGTTCTGGGCGAGCCATCTTACATCCAGTCGGCCCAGGGCGCCACGGACTTCATCCAGTCCAAACTTTATGACCCGCAAAACGGAACGCTGATGCATCGCTATCGTGAAGGGGATGCGGGCATCAACGGCTTTCTGGATGACTACACCAACCTGATCCAGGGATTGATCGATCTCTACGAAGCCTCGTTCCGCGTCCCCGATCTCACCTGGGCCATCACGCTGCAGGAAACGCAGGACCGTCTTTTCTGGGACGCCAAAGGCGGCGGCTACTTCCAGACTCCGCCGGGGGACAAGTCCATCCTGGTGAGAATGCGCGACGCCTACGACGGCGCCGAGCCTTCCGCCAATTCCATCGCCGCCATGAACCTGCTGCGCCTTGCAGAAATGGCCAATCGCCCCGCGTGGCTCGAGAAAGCCGATCAGGCCTTCCAGGCTTTCAGCCCCCAGATTGAGCGCGCGCCGGAAACCCTGCCCCAGATGATGGCCGCCGTGGACTTCGCCCTCTCAAAACCCCGGCAAGTTGTGATTGCCGGCAACCGTACCCGGCAGGACACGCAGGCGCTGCTCAATGTCGTCAACCAGCGGTACCTTCCGAACAAAGTTCTGTTTGTGGTGGACGACGCGTCCGGGCAGCAGCTCGCGGGCTGGCTTCCCTTCATCCAGGGAATGCATCCGATTGACGGCAAAGCCACCGCCTACGTCTGCGAAAACTACACCTGCAAGCTGCCCACTTCGGACCCCGAGCGAGTGGCCGCACTGCTGGATGAAAAACCTTGACAAACGTAAGCTAGCGAGCTAGTCTTTATGCTGGCTCGCGGGGCGGTTCCAGCCAAGGAGTGCACACCTTCCAGCACTTCTCCTTTGGTTTACGAGGCATGCAAGGCCAGCCACGCATCTGAGCCAAAACTGCGATAAAAAGGGATCGATTTTGCCCGTTTCGGGACAGAAAAAATAAAAAAGAATACCTTTTTTAAAAAACAAAGCGTAGAAGTTGTTGAAAACAAAGGATTGGCCATAAAAAACAAACCGGAACAAACCGAAAAACAAAGCGGAGAAGTTGTTGAAAATACGCTACCGCTAAAATTCGCCCAAAGGAGCCGGGGCTGACCACGCCCTCCTTGTAAAACCCGCGCTCCCCATACCCAAATGCCCGCAGACCTTCCGGCCAAAACGATATCGGACTGCATGAATTCGACGGAAATGCCGGAGTCGTTGCGGCCCGGTCCGCACGGTGCTATTCTGCTCTGTCCTTTCCAGACTCGGGATCATTCCCGCCTGCGACGGTGATTGCTTGTCGCTCACTCTTGATACGCAGAGGCCCAATGATGACTTTTTCCAAAAACCGAATCAACAGGAACCATTTTTTCCGTCTGGCGGTTGTTAGCCTTCTCGTGCTGATGGTGGGCGTGCCCCTTGCGCGTGCGACCCAGTGGGAGACTCTCTTTACCGCGCAGGATGTTCGCGACCGTCTTTCAACACCTGCCGAGCGCCAGCAGGCGCTGGATTTCTGCCACCGGATGGGAATCACCAAGGTTTACCTTGAGGTTTTCCGCAGCGGCTATCAGGCCGACGCCGCAACCCTCAGGACTTCGCGCGACTTTTTCCGGCATGCCGGCCTTCAGGTTTCCGGCTGCGTCACCACTACGGATCTGGGCAAGCCCTCAACCGGCTGGAAGGTTGCGGCCTGCTACACCAATCTCCACAACCAGCAACATCTTGCGCAAATCTTCCGCTACGCCGCCGGTCTCTTCAACGAAATCATGATTGATGATTTCTTCTTCACTGACTGCACGTGTTCGGAGTGTGCCGCGGCGAAGGGTTCCATGAGCTGGACGCAATATCGTGACAAATTGATGGTTGAAATGAGCAAAAAGAACGTGCTGGGCGCGGCGCGGTCCGTGAATCCGAAGGTCAAGATCATTTTGAAATTTCCTCAGTGGTATGACAAATTCCAGGACCGCGGCTACGTGGTGGACAAGGAGTCGGCGCTCTATGACCGCATCTGGGTAGGCACCGAACTCCGCGACCCCAGTTCAAACCAGTGGGGCCATACGCAGCAGTACCGGGGCTTTTTCCTTTACCGTTGGCTCGCCGATGTTGCCGGCTCCAAAGAAGGCGGCGGCTGGTTTGATCCCTATGGCACAAATCCCACGTTTTATCTGGACCAGGCTTACGTCACCGTCCTGGCCGGAGCGCCGGAGGTCATGCTGTTCCACTACGGCGAACTGAATTCCGAGAAGTACCGCCCTCAGGCTGAAGCCCTGGCCGACCACCGCCAGCAACTCGACACATTGGCTAAACTGGTGGGAGACTGGGACGGCATCCCGGCTTACAAGCCTCCCAACAGCAATCCGGGCAATGAAGCCTACATTTTTGACCAGATTGGAATGCTGGGCATTCCGCTGCTGCCCACAGCCCACTTTCCCGCAAAAGCACGGGTGGCGCTGTTTACGGCCCACGCGCTGCACGACACAGACTTTGTAGCGGAACTCAACAAATTCCTCGAAGGCGGCGGGACAGCCTTCGTCAGCGAATCGCTGGCGCACAGGTTGAACGCTGACCCTCGCCTGACGCCCGACAACACGATCGCTCTGGAAAAGGACCAGCTTCTGAAACGGGTTTCTGAGGGCAAGGGCCGGATCATCGTTTTCTCAGACCAGTTGCCGCGGCTGACCTACGTCACTGCGGAAGACCAGACCACACAGCTCGATCCCCAAACCCGTGCGGCGCTGAGAGAGCTGCGGACGGCAGTGGCGGAGTTTGTGCCCACGTCGCTCGACGCTCCTCCGCGAGTCGCTGTCTTCCCGATGCACAGCCGGGTTGCCATTGCCAACTTCACAGAACTGCCAGTCACCTGCCACCTGACCGGCCTGGGCGGGATGGGATCAAAATACAAGGAATTGTTTGGAACTTCCGCAGCCCATGTCACCGGCAACGGGACCACTCTCTACCTTCCGGCGCACGGCGTGATGGTGGTGCGGTGAAAAGAGTTGAACGCCGGGCGTGGCAGGATGGAATCAAGAGACTAGCTGAGCGCTGTCAGAGAGACCGCCAATGGCCAGGGACCACGGCGGCTATTCTCGTTCTTGTTCTGGTCCTGGGAACGGCGCCTTCGTTGCTCCAGGCCCAGCAGGGCCGGACGAATCCCCGTACAGTGTTGGACCCTCAGAAGCAAGTGCAACCAGCCAGGGTTACCAGGAAAGATCATCGGTTCTTTGACCGGACAAACCTCATGCTGTTTGCGGGAGTGGCAGCGGTGCGGGCGCTGGATTACACTTCGACTCAGCACTTCCGCCGCTTGGGTAACAATGAGGTATTGCTGACCAACAGCATCGTGGACAACAAACCGCTGTTCGCCAGCATCGAGGTTGCGGGGACGGCGATCTCCATTGGCGCCGCCTACTGGCTGCACCGGACAGGCCACCACAAGCTGGAAAGGTGGGTCTCTATCGTCCACATCGCAGTGGGAGCATTTGGAGATGCTCATAATTACTCTCTCGGCCCGGCCCGGTAGGCAAAGGGCGCCACGATTTAAGTGGTGTTGCAGCAGGAAAATGCTGCCGATGGGTAAAGCGGAGCCTTGGACGTTCAGTTCGTAGAATTGCAAGCGCGGGAAAGGTTCGACTAAAATAGGAGGCTGGCACGGATGGCTCGAAGGGTTTGCCCTGCCACCGGAGTCCACGGCGCGTGAATTTCTTGGGTATACATAACAATCGTAAGGTCCGTCGCTCCCGCTGGCTCCCGCTTGTCGTCACCATCGGAATCGTATTGCTGGGTGCTCCACGCATTGGCCGGAGTGAGAACTTTGTCTTCTATTTCCCCAAGTCTCATTCCATTCTTCACATTCGAAATTACGGCAACGTCGAGTATCTTCCTGTCCTGCGGCTTCTGAACCTGTTCGGCCAGATTGGCCGCCTGAAAAGCAGGCAGAAGTCCCTGGAGGTTTGGTTTAATAACACTCACATCCGGCTGCGCCAGGGTAATCGCAACGTCAGGCTGAACAATTCCAGGCTCAAGCTGTCTCAGCCCCCACGTTTTATTGCAGGTGAGTGGATGGTGCCAGTCGATTTTGTGACCACCATTCTGCCTACGCTCATCAACCAGACTGTGGAATACCAGCGGGGCGCCAACCGGATTTTTGTGGGCGGAATCAAACCGAATTCTTTCACCCTCCACCTCTCGCCGCTTCAGGAGGGCGCCCAGCTCACCATTCAGTTTTCCGATCCGGTCAGCCTTCGAACGGCAGCGCAGAATGGGAAGTGGATCCTATACCTAGGCGGCAGTCCCATTGAACCCATCGAGTCCAATTTCCAGTTCCGCAATCCGTACGTCTCACAGGTGAAGTTTGATGATCAGGATGGTCATCCCAAGTTGGTCGTCACCCCCACGGCGTCAGGTTTTGATTTCTACCCGAAACTCGGAGAAGGCAAAAAAATTCTGGTGGCCAACATCGTGAAGCCGGGGGCAACAATGGCGAGCCAAACCCCGGAGATTCCTCAACCTCCAGCGCCTGCACAGCCCGCTCAACCTGCTCCTATGGTGGCAAACCCCAACCAGATGCTGACGCCGATGGCAGTCCCAAACCTTTCGTTGCCTGCCGTGGTGCTGGACGCAGGGCACGGAGGAACCAACATCGGCGCACAGGGCAAGGACGGCCTGTTGGAAAAGAACCTGACGTTACAATTGGTGGCGCAGGTGCAAAAAGCGCTCGAGGCAACCGGCAAGTACCGGGTTGTTCTCACGCGGACAGGCGACGTGAATGTGGGTTTTGACCAGAGGGCGGCGGAAGCCAACATCGCCCACCCCATTGCCTTCATTTCCTTCCACGCGGGCGATCTTGGCCCTTCAACCCCTCGCGTGGAGGTCTACAGTTACCGGCCATCGTCACCGTTGGCCATGGCCCCCGGCTCGGACCCCAATTCCCTTTTCGTAAACTGGGACAAAGTCCAGCTCCGTTATATTGATCAGAGTAATCACCTGGCTCACATTCTCCAGCAGGACCTGCAAAAGACCACGAAGGTTGCTTCAACCCCGCCGATGGAAGTTCCGGTGAAGGTGCTGCAGAGCATCGCCGCGCCTGCCGTCGCAATTGAGGTCGGGAGCCTCACTCCAAACAGCAATTCCGCTGCACTCACGAATCCCTCCTTCCAGCAGGAAATTGCTGCTGCGGTTGTTGAGGCGATGGCAAGCTTACAAGGGGGACAACAGTAAAATATGTCTCGCCGTGCCTTAATCCTGACATTCGCCGTTGCCGTCATCCTGGGTGTTGGAATCTATTATCTGATGACGCTCCGGCGCCACATTGCCCCGACCGCTGAGAGCACCACACAGTCAGAACAGACAGCGCGAACGCAGTTGAATGAAGAGGCCCTGCAGCAATCCGCAGGCCAAACCCAGATCATTACTCTCTACTTTCCTTCCTACGCGGACGGGAACCTGCTGCCAGAAACGCGCTCCCTGAAGTTGTCTTCAGACAACATCAAAGCCATTCGGCAGATTCTGTTGGCGCTCATTGAAGGTTCGCACCAGGGCCACGGCACAGCCTTGTCACCATCCACAACCATCAGGGCCGTATTCCTGACGCCGGATGGAACGGCCATCATCGACCTCTCGCAGGAAGCACTGTCGGATTTTCAGCCGGGAATCGAAAGTGAAAGCCTGGCGATCTACTCGATTGTGGACTCACTGTGCGCCAACATCAGCCAGGTGAAAGATGTAAAATTCCTTGTCCAGGGCCAGGAAGTCCAAACTCTGGACGGGCACATTGATCTAACCGGAAGCTTCGCTCCTGAGCCGTCTCTGATTGCTCAGACACATTAAAACAGGAGAAATTATGGCTTCAACACCCAAGACTCTGTCGGGCCTGCTCTATTCCAACGGTAAAATTGTGCGCGCAAGCCATCGCAAGGCATCCGAGATTCGCCCCGTCGAAATCACTCCGGATTTCATTTCCAGCGCTGAGGGGTCCGCGCTGATTCGCATGGGTGAAACCCAGGTGATATGCACGGCTTCGGTGGATTCAGGCGTGCCGGCTTTCCTGAAAGGATCGGGTAAGGGCTGGGTATCAAGCGAATACGCCATGATCCCTCGCGCCACGGAAACGCGGACGCCCCGCGAGGTTACTCGCGGCCGGCCCAGTGGCAGAACTATGGAAATCCAGCGGCTGATTGGCCGGTCATTGCGCGCCGTTATGAATTTTGAAAAGCTGGGTGAAAGGACTGTCTGGATTGACTGTGACGTCATTCGCGCTGACGGCGGCACGCGCACCGCATCCATCACCGGCGCCATGGTCGCCCTTGCACTTGCGCTCAAAAAGCTCAAGGATCAGAAAGTAATCCCTGAAATTCCTTTGAACGACTTTGTGGCCGCAATCAGTGTGGGGATCATCGGAAAAGAAGCGCTTCTGGACCTTGATTACGCTGAGGACTCAAGCGCCGAAGTCGATATGAATATTGTGATGACCGGCTCGGGCCGTTTTGTGGAACTCCAGGCGACCGCCGAAGGTGAACCCTTCAGAAACGATGATCTGGACGGGCTGATTGGGCTGGCACGCCCGGCAATCCAGAAGCTGATTGAACTACAGAAGTCAATTGCAAAGCTCAACATGCCGAATTCCGGGGCCTGATGCACCACTCTCACTGAAGGCGGACCCGGCGATGATCGAGAGGTACGTCTCCGAAGAAAATCTGGCCAGAAGGGGAAACCAACATCCAGGCCTTTTCAGATCCCGACCCGAAGATACTCACCGTTTATCTTGCTTCAACGAATCCAGGGAAGCTGCGGGAATTCCGTCACGCAGCCGAAGGTCGCGGGATCGAAGTGGGGCTTCTTCCCGGCATCGAGAACATGCCCGTCTGTGTTGAGGACGGACATACCTTTGAAGAAAACGCCAGCAAAAAGGCACTCTACTACAGCCAGTGGACAGACGGAATGGTTTTCGCCGACGATTCCGGCATCTCGGTGGATGCGCTGGGGTCCGGGCCAGGAGTTTATTCCGCCCGTTACGCAGGACCCGAAGCCGATGATGAAGCCAACAACCAGAAACTTTTGCTTGAGTTAGCCGGCGTTCCACCCTCGGATCGCACGGCGCACTATGCTTGCGTCGTCGCCCTCGCACAACGTGGAGAAATTCTGACGATCGTTGAAGGCCGAGCCAATGGCCTGATCCAGAATGAGCCGGAGGGAACAGGTGGATTTGGTTACGATCCTTATTTCTTTTATCCCCCCCTCAAGAGGACTTTCGCGCAACTCAGCATGGAGGAGAAGTTCGAGGTTTCGCATCGTGGGGCCGCTTTTAGAAAACTGCTCGACTACCTCCAATCTGCAGTCGATAGAAAATAACCAGCCTGGTAATTCCAAGTGCCAGGCTGCTTTGGCAGCACCATGACCACGCGCAGAGCAACTCAAAACCTTGTCTGAATGCTAACAGACTGTACTTTGGCTGTTCGAGGCGAATATCCGCCAATGGACACGAGAATACCCCCTAAGGAACCGTTATCAAGCCTCGGGCAACCTGTTTTTCGAGGTTTCTCCGATTCGCCGTCCCCACGTGAAGACTGCGTGGCCACCGGATAAATTTTACAGGGCCCTTTACTTGTTACAGTATTCTCAGTGGGCCTTTGCCGAACCGTCCTACTCATTCCAAAGGACTTAACTTCTTCTGAAGATTTGGAAACCAGAATGCTCTAATTCTCAGCGTTACAATTTAGTACTGCCGGGGAGAAAAAACATGAATGTAAAAACATTCTCAAGAATGATGGCCGTGGTGTTGGGTCCAATGCTGCTGCTGACAACGGGCTGCATAGCCACGAGGAAATTCGTCCGAAACACTACAACGCCGATCAACTCACGCATTACCAAAGTGGACCAGAAAGTGGACCAGAAGACGGCACAAAACGCCCAGGACATCCGGAGCCTTGACGAAAAAACAGAGGCCGGTATTTCTGAGGCAAAAAACAGCGCCGAAAAAGCCAATCAGGCCGCCGGGCAGGCTGACCAGAATGCCCAGCAGGCTCACCAGGTGGCGGAGCAAGGCGTTTCTGAAGCTAATAAGGCGCAGGAAATGGTCAATAACATTGACAATTATAAGCCGGAACAGCGGGCCACCATTTTGTTCGATCTGAACAAGGCTACGTTAACCAAAACTGATACCCAACGACTGGATCAACTCGCCCAGAACGTCAGTTCCCTGAAGCATTACGTCATTCAGATCCAGGGATACACGGACAAAACGGGTCCCAAGGAATACAACCTGCAACTGAGCCAGAAGAGGGCCAACGCCGTGATCCGGTACCTGACGGAGAACGGGAATATTCCTCTTGTTCGAATTTACAGCATGGGATATGGCGAGGCCAACCCTGCAGCACCCAACACGACCCGAAAGGGACGCGAACTTAACAGGCGGGTTGATCTGACAGTCATGGTTCCCCAGATGCCTGAAAGCGCCCAACAGTCCGGGGAGCAAGGCCAGACCTCAGCAAACATGAATCCTTAAAACGACTCGATTTCTTTCAGTGTCGGGTCCCCCCATAACGAGCGGATGGTGACGGCCAGGATGTGAAAGGCCGGGCCATCCGCTTGATTTTTAGTGCCGCGTTTGGGATGCAAACAAACTCTTCCCCCTTTTCCATGCCTCTCGTTTACCCCTTTTTCCCCGAACCGCATGTCATCAGCCCGGGTTCTTAGCCCTGTATAATCCGTGCTATATTGAAGGGTTACCAGAAACTCCGTGGGTTGGGGCAATCATCTGCAATTCAGTCCTGTATGACCGTGATGATGAATTGGACTTTTTGGAGGAGGGCTTTACACCTTGGCTGATGCAAAAACAGCAGAATCCAAACACCAAGAAAATAGCCGACAATATGTGAACTTCGCATATTACAAAGTGGATCCCGCCTGGCGAAGGCTTCCGGAAGAAGAGCGAAAGCGCGGCAAGTGCCAGTTTATCGACGTCGTCAAAAGCTATGAACCGGACATGCTGGTCATTCCGTATTCACTGGTTGGGATTCGCGGCGACTGCGACTTTATGTTGTGGAGAATCAGCTACAACTTAATGGATTTTCAGGAGATGACAGCCCGGATGCTGGCGACTGATCTGGGCAAGTATCTCAGCACACCGTATTCCTACCTCGCCATGACAAAGCGGTCAACCTATGTCCGCGATCACGTTCATGATGACCAGGAAGGAACGCGCCTAAGGCTGACACCCGGCAAGTTCCGTTACCTGTTTGTCTATCCATTCGTGAAAACGAGAGCCTGGTACCGGCTGACGCAGCATGCCCGCCAGGGAATGATGAATGAGCACATTGAGATAGGCCACCGGTTTCCCACTGTCCGGCTCAACACCACCTATTCGTTCGGCCTGGACGACCAGGAATTTGTGGTGGCCTTTGAGAGCGACAAGCCAGACCACTTCCTCGATCTCGTGATGGAGTTGCGCCACGCCGAGGCCAGCAACTACACGCTGCGCGACACTCCGATTTTCACGTGCATCCATCGTGACCTGCCGGAGATGCTGGACCTGCTCGGCGGCTGATTCGGCGAATCAGAAAAAACTGGGGGCAAGGGATGAAAGCTGGATTTATCGGCTTGGGCAACATGGGGCTCCCCATGGCCCGTAACCTGTTGAAGGCGGGGCATGAGGTCATCGTGTACAACCGCACCCGCGAGCGTTCGGAAAGCCTGCGCGTACAAGGAGCAATCATTGCAAACCAGGCCGCCGATGCCTGCGGCGACGATGTTCTCATCACCATGCTGGCGGATGACCGGGCGGTGCGTTCTGTGGTCTTAGACGGGCAGTTAATTCCCAAACTTGGTCCTGATGCTGTGCATGTCTCGATGGCCACCATCAGCGTGGCGCTGGCCCAGGAACTTACTCGTGCCCATGCTGAAGCCGGAAACCAATTTATTTCAGCACCCGTTTTCGGTCGCCCCGAAGCCGCGGAAGCGGCAAAGCTGGCCGTTGTTGCCGCGGGCCCGTCCAAAATGATTGAGCGCTGCCAGCCGCTGTTTGATGCCATGGGGCAGCGAACCTTTATCGTGGGGGAAGAACCATCCAAAGCCAACACAGTCAAACTGGCCGGGAACTTCCTCATCCTTTCCGTCATTGAATCTCTGGGTGAAGCCTACGCTCTGCTCCGAAAGTCGGGTGTTGAGCCCGGGGCATTTCTTGAAATCATGACCAGCACTCTATTTGCAGCCCCGGTTTATAAGACCTACGGAAACCTGATCGCAAAGGAACAGTTCCTGCCGGCCGGCTTCAAGCTTCCCCTGGGGCTGAAAGACGTGAGCCTCGTTCTGGCTGCGGCGGCAGACGCCCGGGCGCCAATGCCGGTTGCCAGTCTCGTCCGCGATCATATTCTCGCAGCCATTGCGCGCAACGGCGAGGACCTTGACTGGTCGGCATTTTCAAAAATTTCGGCTGAAAATGCTGGATTGAAATAGACCCGCTTCCTATAATCAATTTCGAAATTCCTTATCCGAAGTTGCGAGAGGTTTATGAGACCCGCTGCCCTCAGGAAAGCAAAGCCCGCGAAGAAGAAGCCGGTTGTAAAAAAGAAGCTGGCCACGAAAAAAACACCGGGCGCGCAAGACGCGCGCGTGAAGAAAATCCTGGCGCAGCTTAAGAAGAAATACCCCGACGCCAGGTGCGCCCTGAATCACAACAATGCCTTTCAGCTTCTTGTCGCCACCATACTCTCAGCGCAATGCACCGACGTGCGCGTCAACAAGGTGACGCCGGCGCTCTTTGCAAAATATCCCGGCCCCCGCGACTTTGCCCGGCTGGACCAGAAGGTGCTTGAACAAGACATCAGGTCCACCGGATTTTTCCGCAACAAAGCCAAAAACATTATTGGCGCCGCAAAGAAGATCGTCGAAGATTTTAAAGGCAAGGTGCCCCAAAGCATGGACGAGATGCTGATTCTGCCCGGCGTCGCCAGAAAGACCGCGAATGTCGTGCTGGGAACCTGGTTTGAAATCCCAACCGGTGTCGTGGTGGATACGCACGTCTTTCGCATCGCACACCGATTGAATCTGTCGGACGGCAAAACGCCTGAAAAGGTTGAAGATGATCTGAAAAGACTCGTCCCCAAACGCCGCTGGGTCTCATTTGGACATCAGGTCATCCTGTTTGGACGGGAGATCTGCCAGGCACGCAAGCCACTGTGTATGGAATGCCCCATCGAACGACTCTGCGACGCGCCGGATAAGACTGTCTAGTACTTACGAAGTTTGCGTTTCAACGATTGCTGGCGTGTTTGGAACAACGTGTGCTTATCAGGGAAGGTCCTTAATGGTGAGTTGCAGAATTGCCTGCGTCTTTCGCAAACTCCTGGAAAGTGATTGACGGCAACGCAAACGCTACCTGCTCGGTCATGGCCTCAAAGTTTTCAAACTTCTGGACGCCTATTTCTCTAAAAAATTCCACAACATCCAGGACAAGCTTCTCCGGGGCGGATGCGCCGGCAGTAATGCCCACGACTTCGACGCCGTCGAGCCACTCATCCTGAATTTCAGAAACATTGTCAATCAGAAAGGATCGCGCGCCGGAAACCTCTGCAACTTCACGGAGGCGTTCGGAATTCGAACTGTTGTCTGAACCCACCACAAGCACCAGGTCTGCCTGCTGTGCGATCAGCTTTACAGCCGCCTGTCGGTTCTGCGTTGCGTAACAGATATCGTCGCTGGAAGGAGTCACCAAACGAGGGAATCGCCGCTTCAGAACGTCGAGTATAGCCCTGGCATCATCAACGCTGAGGGTCGTTTGCGTGGCAACTGCAACCTTATCGCTGTTTGACACCTGAACATCTTCCGCCTGCTCCACGGTGCTGACCAGTTGAATCTGACCAGGCAGTTCACCCATCGTCCCAATTACTTCGTCATGGCCCTCGTGGCCAATCAAAATGATCGAGAGGCCTTCCCGGGCAAAACGCTTAACTTCAGCATGGACCTTCGTCACCAGCGGACATGTGGCATCGATCACGTTCAAATGCCTCTGCCGGGCATTTTGAAAAACGTCGGGGGAAACACCGTGCGCGCTGACAATCACCAGGGCGCCTTCCGGCACTTCGTCAACCTCATCCACAAAAATCGCTCCCCTCTTGGACAAGGTCTCGATAACGTACCGGTTGTGGACAATCTGCTTTCTAACGTAAACAGGAGGCTGATAGAGTTCCAGCGCAAGGTTGACGATATCGATCGCGCGCTCAACCCCTGCGCAAAATCCTCGAGGTTTTGCCAGTATCACTTTTCGTGGGAGATTTCGATATCTCGGCATGACCCATACATCAGATAAGCACTTAACCATTCATGCTAACAAATCCCATGCAGAGCGTCAAAAAGGTATCGTTTTGCCCCTCCATTTCTCACGCCGGCGGCAAACCTTCCTTGCAATCCGCTTTGATTGCCTGGCAGGTTTGGAATAGGGCCGCAACGCGTATCCCGAAAAGCAACGACTTCGGGGTCTCGACTTTCAGGTCGTGGCTATTTGCGTTGATCCCATCACAAGAGTCGGAGAAACACGTGCCAAAGCGCCCCCCCTTCGCGATGCTATCGGATTCGCAAAATAAGGTGATGGATTTGTACGGAACGCATTCGCCCGCTTACAAGGGAAAGAATGGCGACGCCATCAACACTCCCAAGCTGGGGCTCATTGACAAGACAGGCACTACCCGCTGTCGGCACCATGCGGCCAGCTACCGAATCCGGCCGCCTATTTCGGATGCACTGAATGAATTGTGAAAACTGGGTTAGGGATCCCGTCACTCACGTTGTTGGTGGAAAAAAACACCCGGCACTGTGTTACGTCACAATATCTTCGCCGCCGTCCACGCGGATGACGTTACCGGTCATCCACTGGGTGCGATCGTCCATCAGCACTGCAACGGTCTGGGCAATGTCTTCCGGCGTGGTCAAACGGCCGCCGGGATTCCGCAGCTTCGCAAACTCGGCCAGCTTTTCAATCCCAGGGATCTTGCTGGAGCCGGGCGTCACGGTCACTCCGGCCTGAATAGCGTTGGCAGTAATTCCTTTCGGCATCAGTTCAAAGGCAAGCTGCCGAATGTGTGATTCCATCACCGCCTTGGCTGCTGAAACCGCTCCATAATTCGGGATCACGCTGTGGCCGCCAGCGCTGGTCATACCGTAGATACGGCCCCCGGAGCGCATCATCTTCCGCTGGACCAGTTCCTGGACCCAATAGACAAGGTTGTTGCCCATCACATCCACGGTCATTTCCATCTGCGCCTGTGTCAATTGGCCATTGGAATCCTCAGTGATATAGGGCAACAACGATCCGAAAGCCACCGAGTGTACAAAAACCTTCACGCAATGGTCCCCGCCCCGCTGCGCCCAGTGTTCCTGCATTTTGTCCAGGACATTGGCCCGCTTATCGGCATCAGCGGCATTGATATTAAAGAACACGGCGTCCTGGCTGGCGGCCTTGATCTTTTCCACGATTCCATTTATGCGGTCCTGTGCCGAACGGCGGTCGAAGTGAACTCCAAAAATATCCAGCCCGCATTGTGCCAGTTCAAGGCTCAGGGCCTCTCCAAAGCCGCTCGAAGAACCAATAATCAGCGCCCATTGTACGGGCTCAGCCTGTGTCACCATGTTTTACGCTTCCTCCACTTATTGAGCTTGTTCCTGTTGCTGCTTCTGCGCAGCTTCCTGTTCTACAACGCGCGAAATGCCCTGGTAGGCATTTTGCAGCAGGTGTTCGGCCGCGATATTCATTGCATTAACAGCCCCCTGCACGTTGTTTTGCTGAACAGGGTCTGACTGTTCCAACCGTTCTGACCACGCGACATTATTCTGCCCTGTCCGATATAAGTCCAGCTTCAGGCCCAGGCGGGCGACATCTGACTTCCCGCTTCCATGCGTTTTGTATTTCAGTTCGCCGAGTTCAAGCACCCTCCCACGCAAAGTGTAGTCCGCGTGGACGGGCGCTGGATAGGCAAAGACCTGTTGAAACAACCCGGTCGAGGCAAGAAACCTCATGGCCAGTTCGCTGAACATGTCTCCCGGGTCTGATGACCACCGATTGTACTGATGAAAGCTAAGCTCGGTGGGAGAGGTGTAATAGATGATGCGGTTGTCAAGCAGCAAGTCCGGAGCGTCAAAGCGTTCGACCTGTAATGTGAAATGCGTCCTGGCCTTCGCTGCAGCCGGTGGCGGCGGGGTTCGCAAGGTGTAATAGCGGGTCTTTGGGGTCGACGAGCATGCCGTCAAAAACAGTGCAACCAGGAATGCAAGGGTGCACGCTTTGAGGCAACCAGCACTACTTTCCCAAGCCTTCGATTGTGATGCGGCGGTCTTCACCTTCCAGCAGCTCCATGTGGATTCTAACTTGCGCATTTATATCCTGATCAACCAGCTTTTCTCCCCATTCTACGATGACCATGGCCTCCTGCTCCAGCAAATCCTCCAATCCAAGAGTTGCCTGCTCTTTTGCACCCTCCACGCGGTAGAGGTCCGCATGGTAAATTTTACGGTCCTTTCCGTATTCATGGACCAGAGTGAAGGAAGGGCTGGTAACCTCTTCCTGCCGCGCGACGCCGAGACCCGAGACAATCCCCTTCACGAGCGTGGTCTTGCCACTGCCGAGGTCACCTTCCAAAACCAGCAGACAGGACTGAGGCAATTGCCGGGCAAGTTTTGCACCAAGTTCAACTGTCTCTTCTGCCGAGTGAGTTACAAATTCCAATCGTTTTTTCTGGACGCCCGAGGCTTCCTCCTGAACCTTCCGATTGTCAGCTCC
>Ga0102950_1000089_pt1 | contig 21517 bp, 10 predicted proteins | sample SalPon2A_B_D2_MG_FD_78505 | JGI IMG/M metagenome (GOLD analysis project Ga0102950, IMG submission 78505) | Soil microbial communities from South San Francisco under conditions of wetland restoration - Salt Pond MetaG R2A_B_D2_MG | ecosystem: Environmental > Terrestrial > Soil > Wetlands | place...
AATTAGGTTTTTCATTTATTTTTGATGATTGATTTAAATCCGAATATGATTATGTTTTATTTATATTTAATTCTTATAATTTAAAAGCAACTTTTTTTGCTCTCCGCAATAATTAACTCTAGTTAGCTTTTATAACCCATTAAGTAATTTTTATTACCTTGCTCCCTTACTTTTTCGGCCTTTAATAAAACTGTAAGATCGCTGGCGAGAAACTAATTTGTTAGATTTTAAATTGCTAATTTTTAGTTCATTTCATCTTAATAAAATTTTAGAGCCACCTTATTTCTCCAGGTTATTATAAAATTTAGCGATATGACCCAAAATCTAACATTGTTCCAAAGTGGACCATTACTTCCTTCTCTTTTCTGTTACTTTCATCGTTATAACCATTTATTAGCTGGCACAAAAGATGAATAATTAGTTTTAAAATACTTTCTGATATTGCACTTTTAATTATCTGACAATTAATAAAAGGTGTTCAATGAAAAAGTTTCGTCTAAGGTTTACGTTTTATTTATTGAAAAAGTTTAAGAAACTAAAAAGAGCGGGAATCTTGGCACCCATTAGTTTTCCAGATAAACTATGGAAATTTTTAATTTCCAAAAATTTATTTAAGTTAAAAGTTCCGGAAGCCGCAAGCGGTTGTTACGAAAAAGACTAGATGATATTTCTTTATTAGTTCATTCATTCGTTAAACCTTACATTATTTCATATTCTATATATTATGATATGCGGGAATAGCTCAGTTGGTAGAGCGCGACCTTTCCAGGGTCGATGTCATAGGTTCGAGTCCTGTTTCCCGCTCAAAAACAATCCTGACAACCAGTCAGAATTATTGATTTAATACCGTTTATAGGCCGTCTCCATTCTTTTCCCTTCGCAAATGTTTTTTATCTGGTAATTTTGTCTATCCATTGGCAGATTATTAATTCGCTCATTTGCTTACTCAATTGGGGCTCGCTAGACCCCAAAATAAATAGGGCCGGAGAAACCTGCTTACCACAGCTTGTAAGAAAAATATTTAAGAATTTAAAATAGACAAATCGTTAAGAACAAAATCAAAGGACTACCTCTCCTTTGTCGAATAAATAATTGCCTGAAATAACTTGCTACTTTCTCAAAATTTTAATATGTTGACTTTATAGGCCTAAGTCCGATAACCATAACTACTCTATAAGACAAGCGGTCAATTAAGATTCTTACCAAAATAGTTTGTAACAAAATTATTTTGCGGGGGTGCCAAATATTACTTTATATCCTTCGCTTATGTGGATATAAAAATTGCGGGTGAAAGATAAGAGGGCTAGATATTCAATAAGAATAGTCCGGAGTTTCAATGCATCCCCTAAAAAAAATAGGCATACTAGTCATATTATTTTGTTCTTTAATAAAAGCACAAGATACTGGCTGGGGTGCAATTCTTAATCTCTCTCCATTCCCTTCTCCTTATACTAATGTTTGGCAGGTAAACCCTGGGGCAGTGGGAAGCCTGACAATATTTAACAGACTGCAACAGAGTACCCCAATAAGAATAAGAGCAACACTATCTAAGGATGGAACAGGTGTTGTTTTAGAAAGCCTTTCTGACCTTATCAATGTAAATTCAATCCCTACAGTTATAGTAGATAATACTAAGATTATAAAATTTAGTGGTGCAACCTATCCATACACAGATATTAAAGACCAAATAGAAAGAACAGGAAGAATTTCTCAGGGCCATTATACCTTATGCCTCGATATAGAGGATCCCGAGGGAGGGAAGCTTGTTCAGAATGTTTGCTCTGACTTTACAATCGTTTACCCAGATCCTCCGCATTTAGTGACTCCTTTTGATGGGGATTCCCTAGAAAATAATATGCAGTATCCGGTTTTCCAGTGGACACCTGTAGTTGTTCCTCCGGATTATCAGCTTAATTATTCATTAAAGATCGTCGAAATATTACCGGGTCAAACTGCTTCAAAAGCTTTGAATTCGAATATCCCGCTATATGAAAATGATAATATACTTAATACAACCCTTGTATACCCAATAAGTGCGCTTCCTATTGATGCGGGTAAAACTTATGCCTGGCAGGTGCAGGCACTTGATCAGTTTGGTTATCCTCCCACACAAAATAATGGGGAAAGTGAAATATTCACATTCAGAAAAAAGAAACCTGCAATCCATATTTTCCCCATCACAATTAAAAACCCTGTTAAATTATTATACCCGAGTGATAACTCTTCCGAGAAGGAGCATCCTGAATTCTCCTGGAGCTATACCCTGCCTTCAGGTTATGATTATCAAAATATTGATTATAGGCTAATCGTTGTTGAAGTAAAAGAAGGGCAATCACGATCAGATGCAATTAAAAATAATACGCCATATTACATTCCCGACGTTGGCATCTACGATGCAGTATATTACGAAAAGAATATCAATATGTTCGGTTATTACTACCGGCCTACTCCTCACGATGCATTCCCGCTTCCATTAAATTACAACAAGCAATATGCCTGGCAGGTCAGGGTTGTGGATAAGAGCGGTGATAAAATTATTGCCACAAGCGATATAAGAGAATTCACTTATGCCAAAGGTATCCCGGGTGGAGGCAATTGGCAAACAACTTCATTGAACGGTACACTTAATTATAAATTTGCCGAACCTGGAGATAGCAAAACTTTTCCAATGGCAAATACAAGCATTAAACTGGTAGTTGAGTATCACCCATATGACCCCGCTGCAAAGAAAGTTGATTTTAATTCAATAGTTGCGCGTCATATTGTGGCTGAAAAACAAGGGGGATACGTTCAAACCGGACTCAGTGGACCTGAAGATTGCGGACAGGTAGTATCTGCTACGAAAACAGATGCAAACGGTAACTTTAGTTTTAAATTTGTGCAGACAAATATAACCGGACCTTTTTCTGTGTTAACAACCGGCTACTATCGTATGTTCAGAATAGTAGTCGATAACCCTGACGCAAATTATTTTGTATCGCCATCTAAAGACATTGTAATCCAAACCGGCCAGAATAAAAATTTGGGCGATTTTATTGCCACTGCCAAAAGCTACCAATTGACTTTAAAAATTGAATCCGATAATCAGGTAAATCAGAAGATAACTCCGGGTAATGGCATCCCCGGTATGAACGTCTGGCTGCTTCGTAAAAAACGTCCCAAAGGGGTCCCGGTTAATGAGGGCGCACCTCCCGACAGGGGGCTCAATCAAAAAGGGGTGGGGTTTCGTCTATGGTTCAGTAAATATGAATCAGTTGCCGAGGGAGTTACGGAAGCAGACGGGTCAGTGAAATTTGATAGAGTGATGTTTAATGATGGCCCGAATGATAAATATTATATTTATTCCGGAAGTGCCAATGAAAGTGTTTTTAATTACAGTACTACGTGGCCCGTCGAATATTTCCACAAAGATGCCAGTAAGGCACTTTTTTCAGATCAATATAAGCCCCCAAAAATTACATCTACAGTTAAAGCTCATCCGTTGAGTCCCTATGTCAAAGGACTTGTTAGAAGCTCTGTAACAGGGCTTGAAATCCCGGGCACCACTGTTAAATTAATGACAGGGATTTTTACAGCGGAAAGATCAGCCCTAACGGATAACGCAGGCAGATTTGCTTTTACAAACCTCCCGGTTAAATTCAAGAACGGAAATCCTGTTTCTCCCCTAAGGCGTTTATTCGTTTATAAATATGGCTATAAACCGTTCGGTGTTGATATTCCTTCAAAAGGCAAGGTACTTATGCCCGGTGAAAAATGGAATGAACCGATCGATCTTGAGCCCAACTCGGTGATCATAGGACAAATAATAAGCGAGTATGGAGGGGGCTTATCGGCAAGGGTAACCGTACAGGGTGGAGAGTCGGCCGAATTTGATGCACCGACAATTTTAAATTTCAATACTATGAAAGTTCCACATGTAAAATTTAAGGTAGGCGCCACCACATCAGGGATGCATAAAGTAATTATTGATCCTCTGAGTCCGATATTTTTTGCTGATACAATCGAAGTGAGCGTTAATAAACCGGTTGTAGACCTACATACTATTAAATTATACAGAAAGGAGCACCGACTAAGTGTATATGTGAGACCTAAAAATGTGCATGCTAATGGGAAATTAGTTCTTTCTTTGCCGGGGAGCAAAATAGTTGGAGCAAAAGTACAGATCCTCGACAAACTGGGCAACCAGGTTAAGGGAGATGATGGTAAACCGCTTAATGGCATTACAAAAGAAGATGGCAAAGTCAATTTTGTGTTTACAAATCCTGATCACGCATTTAAAGTTTTTGTACAAGCACCAGATAGCCAGGACTTCCTAAGCAACATAGTCCCGGTCAACAATTATGAATCAGAGAATCCGGTTTCTGACACAGTCTCTTTGCTTAAAGCGGCAAGAATTGCAGGACACGTTTATATTGGTAAAAATAATCAGCCTGTTGCCGGAGCAATTGTAAGACTGGCTCAGTCAGGCGGAAATCCTTGCGTTACAAGCACAGGCACTGACGGTTCTTTTATCTTGCATAATGTTCCAATCGGCAGCAATGATTTTATAGCAGGGAAAAGCAGTTCAAATTTAATTGGTGACAGAAAAAATCTAAGCGTCCCTTCGAAAGGACTGAGTAACATAAATTTTAATCTTAAAATTTATAACAAAATGGATATTACCCACCTGATGGGATTCCCCATAGAGGTAGATTCATTGGCCGATAATAACGGGCACGTATTTATAACAGGCAGTATTGCACACCTTGATTCACTTAAAAATAGCCAATTTCAAGTAGACCAGAATGCTATTGTAAAAAGTTTATCGTTTTCAAATGTTGAAATTGTCCCGAACCCAAATAAGACAAGTGTAATATTTGGGCAGACTATCCCGGTTTCTGATCCGGCAACACTTCCTGTTAAAACAGATATGAACCATTTGGCACTGCAGGTGCTCCACAATTATTCTGGAGAATTAAGAGACAATAAAATTGGGATTGAACTAGACAAAAATGCACCCGGCAGCGGAATAATAAAGGGGAGGGTATTCGTAAGCCAGAGTTCTTTCAGCAAAATATCCTCAAATCTGAGTTTACCTGCAGGAGGTTTTTATATTAGGAATTCAGGAGCAAATAATTTAAGAATTCCTGTTATCACCGCTACACAAAAAGATCCTATTAGCAATTTTAGCGGCTTTCTTGTATCTGATTCTCTAATGCATTCATTGAATTTCAAATTGTACGGTTTTAAAGCTGCAGCAGATTCGTCACTTTCGGTATTGTATGCAGATTCTCTAGGATTAAATACGCGGATTGAGCTGAACCTTGCTAATGCGAAGCCTTCTCATAGCTTAATAAACCTCGGGGACGTGAATATTTCAATTGCTAATGGTATAGGCTATATCCATAAGAACAATGATAACCTATCACTTCAAATGGACAAATGGAAACTGCTCATCAAGGACTGGAATTTAAACGGTAATCTTAATGTCACAAACGCCACATTACAAACGCAGCTGTTTAACGTACCCGTCACTCAACTTCATATTTCACAGACAGAGATTTTGAGTTCTTCTGTAAATATTGATAACATTAGTATCGGCGGCATAATACCTGTAAATCTTAGTGGCAAATTAAAACTGAATTATAATAGCTCAAACTCAAACTGGTTTCTGTTTGCTTCAAAACCGGGTTCTTCGGTTGCAGCATTCGGTGGATTACCCGGGATGGCCTCCGGAGACTCAGTCCATATTTCTTCAATTTATTTATATAGCAATCAAGACAATGTTGACCTGATTCCGGAACAGTCATCTAAAACTCTAAAGATCTACAAGATTGGAATGTTCAATCCTTCGGAAATAAAATACGTCCCGGCGGGACATCACGTGGAGATGACTTCACTTTCTTTCAACATTCCAGGTTATCCAGGTACAGTGAACGGGGTATTAGCCTATTATAAGGAAAGCGGACAAATCAAAATGAGATTAGTCCCCTTTAAAATAGCTTTTGTTGACAAAGGAGTTAATTATGCATTCTCAGAATCAGCGGCTGATACAATGATCTTTAACAATAAAGGACTATTTGTGCGAGGTAGATTCTGGGAAGAAGGCAAGTATAGCTTGAACTCGTGGCTTTATCATACCGCCGATTCCACATCGATTTGGGTTGAAACACCTAATAGTCCTTTTGTTCAAGCAGGGACCTCCTGGCAAAAACTTCAAATCGGTGGGAATGTCAATTATTTTGATTCTGTTGGCGGACATATCAATGTAGTTGGAAATAATTGGGATACCCTATCAGTTGCAGGAAACTTGATAACCCCCAAGGGCGTTAATGGCGGACAAAACAGGATGACATTCACCGTTACAGGTGAATTCTATGCGACTAACCAATCGATCGGAGTAAAAAACATCGATACTCCGTTCGGTCAGATGTCCTGGAAATATGATTTTGATAAGGGTCAGCTCATCGGCACGATGGATATAGATAAAGATATAGGTGGTACCAATATAAAAGGCCCTGCCGAATTGTTGGTTGACGGAAGCGGCTGGTTCTTCTTCGCTGGTATCACTGCCAAAATTCCAGGGCTACCTGAACAGGATGCCGCAATTATAATTGGCGATTATGGCAGTATGCCTCAAAATGTAAAAGAAGAGTTTGCCAAAGTCTCTTACGATAAAAATTTGCCTTGCGGTTTTCAATCAAGTATAAGCGGATTTTTATTCTCAGGTAAGTGTGCTATCCCGATTGTTATTCCGACTATTGATATCCAAACGGGGGTTGCAAATATCCATTTTGGAGTAGAGGCAGGTGCTAATGTTAAATTATGGACGTCATTTTCTAAAAGCGGAAATGAGTATGGAATAGGTGCAATAGGGTTCATCGATGCTTCGTTTAGTATGGACGCATTAATCTGTACAAAGTTATCTGCGGAAGCTACCATACAGCTTGGTTTTACAGGTATTTATCAGACAAACCCAGGATTATTCTCCTTAGATGGATGTGGAAGTTTTTCAATTGGCGCAGATATAGAACAGCAGGGAGTCGGCATTGATGAGGTTTGTACTCCGCCTAATATATCTGTATTTAATAAAACATTTGCAATGAGCGCACTAATGCATATTGATTCAAATGGAAACACAAAGTTTTCTTTTAAAAGTGGCTCCTGTAGCAATAACACAGCACAGGGCTGTAGTAAATAAAGGCTTTTATGAAAAGGAAAAATACAGAAAGAATTAAATCGGCAATTTTTATTGTCATAGCTTTATTTGTTATTGCAGTTCCAAGAATATATTCGCAAGTCTCAATAATGGATAAAGCATTCGGCGGTAAAAAAGGAATCTTCGTCTACTTTGATAAAGACATCCCCTTAAAAGAAAACACTGGGAATCAGTTTTTCTATATAATTGATAGAAGAGTTGAGGATACAAATACCTGGCATACCTTAGACACAGTCTCTGGCCCTGCTAATTTTGCTGAATTTAAAAACAGAGTTAACTCTTTTCACTCTCAACTACCTTACCTGATCATTGGGAATGATGATATTCTAAAGAAGGTGTGGGAAATTAGCAATAAATATAAAAGGATAGACTCTCTTTATTCATACGCGCAGGTACCGGTTTTGGGATTAGCATTGGGTACAATTTATTTGGATACTAGCGCCAATGAAAACACGCAATACGAGTATAGATACTCAAAAGTTAGCACTTCGGGGAAAGTATTAGATATAATTCGAACATTAGCCGTTCAATACCCGGGTAAAGTTTTTTTTAAAAAAATCCATCAGCAAACTTCAAGGAGTGATGGGAATAAAACATTTATTCAATGGACCACAAGTAATGAGAAAATGCCTGTCTTCCGGGTGATGAGAGAAGATAACCTTCGTCCACCTTTCAGACTTATAAATCCTTTAAAAGGAATTAACGCAGGTAAAGATGGACTGAATATTTTTGTACAGGATACATTAACAGATCCTGTAAGCATTTATCGCTATTACATAATTCCGGGAGACATCTTTGGGAATGAAAGCGAAAATTCAGATACTGTGATTGTAGGGAACTATAATTTTAGAGCAGTCTCATCCTTGCCCGATAGCATAAAAATTGCAAATGATCCCCAGGAAGGTGGGATAAGTTTAACCTGGATACCAAAAAATGATCCATCGGTTAGGTTTATCGATATTTATAAAAGTGCAAATTATGATACTGGCTATGTAAAACTTGTATCGCTTTCAACAAATCAAACTTCATACTTAGACCAGAAAGTTGAACCAGAGATAACTTATTACTATTACTTTATTGCTGAAGGTCAACTGGGAGAACAATCTACCAAGTCACCAAGATTCTTTGGAGTTTATAGTAACCCCGAGGCACCTTTCCCGCCGCTGGATGTCAAAGGAGAAGGGGTCAAAGAAGGGGTAAAGCTTAAATGGACTCGTAATGAAAGCTTTACGAGGGGATATTATGTTTATAGGAGCAGCAGCATTAATGGGAAGTTAGAACAAGTTTCGCAATTAATCCCAGCCAAAGATTCTCTTATGACCTATTATGACAATGATTCTACGTTATCAGGTAAGATAACATACGCTTATGCCGTTAAAGCAGAAAATACTAGCTATATTAAAAGTGCATACTCCGATACAGCCTATGTCAGACCATCTGTCGCTACAAAACCATTAGTCCCAACCGATGTTAAAGCTACGGTGAACGGGAAATCTGTTAGCATTTATTGGGCAAACACGAGCGCTATGCAAAACGGAATTGATGGCTACGATTTACTGAGAAAAGAAACTGATAAAAGAGGAAAACCGATTGGTGATTTTAAAGTAGTCAATGATTCAACTATACCGCCTTTCCAAAATTACTTTAGTGATGAAGAAGTTTTAAGCGGCAGTTCTTACCTATATGCTGTCCGTTCAAAAGATATATTTGGCGGCTTGAGTGATTTAAGCAATCCGGTAGAGGCTAAAATAAAAAGTATATCTGTAATCCCGCCTGCGGGGATAAGTGCTAAAAAAATAGCTGGGGGAATCCAAATAAACTGGTACGAAGCTGAGCAGGAAAACCTTTTAGGCTATAGAATATACAGGTATGAAAGGGGCGATAATCCTATATACTTGGGAACTGTAAAATATAGTGCAGAGCCCATATTCAAGGACAAAAAAGTAAATACCGGACATTTATACTTCTACTATGTCACAAGTTATCTGGTTAGCGGTGAAGAAAGTCAGCCGGGTATCGAAGTAGGGATCAGATATTAATTCCAATGGAAAGCAAGATGTATAAAGCTAAATTTAAAGTGAGAAAAACATCCATTTTACTTTGTATGATTTCCTTTTTGTATATAACTAGCCTGCCGCAGGCAAAGGGACACTTTAATACAAAACATCAAAAAACAAAATTTGGAAATTTATTCTTGATAATTCATTCCGGTTCTGTTACAGCAAATGTAAGAGTAATAGGGCTCGATAAAACATATAATTTTAATAAAAGTGGATCTCTAAAGAATATAAATCCGGGCTATTATACAGTACTTGTTTTCAGATCGGATATACCAGCTACAGAAGGTGAGCGTGCTGGAAAAGTTTTTGGGGAAATAAGACCCGTCAGAAGATATCATATCAAAGCGGGAGATACTGTTTATGCTTCCATAAAGTATGCTGAGCAACCTGCAAGTGGGAAACTCTGGATCAGCAATGAAACCGGAGCAAGGTTAATTGCATATAATAAAGATGATTGGAATGCTCCAGGTTCACCTAAACCCTTTGCAAAAATTCAGTTCAGTTACGTCAGCTTGAGAGGATTTTCATTCGATCAAATGGGAGATTTATGGGCATCCGGATTTAGTAAGCGAAAAATATTTGCATTTTCTCCTGACCAGTTGGAAGGCAGTAAAAAAGCGAAACCAGTAGTTACAATCTCCAATGCCAGCATAGGCGGGCCTTGGGGTCTAGATTTTGATAAAGATGGTAATTTGTGGATCTCTAATTGGAATACAGGGAAAATAATTTCATATAAATTTAAGTCACTTGTGAAAATGCTTGGTGCCAAGAGGCTTCCCAAAGAATCTCCGGATGAAACCATCGTATCATCAAAATTACAAAAACCTAAGTATATCAGGTTCGATCCATCCGGCAATTTATGGGTTACGGGTGAAAATCCTGGCAATTATAAAAGCGAAATTGTAAAAATTTCCGCAGATAAATTAAAGAAATCAGGAGAGATTGAACCGTCAATTACCATCGCTGAATCAGAGACTCCTACATTGATAGGAGCAAATTCACTTGCATTTGACAAACAGGGGAATTTATGGGGGGCCGACAACACTGCAATTTTCCGTTTTGATGCATCACAACTTACTTCTTCAGGTCCAATAGTCCCTATATTTTATAGGACGTTATCCTCACCGGCACTTGTTTCAGGAATAGCACTGGATGCAAAGGGGGATGTATGCTTCGGTGAACAATATAATTCAAACATTATCCACTATAAATATCCTGAGAAGGGAAAGGGACTGCATACATTTCAGGTGATTCTATTGAAGAACCAGTCTGGCTTTCAATTTATCCTGAACCCAATGGTTTTATTAATTCACGATGAAGTCTTAAATAAGAAGAATGACGATTTACTTACAACAGATACTGTTAAAGCTGATGAAATTATTTGTTAAAATATTTCTGATTTTATTTATCGTACTTTTTAATAAATCTGTTTTTTCGCAGAACAGAACAAAGAGAGATACGACAGAAAGTTTCATTAGTAAAAATTTTTCAGTCAGTGGAGATATAAGCTTTTACGGTGAACTTTATTCAATCTCTGGTATTACAGCTAGACGTCCTTCATCAACTGGAAGATTATTGATTCGCCCCACGTTTACTTTCTTTAATACCTTATCAATTCCTGTTGAAATCATACTTTCTACTGAAGGAAGTTCAGCCAGACAGAATATAAATCAGTTTGGAATAAATCCTGCGTGGAGCTGGGGTAAAGCCCACCTTGGAGATTTTTCGGAATCCTATTCTGATTTTACATTAAACGGAATTGTGATTAGGGGAGGGGGTATTGATTTAAATCCTGGCATACTCAGATTTTCAACGGTCGCAGGTTTTACTCAGCAGGCTGTTAATGGAGGGGCTCAGAATGGCAGCTATAAAAGATTTTTGTTTGCATCAAAGATTGGAATTGGCAAAGATAATAGCTCTCATATTGACTTTATTTTTCTGAGATCTAAAGATGATGTCTCATCCGTCAATCTAACCCAAAAGTCGATTACAGTCATTACGCCTAATGGAGATGACCAAGCCCCAGTTGGAACTTTGCAAACAATTCGGTGGGCATCTATAGGTATAACTGGAGATGTAAATATTGAATTATCCAGAGATGGAGGTGCAACTTTTCAAACCATCTTTAGTGATCAACCAGCAAATGGATTTGTTAACTGGAGTGTTTCAGGTCCCGATACGTATCAGGCAATTATTAAAATTACAAGTATAAATGATTCGACTATTAGTGATGTCAGCGATTATCCATTTACAATTGCATCAGGGATACAAGCTAAAACAGGGACCCATTTTAAGGGAAATTATAACCAGAGCTCAATTTCTCCACAGGAAAATCTGGTACTTGGCACTGCAGGGAAAATAAGTCTTGCCGATAATAAATTTGTGATAAACTTTGAAGCAAGTGGAAGTGTTTATACCCGGGATTTAAGATCATCTGAGATTAATTTGGATAGCACCAATATCCCGAGTCTCTTTTCGAGCCTTTATAAGCCCAGAAGCAGCTCAATTTACGATTATGCTGTAAATACCGACTTTAATTTGAATCTTCAGACATTTAAGCTTAAGATAGGTTATAAACAAATTGGACCCGGATACCATTCTCTCGGTCTTGCTTATCTACAAAATGATCAAAGACAATTTACTGCCATAACATCCTATAGGTTTTCCAGATATTCAGTATCAGCAAATTGGATGAGATTCAGTGATAACCTGATCAATCAGAAAGCCTATACTACTTCACGAAATCAATTTGGGATTAATTTTAATGGGCTTTTAACTAAATTTTGGAATGCAAATTTTTTAATAAATGTCCTTAATATGGGTAATGATTCTAACAATGATACTACAAAAGTTGATTTCTCAAGCCTTGTACTTGGAATGAATCACGTTTTTATGATAGGTCAGCAATCTTTTTTGCAAAATATTTCTATAAATTATACTTATCAGAAATCTGAAAATAATTCTGCTTTATTTAGCGGTAGTATTACTAAGGTAAATAATGTTAATCTTGGATTGGCATTTTATATTTCAGAAAATCTCTCGGCCAATTCATCGTTTGGTTTGGTAAGTTCAACTTATGCAGATACCATTTCAAGTAATACTAAGATTGTCTCTCTAGGACTGAACCACAACGCTTTAAGCAATAAACTACACACATCTTTCTCTGTAAGCAGTTCATTTCTGCAAAACAATAGTTCTTACAGAACAATTATATCTTCAGGTTATTCATTCACTAGATCAGATAAAATTTCGCTTACCATTTCATATAATGCATTTAGAACTACTGAAACAAAAGGGGGCAATTTTAATGAAATAATAGCGGGATTAAATTATTCGCACACATTTTGATATTGCTATGAAATGAATAAACACCCAACGAAATTCTGATTCACTAAATTTTTTCTAGATCAGGCATTGGGATTTATTCCATAGTACCACAAAAAATAACTTGATTTAATCATATGGACCTATATTTATAAACCTCGTGTTTTATCGTTGTGTTTCCATTGCTTGCAAAATTGTAAGTTATTCTATTATATTTTTTTAGTTAATGGAATGAAATTTCCAAGGTCAATGTCATAGGGTCGAGTCCTGTTTCCTGCCCGATAAATTTGTCAAGTAGGCTGTACTTAGAATGCGAAACCAGTCTGTTTCTCCCCAAAATAAATACCCCTTAATATTCCGAAATCTTATAAAAGATGTTTATAGTTCCTTTCAAAAAGCCTATCTTTCAGTGCAACTAATGTTTGGTTGGTGTGTCTAATAGAATAATAGTTAGGCAAGATTTCAAAAATGTCATCTTATAATAGAAATAATTCCGGGCAGGAATTTTCTGAAATTGAAATCATCGGGAAAATTCAGTCAGGGGATGTTAAAATATTTGAAGCTCTTTTCCGGGAATACTATTACAGTCTTTCCAGGTTTACAACGAGTATTGTAAAATCTTCATCTGCTGCTGAAGATCTTGTGCAGGATATCTTTCTTAAAATATGGGAAAACAGGCAAACCTGGAACCCTCAGGGAACTATCAAAACTTACCTTTACCGGGCCTCCAAAAATCAGGCTCTTAATTATCTTAAACATTTGAATGTTGTACATAACTGGGCAGAATTTTCCAGAAATTCATTTTCATCCTCATCCTCATCTATAAATCCTGAAGACGAATTTGAAAGAAAGGAATTATTAAATTCTGTAAACGGGGCGGTAAATAAATTACCTGAAAAATGTAAGATGATATTTCTACTCCACAGGCATGAGGGCCTGAGTTATCGTGAAATATCGGAAGTGTTGAACATTTCAATAAGCACCGTGGAAACTCAGATGGGGAGGGCATTGAAAAAAATCAGGGAAATCTTGTTCCCCTATTTATCAATGCTTTTAATTACAATCATTTCGGGGACAATTCTTTAAATCTCATTTTTTCTTGTAGTGGTAACTCCTTCTTTAGTTGTATTAGCTTTAAACAGTAACTCTTTATTATTTAACAATTATATACAAAATGCACCGGGAAATAGACTGGGCTTTATTTGCAAAATATTTTGCAGGTGAAATAACTGAATCTGAAAAACAACAGGTAGAAGACTGGCTTGAATCAGATCCGTTGAACAAGGACCAATTTGAGTCTATTGAATCTACCTGGAATGCAACAGCAGATAAGGCGGTGCAATGGGATGTTGATAAAGCCTGGGGTAGTCTTTCATCAAAGATAGGCTTAAAATCCGGGGGAAGAGAAAAATCCAGAGAAAGTCTTCCACTTAAAAAGGTAGTTCGAAAAAAATATTATCAGTCCACAAAACTTCTAAGTGCAGTTGGATTTTTACTTTTATTTTCAGTTGTAGCTTATCTTTATAATGATGTAAGTAATAAACCTGCTAGGATAAATGTTGCAAAAAATTTAATTGCAATTCACGAAGTAACCACAGGCAATGGACAAAGAGCAAACTTTAAGCTTTCAGATGGAACTGAGGTATTTCTTAATTCTGCCAGCTCTATAAAATTCCCCTCAAAATTTTCAGGATCAAACAGAACGGTTTATTTAAGCGGGGAAGCATTTTTCAAAGTTAAACAGAATAATAAAAGCCCGTTCAAAGTAATGATAGGCAATGGTGAAATTACAGATATCAGTACAGAATTTAATGTTAAATCCTGGAAAGATGACGAAGTATCCGTAGTTTCAGTTAAAGAGGGGAAAGTTTCTTTTGCAAACAGAGATAGCGTAAGGAAAAATATTGTCTTTTTATCTGAAAATCAGACTGCAAAACTCAGCATTAATGGAAAGTTAAGTACCCCGGTAAGAACAAATGTTAAAAAGCTAACAAGCTGGCTTATTGGCAGGCTTTATTTTGAGAATTCAACACTTAAGGAAGTATTCAAATCCCTTAACCGCTCTTATAATTTTAGTTGCTCAGTACATGATTCATCGTTATTATCATTGCATCTTACAGCAGTATTTGAGGAAAATAATTTAAAAGAAATAGCAAAAATTATATCACTGGCTTTGAACTTTCAGTACAAGATTTCTGATAACAAATGTCAGTTCTCAGCCGGGAAAAAAAACGTGTTGAACAAGAAAAAACAGGCACTCAATCTCTAATCAACGGATGAAATTATATGAGTATTTCATATTTTAAATTAAAATTATTCACGGGCATTTTATCAATTATTCTTATGTTATGCGCTTCGATTGTGTCAGGACAAGCGATGAAAAATGCTGAAGAAAATAATTTCCATAATTCAATAAGTAACGGAAGTGAGCGAATCTTCTCTTCTGAAATTACTAACTATTTATCGCAGAATATTAATATTTCAGCAGAAAAAACTTCTTTAGCCAGGGTCCTTAAATATATTACTGCAAAAACCGGAGTAGATTTTTCCTATAGCAGTGATGTCATTCCTTATAAAATTCTGGTTTCAATAAGTGCACATGATATTACGGTTTTAGCTGCACTCGATCAGATATTCCATGATACTAATATAGAATGGCTCCCAAGAAATAACAGGCAAATAGTCCTTAGAATAAATAATAACAAGGTCCGTGATATTGATAATACTGGAACCGTTCGTGGAAGCGTTTCTGATTCTACCAACGGTGAAGCACTTGCGTTCGGTAATGTTATATTAAAGGAAATTAAAAGAGGGGCATCAACTGATGGTCATGGAAATTTTAGAATACCCGCTGTTCCCGGTAACAGAACCTACACACTTATGGTTTCTTATATTGGTTATAAAACTAAAGAAATTTCAGTTTATGTTAGTGTGGGTAAAATTACCGATGTCAATGTTGAATTGAGTCCACTTGCTGTTGAAATGAGAGCCGTTGAAAAAGTGGGTGAGAGGATAATTGAAAAGAATGCTACTGATATAGGTCTTCAAAGAATTTCGATAAAGGATCTCGAAGTACTTCCTAAAGGTGTTGAGACAGATGTGTTCAGGACTATTCAGTATTTACCCGGTGTCCAATCTACCGGTGATGTATCAGCGAGGTATTACGTAAGGGGAAGTGCAAGTAACGAAAATCTGGTACTGTTAAATGGTGTTACTCTTTATAATCCTTTTCACGCACTTGGAATTTTTAGTGTAATTGATCCTGATATGATTAATAACCTGGAATTTTATAAGGGGGGATTCACTGCAGAATATGGTGGAAGACTTTCATCCGTATTAAACGTTATAACTAAAGATGGGAATAAGAAAAATTTTGGCGCCAGTGCAACTTCAAGCTTTTTGACGGGCAAGGCTCTTGTTGAAGGGCCACTGCCTCACGGATCATTTTTGCTGGCTGGAAGAAAAAGTTACAATACTAGTGTACTTAAAAAATTTCTGGATAACAAAAACGCACCGATAGATTTTTACGACATTGGATTTAAACTGAATTATGCAAATCCGAATTTTATAAAGGGCGGTAAATTTGTAATTCACGGGTTTGCCAGCAAGGATAACTTGAAAAACAATAATCCACAACGCGAAGATATTAACTGGTCAAATAAAATGATTGGTCTGAGGTGGTTCCAGGTAACAGATACACCTCTTTATTATGAGTTTGGTTTATCCTATAGTAATTTCGATGGAAATGTAATTCCTAATTATAGTAATGTTAAACCAAAGACAAATACAGTAGATGATATCTCACTAAATATGAATTTCAATTATATCTTTGAGACTAAAGATGAATTGGCTTTTGGTATAGATGTAAAAGATGTTGATACAAGATTAATATTGCAAAATTCTTTTGGGTCATCTTCTGATGTAGGTGGGCACGGAACCAATATTAGTGTTTTCGGGAAATATAAATTTTTACGATTTGATAATTTTGGTGCTGATATTGGTGCCAGATTTAATGTCTCAAGTTTAACTCAGTCTTCGAGCAATACATATTTAATTGAACCTCGCGTAAGTCTTACTTACAGAGTATTTCCGTGGCTTGCTTTAAAAGGTGCCTGGGGAATATATTCTCAGGAATTGACAACCCTTTCTGATGAAAATGAAGTAATATCATTGTTTGAGCCATGGATAATTTCTCCCAGGTATTTACCGGTTGCAAGTGCAATTCACTATACCATCGGCCTGAAAGCTGATTTCACGAGCACTTTATCTCTGGATATACAGGGATATTATAAGGTACTTCATAATATCCCGACTATTAATGATAATAAGGTATTGTCAACAGATAATGATCTGCTGCCAGCCAATGGTGAATCCTACGGCTGGGAATTTCTGTTAAATTATAATAACGATCCTGTAAGCTTAACCGCTTCGTATTCACTTGGATGGGCATACAAACATCTTAATGACTGGACATATTATCCAAGATATGATACAAGAAATCAGGTTAATTTAATTGGTGTTTTAAATCTGGGTGCAGGTTGGCAGTTTAGTGCAATGTGGATATTTAATACCGGCAGGCCATTTACACAATCCTGGGGTTATTATGATAAACTATATTATGATGACCTTTATACTGAAGGTTCTTTACTTGAAAGCTATCGACCGTTTTCTATCCTTGCCGATAAAAACCTGGGAAGATTGCCTGAATATCATAGGCTTGATATAAGTTTGTCAAAATCATTTGTATTCTCGTGGATAAAATTTGATCTGGATGCAAGCATTATAAATGTTTATGATCGAAAGAATATTTTTTACTTTGATAGAAACACCGGAAGAAGAATTAATATGCTTCCAATTTTACCAACTGCAACAATTAAAATTGAAATATGAAAAAATACATTTTAATATTAATGCTCTTTGCACTGGCCTTAATCAATTATTCCTGTGATCAATCGATTAACCCAAATGCACCATTCAGAGAAAGATTTATTCTCAATGGAATCATGAGGAGTGATACATCTTATCAGATTGTTACCTTAACTCATAGTTATCAGCCTGAGGGTTATGATCCAAAGGAATACGTTGATGACCCGGCTATAAATAATGCCGAGGTGAATATTTATTACGATAATAAATTATATCACCTGCGGGATACTGTTGTTGCTCGTAAAAATTCGTCACGTTATGGTGATTCAGTAAATTATTATTACAATCCCGATCTCAAACCGGGACCGGGTAAAGTCATTGAAATAGACGCACTTCTTCCTAATGGTTTATTGCTTCAGTCTGAAAGCAAAACTCCGGATATTCCACAATTTGGCTTTTTTGATTATAACAGTGATAAATTAATTCCTCCATCATTTGGTTCAACTATTAAAGTGGATTGGCAGGATATTGCTAGTATCTTATATGCACCCCGGATAAATATCAACTATTATGTTGATGGCGATACGACTATTCATCATAAAGAAGTACCTTTATTTTATTATTCCGATGCAGGAAGTTTAAAACCTGTTTATCCAACACCTGGTAGAAAAAACTTTGTAGAGCTTAATCTTGAAACTATAACGCAGGCGCTGAATGAGATTCCTACTAATGGTAAGTCAAAAAGTCAGTATTCAATTAGTGATATGACTTTAGAGCTAATAGTTTATGATGAATATTTATCAACTTATTATTCATCAATAAAGCAAGGCCAGGACGGTTTTACTGTTAAACTTGATAACCCGGATTATTCAAATATCAAAGGTGGATTCGGAATGTTCGGATCCTATATTAAAAAAGATTATACAATTGGATTTAAACCATCGTTTTTGCAATCAGCAGGATTTAAGTAAAAAACATGAAAATAAATTATAATAGTATTATGGCAAAGAAGGTTATTTCTTTCTTAATATTTTTAGCTTTAGTAGGAATAGTTTATTCCTGCAACCAGGAAATTTCCGTAAGTCCACCCGATGCGCCGCCTCCACACGGTTATGTACTTATTGATTCTAAACCTGACGGTGCACAAATATATTTAGATGGAAAAAATAGGAGGAGAATAACTCCTGATAGTCTTACCTGGCTTGAAACTGACACATATACAATAACACTTAAGAAAGAATTATTTAGGGACACTTCAATTTCAATAGATGCTGTAGATGGTGAAAGGAAAGAGTTCTTTATAGATTATACAAAGAATCCGGCAATGCGAGGTGAAATTAATTGTAATGGAAAACCCGATGGATCAGAAATATTTCTGAATGATTCAGCAACTGGTAAAACTACTCCTGATATATTACAAGGACTTTTGCCGGGCTATTATAAAGTAAGATATCATGCTCAAAATTACAGAGATAATACTCTTGATGTTGTAGTTAGCAGTAGTAATACTAGTGAAGCAAAGACTCAGTTAGTTGATACAACTAAGTGGATGGATTTGAATACCAATACTTCAAACATACCGACAAATAATTTGACGGATATTACCGTAGATGATCAAAATAATTTATGGATTGGTACTGAAGATAATGGTCTTGTAAAATATGATGGCAATACATGGCAAATTTATTCTCCCGGCACCTCCATAATTCAGGATAGTAAGGTAAATACTGTTAATTATTCTGTCGATGGTACAGTTTGGGCTGGCACCAAATTTGGCCTTTTCTTGTTAAAAGGAAGTAGTTGGATACGGTATAACGATATTAAATATGGATCTCCATTAGCTGAACCTTATGTCGTTGATATTGTTAATTCAATCAGGGGGGACGTTTACGTAATTACACATACGATTATTCTTAATTTCTTTGATTCATCCGGTACGTGGAAGTTTGATAATTCAGATTTCCGCCCTACAGATACACTATCCTGCATGGCCGTGGATATGGCGGGCAAACTTTATTTCGGGACAAAAGATGCCGGTCTTTATGCAGGTGATAACACAGGAGTTCAGCTTAAAACTACAAATTCCAATATTTTAGGAAATAGTATTAGCGCAATTGCTGCAGATCCATCAAATGGAGTATGGATTGGCTACGGTAGTTCTATAGCTACTGGGACGGGTATAGACTATTATAATGGTAGTTTTGAACATTATTACGTTATACCAAGTAATGTACAAACTCATAGCATTTATGCTGATAATTCCGGAATGAAATGGATTGGAACAAATCAGGGCCTAATTACTTTTACTACTGCTACGGATGCCAAGAAATATAATAAAGAAACTACCGGTCTTGAAATGAATGATGTAAGAGGTGTTGTTAAAGACAAACTTGGTAGAACCTGGATAGCAACTTTCGGAGGTGGACTAATTCTAAAGAAGAAATAACCTGATATTATTTCATTGCATGTAAAATATAAAATATATAAGCCTGAAAGTACACTTATAAATCATCTATTGTAAAAAATAGATTTGTGAAATTCTTCGACCTGTGATTTAACAAGTGAATAAAAAAATATCAAAATATTAAATACGCAAAATACAGTATTACAGATAAGAGATATTAATTAGTTAGTCCAATAAAAACTAATTTCATTTGAAAAATCTAAAACCCCTAATAATATTCTTTGTTATAGTAATCTCTTCTTTGGCAGTTGCGCAAAGCGGGGAAATAATACTATCCGGATTTATTAACGACTCCGTAACCGGTGAAGCTCTGGTTGGAACGAATATACTTTTATTCAGGGATTCTGTAAAAGTCGATGGAATTCCATATAGGGGAGCTGCCAGCAATTATTACGGGTATTATGCCATTCCTAAAATAGTTAAAGGTCATTATATCCTGGTTGCAAGAAACATTGGCTATAAAACTGTAATAAGAGAAGTCAATGTTAATAGCGATACAGGTGTTGTTAGATTTAATATAAACCTTACATCAACAAAGATACCTTTAGCTGAAGTACTTGTAACAGGTAAGCGAAGGGATGAAGTGAAAGCAAGCACAATTGATGTGCCTGTTGATCTGCTCAAAAGAATGCCTTCATTAAGCGGTCAAATAGACTTATTTAAAATACTTGAATTTCTTCCTGGAATAAAAACAGCTTCTGATATTTCGACAGGACTTTATGTAAGGGGTGGTTCACCCGATCAGAATTTAACACTGGTCGATGGAGTAATTGTTTACAATCCAACGCATCTTGGAAATTTTGCCAGTACATTTAATTCTGATGCAGTTCAAAGTGTAAGACTTATAAAAGGAGCGTTCCCGGCAGAATATGGAGGGCGGCTGTCAAGCGTACTTGATGTAAAACTAAAATCAGGTACCAAAGAAGCAAATAAAGGGAAAATAGGGCTTGGCTTAATTAATTCAAACGCTACATTTGAGGGTCCACTTGGAGGAAAAGCAACATATTTAATATCTGGCAGGAAAATGTATTATGACGTGATTAATAAAGCCATCAATAAAAACGGGAATATTCCTAATTATAATTTTTACGATATAAATTCAAAATTCACTTATAATATTTCGGATAATGATATTATTACTATCAGCGGAATGTTCAGCAAAGATCACGTTTATAATCCGGAAAATTCTAATGACGTAAATTACAATATCGATTGGCAAAACGGTGCTGCAAATATTGACTGGTTGAGGGTAAATTCAAAATCATTTCTGATAAATAATTCAGTTAGTTATGTCAATTATCAATTTCGAACTCTTTTGCAGAATAAAACGAGAAATTCTGCAAGTAATGATTATTTCTCTCTTTCGAGGCTTCAGGATATAATATTCAAAACGCGTCTTGATATGTTTTGGCATGAAAATCATACGTTAAAAGTTGGTGCGGAGTTATCCCTTCATAATTATGATATAATTTACAGCGGAGTTTATAATCCTTTACTTGAAACTGATCCCAATGGTACTTCAAGTGTTCAGTCTACAGAAGCCTCCTTATTTTTCCAGGATGAGTGGAAGGTTAGTTCAAAGTTAAAAACAAATATTGGTGGAAG
>Ga0102950_1000091_pt1 | contig 21222 bp, 27 predicted proteins | sample SalPon2A_B_D2_MG_FD_78505 | JGI IMG/M metagenome (GOLD analysis project Ga0102950, IMG submission 78505) | Soil microbial communities from South San Francisco under conditions of wetland restoration - Salt Pond MetaG R2A_B_D2_MG | ecosystem: Environmental > Terrestrial > Soil > Wetlands | place...
ACCATCAGAACCATCTGTTAATTCAAGAGTTACTTTAATTGTAGAACCAGCTTCTGGTTGATAACCGATCAAGCCATTACCAAATTGTAAATTTATACCTGTATCTGTTCGTCTTGAAACATAGCCTTTTGTTGACGTATCCATAAGAAATAAACTTGCAACTTCAGAATATGTAGTATACGCTGTACTACCTGATGGACGAATCTGTATATTTTGAGTTGAAATCTGACCGGAGAATGGAACATCAATAGAAACAAACTGATATTGTTGTAAATCTTCAGATACTTGAAATTCTTGAATACTAGATGTAGTTTGTTCAAATGGTAAAACAAATAAGAATTGATCTGATTCAATTGTTACTGGTAGATTATATGTTCTATTTCCTTCTTGAACAGTGACAGTTATTGATGACTGGCTATTTTTTACACTTATGCTTGTATCATAATATGTCGAAAATATTATCCCACTATCTGATGTAACTTCAAACCCATCTGGAATTGTAAAAGTAGTATCTTCGGAAAATGTTTTTGGTATAGTAAACAGAACATTTACTGTAGAAGGAGTTGCATCACTTGGTGTATAACCCAAAAAAGCAGCGAGATTATATATTGACGATGGTAGTTGTGCTTTTGTTAAAAAGAATTCTCTATATGCAGAAATTTGGTAAAATAATAAGTTACTAGTATTTGTTGCTAAGACCTCAACAATAAATGATAGAAATGATGACTTTGTTAAATCTACATTCTCTAGTTCCATATACTGTTTTAAGAGAGTTGTTATTTGATTTCTTATCTGATCTCTCGATTTATAAACTTGATATGAAGTTGAATTGTCTGCCATTGTTGTCTCCAATTATATAAAGTAATACCCACTAGCTGAATCAAAGAGGTCATCACTTGCTATGCTTTTTAAATCTTCATTTTTTGCTAAGAGCCTTGTTAAAAATTGTGTATCTGCAAGAGTATGTATTTTTTTATCGTAATCAAAGAATGAATACACATCTTCAATTTGGTCTTCCACTTGAGTTATTGTCACACTTTGCTCAACATGAACTTTCATCTTCCAAAAAAGTCTGTCAGCATTTACAGATTTTTCTATACCACCAACATTAAAAACAGGATATACATCATTGGTTGGTCTCAAATATGTTTGTTCTAATTTTATTTTATCGTTAACTAATGGAGTAAATCCATATGTACTTGGGATAACTAATGTCGAATCATTTTCTTTAATATAACCAATATCTTGAGCATCAAATGATGTTGTAATTTCATCAATATAATAAACTGGCAATAGTAAAATTTTATTCCACTTTACTCCAGAATATTCACCAACACGATCATACGATCCACCAAACATTTTTTCATCTTCCCAAACAGTTGTTTGTGTATCAACATGATAAAATGTAGTAAGAAAAGCAACTATATCTTTACTATAAAAATCATATAATAAATTTTGGTATTCATGAATATAATCATACAATCGTTCGTAATGTTGTGTGCTCATAATTATCCTGTAATATTTTGGTCTATTGTAGTTTCATCAAATTTAACTGTTAAACTAGATTCTTCACCTGCATAATCAACCAGCAAATCCACAGTAAATCCCTTACCATTTGAATTTAAAGTGACTGTTATATCTGTAATAGATGCACGATCATCATAATAAGCAATTCTTTGACGGATTTCTGTTTTTATTCTATCAACAGTTGAATCGTCAGCTGGTTCAAAAATCATTAAATATAAATCACTGCCATATTCTGGATCAAAAATATAACTTCCTCTGGGAGTTAATAGAATATTATTCCATGATGTTATTATAACATCAATATCTTTAACCCTTTTAAACTCACCGCTTGACGTTATTTTTGGAAGATAGTCATGTAGTGAAGTATCAGAACCTATGACCTGCTTTCTAAATCTGTCTAACAAATTTGCCATTTAATATCTCCTGAATATGCACTCATAACTACTACTTGCCTGTATGTTCTAAAATCATTTTTTGTTTTTCTTCTTCTAACTTAGTTTTCCATTTTAAATAATCATAGAACTTCTTAACCGGCATCAAAGTAACTTCAGAATACCCTTGTTTACTCATCTCCATACATGAATAAATATTTGAAGCAAGATTATCTCGATATTCTGAAACAGTATTAGATTGAGTGCACCATACGAAAAAAGTTTTCCACCAAGTCGATATCTATCTCTTCTCTTTGAGAGCAGTGAATGCAACTAGATTCCATCTTTAGAATAATACCATATTTACCAAACTCTTCTCTAAAAACTCTATAAATTGCTCGTTTATCTTTTGCTGGAAGAGACCTATATGCATCCATAATATCTTCTCGGTCTGTATAAACAACTGTATCGCCTTCATTTGGCTGATACTGAAATTTAGTAATTATTAGAGTTTCCATTAAGAGGTCTATGTTTGATTGAGTTAAACCAGTTTTGAAGTTTACAGTTTCATCAAACAATGTTGGTTGTTTAAAAAACACTGTAACCTTATCTGAAGATGGTAATTTAATATCAATTACTTTCTTTAAAATATCATTTCCTGGATAGAAACTGATATTGAAAGTATCTGATGCTTGAACTGTAACCGAATATTTTTTTCCGCACGAACCACAAATTACATCATAATTTCTAATCTCTTCATATGTAATATGATATAAGCCATAAAGAAGTGCATCACGATCTTTCAGAGTTGTATTCTTTAAAAAATCGTCAAACGTTTTTATATGCTCTGGTTTCTTGGTCAGAGCTTCATAAATACATTTATTGAGATGCTCACTTATTTTAGAAGTAGATAACAAACTTCCTTTTAATCTTTCTTCTTCTTGGACATTTAGAGATCTAATATTGTATGATAAATTTGTTTGTGGAGTGATTACTTCGTATTCGGGATACTTGAAATCGAATCCTTTAAACATTTTACTTTATCTCCTTTCTTTCACTTTTATTTTTTAAAAATTAGGTACCAGAACTAAGAGCACTACTTCCATATTGCTCAATCTCTGATTTAATAGCATAAACTTGGTCAGCTAAACCTTGACATTTGGTTTTCACCCAATCTTCATGCCAAATATAGTCAACGTTGAACTCAATTTCCACATCTAGTCGCCCAACTGTTTCAACGTCACTTGTGAAAAGATCTTGCGGATCTTTTGTTGGAAAAATTCCATCATATGCTGCATAGTATTCAACTGTTTTAGCATCTGGCGCTGTTGTCCAGTAATACATAACTGCTGCATATGTTTTCTTTGAGTAACCATCAAGATTATCTCCATCAACCAAAACAGATGTTCCAGTTCTATAATCTCGAATCATTTTTACCCAACCATGCATGATGTTTAGAATTGGAGTTCCATTAAACTCTAAGAATTTTACTGAAACTGAATTTCCATAGTCAATATTTGCAGGAACTGCCCATTTTAATCCACCAAGCCCTGTAAACTCTACTTTATTAAGAGTTCCACCAGGCGGTGTGACAGATAAACATGCTCCAGCTAATAGGTTCTGAATTGTACCTTGATCTGGTAACAACGCATAACCTGGAAGAGCAGCAGGAATATGAGCCATATAAATAAAATGATAACCAGTAATATACGGATCGGCAACCCCAGCAACTGTACCACCAAAATCTCTAGTTAGTCTATTGTTTGGTACATTAACAAATGAATTTTTTATAGCCATTTTCTTCTTGACCTCCTAAGTACTAAAAAGTACTAGCTTAAAAATCTCTCTTTAATAGTTTTCATTACTTCATCCCAATTACCATCTTTGATATATACTGCTCTATCATCAATATAAAAGTCAGCAACTAATTTTTCAGCAGTTATACGATCATAATAGATGTCATTGTCTGTTAGCCATGTTTCAATATCTTGAATTTGCTTATCTAGATCATAGCCACTTTCTAAAGCATTTTGTTTAGATGCTCTAGATGTAAAAATTACAATTTCAAAACCTTGTGCTTTTAACCAATCAATTGCTCGTTTGGCTCCATCAAAAGGTTTATCATAAATTGTACCATCTAAGTATCCCTTTGAGTATTTGTGTATTGTTCCATCTAAATCAATCATTGCTCTTCTAACAGGCAATGCAGATTCTAGTGGGTATAATGTTCTAATTACTTGACGTTTCTTTTTCTTCTTTTTAACTTGAGGAAAAGAATCTATAGCAAAACTACCTACTGCTTCATCTGCTTGTAGTTTTTCAAGATATTTTTTAAGAGTCATAATTAATTCCACAGGATACTAAGATTTATAATTTGTTCTGAATTTGGAACCATTTCGTTTAAAACTGGAGTGCTATATATATTAATTACTGAAGATAGAAAATCTTATTATTTTTTACAAAGGAGGAAAAATATTGATTTGTGAGGAATGTATAGTTAATACTATTTGCACCATATCATGTGAATTACTGGAAGAGTCTCTTAGAGACTACCGCTATACTTCAAGAGAATTTCCAATTATTTTTTCTCGAATAACCAATAACGGAAAATGTATTGTGTTTGATTCTGAACATAAAAAAATTTTTGTTATAATAAAGGCTTAAAAATGATATGTGATAAATGTTTAATTAATTCAATATGCACTGAGATATGTGACCAATTTATTATAGAAATGCATGATGTGCCAATGGGAAAAATTATACCAGAAATAATTGGAAAACGTTATAAGCAGGGGCTTATTTCTGAACTGCCTTTAGGATATAAAGTAATAATTGATTATAAAACCAAGATAATAGAAAGTATAGATAAATATTTATTATAAAGGAGAAAAAATAGTGATTTGCGATAAATGTTTAGTTAATTCAATTTGTACAACAGCTTGTAAAAAGTATATAGATGATGGCGTAATTGGTAGAATATATACCAAAGAAATTTCTAAAAAGTTGAAAAATTATATAGTAACAATACAAAATGATAATGATAGAATTATAGGAGTTATGCAAAAACATGGAGTTATAGGAGTTGTAAAAAAGCATGGTATGCGATAAATGTTTAATTAATTCAATATGTAATACAGCTTGTAAAAAATTTGTTACTAACATAATCGGAAAAAAAGCTAATTTAAAGTATATATTAAGATTACAAAATATAAATGCTGCTATGGAAATTAATTTTAAAACAAAAATTTTTTTACATGTTACACCAGATAGACCAAGTTGGACAATAACATGGGTATACCCACCAAAACTAGTAGAAAATAAATCAGAAAGGAAATTATGAAAGTTTTTTTCACAAAGAAATTTAGAAATTCAGAATATGAAATTTTATTCAATGAAATAAATGGTTTTGAAATTACAAGAGGAATAAATGGCAAACAAGATCCATTCTCATTGGAGCTACCATCACTTCTAGATATAGGTATTATGGGCTCATGTAAAAATCATTGTAAGTTTTGTTATCAAGGCGATTATTCAGAACCTGATATGAAATTAGATGATTTTAAAAGTATTATAGATCAAACAAAACATCATGTTAATCAAGTAGCTTTAGGAGGCAGAGGAGATCCAAATAAACATAAACACTTTAAAGAAATTGTTGAATATTGTAGAAAGAATAAAGTTGTACCAAACTATACAACTAGTGGGGTTAATCTCACAGATGAAGAAATAGAAATATCTAGAATGTGCGGGGCAGTTGGCGTAAGTGACTATGGAATGGATTTTACATACTCAGCAATAAGCCGATTAACAAATAAAGGAATAAAAGTTTCTATACATATAATTTATACAAGAGATAATCATGATAAAATCATAAAAATATTAAAGGGTGATGATGTATGGAACGGAAAAGTTAATAATAATTACTCTGTTTTATTTCTATTATTTAAACCACAAGGGAGAGGAAAAAATTTAGATTGGCTTCCAACATCAGCTCAGATTCAACAATTTTCTAAGTTAATATTTAGACCAAACACTGATTTTATGGTCGGTATTGATAGTTGTTTAGTAAACAAAGTTCTTACATTTGAACAGCCAAATAGAATTCAAAAAATAAGCATTGATACTTGCGAGAGTAGTCGTTGTTCAGGTTATATAACTCCAGATATGAAAATGATGCCATGCAGTTTTGCAGATAAAGATAAATTTTCTGTAGATATTAATAATGACATTTATTCAATTTGGAATAGTTCAAATGTTTTTAAAAAGTTTAGAAAAACTTTAAGAATAGATCCAAAAAAATGCCCATTATTTTAAGGAGTAATTTTGAGAGAGAAACAAAAAGACAAATTAAGATTTATAATAGCTTGTATAATTTTTGGTATTGCTTTACCATTTTTAAAAGTAATTGAAGTGTGGCAAAGGAAAAAATATGAAAATAAAAATAGGGTTTGTAACTAATTCGTCAAGCACAACATTCATAGTTGCGTTTCCAAAAAAGATAGAAACTATAGATGATTTAGAACCATTTATTGATAAACGTTATAGTGAATATATTTTTAAAGATACTAAAAATACCTTACAAGCAGAAGCAAAAGATTCATTTGAAATTATTAGTAATGAATTTTCTTTAACAATGGATGAGTATGATAATATTACAAAAGAGTTTTGCGAAAGTGAAAATACTACTAAAGAATTAATATATAGACAACATGTCTGGAGGCGAATATTTTGGGCTCATGAATGTATTATGCACAAAAGAATTAAAGATAAAAGAGCAAGAGAATTTTTAGAAAGGATACCTGATGATTCTTACATCTATATCTTCAATTTTGAAGACTATCTCGACGGCATTGAAGCTGAACTCGAGCGGGGAAATATTTTTAAAAAATTGCCGCACATTAGAATCAGCAAACACTAAGATAAGGAAAAGTCTTAATATGAATTTAAATAAATCAGAAAACAACCCAGATCTAATTACTAATATTTCAGAATATTTTTTATTAGAATTTGTAGCAGTACCTCAAAACTTTAATATTGAGTTACATTTATCAATGCATGAACAAATAGGAGCATTTGAATATAAACACATAAATTTAAAACAAGTTAAAAAAGTTGCTTCTGCCATTGCATTCTCACCAGTTGTTTCTTTGTTAAATAATGCACTATTAGATCCAATTACAGGATTATATATAATTTCAGTTCTTGATGAACTGGGATTGGTTCTAAAAACAATTCATAATCCTTTAACAAACCGTGAATGTCGTTTTGATAAAAATTTTATAAATAGATATATACGAAACTATGAACAAGGTAGTAGAACTCATATTCGGGGGCAAAATGCAAATCATATTAATATCGTAATAATAAATGTATGTATGATTTTGCAACAAAACGTTATTGATGAAGCTATACAGATTGCTAATAAAACTGAAGTTGACCAGAACAACCTAGATGGATTAGTAAAAACTTTAAAGGATTTACCTTAATGAAATATAATGACCTTCAAGATGGAATTAACGTAAAGATTGTATCTGCAGAAAAAACTAATTTTATATTTGGTATAACTGAAGAGATGTCAAAAATGGTAGGAAATGTTTATCGAATTAAAGAATTTTATGAGATTCACGGTCAACAAACAGTAATTATTAAAACTTGGAAATGGCATCCAGCTGATCTTACAAGAGTTGATAAAATAAAAAAGAAAAAAATCGAAACCGTTATGTTTGATTCAAACAATTTATTTTCAGAAAGGTAACTTATAACGGAAAAAAGAGTCGCCTAAAAAATAAGCGACTCTTTTTTTGTACAAATTATTCAATAAAGAAGTTCAGTTCAATTTGTTCAACTGTTCTAGTAGGTTGAAGAATTACGTTAACATGAAAACGTTTAGTTTTTCTTTCATAGTCTGTTGCTCCAACATCTATTGAGTAACTATCTAAACCTCTTCTATTCTTAATTACTTCAAGGAATGATACAATTTCTGTTGATACTTGTCCCCAGGTAATAGGATCATTTTGTTCAAAAATAAAATTTTTACAGAATTGACCAATAGCACGTTTGCAATATAAAACCAATCTTACTATATTTAAATCTTGCAGACCACTTGCTTTTGATTGTGATGTTAATTGACCCCAAACAACGTAACCCTGAGCAAACTTAACAATTGGATTCAACTGTTTTAAGTATAGTTGATCTCTCTGACCCAATCTTGGATTAAATCTTAGATCTTTAATTGAGTCAATTGCAGCACGTTGAAAACCGGCTGCTGCATACCAAATCTCTGCTACATTATCATTTCTAGGAATTAAATAAGACATATGGTAGATTGGTGAAAACCAAATATCTTCTCCTGTAAATGGATCGGAAACTTTATTAAACGATTCATATAATGCTACTAAATAAGTATTAAATGTATGATCGTTTGTTCGTGCAGAAAGAGCCAAATTAACAGTTGAGTTATCACCATTATCAAGAATTCCTACACAGTCTCTTCTTGTTTCGCAAAGATTTGCAATTGCAGTTTTAACATCAGTTGGATAACCAGCATCATATACCAAAGTAAAATAAACATTCTCTGGATCAAGAATTGCGTCATCAGTTAAACCAGCATAACCATCTTCAAGAAGAGTTTCAGCTTCAGTTGTATCTAATGAGCCATCAGATTGTCTTAATGTTCCTTCAGATCCTTTTCTCAATGGTTTTGGCTCTGAAGAAGTAAATGCTGAATCAACACTTCCATATGCTTGTCTGATAAAATATGAAATATCTGAATCAGTATCAAATGATGCAGTACTACCATTCCAACCTTGACTTGCTCCTGTTAGATTTTTATCTGCAAATACATGAATTTCATCATTATCAACTCCAGCTGCAGCACCTAACCAACCCCAAATTTCAATTCCTTTTGCATCTTTAGCAATAACAACATAACTTGCATCTCCGGTTTCAGTAGGATTTTCCCAATCAGAAAAATCTTGTTTAGTATCTGAGATATAAGCAGTTCCAGCAGTTAAGTCAACAGTCACTGTTCCAATATTTTTATCATAATTTTTAGCAATCAATTTATATCCATCAGTATACTCGCCACTTGCTAATGTCATTTGTGCTCGAAGAACTGTTGAATATGTTTCTAGAATATTTACAATAAAGATTGAATCTCCAGCTGTATCAACTGCTTGAGGATCTAGAGAAACATCAAACGATTCAATAATTAACTCATTTCCATCTGATTGTTTTTCATAGATATCTAGAACATATACTCCAGTTAAGGTTGGATTTGAATGAACTGTCATTCTTACTCCAAGAGCGTTGTAATAATCTCCACGGCCAATTGGATATAAGAACATAATTGGTTTTGCTGAACCAGCGGCGATTAGATTGGTTTGTATTTCGGTTTTGCTATTTAGACTATCTACATAAGTAATTGAGATGCCAGCAGTAGAATCTCCTAAAGTAGCATCAATTCTCATATTAGAATATGTAGCATCATCTGAAAGCAAACGAATCCAGTATAGAGCTCCAGATTCGCCTAAATGGTTATAAGCAATATAAGGACCTTGGCCATAAGCTTTTGTAAAGTCCTGTATATTTGGCTCGCCCCATTCGTTAATAAAATCAGCTCTTGAGCCAACAAGAACTAATTCATTATCTCGGCCTTTCTTTGAAAAACCGCAAAGAAAACCGATTGTTGATGGTACGACCTGAACAAATGTTGACAGGTCTATAATTTTAGTATAAACACCAGGTGATACATTTGACATGGGTTAAACCTCCCTAAATTTTAAATTCTTATTAAATTCTATTAGTGTTTTTTCCTTTATAATTAGTAGTATAATTTCTCTATTAACCCAAATCAATATCCTTTACTTTTTTTTGTTTATAATTTCCTTATACGTATAAATACCATACAAAAATTAAACGTCTGTCTGAATTTTTAATTAATGATGGAAATGTAACTCGAGCAAATAAACTGAAGTTTCCATTATATCCCGCACCGTCACTTTCTGCTGAATATAATCCCGCTTCGCTTAACTGTTGTCCATTAGCATCATTAGTTCCGATTGTTGCTGTAATTTTAATAACTAAATATCTATCATCGTTTAATGAGTCAGATTCAAATGTTACAGAATCAAATTGTTTTTTATAGTAACCAGTATCTGGGTATGTTGCACCATCATATACATGATAGTCTCCGTATGATGAAGTAGTATCGCTCATCATTACTAGTGAAGATAATTCATCATCTGCATTGGTTGGTGGTGTTGGATCAAGAGGATCAGCTGGCTGAACTCCACCATCGCCCACTCCAATCCATGAGATAAATTCATCTTTAGTTGGCGTAACTAAAGTATTATCAGTATTGACTATTCTTTGTGCCAACATTTCTCGTCCTAAATAAACAACTAAGTTACTCTTATGAACTAATTTTTTCTTTCCATCTTCTGTAGCTTCAAAAATATGAACTTCGCCCTGAGGTTTTCTATCTAGAGATCTTTTTCCATTAACGGCATCAACTAAACAGTTTTCACCATAATAATCTCTAGCCTCTATGGTTGTATCCTTTATTTTTTTCATAGTCTATAATCCTTCTGCAAGAAGTTAATTTATATTTTGTTCTAGAAATATTCCGTGTTTAGATGTAAAAAAGGTCACAAAAACAATGAAGCTAAATCTGTTCAAAGTTTTGTGACCTTTTGCAATTACCTACATAATTTTTTTAAATTACTCTAAAAATGTTCCACAATTTGAGCAAAATTTTGCTGATGATTTTGATCTTCGTCCACATGAAGGACATTCGAGTTTAGTTGAAACTGTAACTGGATCTTGAACTACTGTACCAGAATTAGTAATGCCTTTCATTTTAATAACAATAACTTTAGATTGTTCTAATTCACCTACTGAACCATACATAAATTGCTGGTTACATTCAGAACCTTTTACTGTTATTCCTTCGTCATCCAATGGTTGTCCAAGAGATTGAACCCCAAGAGATTCTTCTTGAACATTAAAACACCTAGCAGTTGGTTCATCTTTCATTGATGATCCAATAACGTCTCCACTAGAATTAGAAAGAGTATAATCGTTCATATATTTTTTAGTTCCATCGCTACTAATATTACTATTATATGTCCATTGTGGCCACCAATGATATATTGGTGTAAATTCATGATGCTCGTGATGGTGATGGTGATGGTGATGTTCTTCATTTATGATTTGTTTTTTTACTTCTGGAAACGGTTTTTCAAAAGCAAATTCAACTCTAATTAAGCCATCATCTAATTTATCACCTCGATGATCTTGAATCTCTTTTGTTTTATTAATAAACTTAAATTTATTTTTAGCAACGTTTCCACTTAAAAATCCTTCTAATTCTGTACTAGAATTTCCATTAAGAATTAACGAACTGTAGTCAAGAATGTCTTGACCATCAATGTGAATTTTTACTGAGGCACGTCTAGAATCTAAGTTCTTTAAAAGTAGTGAGTATTCACTACCAAACGGAAGGGATACTGTGTCTTCTTTTATTCGTAGGATTTTCCCCCTACATTTTACTTCGACAACGAAATTATCTTTATAAGTCATGATACTTCCTCCTTATAGGCCAATGGGTTAGAAGCCTAAGTTATTTTTTAAACCCATTTGAGTATTATCATGTAGGCAATTCTCATATATATGTTCTAGTTATTTATACAGATTATAAATTTTTACCATAATAAGTTCCATTCCACATAAATGTACCATCAATTATGGTTATTGGAGTAAGATTAAAATAACCAGTTGCTGGCAACCATTCTACAACACCAAATTGATTTACCCAAAAGTTAGGTAATCCTTTTTTATAATCTGGCTTTATGTTACATAAACAACCAAGACAAGCTGCCATATGATACCCACGTCTATCTACTGGAGAAACTTTTGAATATATTTGAGGATTGTGAACGTGAGCATAAACTACGTTACCTTCAAATGATTCTAAAGTTTTTGCAGCGTGATATTTATTCCAATAGTATCCATGGATAACACTTAATTTTCCAAGTTTATATATTTGATTGAATGGAATAATATTATATCCTCGTTCTGTTAAGTTCAAGTTTCTATCAATATCTATAAGTTGTTCAAGTTCTGGATGTTCTTGAATATACCAGTTAACTCTTTCTTCATGATTTCCAATTAAAAATGTTCTTCTTGTGTCATCTGCTGTAAGAGTTTCATGTACTCTTAAAATATCTCTGTCAAAAGTTTCATAATCATTTACTAACCTTTGCCCTTCTTTTAATAACGGTTTTCTTTTGTTCCATCCAGAAATACAGTCCAATGACATTTGGTCTCCCATATAGACTAGTTCATGTGGTTCATATTCAAAAATAAATTGGTTGACTGATTCCATAACTTTGGGATCAATATGTGGATAGTGTATATCTGGAAGGAGAACTGTTTTTTGGATTTCATATAATTTATCATTCATAGAAGACTTTTTCTCACATCTACTTGCAAAACTTCCAGCATATTTATATACTGTTTTTTCACCACACCCAACAACTTTAGCAATTTGTTTATTGGTTAATAATGTGGTATCAGCAAGCTTTACTATCTCTTCCTTGTATTGTGACATATAAATTATATCCTCCTACTATAAATTTATATTTTGTTCTATATAATATGGAAAACTACTGAGATAAATAGTGGGAATTAATCTAAAAAAAATAGAAATACACTAGAAAGGATATTTAGTTATAGTAAGATTCCACTTCCATTTTCTTGTAGTAAATGATCGTTATTTTCAAGTAACAAGTAGCTCGGTAGAGCTTCTTCAACTGTTATAAATACTAGATCAAAACCATGTGTACAATCGAATGTTCCTTCTTCATCAAAATCTCTAAAACCACCGGATTGCCAATAATCCATACTAAATACTTCTTTTACTTCAAATTCAAGTTTAGGTGAAAACCATAGCAGTGAATAACTTGTTGAATCTGTAGCTCCTGATAATTCAACAGTTATTGAATCTATAGTTTTTGAAGTTATCAAATGTGAATATAATGATGTAGGTGTAGAAGTTGGAACACCACCACCTCCTCCAGAGACAGCACCAGCATCAGATGTTGCTAATAATCCTGCAAGTGTATCGTCTAGATCTCCAAAATCATTAGCATTACCAGTAGAAGAAATTGTAACATAGTCAATTACATTAGTAGAAGTAGTAAGGCCAATAATACCACCACCAACTATTCCTCTATCGTTAGTACCATTTGAAGTTGCTCCAGTTGCACCTTTATCTGCTGATAAATCTCCAAAATTAGAAGCATTTCCAGTAGTGTTAATTGTTATATAATCAATAGTATTAGTCCTTGTTGGTGGTGGATTAATAGTTCCTCCAGCAAAAACTCCTCGCTCGTTTGTTCCATTAGATGTTCCAGAAACATCACCTCTAATTATACTTAGATCTCCAAAATCAGTAGCATTACCTGGTGAACTTATAGTAATATAATCAATAACATTTGTATAACCCGAAATATATCCTCCGGCAAAAACTCCTCGATCATTAGAATTATTTGATGTTGCAGCCAATCCAAATCTTGCAAAAGTTAAATTTCCAAAATCTAAAGCATTTCCTAATGTAGAAATGCTAATATAATCTATAACATCACTAGCGCCTCCGGAAGTTCCACCACCAAAAATTCCTCGATCAATATTAGGGTTTGACAATCCTGAAAATAAATATCTTCCAACTGACAGATTTCCAAATGAAGAAGCATTACCTGGAGTATTTATTGTTATATAATCAATAGTAGCATTAGATGTAGTTCCTCCAGCAAAAACACCTCGCTCATTATTACCATTTGAAGTTGCTGCTCCATAAGTTCTTGGATTAGTTAAATCACCAAAATTAGTAGTATTTCCTATAGTCGAAATAGTTACATATTGGATTGTAGTAACATTAACAGAACTGCCATTTCGTCCACCACCAAAAATACCTCTATCTATTCCTGAGCTTCCTGGAGAATCGCCTCCGCCTTCAGAGATTATAGTTCCAGGAGATTGAACAGATACAAATATTGGATACTGTTTATTACTATAAACTGTAGTAACGGGAATAGTTACTTCTGATACTCCAAGTGGAAGATCATATTTACCATGAGTTCCTTTTGAATCACAAACACTCCACTCAATATTATAGTTATCAGAATCCATAGGTTCAGAGAATCTAACTATAAAATAACCTGGCTTCTTATCAATAATATCAAACAAAAATAGAGAAGGAATAGTATCAACATAGTTTGATAAAGTTAATGCTATTGCATAGTCTGTTGATGTACAATCGCTTGTGAGTAATACTATTGCTGTAGAGTCTCCAGCAGATAAATTATATACTCCAGTAATTCCAGTTGAATCAATAGCCCAATCTGCATAATATCGGTCTGATTCAATTTTTCCTGATAGAAGAACATCAAAACTTGTAGTTCGTTTATTAGTAACTATTGATGCAAAGGAGGCACCGCTTCCAGATTCATTTCGTATACTTACAAAAGGAATGTAATTTGTAGAATCAAGAGTTTTATCAAATAATATTGTAAACGATGTTGAATTAGGATCTAGAGGAGAAGAATATGGAATATGTTTTGTATTTGTGTTATAACTATAATCATTTAATTGAGAAACGACAAATGCGCTACTATCACTTGGGCATCTCATATGGTCATAAATAGTATCTTCTTGATAAATCTCAGTTGTTTCATTTACTACTGCGCCATAGTCAAAATTAGAACCGCAATCAAATGTATCTCGTGAATAATACGTAGCGCTTGTATTATCTTGACAAACTATCTCACTAAGTTTATCCCAATAATTTGCATAGCTTATACCTGTGGGTGGTTTTGTTGTAGTAAGAGCATAATGTGCTGATGTACAAATATATTGATTATTATCTTTGTCAGGTATTACATCATTAAGTTCATAATACTCTCCAAGCTTCCAAAAACCTCTAAATCTGATTGAGGATGGATTCTCCAAATAATGTCTTGTACATTTTGTAGAGTTTTCGCATTGAATTATAGAAGTAGCATCTACAGGTGTATCAGAGCTGCAGCAAGGGGTGCTATCGCCAGTTACAAAATCATATACATTAATATCTGCATCATATGAAACCTTGTCTTCTACTACAATTGAGTTTAATAGTCTATCAGATATTCGTAATGATTCTAATAAAACGATCCTTGCTCTATATGGTTTAAAAAAATCTATAACTTGTTTTATATCTTCAAAGAACGCTTGAATACCAAATAGAATAAAACTAAAATTTACAAAACCAAGACCAAAATTAGTTCTTACCCACGTTGATAAATCTCTAAGCAGCGAAGATAAAACATCTTCTAAATCTCCAGAACTATCTAAATCAGCTTTAATGTCTGGAGCTATTTGTTGTAGATATGTACCAGCATCACTAGAATTTTGTAAAAAGTTAGTTGAAGTTAATCTTGAGAAATTATTTATATACTGGTCATATTTAGTTATTAAATTACTTCTACTTGTTGGTTGTGTTGTTATTGAATTATATTCTGAAACTATATCAATAGCATTTGTATTAGTTCCATCATAGCATTTAAATCTGTCTGCTACAACACCAACAGAATATAATTTATTAAATACATATATTGTTGATAGATATAATTCTAATAAACTTCTTGTTTCTCCAACAACTGAAATATCAGCATTTGCTATAGGAGTAGTTGCATATGTTGTATAATAATCATATTGGTCTTGAACTGCTCTTGCTAAAATTGATATCTCAGGACCATCAATATCAATTATAGGTTGAATAGCCAAATAAGGAGTTTTAGATGGAAGATTAATTTTATTGATATTGTTTAGTTGTAAAATTTGTTGAGCAGTATATAACCAGTGCGGATCAGATGCTGTTAAATTTTCAAACGGAAGAATAATTCTGTTTGGTGTAATTGAAGATCCTGTAACTGCTGTTCCTTTGAATTGAAGTGATGTTGCAGATTTAAGTTCTAGAAAAAACTCATAGATATCTAATGATGTTAATCCATAGTAATTTAAAACATCATAGATAGATTGTGGTGTGCCTTTTACTTTATATAGATTTACAAGATCTAAAAAAAACTGAATTTTTTGTTCTAGAGGGTTTTCATCAAAACCATGAAGTGATGTTGAGTACGGAAAACCAAAACTTCTAAAAAGTTCATCAAGATCAGAATTTGATAAAGAGTGAGGATCTGAAGCATGAATAGATGAAGTTGCAAATGTTCTATGAGAAGCATAAAGATCAATAAGAAATTTTCTTAAACGATCCCAATCAGTAGTATCAAATGACGATTGATCCACAACACTACTAAAGAAATTCTCTAGTTTTGCTTTATCTGATTTTGCTAGGGAATCTAATGCATCTGTAATATTACCGCTGCCCGTACTGATTGCATTAAATATTTCCCAAAAAGAATCTATGTTAGACATTTAATCTCCTTAACAGATCTCAAATGACACTTCTCTATCTGTCATAAACGTAAAAAACTCGTCAACTAATTTTAGTTCAAAACAAGTTTCAAGTAGAGTTCCGGTTGTAATCAAATTTAAATTGTTGTAATTGCTATAGTTATTATAAATCTTCAATTGTAAATATAAATAAATTAACTTCGATAATGGAGTATTTAATGTCTCAAAATTCGCATATAAAATCGCTGGTATAGAATCAACAAATGATACAGATGTTGAATCAACTATAGTCAATGATGTTGAATCTTGTCTATATTTAAGTAAAGAATCTAATAATACAAAGTCATGTCCTTGTAAATTAAAAATATTTCCGCCTGTAGGTGATGGAATATAATATTTTGATGAAGGATAAAGCATTAAACGTTGTCTGGTTAATACTGGCCAAGATGCTCTATCTTCTTCCTTATATAAATATGTATAAGTACTAGATGAAAAAGTATCAGCAAATAATAACTCTACAACAGTTCCAGGTGTTAAAAAAATTTCATCTACAGTAACTGGTACAGGAACTTCATATTTATTAACGACGGATGAAATTACAAAATTATTTATATAGTACTGAAGTTCTGGTACTAAAGCTGTACTTGCTAATGTCATTAATCCCTCACATCTGTTTGAATTAGATCATTTGTACTTAACATATCTAACATATGGAGCACCAGTGTTTCAGGTTTATAATCTCTAAAAGTAAATTCTTTATTCTTAGGAGCATCAGTACTCCATCTACCACTATGAAATCTAACAGATTCTTCTAGTGTATAAAACTCATCTTCTGTAAGCAATTTAAGAAAAGTTTCTCGATTTGAAGCTATCATATCTCCAGCTTCTTTATCATGTTTATTATCAGTATGTCTTCTTGTACCCATCTGACCATATTTTATTGCGTCATGCAATGCTACAGCAAATAATACTTTATCAGCGCCTGATGTCTTTTTAACTATATTTAACATACTAAATAGCTTAACTGCTACATATAGCATTTCATAAACATGTTCAGCAATTGTAGCTACTTCTCCATTCGCTTTTCTATGGTATTTTCCAGTTGATGATGTAGGTTTATTCCATATGTTGGGAAGCATTTTATCTATTCCTTGCCATAAAGAAAAACTTTGATCTGTCATATTTTCTTTTAAAAGTGCTTCAATTCTTTTTCTATAACCCATTACAGATTCCTTTCTTTATTCTTTTGCTCCTCGTTTTGAAAATGAACTTTGAGATTTTTGTAATAAAGCAGTAGCTTTTCTTAAACCTTTCTCTGCTTTAGAAGCTTCTTTAGCATTTCCTGCTTTCTTAGCAGCAGCTAACATAGCTTTATACTTATCTACTTTACATTTAATCATACAATGTTGTCTTCTTGAAGTATTTAATTCATATGACCCACATGCTTTTGTGCATTTATCAAATTGTGATCTAATAGTTCTATACACAAGCCAAAATGCGTTTAGTCCAGCCCCTGCACCAGCAAGACTAGCATATGTTTTTCTTATTTTTGCAACTCTTCCACCAGCTTCAGAAACTTCAAATCTATCATTAATAATACCTTCTGTTTGTTCATCAATTTTTGTAACTATTTTTCCATCTAACAAAAGGGCTTTTACTTGAACATCAGTAGCTTCATTTTGAATAAAATTAAGTAGTTGTGTTTTAGCACCTTTGCTTAATTTTGATTCTGTAACTATCGCTCCAGCAATTATTCTTAATTGTTTATCCATTATCTTTTACTCCTCCATTATTTTAATAAGTCATCCAACTTATTTTGATATTTTTCTAATTTATTTTTTTCTTGTTGTAACAAACTTTTCAAAAACTCATCGTTTGGTTTAAATTGGAGTCTTTGTAAAATTTCTTCTATTTTATCTCTGGTTTGTTCTACAAGTTGTTGGTAAAATTTTATATTGGAATTTTTTCTATCTTGCTGAATGGTTTTGAGAATGTCATTAGAGACTAATTCAATCTTTTTATCAACAGCTGCTGCCTTAGCATACCTAGTTTCCATTGTAAATACAACACCGCCAACAGTAATACATATACCAATTATTCCGCTAACTACTGATAACCAAAACTTTACTGTTCTAGGTTCGTCTCCATTTTTCTTCGCCATTGTACTTCTCCTTACATTCCTATATTAACATTATTATTTTTGGTATCCATATGTGTAAGGAATTTAGCCATTCTTCTATCACCAAACCACCATGTTACACATGATACTGTCAGATATAAAACCATACTACTAACTTGGTTATATGTTGAAATAGCTTGATCTGCAGATACATCCACTCCATGTTGCTTCATTATATTCCAAGCCCAATATGTTAGAACAGAAGTAATACCAGTAAGATATATAGTAAGAGCAGGTCTCATAAATCCTCTTAAGAAATCTACGAAACCAAACAAAACAGAAATTATAACTGCAGCTGGAATAGCAAAGAATCTCCCAAACTTTCCTTGAACACTGAATAACTTATCAATCCACTTTTCTGAAAACATTTGTTGATTTCCAGCAGTTTGTGAATCTTTATATGCTTGAGCATCAGCCAGTTCAACAGCTCCTTGAATTTGTGTTTTTGTTACTTCAATCTGCATTCTAGCTTCTTCTTTCATAGCTTCCGATTCAGCTTTTACCATAGCAAGGTCATGTTCATTTTTTAGCTTTTGCATTTTATAATTGGTTATAGCTGTGATAGCACTTCCAATTATACCAGTAAGACCACCTAATATTGTGTCTAATCCAAACATAATTTTCTCCTAAAACTCTTCCCAGATTTTCAAAGTAAAAGGCTGTTCGCCAGTTGCTTCCATAAATCTACGAACAGTTATTCGTGAATTTAATATTGCTAATTGTTTAGCTAATGTTCCACGTTTTTGACCTAGCAGGATACATCCATCAACATTACTTCTAAAACCTTTTGTTGTATCTCCTGCCCAATTTCCAGGATGTATTAAAATATATGATCTATCAGGAACATCTGAAACCCAATATACTTTTCCAAATTTTGGAGACACTCTAATTTTGCATTGGTATATCCCCTTCGGGATACATGATACATTATGTTCATTATCTTTCCAAGGCAACTCTAATGTATAACATCGAAAACTTTGAAAAGAAAGAATTCCAAGTGTTCCTTGATCGCTTCTCATCATCCTAAATATATCTACAGTAAGTCCCATGTTTTTCTCGCTGTTTTTTCTTTTTTAGTATTAAAATTTTTATTTCTTTTTTTGGTGAACAAATTTGTTGTTTACGTCTTAACCTCCAGATCAATCTGCAAGTCCTCAATATTTACTTTCCTCCCCTCTTTAATATTTTTATAACACTCTTTAAAATATCTTGTGGTTGTTGCGTTTTTGAAACAGTACATGCTTGCTCATAAATAATCTTTTGAATCTTTTTATTTTTTGAACCAAGTTTCTCCATAATTCTATAAATATCTTCTTCTTTTAAATTCTTTTTAAATTCTTCTATACTTACCTCTTTTTTTGAACTTTTCTTTTGTTTTGATTCAATAACTTTCTTTATTGGTTTTTTTATTTCTGAAACTAACTTGGTTTCTACTTTAGGAGCTAAAACTTCATCACCTTTTATTTTTGCTTCAACTACTAATGGTTTAACTAATTTCGCAGTATCTGACCATGGAGAAATATAATGACCATCAGCAATAACTTCAAGCTTAACTTCAACTTCATTGCCTTCTTTTATTCTTTGACCAATTACTTTACTCAACGGTGGAATGTCAACTACTATTGAATCTTCAGAAATTTTACATGGAAAACTATAACGGATCTCATTAATAACCACTGTAAAATAACTTTCTATTTTATCATAATTAAGAACACCTTCTATTTGAACTTCAAAAGATAGTTCTTTACCTTCTGTCGTATTTAATTTTATCATTGTAATTCCTCAATTATTCATCACGCAATTTTACTTTTAAATTATCAGGAAAAGAAGATTTTGAAATTGTTTTAGATTCAACTTTTAAAACTCTTATTATTGGAGCTGTTTCTTCTTCATAGTTCTGACGATATGGAGGTGCTCCGCCACCTCCTGCTATTGTAGTTCCACAGCAGGGTCTAAACATCCCCATAGTTGCAATACCTATTGACATCTGAATCTCCTTTTATTTTTGTTCTGAAGTTTATTACATAACTACTTGAGTCCAATAATTAAATTTACCACACTCAGTACCATCTGAGGTAATAAGATATGTTTCAATAACTCCAGTGTTTGTTCCTACATTTGCTGCTTCGTCATAAATTCTAACTCGAGCAGAAATCATATTTCCATTATCATCGTAATTAGTTTCATCAATGTAAATATTTCTATGAACAAGACCAAGGGTTTTTATAACATTACTATAAATATCACTAATATCGCCTTGATAAACTTGAACATCATCAGATTTGCCCCAAGGAAAATAAAGAGGATGAACCAATACAACATACCAAGTTCCAGTTTGATTTGGAGTAAAACGATATTTATAATTTCCATTTCCAAGGTTAATTACTGAACCATTTACGGATAATGATACTTCAGTTCCATCGGGATTGTATACGTAAGATGTAAAAGAAGTTCCATCAAGAGAAGAAATTAGATTTCCATTAGTGTCTGTAACAGTAAAATGTTCTTCTACTTGTTTATCAATAGTTCCTAATATCATTATTATTTACTCCTATCATCTCTAGTAGGAAGATCAACTTTACTTAATTCTTTTAATTTATCTTCGTGTTTCATTTTCTTTGGATTAAATGAAGTAGATTCTAAAATTGTTGCATCTACTCTTTGTCTAACTTTATTATTAATAGCATCTTG
>Ga0102950_1000094_pt1 | contig 20965 bp, 21 predicted proteins | sample SalPon2A_B_D2_MG_FD_78505 | JGI IMG/M metagenome (GOLD analysis project Ga0102950, IMG submission 78505) | Soil microbial communities from South San Francisco under conditions of wetland restoration - Salt Pond MetaG R2A_B_D2_MG | ecosystem: Environmental > Terrestrial > Soil > Wetlands | place...
CGGGTCGCGCAACGCGTGCCGAAGAACACCTACCATGTGATGACGCTGAAGCAGATGAATGCCCTCACGCCGAGCATCGACTGGAAGGCGTATTTCGCTGAGATCGGGTTGCCCAGGCTTTCCAGCGCGAATATCGGCATGCCGGATTATTTCAAGACGTTATCGTCCGACTTCAAGAGCGTGTCCCTGTCGGACTGGAGGACTTACCTGCGCTTCCATGTCGCGGATGACTTCGCCCCCTACCTGTCGAAGCCTTTCGTGGACGAACAATTCAAGATGGCCTCGGTGATTACGGGCGCCAAGACGCTACGCCCGCGCTGGCAGCGTGTCGTGTCGGCGGAAAATGGTGCCCTGGGCTTTGCTATCGGCAAGCTTTACGTGAAGCAGTACTTCCCGCCGTCTTCGAAGAAGAAGGTGTTGGCGATCCTGCATAGCATTCGTCACGCACTGAAAACGGACCTGGAGACGCTGTCCTGGATGTCCCCGGCGACGCGCAAGGCCGCCATCAGGAAGCTGAGCCTGATGGGCGAGCGTATCGGATATCCGGACAAGTGGCGGAATTACTCCAAGCTTGCCGTGGTGACGGGACCCTATGTGGTCAACGTCATCAATGCGAATAGATTCGAGAACCAGCGCGATCTGGACAAGATCGGCAAGCCGGTAGACAAGAACGAGTGGTATATGACCCCGCAGACGGTCAATGCCTACTATGATCCGTCCAATAACAACATCAACTTCCCGGCCGGCATTCTGCAACCGCCGTTCTTCGATCCCAAGGCGCCCCTGGCCGTCAACTACGGTGCGCTCGGCTTCGTCATGGGCCATGAGATGACCCACGGTTTCGACGACCAGGGCTCGCAGTTCGACGGCCACGGTAACCTCAAGGACTGGTGGACGGCGCAGGATAAGAAGAAGTTCGATGAGGCGACCGCCTGCATCTCCAACCATTTCTCCAAATACCCGGTGGATGGCGACCTGCATGTGCAGGGCCACCTGGTCACCGGGGAGGCCACGGCCGACCTGGGCGGCCTTACCCTGGCTTGGCGGGCTTTGCATGCTTCAGCCGCCTACAAGAAGGCGAAGACGATCGATGGCTTTACGCCGGACCAGCAGTTCTTCCTGGGGGCTGCGCATGTGTGGGCGAGCAATATTCGTCCTCAGGCCGAGCGCGCGCAGGTGACCACGGATCCGCACCCGCCGGCCATTTACCGGGTGAACGGCACGCTGGCGAATATGCCGCAGTTCCAGAAGGCCTTCCATGTGCCGAGCGACAGCTCGATGGTCAACAAGCACCGTTGCAAGATCTGGTAACAGCCAAGCGGGCTTTCTGATCTGAGCGGCGGGCCATCGGGCCCGCCGTTTTTTTGCTCATGCCCGCATGACTTCAATGTGCGGCCTGCGGAGCAAGGCCAAAGGCTTCCGTCAGTGTCGGATGTGGATGAATCGCCGCAGCCAATTCGTCCAGCGTAAGGCCGTGACGCACCGCCAATGCGGCTTCCCCCATGAGATTGCCGGCGCCTTCCACCAGCGCATGGATGCCCAGGATGCGCCGATCTTTGCGCCGGTAGACGATTCGCAGGCGCCCGCTTGCGTCTGCGCTGATTTGCGCCCGGGCGTCGACCCGGTAGTCGTATTCGGCGATGCTTACATCCTCTCCGGCCGCGCGCGCGGCTTCCTCGGTCAGCCCTGCCATTCCCAGTTCCGGGTAAGAAAAGATGACCGCACTGTTGTGTTCCGGGCGGGGGAAAGCGACCTCCTTGCCCAGCAGAAGACGGGCAACGGCCTGTGCCTGGGCGGTGGCCCAGTGCGCGAACATGGGGCTCCCTACCAGATCGCCGGTGGCGTAGATGCCGGGTTCGTTGGTCTGGAGAGTGTCATCGACCTTGACGCCGTGACGGTCGTGGCGCACGGCTGTGGTTTCCAGACCGAGGCCGGAGACCCTGGGATGTCGTCCCGCAACGATGGCCACCACTTGGGCCCGGGCTTCCCCGGGAGTCCCCTCGCGGGTAAAGCGGATCGCATGTTCGCGTTCCGTGCCCTCGATGGCGTCGATCTTCACGCCCGTGCGGATATCGATGCCATCGGCTGCGAGACGCTCGGCGAGCAGTCCGGCGAGTACACTGTCGACCGGCCCGAGGATGCGTGGCATGGCTTCCAGGAGTGTCACCTCGGTGCCGAGCATTGCAAAAATTTGCGCCATTTCCACTCCCACGGGCCCGCCGCCGATCAGCGCCAATGACTCCGGGACAAATCCGATCTCGATCAGTCCCGTGGAATCGAGCACGCCGGGCAAGTCGGCGCCCGCGATGGGAAGATGATTCGGTTCGGAGCCCGTCGCGAGAATGGCGTGCTCGAAACGCACCGCGCGTCCGCCTTCGACTCCTTCCACCATCGCCTCACGCGATCCGGTGAGGCGCGCATGACCAAATATGATTTCAAGGCCGTTCAGAGCCTTGGCCTTTGCCAGGGCTGCCTGTGCACGCTGGGTGAGGATACGGTGGCGACGTGATCGTACTGCGCTCCAATCGACGGGAAGAGCGCCGTTTGCCGGCGGTTGGATACCGAACTCGGCGGCACGGGCGTACTCTCTCCGGCGCGCTGCAACCTCACGGTAGATCTTGGACGGGATGCACCCCTCGAACAGGCAGGTGCCGCCCAGGCCGCGGCCGGCCTCCACCAGAAGAACGCGCTTGCCGGCTTGCGCCAAGGCCAACGCTGCCGGTGTTCCGCCCGGGCCGCCTCCGATAATCAGGACATCAAAGCGTTCTTTGGCATTCATGCGCGTTTCCTCATCGCGATGCCAGGAGCGTACACGCGTCACGCCGGTCGGAAGGTGATTTGCGTCACGTGGGGACTGGGAAACCGTATGAGAGGAATGGAACTGTGTGGATAAGCTTGGCGAACGAGTGCAACGATGCCCAGGTACGGTAGCTCTATTCACCTGCCGGGGAGCGTATTCAGCCAATCCAGCAATTCGCGCTGGGTGGAGGTTGCCCCAGACAGTCTGGACAGGGCTTCACGCAAGTCATCGAGATCCGCGGCGGTGTCGATGTCAGTCAGCGTTGGCAGGACTGCAAGGTATCCGCTATCCGCCAGTTCGATCCGCAACGTCTCAGCGGTGCGGTTCGTGGAGCAGGGCACCCGGCTCCAGCTTTGCTGGCTTACCGGGTGGTTGCTGCCGAATAGCCAGAATCCGCCGTCCTTGGCAGGCCCCAGGATATGGTCGACATCAGGCCGTGAAAGCGTGTTTATGGCATCGACAAGCAGGCGGGGGGATATCTGGGGTATGTCGGTGCCGATCATCAGGGCGGCGCCATGTCTGGCTTGGAGCTCCCGGTGAACGCGATACATGCGGTCGCCCAGCGTTCCATCACCCTGGCTGATTACGGGAAATTCGTGCCTGTGTGCCCGGGCGTACGGCTGGTCTTCGGCCAGTGCCCAGTAGGGAATGAGGCAATCGCCGCAGGCCGTCACAACCTCGGCAGTGGCCCTCGTCGCCAGTTGGTGAAAGTGCAGCGCGGCGGTCATCCCTATTCCGCGCGCGAGCCGCGTCTTAACGGGCGAAAGCCCCGGGGTCTTGGCGAAAACGGCCAGAGCGGCACTCATCGAACTGGCTTGCGCAAGGCGCGTTTCGCGGCAGTCGCCTGGGAAAAAGTCAGCCGGACATGGCGCAAGGTAACATTGAACCAGCCCTGCTCGGCATATTTGCGGGCACTGGTGGCAAGCGGGGCGGCAACGCGCTTCACCGGCAGGCCCCGGGCGTGGGCTTGCCACACCAGGTGGTGATCCTCACCGCATTCAAGAGATTCGTCGAAGCCTCCGAGCCGCTCGAAGCGCATACGTTTTAGGATCAGGCCCTGGTCGCCGAACGGGAGCCCGCACCAGCGCGAGCGGAGGTTTGCGCCCCAGGCATTCAGTCGGCAGAGCCAGGGGCCATCTTTCCTGAAGCGCAAGTCGAACCAGCCCAATGCGTCATGGGGCTGGCCAATGAACTCATGAAGCGAGGCGAGTGTTTGCGGCAACAGCCGCGAATCAGCGTGCACAAACCACAACCAGTCGCCGTGCGCGACCCGCGCGCCGAGGTTCATCTGGAGCGCACGGCCTCCGCCGTTGACGTACCCGCGGCAGGTAAGGGTCGCTGGCCAGTGCTCCGGTCGTCGCAACCCGGCATTGTCGGCCTTGACGATGATCACCTCGCTGTTGTCGGGCAGTTCGTGGAGTTGATCGAGCAGGCCCTGTGCTTCGCTTTCCCCCGGACCCATCGGGATGATGACCGAAAGCGGGTTCTCATGCAGGGCGGCGGCAGCCACGGTCAGGTAATTCGCGTCAGGCCAGTGCGCCGCCGCAGGAGCTGCCGGCACCCGCGGTACAGCCGTAGCAATGATTACGGAATGCTATGGGCTCCCGGTTGATCTGCTCAAGGGACTCTATGTCCCATAAGGTTCGGCGGTTGCCCCCGAGCGGCAAGTCCAGTGCCTGGTTGAAATCACAATCGTACAGTTGACCGTCCCAACCGACCGAGAGCAGGTTGCGACACATGACGCCTTCCGCTGCCTGCGGGTTGAAGGCGTCAAGCAGGGTCTGCATATAGCTTTCGCGCCGCCCGCTGCGCTCCAGTTGGTGCAGGAACCGCTTGATGGGCATGTTAGTGATGGTATAGAGGTGGTTGAACACGATGCCGAAGCGATCCCCCAGCTCCTGCCGGTATGTTTCTTCCAGCTGATCCTGGGCCGGTGGCAGCGAGGGACCCAGCGGGTTGTATACGAGATCCAGCTGCAGTCCCGTGCCGGAACGTCCATAGCCGAGCCCGTTTAGCAACTGCAGCGCCTCGATGCTGGGATTGAAAACACGCAGACCGCGTTGTTTCTCGACGTTCTCGCGGGTGTAACAAGGCAGCGAGGCAACGATTTGCACGCCCTCATCGGCGAGGAACTGCGCCGTATCTTCCTGGCCGTCGCGAAACAGGACGGTCAAGTTGCAGCGATCCATGACTGTTTTGCCGAGTTTTCCAGCTTCGCTGACCAATCTCCTGAAATGCGGGTTGAGTTCGGGCGCGCCTCCCGTGATGTCGACGGTATGCACGGCGGGTGCTTCCGAGAGCAGTTCCAGAATACGCTCGACGGTGGGCAACTCCATGATCTCGGTGCGTTTGGGACCTGCTTCAACGTGGCAGTGGCGACACGCGAGATCGCACAGCTTTCCTACGTTGACCTGAAGCGTTTCGAGAGGCGTGCGCCGAAGCTCGATGCCTTCCGCATGCAAGGTTTGCTGGAAAGGGGTCAGGGCCTGTGTCGATTCGTGGCGGGCCGAAAGAGCCATATCGAGGCCTCCTGCCGTGGTCGGGTTAAAACGGGAATCTGCGCCGTCTCCATCCATGATAGCGCTCCAGAAACCGCAATAGCTTTTCCGGGGCATGAGTGCGTTTCCAGTTTCCGGCCGCAAATTTGTTGGCCTCGCTCCAGGTGGGGTAGGCGTGTATGATGCCCAGCAGTTTACCGAGCCCCAGCCGGTAACGCATCGCGAGTGCAAATTCCGTCAGCAATTCCCCGGCATGCCGGCCGACGATGGTGGCTCCCAGTATCCGGTCCTTCCCGGGTACGGTCAGGACCTTGACGACCCCCTCGGCCGAGTGTTCGGTCAAGGCACGGTCCAACTCGGACAGTTCATAGCGGGTTACCTCGTACTCGATGTCGCGCGCCAGGGCTTCGTTTTCATTGAGTCCGATTCTGGCGACCTCCGGATCGACGAAGGTGACGGCGGGAAGCAGGGAATGGTTGACTTTCAGGCGGACCAGCGGTGCGAACAGGGCGTTGACCGCCGCATGCCAGGCTTCATGAGCCGCCGCATGGGTGAATTGGTAAGGGCTGGTGGCATCTCCGCAGGCGAATATGTTTGGATACAAGGTCTGCAGGTAAGCGTTGGTTTCCACAGTGTGTGGAGCATCGATACCCAAGTCCTCGAGTCCGAATCCCTGGATACGCGGCTTGCGTCCGACGGCCACCAGAAGCGTGTCGAACCCGAGGTGTACGTCGCTGCCGTTGTGGGTACAGACAAGGGCCTGGTCCTTGGCGGAGTTTTCAACCCGCAGAGCCTGGTGGTTAAGTTTCAGTTCCACGCCGTCCCTGCGTAATCTTTCAGCGACAAAATCGCTGACTTCATGGTCTTCGCGAAGAAGCAATCGGTCCGCCATTTCTACCTGAGTGACGTCCGTACCCAGCCGGCTGAAAGCCTGGGACAATTCGCAACCGATAGGACCACCGCCCAGAATGAGCAGCCTGCCGGGTCGCCGGTCGAGAGACCAGAGCGTGTCGGACGTGAGATAGCCGGATTCGGACAATCCCGGGATTGATGGTATCAGTGGGTCGGCGCCGGTCGCGATTATGACGGAGCGCGTAGTCAGCCGGTCGCCTTCGATTTCGACTGTCCAGGGGTCGATGATGTGGGCCTTGCCCAGGCGGACATCCACGCCAAGGCTGCGATATCGCTCAACGGAGTCGTGGGGAGCCACCCGGCTGATGGTTTCGCGGATACTTTGCATGACGGCGGGAAAATCCACCGTAACGTCTCCCGCCCCGACCCCGATCGAAGCGCCGGCCTTGGCCTGTGCCGCCAGCCGTGCCGCATGGATAAGGGTCTTGGATGGTACGCAGCCACTGTTCAGGCAATCGCCCCCCATGGCCTTTTCTTCCACCAGGGTGATCCTGGCCCGGAGGCTGGAAGCGATGTAAGCGCTGACCAGCCCGGCCGAGCCGGCGCCTATGACGACGATATTGCGATCAAAATGCCGCGGGGGACGCCACTGGCGTGAGGATGCGCTCAACTTCCATTCCCTGGTTCGGAATGAAGATGTTACCGCCAGTCGCGGTTCGTCGGCCGATTTGTTGCGTCCCATCCGCGCGCGGCCCCGGGATAGTGAGTCGCGGCAGGGATTTGCGCGTCAGGGTGAGCTCCTTACGGAGATGTCCGGTATTCCCTATATTGCTGCTGACAAGCGCCGGTCAAATCCGATTTGCTGATCTTCATCAACGAATATTCGGCCAGACTGCCAAAATTTGGCACAAACGGACAAGATTTGTCATGTAGGACTATACTTACTCCCGCAGGCGGCCGCCCTGGAAGAAAACGGCTTCTTAACCTGTTGTTATACATGGGGAAAACAAAATATCTCAAGATTTTTTGCGTTTGGCATGATTTTTGCTGCGCAATGGGTGAGGTTATTTGATCCGATTATCAGGAAATCAAAATGCCAGCGTATTTGAAAGGTAGTGAACCGCCAGTGACCCCCTCCAAATCGAAGACGTTTATCGAGCGGAGGGCGGGTCCCCACGATCGCCGGGTGGCAGATCGCCGGGTGGCGAATCTGGTCGATCGACGGATATCGGTCGGTACAACCGGGGAATATCCCTCTAAAGCGGTATTGGCGCCCGATAGAAAGGATGATGTGCCAGTGGAACCGCGCCATAGCAATGATGCGGCAGCACCCGGCCAGAAGGCGAACGTCGAAAGCTCCACGGCTGCCGACAATGCCGTTAAAAGCAAGCGGCACCCCCCGATCGTGGTCGATGCGGTTGACGTAGACAAGACGCGCAGGGTCTATAGCGTCAAACCGGAGGTGTTCATGGACATCGTGGATCGCCTCAACCTTTCAATGGTGATTCATTACCAGAAACGCCGCGGGATGAATGTTTACTTCATCCAGTTCGAGGGCGGTGTCGTGGAGACCGAGACGCCCAACCGGCTATCGATGCTGGACGCTTCGGAGCAGGATATGGAGAAACCCACTGTGTCCGACATACCTGCGAGTGCTTCGCGAACAGGCTCAACTGCTGCCGCCACTGCCCCGGTGACCAGTGATGCAAAGAGAGAGATTCAGAATGGACCGGGCCCCAAGGAGAAAGTAATGGCTTCGAAAAAGAAGCGATCATTGATGGAATACCACACGGAAGAAGGGTATTACGTTACGGAGTGGTGGAACAGTCCCGATGATCCGGCTCTTTCGGTTGCACGTATTCGCATCGAGCCGGGTGCCACGCCCAGCTCTTATGTGTTGCACGGCGTCACCGAGCGTTTCCTGTTCCTGACTGGGCGCGGGATCGTGGAAATCGATGACAAGCAGTACGAAGTCGGGGCGGGTGACGGCTTGCTGATCAAGGCTGGTGCCCGCCGGCGCGTCACCAACCTCGGCGACCGGGATCTCGGATTTCTCGCCATTTGCCGGCCGCGCTTCAGCCGACTGAGCGACGAGCCCATGCAGAACAAGTTTGTGAAACAGGCCTGAATCGAGGACAGGAGCAGGATGACGTGAAGAACAGGACCGATAAAAGAAACGGTAAAGGCGGTTCCTAGCCGGGGCGGACACCTTGGTCCGCCAAGGTGTCGTGACGGATAATCCGCCCCCCACCCAGACAGACATCCCCCGCATAGATCACGGCATACTGGCCCGGGGTAACCGCCCTGACGGGCCTTGCAAAGCGCAGGCGCAGTGTTCCCTCCGCCTGTTCGAGCGATGCCGCTACCGGCTTCTGCCGGTAGCGCACCCGGACCTGGACGGCAGCGGGAACCGGCGGTGGTTCCTCTGCGATCCAGTGCACACGGTCCGCTTCGAGGGAAGTCGAGAGAAGGCGCGGGTGGTCGGGGTCCTGGGCGGCTACCAGCGTTTTACGCTCGAAATCCTTGGCCACGACGTACCACGGCGCGTCTGCCGCGCCGGGCTTTCCGCCGATCCCCAGTCCGCCACGCTGGCCAAGGGTATAGAAATGCAGGCCCTGGTGTTCGCCGAGCAGTTCGCCCTCGGGCGTTTCAATCGGACCCGGCTCCGGCGGCAGGTATTGGGCGAGGAAGTCGCGGAACGGCCGTTCACCGATAAAGCAGATGCCGGTGGAGTCGGCGCGGTTGAAATTGGGCAGTCCTATCTTGCGGGCGAGGTCCCGGACCTCCGGTTTGGTGAATTCGCCCAGCGGGAAAAGCGTGCGTTCCAGCGCCGCTCCTGAAACGGCATGCAGAAAATAGGTCTGGTCCTTGTTGGTATCGGTGGCGGCGAGCAGGCCGGGTCGTCCGTTGATGTCCGCGCTACGGGCATAGTGTCCGGTGGCTATGGCGTCTGCACCCAGCCGGCGGGCCCAGCGCAGGAAAACCCCGAACTTGATGAAACGATTGCAGAGAATGTCCGGGTTGGGCGTGCGGCCCGCACGGTATTCAGCCAGGAAATCCTCGAAAACCTCAGCGTCGTAATCGCGGGCGAAATTGACCCGGTGCAACGTGATGCCGAGATGGTCGGCAACGGCTACCGCGCTGGCTTCGTCGTCCACGCGCGTGCAGTAGGCGTCATCGGCTTCCCAGTTGGTCATGTGCAGCCCTTCGACCCGGTAGCCGGCTTCCATCAGACGCCAGGCCGCTACGGCGGAATCGACGCCACCGGACAGGCCGACCATGACAAGGGGGCTCTCCGTATTCATAGGTCTATCAATGTACTGATGACATCCAGGGGATAGTTGACCCCCGCGCGGTATTCCTCGAAGGAACGAACGACGAGCGGGCTGCGCAGCGGCGTCCCGGGAGCCTTGAGCTGTTCGAGAGTCAACCAATCCGGACCGATGATGCCCGCGTCCAGGGGGGCTTGCGGATCGTGCTCCGTGCAATGGCCGATGATATTGATGCGGAAAAAAGTCTCCCCGTCCCCGGGCTTACGCCAGAGGTAGACGCCGCCCAACGAGCGGGGGACGAACCGGTAACCGGTCTCTTCCCGCACTTCCCTGATAACGGCATCGACCGGGGATTCGCCGTCCTCGATGTGTCCGGCCGGGTTATTGATCTTTTCTTCTCCGTGGATGTATTCGCGCACGATGAGGTAGCGATCCGTGTTTTCGACGACGGCCGCGACGGTCAAGTGAGGCGCAAAGTCTCTGTCGTTCATGCGTTCTCGGATCACTGGTCAGATCTGCAGGCGGCGGGCATCGGGGGCCGGTTCGCTGCGCTCCCACAGGGGGTCGAAACGGCGCTGGAAGTCGCGTGCCGTTATCGGGGAACCGGACACCAAGGTCCCGGTAGCGGAGTCGATGGTCTGCTGATGAAAACTGTCGCCGTTGTCATTGAACGCGTAGGCTTCGCTTTCCGCTTCGTCTTCAGCGCATAGCTGCTGAAGTGAGCAACGACTGGGCAGGGTCCCCGCCAGGCGGAGCAGGGGGTTGCCGTCCGCAGCCGCCGCCCGGGCGTCCTCGACCAGCAGCCGGATGTGCCCGCGCCGGCTCGACAGGGCCAGGTCTCTAAGCGCGGTTTCTAGTTCAGGCGTGCCGGTAAGCCGTGTGGCCAGATCCGGTGCATAGAGGGCGAATTCGTGCCGGGCCGATCTGGCGATCTTCACCACGGCATTCCTGAGTTCAGTAAAGCCGGTGAGCTGTTTCACCGACGGCTCGCCGTAATCCATGCGCATGACACGGTGCGGGATTCCCGCATCCATGAATTCGTCGCCCTGCACCTGGAAACCGAAACGCTCATAAAAGCCGATGGCGTTGACCTGGGCATTGAGTTCGCAAAAATCATCCCCGCGCTCGCGGGCGGCTTCCATCAGATGGGACAACAGTGCGGCACCCACGCCGCGGCCTCGCCATTCGGCCAGCACGGCCATGCGGCCGATATGTCCGTCCGGAGTCAGACGTCCGGTGCCGATCGGCTCATCGCCCGCCAGGGCCAGAGCGTGAATGCAGGCATCGTCCAGTTCGTCCCACTCCAGTTCCTTGGGAACCTTCTGTTCCTCGATGAAAACCCGCGTGCGTATCGAGCGCAGCGAGGGGCTATCCGGTCCCCATTCGGCGCGTCGAATTGTAAATTCCCTCACGATCCGTCTCCCGCTCCCGGCGCGTAAGCGCGTACCAAGTCCGCGGCGATACCCGTATACGTCGCAGGGGTCAGCGCTTCCAGTTCGCGGCGTGCGTCAGGCGGCAGGGGCAGCTCGGCTACGACCTGCCGCCAGGTTTCCTGGTCGAGCTCGCGTCCGCGGGTTGCCGCCTTGAGTGTTTCGTAAGGCGCCTCGACGCCATGGCGCCGCATGAGGGTCTGCGCCGCCTCGCCCAACACCTCCCAGTGCAGGTCGAGATCTGCGGCCAGACGCTCCTTGGCAACTTCGAGCTTGCCCAGTCCTCGCGACACCGAGGCGTAGGCCACCAGGCTGTGGCCGAATACGGTGCCCAGCGCCCGCTGCGCGGTGGAATCCGTGAGGTCACGCTGCATTCGCGAGACGGGTAGGGTGCCTGACAGGTGGCGCGCGAGCGCGTTGGCCAGGCCCAGGTTGCCTTCACCGTTCTCGAAGTCGATCGGGTTGACCTTGTGCGGCATGGTCGACGATCCGATCTCGCCCTCCACAAGGCGCTGGCGGAAATAACCGAGGCTGACGTAATTCCAGATGTCGCGGCACAGATCGACCAGGACGGTGTTGAAGCCGGCCAGCGCATCGAGCAGTTCTCCCACGCCGTCGTGCGGTTCGATCTGGGTTGTGAGCGGCAACCAGGTCAGGCCCAGAGATTCGACCACCTTTCGGGAGAGGGCGGGCCAGTCGACGTCGGGATAGGCGCTGACATGGGCATTGAAGTTGCCGGTTGCCCCGTTGAGCTTGGCCGTCAGGGTAACGTCGATGAAACGTTGCCGCTGGCGCTCGAGCCGGGCGGCGAGGGTCGCCATTTCCTTTCCCAGAGTGGTCGGGGTGGCCGGCTGGCCATGCGTGCGGGCCAGCATCGGAGTATCCGCCTGCGCCCGGGCCATCGCGGCCAGTGCGTCGATAATTCTCTCCATGACCGGGGCACAGACCGAGTCGCGGGCCTCGCTCAACAGCAACGCCCAGGAGAGGTTGTTGATGTCTTCGGAGGTGCAGGCGAAGTGGATGAACTCGCTTGCCGCCTCCAGTTCCGGAACCTTGGCGAACTGTTCCTTCAGATAATACTCGATGGCCTTGACGTCATGGTTTGTCGTGGACTCGATTTCCTTCACGCGGGCGGCAGCGGATTCGTCGAACTGGACTTCGATGCGTTCCAGTGCCTTGCGCGCGGCGCTGTCCAGGGACGGACAGGCGTTGATGTCCGGGCTGGCGCTCAGGCCCCGGAACCAGGCCAGTTCCACCCGCACACGGGCCTTGATCAGGCCGTATTCGGAGAGCAGTTCACGCAGCGGAGTGACGCGCGCGGCATAGCGCCCGTCAAGCGGGGACAGGGCGAACAGAGCCGGGTTGGCGTGATTCATGACCGGGATAGACCTTAAAATGAGTATTTTACAGGGGACAAGGCGTTAATCCCGGTTGATCCTGGCATTTCCGCCGTCATGGCCCCGGAGGCCGAGGAGTTCGCGACGATGAATGCAAGGGACGCCGGGACCGGCAGGCCCGCCTGGGTCGAGCGGCTGGCACAGTCACTGGAGAAGACCGATGACAGCGTGCACCTCCCCACGCTGGACATGCTCCGGAGCACCGGCCGCTGGACCGAAGCGACGCAGCCGACGGACGCGGCGGTCCTCGTGCCGATACTCGACGTTGCCGGTAATCCCGAGCTGATACTGACCCGGCGCCGGGATAACCTGGTCCGCCATGCGGGGCAGGTCGCCTTCCCGGGAGGAGTCAGGGATCCCGGCGACCAGGGCCCGGAAGGGACCGCGCTGCGCGAGGCCGAAGAGGAGATCGGTCTGCCGGCGGCGAACGTAGGCATTCTGGGACGGCTTCCGCGTTATCCGACAGTGAGCGGCTATCTGGTGACGCCGGTGGTCGGCTACATCCCGCGTCCCGTGGAGTTGTATGCGGCCCCTGAAGAAGTGGCGGAAATATTCAAGCTGCCGCTCCCGGTGCTGCTCGACGGTTCCCGCTGGGTCCGCCGTGTTCTGGAGATGGGAAACAAGCGCGTGGGCTTGCCGGAAGTGCACTGGGAGGGACATCGGATCTGGGGGGTCACCGCCGGAATGCTGCAAATGATGATTCCCATGCTGCGCGAGGCGCTGGAGACGGAGCGATGAATTCGGCAAACCTGAAGGGGCTGCACCGCCTGCTCGGGGTGATGGCCCGATTGCGAGATCCGGATAACGGGTGTCCCTGGGACCGGGAGCAGACGCCCCGCAGCATCGCGCCCTGGACAATCGAGGAAGCGTGCGAGGTCGCCGAAGCGGCCGAGGCGGGCGACACGGGGCATTGGCGGGAAGAACTTGGCGACCTGCTGTTCCACGTCGTCTTTCATGCGCGGCTCGCCGAGGAAGAGGGACTATTTGACTTCGATACGGTGGCCGGCGAAGTCGCAGTCAAACTCGAGGACCGCCATCCCCACGTATTCGGCGAAGAAGATGTTCCCGCAGTGACCGACTTGAACGTGCAGTGGGAGCAGCGCAAGAGCCGGGAACGCGAGCATGTCGACGAACATCTACCGCTGCATTTGCCGGCCCTGATGCGTGCGTACAAGCTGCAGAAACGTGCTGCCGCCGTGGGATTCGACTGGCCGGACGAGAAGGGCCCCAGAGGCAAAATCGCCGAAGAACTCGAGGAGCTGGAGCAAGCCCGGCAAAGTGATGCCTTGTCCAGGCAGGAACGCGTCAGCGAGGAACTGGGTGACCTGCTTTTCGCCATCGTGAATTACGCGCGTCACCTGGGGGTAGAGCCGGAGCAGGCCCTGCGCGCAGCCAACCGCAAGTTCATCAGGCGCTTCCGGTTTATCGAATCCCGCTTGGCTAGGGAAGGCTTGCGGCCAGGGGACGTCGATCTCGAATACCTGGATGGCTTGTGGGAAAAGGCGAAAAGAGGGGAATAGACCAGGGTCACCGCCGGAGACGGGGTTACCTGTTTTTTCGTGATCCAAGCGCTATCGGCGACAAAAATGGTCGGAGGAGGGATTGACTGCCGATACCGGCAGGACAGGGCAGGCCGGAAAAGCGATACGCGACGTGAACCGAAATGAATCCCGGCAAATGCCGGGTCGGTTGGCCGGGATCGCGGGCGATTGCCACGCTGCGTCTTCTTGACAATACCCGGATGGGCTCATATTGTTCAAAAAAAAACGCAACAGGGAGTGTTATGAATTTCAAGATAAAGCCCATTGGTCTTCTCATGGCCATTTCGTTGCTGGCGGGATGTGCCAGCTACCACGCGGTTCCTTATTTGCGAGGGAAGGCCCGAAAGGTACATGCGATCGGGCTGCTGAGCGTAAATACTCCGCCCGGGCTTACGGTTTCCGTGCGGGCGCCAGCGGCAGCCGGGTTCGGACTGATTGGCGGGCTTATCGAAGAGGGTGTGATCGACAAGAAGTCGAATGAATTCACGAAGGCGGCCAGGTCGTTGCATTATTCGTTGAACGTGCAATTGACCGACACGCTCGTCTCCGATCTGCGCGCCGAAGGTTACCAGGTGAATTCAGTGAAGGTGCCGAGAATTCCCGACAAATTCCTCAACTATTTTCCGAAGGCGCCGGGGGACGATGCGTTACTCGATGTGGTCGTGCACCGGCATGAGGCCGGCTACCGGGCTGCGGGAGATCACACGAAATACTATCCGTATTTGTTCGTGACCGTCCGGCTGGTCAGTGTGCCGGCCCACAGGATTCTTTACTCACGTCAAATCGTGTACAACCCGATCGATCCGCCGGGATTCGCCAGAACCATCGCTCCGGATCCCGCGTACGGATACCAGGATTTTGATCACCTCATGGCGAATCCCAAGGAATCCGTCGAAGGCCTGGAAAAAGCAGTCAATCAGGTTGGTCGGGCTATAGCCGATGACCTGAAATGATCCGCCACGGCTCCGGTCGGGGACCGCGACGATCCGGCGGGGGCGTTGCCCTGCTGGCGCTGGCGGCATCCGGTCTGGTTTCGGGTTGCGCCGGATCGACGATGGACCCGTTGCCGGCCAATGTGTATCCCGGTTACCTGTTTGCTGGCAGAGCGTGTTCCGAGATTAACCAGCTCAGCGCGCAAGAGTTCCATCTTGACGAAGATACCGATCTGGTGTTCGGGGCAAAGAGTCAGTGTCTCAGCCTGGGCGACAGGCTGGATGAACCCGCCTCGCTGCTCGAGTTGCCGGATTCGGGAGCGGCCTATTACATTGCGGTAGATACCCGGCGCGGACGCCACATGGTGATTCCCCGTGCAGAGTTCCTGGATGCCGGGCGGCGGGAAATCCGCGGTTATTCGTACCGGCACATGAAGTCGGTAGGCAACGGAATGACCCTGACTCTGTTTGTCAGGTCAGGAACGCAGCGGCCGCGTTATCTGCTGCTTTTGCCGGACCCGTCGTTGGTCGGGAAGACCGGGAGCCGCCTGAAACAGGATGTGGGTATCGCGTATTACTCGGCGTTTAGCGTACCGTATGGCACTTCGCAGGAAGCGTCCACGGTGGATGTCGAACAGGGCACTTTACGGGTTCGGGTGGAACGGTATTCCACGCCAGAGGTCAAGCGGACCGGTTCTTACGGGCGAGGTCACTGACTCCACGACGGCAGCCGGACCGGCAGGCTCTGGAGTGTGCCTGCCGGTGGTCGTGCCGCCGGGGACGGGCGTTGTGTCCGGTTATTAAATGCCCAGTGCCTTGCGGGCAGGGACGTAGTCGAGCCCCAGCGACTGTGCAACCGCTTCATAGGTGATGTCGCCGCGGTGAACATTCAGCCCTTCCAGCAGATGCAGGTCGTCGGCCAGGGCCTGCTTGTAGCCCTTGTCGGCGAGCGCGTGCACGAACGGCAGGGTGGCGTTGGTCAGGGCCAGGGTTGAGGTACGCGCGACGGCTCCCGGCATGTTGGCCACGCAGTAATGCACCACGTCTTCTTCGATGAAAATCGGGTCGTTGTGCGTGGTCGGCCGGCTTGACTCGAAGCAGCCCCCCTGGTCGATGGCTACGTCGACCACCACCGCGCCGCGGCGCATCTTCTTGAGCAATGCCCGGTTGACCAGCTTGGGCGCGGCGGCACCCGGCACCAGCACAGCCCCGATGACCAGATCGGCATCGACGACGCTGCTTTCGAGGCTGTCTGACGTCGAGTAGAGCGTTTCCAAGCGTGGCCCGTACAGATTGTCGAGCTCGGTCAGGCGCTCGATCGACTTGTCCAGAATTGCTACCCGTGCGCCCGCGCCCATGGCCATGCGGGCCGCGTTTACGCCGACCACGCCGCCGCCGATGATTACGACGCGGGCGGGCGCGACGCCGGGTACTCCGCCCAGAAGCATTCCGCGTCCGCCCTGGGCTCGTTCCAGGCTGTGCGCGCCTGCCTGGATGGACATGCGACCCGCGACTTCACTCATCGGCGCCAGGAGGGGGAGGCGGCCGTGACGGTCGGTTACCGTCTCGTAGGCGATTGCGATGCAGCCGGATTCGCGCAACAGTTTCGTCTGCTCCGGATCGGGGGCGAGATGCAGGTAGGTGAACAGGATCTGACCTTCGCGCAGGCGCTTGCACTCCTGGGGTTGGGGTTCCTTGACCTTGACGATCATGTCGGCCTTGGCGAATACGGTCTCCGCATCCGGCGCGATCTCGGCACCAGCACTGCGGTAAGCCGTGTCATCGAAGTCGATGCCGGCGCCGGCCTGGGTTTCCACGAGTACGGAATGGCCGCTTTGGGTCAGCTCTCGCACACCCGCGGGCGTCAGGCCGACGCGGTACTCGTGAGTCTTGATTTCCTTGGGAACCCCGATGAGCATGATCAGTCACCTTTGTTGGAAACAAAGAAACCGGCAACCTGAGCCGGCAAATCCGCGTAATTTTAACAGAACGGCGCCCTGAATCGGGCCCGGCCAGAGCCTGAGAACCCTGGGGACCGGGCTTCCGGGGGATGTTAGTATGCCCTCCATGAACCCGAATCGCAGACCCCCCCGTAAACAGATGCCGCGATCCGGCGGTCGATTCTTCCTATTGGCCGTGGTGATCGCCGTAGTTATCTTTGCGGCAATAAAGCTGGTGCCGTTGGCATTTCACTCGCATCCGAAGACGACGACTTCGAAAAGCCCTGCAAGCACTACTGCGGCGATCGCATCGGCGAGCGATAGCCTGAAGGGTTTTGAGGTGGTGCTATGGCGGCAGGGCTGCCCTACGGGCTGCCCGGACTATGCGTTGCACTATGCCAAAGGGAAACTTCATTACACCGGCATCAGCGGGGTGAAGCAGAAGGGGAACCTGAGTGTCGATTTCGATGGCTACCATCAGCAGAAACTGCTTGATCTCGTCGAGAAGGCGGCATTTTTCAGCCTGAAGGATGATTACACGCTTAAAAACAAGAATTGCCATCCAGGAAAGATTGGTGCGGCCAAGTACGTACTGGGGGTGAAGCTGAATGGTCAGACCAAGAAAGTAAGCGTCAACGAGAGTTGCACTAACGTCCCATCAAGCCTCATCCAGCTAGTGGACGGTATCGACAAAGTGACCCGAAGTGACCGCTGGACGGGGATTGGAAACGCGCCGATCAAGGCCACCGCCGGCAAAACCGGCTAAACGGATGATCGGCTTTTTTCAGGCCGATGGAATGTTTGGTTCCGGACTGACGAACACGCGCCCGTCCCTGATTTCAACGGGGTAGGTGGCGATCGGTTCGAAGGCGGGCGGGTCCAGCACCTCCCCCGTACGGATGTCGAAGCGGGCACTGTGCCGGGGGCATTCGATGGCGCAGCCCTCGATCACACCTCCGGTCAACTCGCCGCCGTCGTGGGTGCATACGTCCTGGATGGCATAGACAGATCCGTTGCACTTGATGACGGCCACTTCCTCGTCATCGATCCAGAGCGTGCGGTAGCTGCCATTTTCGATCTCATCGGCCGCGCACACCTCGATCCATTCAGTCATTGCATTTTCCTCTTCGTTAATCCCATAAATATTGGCTCGCACGGGTTGCGAGCGTAGCGAGCGAAGGACTTCTGGACGCGGCCGGAGCGCAGCAACAGCAGTGTACGTTCGCACATGAGGATTACGAGCATCGCCTGCGTTCAGAATGTCTAGCGCAGTGGCTCACGACCGGCGCTAGAACATGCCGGTCTGTAATCTTGCTTCATCCGACATCATGCTGGGACCCCAGGGCGGGTCGAATACCAGCTCCGCATCGACGTGGCCGCACGTGGGAATGCTCTCGATCTTGCTGCGCACGTCGTCAAGGAGAATGTCGCCCATGCCGCATCCCGGCGCCGTCAATGTCAGGTGCACGGTGACGTTGCGTTTGCCGTCATCAGCATTCTCGATCGCGCACTTGTAGATTAGCCCGAGGTCGACGATGTTGATCGGGATTTCGGGGTCGAAGCAGGTCTTCAGCTGTTCCCACGCGAGTTGTTCGAATTCCTCGTCGCTGGGGTTTTCCGGCATCGGCTTTCCCTGGTCGATATCGAGCCCCAGCGCATCCGCGTGTTCGGCGTTCACCCGGACCAGGTTGCCGCCGATATGCACGGTAATGCTTCCGCCCATGGCCTGGGTGACCTGGACTTCGGTACCTTCCGGGATAATCACCTCGGTGCCCATGGGGACCAGGACACCCGGGCAGTCTCGTTCCGCCGTAACGACTTGCCTGTTTCCGAACATATGCTACTCCGTTGTCACTGAGTCGTCGTCTTCAAGTGCCGATTGCACGGTGTGCCAGGCAAGCGTTGCGCACTTGACCCGCGAGGGGTATGCGCGCACGCCGGCCAATGCTTCCAGTTTTCCCAAATCAATGTCCGATGGCGTCGCCTCCTGGTCGGTCAGCAGGGCGTGCATCCGATCAAACAGGGACTTTGCCTCGGCCACCGTGCAGCCCTTGAGCGCTTCCGTCATGAGCGAGGCGGAGGCGACGGATATGGCGCAGCCACTGCCCTTGAAGCTGACGTCGCTGATCTGATCGCCATCTAGGGTCAGGTATACGCTCAGCCGGTCTCCGCACAATGGGTTGTAGCCCTCGGCTTCGTGCCGTGGCGGCAGTATCTCGCGGAAGTTGCGCGGCTTTTTGTTGTGGTCGATGATGATGTCCTGGTACAGGGACGCGAGTTCGCTGTCTATCATCGGTTAAATATCTCCCGGGCTTGATTGAGTGCTGCTGCCAGTGCATCGGCGTCCGTTGATGTGTTGTAGAGGCCGAAAGAGGCCCGTGCGGTAGCGGGTACGCCGTAATGCTCCATGATAGGCATTGCGCAATGGTGCCCTGTTCGTATGGCTATACCGGAATGATCGAGCAGCGTGCCAAGATCGTGGGGGTGGATACCGTCGATGGTGAACGAAATCACACCCACCCGGCGGTCGGGTTCGCCAATGAGCTTCAACCCGGGCACTTCCAGAAGCCGCTGAAGGGCATATTGGAGCACCTGATCCTCGGCATCGGCCAGGGCTACCATGCCGATGGCGCGAAGATATTCGATGGCAGCTCGAAGCCCGATGGCGCCGCCGACGTTCGGCGTACCCGCTTCGAAACGCTGTGGCGGGTTGGCATAGGTCGATTTCTCGAACCGCACGGTACGAATCATGTCCCCGCCACCCTGCCACGGCGCCATGTTTGCAGCGAGATCCTGGCGTACATAGAGCGCCCCGATGCCCATGGGTGCGTACATCTTGTGGCCGGACAACGTGTAGAAGTCGCAGTCCAGTGCGGCTACGTTTACGGGAAGGTGCCCAACCGCCTGTGCCCCGTCGACGAGTACCCTGGCCCCTGCCTGGTGGGCAAGGCGGATCATCTCGGGTATCGGGTTGACGGTACCCAATGCGTTGGAGACGTGCGCGACCGCCACCAGTTTCGTGTGTTTGCCGAGGCGCTCGCGGAATCCTTCCAGCGACACGTTTCCTCGTTCGTCAATCGGAGCGACCACGATCCGGGCCCCCGTGCGCTCGGCCAGCAGCTGCCAGGGAACGATGTTGGAGTGGTGCTCCAGTTCAGTCAGCAGGATTTCGTCACCGGTGCCGATATTCGCCGGGCCCCAGGCCCCCGCCACGAGGTTGATGGCTTCGGTGGTGCCGCGCGTGAATACGATTTCCGCGGCCGAATCCGCGCCGATGAAGCCGGCGAGTGTCTCCCGGGCTCTCTCGTAGCCCGCAGTCGCGCGCTCGGACAGTGTGTGCACGCCACGGTGCACGTTGGCGTTGTCATGCCGGTAGTAATCGGCCTCGGCGCGGATGACAGATTCCGGCTTCTGCGTGGTCGCGGCGCTGTCCAGGTACACCAGCGGCTTTTCGCGGATGTTTTGCTGCAGTGCCGGGAAATCACGGCGCAATGCTCCGAGATCTGGCGTGGGACGGGTGACGGTGGGGTCGGTCACAGCCATTCGAGTACCTCCCTGGGCGCCTTCATGCGATCGGCAATCAGCATGGCCAGATCGTTGCGCACGGGTTCCCCGGCCAATTCCGCCAAGGCCTCGGCGGCGAATCCGTAAGCCACCATGCGGCGGGCGGTATCGGCATCCACGCCGCGGCTCTGCAGGTAGAAGAGGGCATCGGGATCCACCGCCCCGGTCGCCGCCCCGTGATTGCAGGTCACGTCGTCGGCGTAGATTTCCAGTTGCGGCCGCGTGTCGGCCTCGGCCCGTGGCGACAGGAGCAGGTTGGCGGACTCCTGGGAGGAGTCGCTTTTCTGCGCATGCTCGGCTACCACGACACGGCCGGTGTAGACGTGGCGGCTGCGGCCATCCAGGACGCCGCGGAAACTCTGCGAACTCTGCGTGTACCCGCTCGAGTGAACCACCTTGATGTCGGCGTCGGCGTGCTGTTTCCCGTCCAGTACCGCCAGCCCCTTCAGCGAGCTATTGGCTCCTTTCCCGTCGAGGTGGATCTGCACCGACTCGCGAGACAGGCGCCCCCCCAGGTCGAGGTTCAGGAACCGGTAGCCGGCGTCCTTCGCCAGTCGGACGCTGGTATGTCCGAGAAGGTAGGTGCCCGCGCCGGCCTCGTTGATCCGGATGTGCAGCAGTTGCGCACCCTCGGAGAGATCGATTTCGGCCACCCGGCTCGACAGGGTGTCTGCATCGCTGCCCGTGTGACGTTCGATCAGCACGAGGTGGCTGTGGCTGCCCATCTCCAGCGCGAGCC
>Ga0102950_1000095_pt1 | contig 20965 bp, 21 predicted proteins | sample SalPon2A_B_D2_MG_FD_78505 | JGI IMG/M metagenome (GOLD analysis project Ga0102950, IMG submission 78505) | Soil microbial communities from South San Francisco under conditions of wetland restoration - Salt Pond MetaG R2A_B_D2_MG | ecosystem: Environmental > Terrestrial > Soil > Wetlands | place...
GCGAACGACTCAAGACTACACCGTGGGACAACGCTGTTCCTGGTGATAGATTGAAGGCTCTCTATATGGCGACCAGAGCCATTGATAGGCTTAACATTGCCGGTACGAAAGCCGACGACGACCAGGAGCTACAGTTCCCACGGTATGGGGATACCGTAGTTCCTGCCGACATCAAGTACGCTTGCTTTGAGTGTGCTATTGCGTTCCTGGACGGTGTGGATATGGAACTTGAACAAAAGAACTTAGGCATGACGTCCGATGCCTTTTCGGGGGCTCGTGCGACATACGATTCCTATTTTGTTGAAGAGCATATTCGAGCCGGTATTCCGAGTGGTGAAGCTTGGGCGTTGTTGGGTCCATACCTGCGGGACCCACGCGAGATCACTATCAGCAGGGTTCCCTAAGGAGACTGAGATGCTACGAGATTATCTTACGCGACCGTTCGTTCTTGTCTACGACAACGAAAACGAAAACGAAGATGGTGGCGGTAGTGATGGTGATGGCGGCAACGCCGGAGGCCAGAAACCTGATGATGGTAAGCTTACCATAACTCAGGACCAGTTGAATGAGATGATGGCGAATAATCGTCGGAAACTCACTCAACAAAACGAAAAACTGGTAGGGGAGCTTAACGCCCTCAAAGACCAGGCAACGATGACTGCTACCGAGCGGTCAGAACTAGAAGAGCGGATTGAGAAGCTCCAAGAGCAGACCATGACGCAAGAGGAGATTGCCAAGCGGGATGCAAAGAAAGCCAGTCAGGCTCACAAGAAAGAGCTTGATAAGCTTACCAGCGAACGCGATCACTGGCAAGCTCACTACACCAATGAGCGAGTCTCTCGGTCACTACAGGACGCGGCTATTGAAGCCAAGGCCACGGTGCCCGAACAGATTGTCTCGCTATTGGGTCCTCAGACCGTCCTAAGTCCAGTGTTGGACGAAGGCGGGAAACCTACTGGGTCGTATGAGCCGCTAGTTAAGTTCGTCGATGTTGACGATGACGGCAACCCAGCCACTCTTTCGCTTAAGCCAGTCGATGCCATGAAACGAATGCAAGAGCTACCGGAGCGATTTGGTAACCTCTTCATCAACCCCGGTGCGGGTGGCTTTGGTGCCGACAACGGTGCCGGTGGTAAGGGTGGAAAGCAAAAGACGCTCGACGCCATCAAAGATCCCGCTGCTTATATGAAGTGGCGGAAAGAAAACCCCGGTGTCGATCCCACAACCCTCTTGAAAGGATAATCACTTGATTACGAATACTCAACCGTTTCGACTCGTGTACGCCAATAGCCTGGATGCATTCATCCCGGAAGTGTGGGCCAACGAGTCCGTTGCAATCCTGTTGGAAAACATGGTTGCATCCAGTATGGTCCACCGCGACTTTTCCAGCGAGTTGGCGAAGTTCGGTGACACCGTTCACACCCGAAAACCGGCATCGTTCACCGCCGCCCGGAAAACGAAGGCTGACGATGTCAGCGTCCAAAACGCAACTGCGACCGACATTCAAGTGCCACTCAACCAGCACTTGCATACGTCGTTCACGCTCCAGGACGAAGACCTCACTAAGTCTTTCCAAGAGCTTCGGACTATTTACCTGACTCCGGCGATCATTTCGTTGGCTCAGGCGATGGACAAGATCACTCTTGGTCAGTGCTACCAGTTCATGGCAAACCAGCAAGGTCACCTTGGCCTCGGTACCGCCGATACGATCAAGGGCTACATGATTGATACGCGAAAGCGTATGAATATCAACAAGGCCCCCGAAGCCGGTCGAACCCTGATTATCGGCCCGGAGACGGAAGCCCAGATGTTGAATCTGGACACATTCACCGAAGCCGACAAGGTGGGCGATGACGGTACGGCCCTGCGAGAAGCGAGCATCGGACGTAAGTTCGGGTTCAATATCTACCAGTGCCAGAACACTCCGTCACCGTCTGTCACCGTTGACTCGGTCGCGTCGAAGGTCGATAACGCCGACGGCTACGCTGCCGGTACGACGGTCATTCACATGGATACCGCTGCCGCCACGGACTTCGAGAATCTCTGTGGTTGCTTTATCAAGATCGCCGGCGACGAGACGATCCAGCGTGTTGTTTCCGAAGACAATACGGCCACGCAGGACCTCGACGTTACGATCAGTCCGGGTCTTCGGCACGCCGTCGTGGATGATGCTGTCGTTACCAAGTACGAGAATGCTCTCATCAACGATTCCGACGACTACGCCGCTGGCTACGCGAAGGAAATCACGATTGACGGCTACACGGGAGTCATCGAGCAGGGTACGCTTGTCGCGTTCTCGACCGACGACACACCGCACGTCCCGTACACGGGTGGTGTCTACTGTGTTATCTCGACCACGGAAACCACCGGCAACACCACGGGCATCACGTTGGATCGCCCGTTGGCCGAAGCCATCGAGAACAACGACTTCGTTGACCTCGGTCCGTCCGGTGAAGTCAACTTCGCCTTCCAGCGAAACTGTCTCGCCTTGGTCATCCGTCCGCTCGTGACGGTTCCCGGCGGCATGGGTGCCATGTCGGCCATCGCGTCGTTCAATGACGTGGCTGTCCGTGTCACGGCCAGCTACGAAGGTCGTGCCCAGGGTATTCTGGTTACGGTCGATCTGCTGTGTGGCGTGGCGACGTTGGATACCAACCTCGCTGCCATCATGCTCGGCTAATTCTCGTTCCAATCCACCCTCACCTTCGGGTGGGGTGGATTGGTTTCTCTTGACAAGCTTAACAAGGTTAACGTATGTCCCGCACTCGATTGCAGTATATCCGAGCGACACTGTACCGTATGAAACGGTCGTATGGGCTGCCAATTGATTTGTGCCAGCAAACACTGGGACAGACCAACTTAGAGACCGGTGAAAAGGATATCACCTATATGAAGGCCCATATTGCGAGAGCAATCGTGCAGCCCGCACGGACATCCCGCTCGTTTGTGTATGACCTTGCCTATATCTCCGCGAATAAAGACTTCACGACCGGTGGCTTTTTCGATGCCTCCGATCGACGCGTTATCATTGATGCGGCCGACTTGCCGACGGATTGGGAATTGGACAATGACCAATTTGTGATTTTTAACAACCGGCGGTATGACATTAAAAGCTTTTACGAATTTGAGTCAAACATGGGTTTCATCCTTGTGCTCCGAGAGACAAAGGGCCAGAAGATAGTACGACTCTTGGATACAGTCTCAATTCTAAGTCTTGAACAATCAGCGGAGACTGGCTAATGGAAATCAACATTGACTGGTATCGGTGGATTGTCGCCTCTATTGCCAAACACTTTGACGGCTATAAGGGCACCTATCATCTCTATATCGAGGGGGATGAACGGGACACAGACGAGATGAGAGACTTCGCCGAACTTCGGACAGATGGTCCCGATATCACTCGCGTCTGTAAGCAGTTGATGTACCTGGACATCCAAGTCAATATCTTAATTCAATCCCACATGGACCCGTCCGATTTATATGCGGGTGCCAGAGCCGTCGGTATTTTCTCGCGTGGCTTCACTAAGTCGATTAACGTCTACAAATATGGAAGCGGCCCGAATGACGATGATTCGCTCTTGGGTTGTCTGGTAATTCGGACCAAGCGAAATGAGAATACCGTCGATATAGGTAACTTCGGGATCATCCACCAGGATGCCCGGATTACGCAATTTACAATCGAAGGACATTACCGCCTTGAACTGAAAGAATAAGGAGTTACCTTTATGGCGATTATCGACCTAAAGAACGCCACCATCCGACTTTGGGATGGGACCATTCCAGCCCTAACGACTACCAATTCCAATGGTGTCAATGGGCAGATTACGCTCACCGCAAAGAGCAAACACCATGGGAGTGCAACTCCCTCAATTACCCTTGTTGATCCTGGGACCGATGGAACAATCGCTGTCTCCGTCGTAGGGGTCGACATTACTGTTACCCTCGCCTATGGGACAGGTGCTATCACGACTACGGCTACCTTGCTCAAGACAGCAATTGACGGCGATACCGATGCAGCTGCCCTTGTTACGGTCACCCAGGAGGGCGATGGCTCAGGACTCATTGAAGCCCAAGCCATCACGCGACTGACGGGGCACAACTCAATCGAGGTTACGATTGGTGAAGGTAATCTTTCCTACACCGAGAAAAAGACTCGCGAGTTCAAACTTAACCGCGGCGTGCTGGACACTGTCCGCAATTCCGACGATGAACCCATGGATGTCTCGTTCGACTTCACCTGGGAATTCATCACGTCCGCGAATGGTGCGTCCACGCCATCCGTACATGAGGTGTTGAAGCAAGTCGCCCCGGCTGACACCTGGCTCACGACTGCTGATGACTCTTGCCAACCCTACTGTGTCGACCTTGAAATCGTCAATGCTCCGGCATGCTCGGCGATCGACGACGAAGGGTTCTTGTTCGAGGAGTTCTACTACGAACAACTCAACGGGGATGCCAAGGAGGGTACAGTTGCATGTTCCGGCCGGTGCAATCGTCTGGAAGCAACCATCACGAGGTTCGACTCCACTGTCTTACCTCTCTAATTGTTAACCCTAACACATCCAAGGAGATCCGTACATCATGCGTTACAAAGGAAAGAAGGTTGAGGGCCGTAATACTGAACTGCTGGTTCTGCGTCGCCCCAATGGTGAGGTCATGGCTTTCAAATGCGAAGCCGTTGCCGACTACACTGAGTTTGAGAAAATCTGCCCGTCACCAGAGCCGCCGGAAGTTCTCAAGCCAGGGGGCGTTCGCGAACGGAGTGTGAAGGACCCGAAGTTCGTGAAGGCACTTGGGGAATGGGCCGAACGTAAGACGGATTATACCGTCCTCAAGTCCCTTGATGCCTCGCCCGACATCGAATGGGATACTATCGACATGGCAGATCCCACGACGTGGGGGAACTACCGGAAAGAGATGACAGACAGCGGTTTCACTGAGATCGAAATTGCCCGCCTTATAACCACGGTAGGTGTCGCTAACTGCATGGATGACTCCATGCTGGAGGCAGCCCGCGAGGATTTTTTAGTCGCGGAGGCGGCCGCGGAACAAGAATCCGCCCTCCAAGTGGACGATCCTTCAAGTACCTAATGTGGCGAGGGTTCGAGAGATTTGGGGTACTACCATACGGCTTGACCAGTGATGCAAGTACTTGGTCAAGTTGGCAAATTGCGGAGTTCGCAGGCTACGAAGAGATCCGACAGATCGAAGAAGCAGGGGATGTGAAAACGTAATGGTTGTACCACGAATCCGCGGGGAGATGTCCGTAATGGAAATCCCCATTGTTAACTTTACCAAGGCCTTGCGAGCCAGACTCGAAGCCAAACAACGTGAAGCAATTCGAGCTTGGATCAGGGCTGTGATAGCAAAAACGCCCTCCTACACTGGGACAGTGCGTGGAACATTCAAGCCCCTCGCAAGGGTACTTGGTAAAGTTAGTGTGCAGCCTGGGTCGCTCTCGAAGAACGCGAGAGCCAAGCTGGCACGCGGAACCGTAATTGATGGGCAACACTACCAACTAGGATTTGGTACAGGCGGGAAGTACTCTGATTTCTCGATTACACAAAAGGCAAACACTTTCCGAATGAGTTTCATATTTACTTTTGAAAGTAGTCTGCCTTATGCACTTTGGAATAATATCCAACCTGCACCCAGTTGGATGCACCTGCGTCAACCCGCACCATGGCACGCCCTGCGTGCTGGGGCAATAGCCTTTGAGAGCTATGTAAATCGAGAAGTCCCTAAAGTAATGGGTGATGTTGGTACCCTTATCAAGGTAAAGAAAGTGAGAATTGTCTAGTGTCAAACACAACTTCACGCTCGAAGATGATTTTTGATGTCGAGGGCCTAAATCAGGTTAAGCGTGCGGCTGACGTTCTCGATGCAATGAACAAGAAGCAACTCGCCTTGATGAGGACTCAAGGTAAAGCGTCCTCGGTCAACAAAAGAGTTACGTCATCTATTTCAGAACAAGTTTCCGCCCATAAGCGGCTACAGTCTACGCTCACAACCACGGCTTCTGGTACGTCCAGGCTGAACGCAAAGTTCGTGGCTGCTGGGGCGGCCGGGGCGGCGGCAGCAAACAGAATTACGGTCTCGTGGAAAAATGTATCTCGAATTGTTGCTGCATTTACGGTATACCGTGGCCTCACGATGCTCACGCAGGGGTTCCGGGACTCTATCTCGCGGGCTATTCAGTACGAGCAGCAGATCGGCGAAATCATGTCGATCTCGCACGATGCACCCCTTCAATTCAATCGATGGTCTCAGAGTGTGCGAGAGCTATCGGAATCGTGGAAGGAGTCGAGTGCGGATGTTGCCGAGGGTGTATACCAAGCACTCTCAAACCAGATCGCAGAAGGTGCTGAGGCACTGAGCTTCATGAACGAAGCTATGCGATTGTCGACGATCACAGTCGGTACAACAACTGAGGCTGTCCAGCTTCTCACGGGCGTATTGAACTCGTACCACATGTCGGCTGATAATGCAAGGTACATTTCAGACATCTTCTTCAAAACTGTTGAACTTGGGCGAATTCGTTTGAAAGACATGGCCAACACGATGGGTCGTGTCAATATGGTCGGTGCCCAACTTGGTGTGCGATTCGAGGAAACATCTGCGGCTATTGCAACTCTCTCACGGCAGGGTGTACAGCCTTCTGAAACATTGACGCTATTGCGTAATGTGATGCTCAAGCTTATCCGTCCTACGGACTACATGAAGAACGTTCTTAGCTCATGGGGTGTTGAGTCGGGTGAAGCTGCAATCGCTGCATTCGGTTTGGCGGGAGTCTTGGCTAAGCTGGAAGAGGCGGCCAGTAGTGGTGGTGGTGAGCTACAGGAACTTGGTGCAATGTTCGGTCGAATCCGAGCAATCACAGGTGCCGCAGGTCTGACTGGTAATTTGGAGCTATTCAATAAGACCCTTGCCGAGCTTACTGACGGGGCAAAGGATGCTAACCAAGCCCTAGAGGAAATTACAAATACGGCTGGGTACAAACTCCAAGTCGAGTTCAACAAGATTAAGAATGTTTTCACTCACGACATTGGGCAACCACTTATTGAAGGTCTGTCGGATCTTAACGCTACCATAGGTGGTGTATCTGAGCGGCTGAGAGATATGATCGGATTAATGAAGCTTGCAACAATAGCAATGACTGCATTATTCGCGGGTTATATTGTTGCTCGTATCGATGCAGTTGTCGCTGAACTATATGCCTTCGCAAAAGTCGGATTGCTCTTTCAGTATATTGCTGAGGGGATGAAAGTTAAGTGGATGGCCTTTGTCGCAAGATTTGGTGCCGTCCCCCTAATCTTTGCTGCTGTGGCGACGGGCTCCTACCTCATGGCAACTGCCTACTTCGAGGCAGCAGACAAGATGACATCCGACCACCTCGCGATGGACGAGACTCGTGTTAATTCTACCAGACAGGCAGCAGCAGAAATAGCCCGCATTAACCGGGAGCAGATTGCAAATGATTATCGGGCCCTTATCCAGTCTGTTGAGAACCAAAAGCGAAGCTTATTGGGTGTGGTCGCCGACCTTCAAGCGGCCCAAGGTAAGCTCAAGGGAGTGATGGATGAACAGTTGGCCATCGAGGATGCAATCTTTGATCTGAGATCTAAGAATGCCTCGAAGTCAAACAAAAAGAGAATGCTCGACTCCAAGATGTACGAGCAGTATAAGACAATTAGGGCACATATTGAGGCAGGCGAAGATGAAGCTGCCGCGAAGATGATCTCCCGCTTTGAGTCAACTGTTAGTACAATCGAGGGACTCATTGACGGGAACTATAGATACAGACCGGCGACGAAACTCCGCAATGAGATGGCAGCAGCATTCGAGGCTCGACTGGCCAGTAGTATGGGTCGGCATGGGGATCAGACAACCCCAGGTGCCCAAGCGGCAATGGCAGCGAATCAAACACTCATCGATCAGCAGAAAGAGAAAGCTGCTACTTTGAGTCGGTATATTGGAAAGCTCAAGGAGGAAGAAGCAATCCACAAGTCACTTGCCACAAACGTAACCCAACAGGCAGGTGAGCTTCAAGCTAACATCCAGCGGATGCAGGCTACGTTATCTGGTTGGTGGTCTAATTTTAACTTCAACGAAATGATAACGGCTGAGCTTAAAAGTTCGGACACGCGGCCTGCCTGGAAGAAGTTCTTTTTACCTATGTCAGAAGAGATGTTGCAGCAGAGTAAGACTGCAATGACCGGGCTCTTGGAATTCAAGGAAAAGGTTGGGCAGCTTGCAGAACTCCCCGTCGAAGAATTTGTGGCTCTTCCGGTGGACACGCTAACTAAAGAGGAAGCAGTATTAAGGGAGATGTATACCCGATTCTCCGGGCAAATCGATGAACAGCAAAAGAGGAAGTTCGAGTCATTCTTTGCATGGTACCAGACACGATTGTCTGAAATGCAAGCAAATGGTAAAGGGCTCGACTCCATGCAGGAGAATGTGGACAGGCACCGTAACGCCATTCAAGAGGCAGAGCGTAGTGCTATTTTGTTGCGGGAGAGCTGGAAAGGTATTGGAGACGACTGGCAAAATACTGCCAGTGGGATCCGTAGTTCAATTCAGGCTGTCGGCCAAACGACAGGAAGCGTTGCAACCATATATGAAAATGTAATGCACTCATCTTCTAACGTGCTTGAATCTGCACGGGCACTAAATGCAGAGACGCAAAAACTTAACAATGATACGCAAGCCTTGCAAGATGGGACCGCCGCCATGAAAGCCGGAAGAGCTTTCGGTGGTCGATTCGCAACTGGTGGACTAGCAAGCGACGTCATTCCTGCCATGTTGCGTAGGGGTGAGTATGTAACTAACCCAAGAGCCACAAGGAACTTCCTCCCTGACCTAGTGGCAATGAACAATGGTGCCCGACACGCGGCGGGTGGTAATGTTACCAACAACATCGGTGACGTTAATGTAACCGTACAAGGTGGTGACACATCGGAGCGAACCGCAAGATCAATCGCTCATAAGCTACGCCGCGAGCTTAGACGCGGAACAAGTCGCCTTAGTTAGGGGATTAAGATGGAAGACAGTCGACTGGAAATGACCCAACGAGTCGATGTCGAAGTGGTCCGTGCTGCGGACCGTAAGGAAGAAGAAACCGATTTCGAGTCGTCCACGGACGATTCATAACCCTGTTGTAAGGAGGGCTTTATGCTCAACTTTCTGAAAGAACTCTTCGCTCCGAAGAGTAACCTAGGACTCCGTGGCCGGTTCGTTGTCGAACACCTCAACGCTGCGGGCGAGAAGATTGGGGAATATGATTTCCCTAATGGTATTACAAACGTAGGCAAGGACCTTGCCCTCGACGTTCAATTCAATGATGGTGTCGCCATCGCCCAAGCGAGTTGGTACATTGGTCTTGTCGACTTGAGTGGCTACTCTGCTCTGGCAGCGGCGGATACCATGTCCAGTCATGCGGGCTGGAATGAGTTCACGTCATACTCGGAAGCTAACCGTGTTGCATGGGGTCCAGGCTCGGCGTCTAGCCAGTCGGTCACCAATGCCTCGCCGGCGACGTTCAACATCAACGGTAGCGGCACCGTCAAGGGTGTGTTCGTCGTCTCGAACAACACCAAAAGCGGTACATCCGGGACGCTTTGGGCAACGGCCCTGTTCGGTTCCGATGTCCCGGTTACCAGTGGTGACCAACTCAAGATCACGTACACGGTGAGTTGCTAATGTGGTCTTTGATCTTACTTCTTGCACTCCAAGCACAACCTCATAACGAGGTGGAGTGGTCGGCCTATCTAGCCGAAGGGCTAGGTGGGCCGACGGAAGTGAGGTTGTTTGATGATTCGCGTGTCGACATCCTCACAGAAACGTATGCCATCGAAGTAGACTGGGCGAAGAAATGGCCCGAAGCTATTGGGCAGTCGCAATACTATGGCATTATAACCGGCAAGGAGCCGGGCGTGTTAATCTTAACAAAGGATGCTAAGGCTGACCGGAAGTACCTCTATCGCTGCTTGATTGTGGCAACTAGACTCAAGTGCAAAGTCTGGGCGTATGACACAGTCAAAGGTGAGTACATCATAGGTAAATAGATGCCCCGAACAGACGAATCAGTTTCCAGTGCGTTAGTGTGGGACCAGTCGGCCACATATTCGCACTACAGGATGGTATATGCAGAGAATACGCTGGCGTTCAGCCAGCCAGCATCCGGGGTTTCCCATATCTTCGTGTCGGCTGAGTCTACGCTAACCTTCTCACAGGAAGTTGAGACAACTAATCCGCCGCTCAGGGCGTCAGCCACCGACACACTGACCTTCCAGCAGTCAGTGTCCGTCATTCGCCCAGTCTACCTGAGCGTTGAAAGTACACTTGGCTTCACACAGTCGGCGTACAACTCAATTAAGGCGGAATCTGTTGAGAGTGTGCTGACGTTCACCCAAGACGTGGATGTTCGGCAGCCAATCTTTGTTAATGCTACCAACTACCTGGTATTCGGTGACTCGGCTAATCCCGGGCAGAAGGTTATAAGTCGTAGTGTTACGTCATATCTGTCATTTGCCGACTATGCAGCCAAGACTGCTCAAGTGCTTACGGCGAGTAACCATCTCCACTTGTCGCAGGAAGTTGATACCCGGAAATTCCTTGAGGAACCATTGCAGATACTCTACTTCTCACAGGTCGCTACCTGTGAGAAGGCTTCACCTGCATACAGCACCCTATCGTTCGGGCACCTCGTTGACTGCTTTATAGTTAAAGTAGCAACATTGAATCACTCCCTGACTTTCACTCAGACAGCAAGTGCGTTCGTTGCGGACAAGTCGAGTTGGACTGGGGCACCTACTCTCACCCGCCGAGACACAACAATACTGACATGGCCATATGCCGCACCAACACTAACAGTCGAAGTCCCTGCCCCTGAATTTGATAACCAGGAAGCGTACAACGTGCGGCGGGTCAATAGAAAATCTCGCGGCGGGACATTAGACATCTACCGTGATAGTAACTGGCCCAGCGTCCGTGAGTTCACTTTCAGTTTCCATTATCTGACGGACGAGCAACGGAGAGAGATTCTTGAATTCCTTAATGTATCGTTAGGCGAAGAAATAGGCATGTTGGACTTTGAGAGTCGGCAATGGAGAGGAATCATCTTGACTCCTTCATCAGAGATTGCGGACGCTGGGCCCGATAAGCACGGCCTGGGCTTGGCCTTTGAAGGAGAGCTAGTTTGAAAACCCTTAGTACAGCAATGGCGGCTAAGCTTGCCACCACCCATGGCAATGAGTCAATATGTATCGTCGAAGTCCAGTGGGCTATCGATGGGCAATGGCACCAGTACGCCGACAAAGAAATACCTGAACACAACATTAAGGGAATCATCCTGGCGATCGGGAGTATGGAAAGCGTCCTCAAAATGGACAGTGAGGGGACTAGCCAGGGCATCCGCTTGGAGGTGTCCGACAGCGATGGTGCTCTGAAAGACCTTATCAACTATAACGATCCGCATGGTCGACCGTGCCGGGTCTATCAATGGTTCTCTGGTATTCCACTCAACGAACGGTTCATGCTGTTCGAGGGTGAGATCACCAGTCCGGTCATATGGAATGAAGGTAGTCGCTCGCTCGGGTTTGAGGTGATTACCAAGCTGGCCGACCATGAGATCGGGTTCAGCCCAGAAGAAGGGGACTTCGCCTACATCCCTGAACACTTGTGCGGTAAAGCTTGGCCCCTCGCTTTTGGTATGGTTCAGAATGTACCTTGCACAGCACTCCAGGAAGTGCCCGTTGCGACGACGGCCGAGGGCGTTAACGCTAAAGATCCATCCATCCAGGATAGGCTTGAGGAGCTTACCGGTGCTGCGTCGAGGAATTATAGCTCCGGGTTAAGTGCATGGGCAGCTTACGCAGCGGCCATGGCTTCACATGAGGAGGCCCTACAAGAGCGGAGTATCGCTCTAGAAAGTGTGAATGAACTCATCAGTGATGTAGTAACAGCACTTGAGGCAGTGCAAGAGCAGCGGGATTTGATTACGGATAAAGAGCAATGGATCATCCAATGTGCGGATGATTCGGCTGCCGTAGCGGTTGCACAGCAAGACCTGCTCGATCTGCAAAACACACTAAAGGATCTCATTGACTACTACAACCTCATCGGGGAGGAACACGACCGAGCCCTCCAGGAATACACCTATTGGGATCACTTGGTTGATTCTCGGAGGGAAGCTGTAACAAGGGCAGCCTACGCGATGCAGGTTGCGGGCAGTAACACACACGGAATTAACCAAGAGCGTAGTGACCTGCTTGACTTACAAGCAGACCAAGAGGCCAAAGAAAAGTCAACGTTCAAAGTTATCGATGGTGAGTTCTTCCCACAGGATACTCGCATCGAGCTTATGATTGGTAGGATTACCTTCACTGGTAAATTCAATGGGGACACTTTTATTGTTGAACAGCGGGACATTCCCGAGTTCAATTCCGGGATGCAGGAATACTTTGGTTTTGTCTATGAGCAAGCGGGCAGCCATATCCGGATTAAGACTCAGAAGTCGGCAACCTACATCGCTAACCTACTACCATCGGATATCTTTTTCATTAAGGCTTGGAAGAACGTCGACGGGTTGTTCACCTTAACAACAGTGCCACCTGACTATTACACAGTCCAGACGGTTGATTTGGTTGGGTACGTTGTCACGGCGATTACACTTACGCAGCCTCTCAGCTTCTACGACGAAGCTTGGGAGGATGACATCTTTGCTACGCTGGAGAGTCCGATCGGGCCCAACACTGTGGACATTATGATCTGGATGATCGAGAAGTACACGGAACTCTCGTACGATGAAACCTCGTTCACTTACGTCAAGGCGATGATTGACAACTACCCGTCGCACTTCGCGTTGATGGAACGTAAGAACATCATGCAAGCCCTGGAAGAGATAGCCTTCCAAGCCCGATGTTCCATCTGGATTTCGAGTGGTGTCTTCTATATCAAGTACCTCGCCGAGGAACTAACTCCCGATCTCACAGTCACAGAAAGTGATATTGATGTCGGGTCATTAGTGTTAAGGTCAACACCGGCAGAGGAACTGGTGACAAAGCTTGTGGCCGAATGGACTGACGACTATGCCCATGAAGACCCGCACACCTTGGTCTTACGGCATAACGTGAAAAAGTTTGGGATGTTGGAGCGGACGTTCCAGTTCTACATCTATAACATGCCCGAGTTAGTTATGAAGTCGGCAACCTTCTGGTTGATCCGTAAGGCTAATATCTGGAAGGAAGTATCCTTCAAGACGTACCCGCATCTGTTGGCACTAGAAAGTTTTGACACGATCGAGTTCGATCTGGCTCAGAACTTTATTGCTGACTCAGATGTCCCGGCACTTGTTGCTGATGTTACCTATGATTCAAAGACGTTGGAACTTGATGTGAAGGCGTGGGTTCCTGTCCGCTTCGGTGAGATGGAACCATATACATTCGCGTGGCCGTCGCAGATTGACCCACTTAACTACTTCCCAACGGCGGAAGAAATCGCAGCAGGGTACGCAGGCGGTGGCGGGCCCGGTGTGCGTGTTCAGGGTGGAAGTACGATTGTCGACGAAACCCTAGTCGATTGGGCAGACGATCAACGGTCGACTACTTCATACGGTGGCGGCGGTGGAAGTGGTGGGGGTGGGGGTGGATCAGGTCAGACGCGGGACCGAAACCCTGTCGGCCTCCGGGACTGGAAAGACGAACGCCACCAAGACCGTGGAGATACGCACCCGTCCGATCTCGACGACGTCAAGCCCGAGCCGAGATTCAAGTCCCAAACGCCAGATAGCGATGAAGATGTTGACTACAACGAATACCCGACTCGAGGTGCATACGTAGCCCCAGAAACGGAAGCACCGGGAGCAGAGACGCAGATCGAGTACGATGCTTTCAATAAGATGCCGTATGATGATAGCTCTGCCACCCGGACAGGTGTTTCCTCTACAACATATCCTGGGTTCGTTACAAGTAAATCGGGTGAGGGCCTTTGGAATTGTTCCATATACAAGGAGGGTCTCGATGGGGAGCCGACAGACGTAACAGCCCGCCAGCTTCAAATTGCACCGGATGCTGTTATCCCTGCTAAAACTGCTGTTATGGTTACCATTGTTACATGGGGTGTTAATGACAGCACCTTCGAGCGAGCATACATGCAAGTTCCTGTCTGGATATAACGATGCCCGAGCAAACTGAACCAAGAAAATTGAAGCCCGGTGATGACCTACCGGGCCTGGGCGAGTGCCTTAAAATGGATGAATGCCCCATCCAAATCTACAAGGCGTCCGGGGCCAATAAGCTCGTAGTCGATGACCTGCCGTATAAGCTTGACGGTGGTCCAACAGTTCAAGACTACGAGTTCGCGGAGCGTCCACTACGGGGTCTTGCGGGTGAGCGAGTATTGACCATCCTCAATTCGATTTACAATAAGGCTCGTATTCGTGTTGCGCACGTAGACCCAAACGCGACGGGAGTGCTAGCAGACGATTCATGTAAGGATCACTACAGTAAGCCGGAAGATAAAAACTTTTTCTATATGACGAAGGGTCACCCGCTCAGGCAGTATCTCCATAGGAAGCCGCTCCAAATCTTGTTACAAATCACATGGAACGAGTCGGCATCTGGGCTGGAAGCTCCAGACCATGGGTTGGGATTTCAACGGGTCGTCCAAAATGGTACGCTCGTAATTGAGATAACAGAAGAGGGGACCTACACATTTACACCGTCGGGTCTGGCTTGGGATCATCCAGGGGCGGCACCTCACGCTTGTGGGCAACCGCCACTATTCTCCTTTGAGGTACAGGTCGAAGTTGAAGTTGATAGTGAACAAAACGTAGTTGTTACGTCAACGGCTTGGATTAGAGGGCCAGAAGGTGAAACAAAACGTGGGCCACTCGAAAACGTTGGACTCTACCAGTTCTGGTCGCCCACTTATCTGTGCCGTCCGCTGCCTATACCAGAAGCCTCTGGTGGGTCATTAGTTGTACGGTACGGACACACATTTGCGGATATGGTAGAAATGCTAGCGGAAATCTCCCAGATAGTAAGAGACGCGAACCCCCAAATTGACTGGGCTGCACTTGACGCACAAATGGGGATTACTTAACACGAAAGAGTAAGAAATGAACCTCCAGTTCGGAGACCTCGTCGGCTTTTCTCACAAGTCTTGTCTCGGATTCTTGATTAGAGGGCCAGAAGGTGAAACAAAACGTGGGCCACTCGAAAACGTTGGACTCTACCAGTTCTGGTCGCCCACTTATATGTGCCGTCCGATGCCCATACCAGAAGCCTCTGGTGATCTCCCAGATAGTAAGAGACGCGAACCCCCAAATTGACTGGGCTGCACTTGACGCACAAATGGGGATTACTTAACACGAAAGAGTAAGAAATGAACCTCCAGTTCGGAGACCTCATCGGCTTTTCTCACAAGTCTTGTCTCGGATTCTGGATCAACGTAGGAACTCTTGGTGTCCCGTTCTATGGGTTATCACACGTAGGAATGATAGGCCCAGGGCACATGATCTATGAATCGACCACACTGTCCACGCAGCGTTGTGCCGTCAGTGGTAAGTACGTTAAGGGCGTACAAGCCCATGACCCAGGGTCCAGGATCAGAAACTATAACGGGCGTGTATACCGTTATCGTTTGAATGTCAACCTTAACAAGATCCAAAGAACGGTCCTCGGAAGATACTTACACCGACAGATAGGTGTCAAGTATGATACACTAGGGGCACTACGATCACGGGACCTGGGCCTTGGGACAGTCGAGAAGTGGCTGTGTAGGCGTCCTGAGAATCTTAACAGCCTGTTCTGTTCAGAGTACCTAGCGGCGGCATTGGATGTGGCCGCGATATGGGAGCCCGACAACGCCAGCCGGTGGAATCCCAACCGGCTGGCGAGGACTCTTGTCAACGACAAGCTTTACACGCCGCCGATACTTTTACGGGGATTCCGAGGCGTCGTGCCTCAGGCACATACTTGCTCTTGATGGTGAGGGCTTGACCGTCCTTGCAGTAGATAAGACAGAACCCTCCCTTTATATCGCCGCCGCCGTGATAACAGATGTGAACGGCGTCGGCTCTGCGAATGAACTTCTTCTCATCAAGCTGGACATGATTGGTGCAATCAATGATTTCCATAGCGTGGCCCTATCGTATTGGTACAAAACTTCTTTGTCGCTAAGTCGAAAATTAACGTACAATGTAATACGTCACCTGGGGTGAGTTCATATTCGTGGAGCTTGACTTCGTCAAGGCCACTAAGATATGCGTGAGTTAGTGTTCCCTTCACGTTCACGTCATATGCAATGGTAATGTTAACAACCATCCTCACGAAGTCAACAGTGAAGGAGTCTGGGTGGACCTGACACCTCCGGCCGTTGATCACCACTCCGAAATCGAATGGGAAGAGTTTCGTCGGTTCCGGCTCGACAAGGCGATTGCCTAATGCCGTCCCTGTAAATAGACTGAACGCCGTCTTCGCAAACGATCTCCGGTTCAACATACGGTACTCCTAATTGGGTGTTGTAAAATTCACGGTCAGGTCGTCGAAACTTCAGTCCATCAATACATCCTCGTAACGAATCGTTTGTATACCGCGGCTGTCACGAGACAATCCGAGAGAGCCCCGTGGGCGTCGTGTGGGATTTCAAGCTTCTTGGCAAGCCAGGGCATGTTGTTCTTGGCGAAGGGAACCTGCTCGGCCTTCCGGTCGGCCATATCATTGAGGAACAATGACACGGCTAATGTGTCGCGTGCTCGGCCATCGAACACGTCATCGAACGTACCTCGCCCGAGCCATTCGCGAATGAACCCGGCATCGAATGGCCAGTTGTGGGCGAGCGGACTGATACGCTTACCATGAGGTAGCCTCAGTTTCTCAACCCATTGGTCGAAGAGGTCACCGCCGACATCCTTGTCGAGGGCTGTCTGTTGGTGCTGGAAGAAGTCAGTCTTCGTGACACGGAGGGCTTCCCAGTCGATCATGTCCTCACGCTCGATACGCATGAAGATGTTGAAGATCGGAACGTCCTTGCGAACCTCCAGACGGGAATCCAACGGGACGAGACAAACCTCCGTTATCTCATGAACCTGATCGTTGGTCCCCGTCGTTTCACAGTCGATAACGCATAGCTGGTTACCGTTCAGGTGGATCATACTATTCTTTGGCATCGCAATCCCTCGTGGGTGTTAAAGATCATCATGGCAAGGTTGCCAACATCACAACACTCGTAACGTATCCGGTCAGGGCAACCTGTCTCGATAGCTTCCCTCAATTCCTCTATCTCGGACATGAGATGGTCGAAGAGATACTTGACTTCCTCATGGTGCCACCCTCCTTTGTGGTCGTTACGCCGCAGGACACCTTCCATGCAGTCAGTGAACCGTTGGAGTTCAGGTCTTGGGATCATGCGGCTTCTCGCTTTCTTTTAATCTCGTCCATCTTAACCATCGCCGCACGGAAGTCTTCCTCGCTGGAGATGATAGGATCATCGCCCAGTTCGTACATGACCATGAAGTTCCAAAGGACATGACCGATGTGATGGGTACAATAATCCTCGTCAAACATCTCGTCTTTCCCGATGAGCTTCATTAGGTGACGCATGGCGGCATCGATGTATTCCTTGCTAGGCTTGCCACCTTTTCGCCAGTTGCAGTAATCGTACTTGTGCTCGCCGCCCTCGAAGACACGGCTGAGTAGTTCGGTCACGCGAGGAAAGAATAGGATATAGTGCATGAACGGCTTGCCGCCGTTATAACGGAGAGCCTTATCCGGTTCTTTGGTAAGGGTATCAAACGCCTCAGGCAAACCTTCCGGTATCTTCGGGGGCGAGAACCCAACGGGAGCCCCGCATAGCTGCTCGCTACCCTTACATATCGTACCGTTTGGCATGTACTTGGTACCATCATTGTCTTCCCAACAACTGAATCTATCGTTCCAGATCATGCGTGACCATTACCTTTCTGTACAAGTCTGTTCTCCGTGTTAACGAACCATTCAGCAGCACGGTTACCTTCACTGTGTTCCCATGCGATGTTGCCGATGTAGAACTGCCCATCGGACTTGTTTCGGCCTTTGCAAAACCGTCGCGGTAATGCCTTGCCGGTTGCAACCTTCGTCCACGACATTGACTCGGACGGATCGAGCCATTTAACAAAGCTGGCATGGAAGTCAGAGAACTTGATAAGCTCACCAGGAACATGGAAGCATTGCTCATCAATGAACGAATCAAGTGAACTCATGTTCTGTTGCTGTGCCGAAGTCTTATCCCCTGTCTGGATGGTAGGTATGTTAAGCCTATCAGGACTTGTGGGGATTTCCAATGACATGATCTCGCCAAGGAAATCGGGAGCCTCTTTGATGAACTTCCGAATAAGGGAAGTCTTTCCTTCCCAGTCGTCCTTGGGGATCGTATCAACATAGATAACCGTGATACGTGTATCGCCCGGAAAGATCGGACAATACTCACGGTTGTTTGTACAATGAACCCAGTGGGTTGTGTTGACCGAAAGGAACGGAGTACCACCCTTCGGGTGAATCGAAATCAATGGTGAGGTTACCCAATCCTTGATCCGATTATAGGCCGTCTTGGATTTCGCCGCAAGGTCCGTTTCTTCAACAACACAAAGAACAGCGTTCTTCAATTCATTGTTAAAGCCTTGTTGCGAAAGTAGAGCTTGACCTGCAATCTGGTATCCGCTAGTGCTCACTAGCAAACAGAGAGCTTCGTGAAACATGGACTTACCGCTCGCCTCTGGCCCGTACATGAACAGGTAAGGGAGCGGTTCTTCCGGGGCTTGGAAGACGGATGCGATCCAACACTTCAAGTAGTCGGCCCCGGTAAGGATACCATTCTCACGACACCAGGCGTTATCCTCGATGTAGGTATCTAGGTCAGCACCCACATGGCGAAGCATTTTCATCCAAGTAGGGTATGCCCGGTTCTCACCCTTGTTCGGGTGGTATCGAAGTTGGCAAGAATCTCGATTCCATTGACGGTCGCCGGGATACTCAGGTTGAAACGGCTTGTTAACAATCGTCCAGCGTTTGGTAATGTTACCACCGAGGACGCTATTGCAATCGCGGTCATTCAGACCTATCCCCTTGAGAACAAGCTTGACGTGAGTTAGTGGCTCTTGCGTCCACTTGCCCGCAGCTTTAATTGTCCAGCCAGCATCTTCGTTTCGCTCGTTGACGATATGACGGACAAGATCATCGAAGTCGCCGACCTCTTCGTCGCGAATGTCTGAGGAATTTACACCAAAGATTCGCTTCCAGGTCTTAGCTTCCGGCAACCAACCTCTCATCTTATCGACAGGGTCCTCTGGTTGCTTCTCGATTTCAGCAATCAGCCGACCATCTTTGTGCTGCTTGAGTTTGGTACGCCTACCAAGCATGAAGTCTGGGAGTTCCATACTCGCACCCAAGGCTTTGGCGGCCTTCTGCCCGTCGGCCGCATGTGTAAAGACGTAGCCACCACTTGGATGCTCAATGCCTTCGTGACTACGTGCGGCTATGGGGAGGTCTGGGTCTACATTGATGTAACAACGTGTCCAGCCCGAGCCGTCCTGATCCCAACTTTCGTGCTCATTCACGCCGGGCTGGAATCTGCGTACAACCCACCCGCCCTTGCGTAGGGGGTAGAGGAAGCAGTTGTGATCGTGCCCACGCTCACGACCCGTGGAAACTGTTTTGTAGGTGCCCTTTAACTTGAGAGCTTCGTGGGCTTCCTTGAGGTGGAAAGTATGGGTAACAAGCATGTTGGCGTCTTGGTCCCACCACCACATGCAGTCGTGTTCCCGAAGGAAATCAATAAGCCTCTTATGGTCATCATCGAGCGTCTCCTTGACGTGCTGCCCGGTAAGCTCAGCAAAGAGTCGATCAATGTCGGAAACCTCACCGGGGTTCTCGACGATTTCCTGCGGGAGGGGACGTCGTTGTCGCCCAGTGATAACATTAACATGATCTCGCCAATTTGACGGGACGTCAGAGAAAGGACTTCCTTCCTTAATAATGGTGAGTCCCTCAGTACCGAGCATTTTTCGGTGCCAGACCCACATGTTTCCGCCACAGATGTCCACTTTATTTTCAAAGTTGAAACCGGTGACTGCTGAAAGTACGCCGAGTATAGCCCGCGATAGAGCGGCGTGCTCATTATGATTACTGGTTTCAACAACCGGGTCAAGGTGGACATAGAGATGTAGTCCATTACCGGATGTGGACTTCCGGACGGTAACCCATGGGACAGTTCGCACAGCCTCGTGTACTTTGTTAAGATCATCAGGGCTAAGCCCTGTACCTTTGTGCTGATCGCCGATCAGTGCATCGAAGTCATAGGCCACCCACCGGGAAACCTTAGCCTTCCAATCCCAACCGGTCATGCCAACACCGTCGGCATGTTTTGCTAGATCGAAGCCCATCTTGGAGTCTTCGTAGTGTGGATTAGACATGGCCGCGAATGGGATACGAAATGATTTCCAAGTGGAAATACCATCGGTCCACCCGTGCCACATCTTCCCCTTGTACTCGCCGTCTATTCGTTCGCCGTTGTCCTGGGCGACATTAACTTGCACTTCCATGTCGTGTGTATACAGTGCGGCCAGGTCCGCATGGGTACACGCTTTGAGAAAGTTCGCTATTGCGTCACGCTTTGTCAGCATTACCAAACCCTCCCCAAATCGACATCAACATAAATGGCCTCCTGTTGGGTGTTGTTAAGCTTAACAATGAGTTTCGATGCCTGTTAAGCTTAACAATAAAAAGCGGTTGCAATGCAAAGATGGCCCGTACCAACGGAGTATCTCCCCGCTACTAGCTTATAGCACCAAACGGCCAAAATATCCCGCCGATACTGACTGACTTGACTACTTTTCCCCATATCTCCCATAAGGAAACCACCCTTTCTAAAGTCAGTATCTTATAGGGGAATGGAAATAAAGCGGTTTGGTCAGTCAGTATCGGCC
>Ga0102950_1000096_pt1 | contig 20913 bp, 34 predicted proteins | sample SalPon2A_B_D2_MG_FD_78505 | JGI IMG/M metagenome (GOLD analysis project Ga0102950, IMG submission 78505) | Soil microbial communities from South San Francisco under conditions of wetland restoration - Salt Pond MetaG R2A_B_D2_MG | ecosystem: Environmental > Terrestrial > Soil > Wetlands | place...
CAACGTCCTCCAAAGTAAAAACTGACTTTATAAATTTCGGGTTTTCAAACATTGCAAAAAAAAGAGTAACCGGTTTTGCCAGTTACTCCTGTAAATAGAAAATAAAAATTGTTATTATTTCTAATCTTTTTTCTCTTTCTTTTCAGTTTTTTCTTTAGTCTCTTTCTTAGCCTTGGTTTCCTTTTTTGCCTTTGTTTCTTTCTTTGCTTCCGGCTCTTTCTTTTCAGCAGTTTCCTTTTTCGCCTTAGCTTCTTTTTTCTCTTTCTTAGCGGGAGTTTCTTCAACTACTTTTGCATCTTCAACTTCATTTTCTTCTTTTTCAGCCTTTTTTGCGCTCTTTTTAGTCTCTTTCTTTTCCTTACTATCTTCCGCTTTTTTGTTAATAACTTCGTTGTAATCAACAAGCTCTAAAACCGCCATAGAAGCCGCATCACCAATTCTGTTACCAAGTTTTATAACACGAGTATAACCGCCTGGTCTATCGCCAACTTTAGGAACTATGTCATTGAATAATTCTTTAACAACTTCTTTATCATTTATAAAACGCATTACCTGACGTCTTGAATTCAGATCGTTTTTCTTTGCTTTTGTAATGATAGTTTCAACAAAACCTCTGGCTTCTTTAGCTTTCGCGAGTGTCGTCTTAATTCTTTTATGTTTTAATAAAGAAGTAGCAAGCGAATTCAACAAAGCAGCACGATGACTTGCTGTTCTTTTTAATTTTCTACCTTTAACTCTGTGTCGCATTATTAACCTTTAGTCCAAATTTAATTAGTTTCAGTTTCTTCTTTAATGTAAGAGTCTACGTCCATACCGAATTCAAGGCCCATATTCTCTACAATTTCCATTAATTCGGCAAGTGATTTTCTACCAAAATTTCTGAATCTAAGCATTTCAGATTCATCTCTTCTTACCAGTTCAGCGAGATTTTTAATGTTTGCTGCTTTCAGGCAGTTATGAGATCTTACACTGAGTTCAAGATCATCAACATTTGTAAGAAGAATTTTCTTAATTCTTTCTTTTTCACTGTCTTTCTGACTTACAGCCTGCTCTTCTTCCTGGTCAATATCAAAATTAATAAACAGCTGGATATGATCTCTCATAATTTTAGCAGCCTGAGTTAGTGCATCATCAGGTGTAATTGAACCATCTGTTATTACTTCCAGTACAACCTTTTCGAAATCGTTTTTATCACCAATTCTAACATTCTCAACTTCATATCTTACATTCTTAATAGGTGTAAAGATTGAATCAATTGGGATAACACCAATTGTCTGTTCCGGTGAAACGTTTTCTGCAGCGGGAACAAAACCCTTGCCTTTTCCTGCTCTAATTTCAATATCAAATTTAGCAGATTTATTGAGTGTAGCTATGTGTAGATCAGGATTCAATATTTCTATTTCACTGCTGTTTTTCTGTATATCTGATGCGGTAAATTCACCATCTCCGTTAAATGAAATTATAATCGGGTTAGGTTTTTTGCTCAGAAGTTTCATTCTTACCTGTTTCAGGTTAAGAATAATTTCGGAAACATCTTCAACAACTCCTTCTATAGTTGTAAACTCATGCAACACACCGCTAAATTTTACAGAAGTAATTGCTGAGCCTGTTAATGAAGATAATAATACTCTTCTTAATGCATTACCTAATGTAACCCCAAAGCCTCTTTCTAAAGGCTGAAGTGTAAACTTTCCATAATTATTAGTATAACTAGTCTCGTCTAAAACTACTGCTTCGGGCATCTTTAAATTTGAAACACTCATTTGTAATCCTCTAAAATATTTTTAGTCTTAAAAAAAATGATTATTACTTGGAATAAAGCTCAACTACCAATTGTTCGTTGGCATTTAGAGGAACGTCAGCTCTTTCCGGAACCTGCAAAAATGTACCTGTAAGTGAAGCTTTATCAGTCTGTAACCATGGGTAGGTACTATCTTTTACTCTTTTCAGTGAACCGTGAATAGCATCCATTTTCTTGCTTCTATCACGAATTTTAACAATGTCACCTGCAGTAAGCATAAATGATGGAATATCTACAATAGTGTCATTTACCATTAAATGTCTGTGACGAATTAATTGTCTTGCCTGTTTACGGGAAGAAGCAAAACCAAGTCTGTAAACAACATTATCAAGTCGGCATTCAAGGATTTTTACAAGGTTTTCGCCTGTAATACCTTTTTGCTTATTAGCTCTTTCAAAATAATTTCTAAATTGGGTTTCTAATAAGCCATATGATCTTTTAATTTTTTGTTTTTCTCTAAGCTGAATACCATATTCAGAAATTTTTGACCTTCTTGAATTTCCGTGCTGTCCCGGAGGATAATTTCTTGATTCAATAGGACATTTTTCTGTAAAACATTTCTGACCCTTTAAAAACAATTTCTGTTTTTCTCGTCTACATAATTTACAAACTGAGTCTGTGTATCTTGCCATTTAGTTCACTCTCCGATAAAAAAATTAAACTCTTCTTTTCTTTGGTGGCCTGCAGCCGTTATGAGGAATGGGGGTAACATCTTTAATAGATATAACATCCAGCCCTGCTGTATTTAATGCTCTTATAGCAGCTTCTCTACCCGATCCGGGTCCCTTTACAAATACATCCACTCTTCTGAGGCCGAGATCAAAAGCTTCTTTAGCTGCAGCCTCCGCTGAAACCTGGGCAGCAAATGGTGTGTTTTTTCTGGAACCCTTAAAACCATTTTTGCCTGCTGATGACCATGAAATCGTATTTCCGTAAATATCTGTTATAGTCACAAGTACGTTGTTAAAGGTTGCTTTAATGTGCGCAACACCATTAGCGTCTACATGTGCTTTTTTCTTAGCTTTCTTAATAACTTTAGCCAAAACTTTTCCTCCAAGTAATCAAACTTTATTTCTTAGTTGGTGTTTTTTTCTTACCAGCAACAGTTTTTCTCTTACCCTTTCTAGTACGTGAATTAGTCCTGGTCCTTTGTCCACGAGCGGGTAATCCTCTTCTATGACGAATACCGCGATAGGCGCCGATATCCATTAATCTCTTTATATTTTGCTGAACTTCTGAACGAAGAGCACCTTCCACTTTATAATCTGACTGAAGAACTGCTCTAATTTCAGCAACTTCCTCATCAGTCAATTCAGCAACTTTCTTATCAGGATTAATTTTTGTTTTTTCAATGATTTCAGCTGCAATAGTCTCTCCAATTCCGAAGATATACTGTAAGCCGAATAAAACTTTTTTATTTTTAGGTAAATCTACACCAGCTATACGAGCCAATTGTCTTCTCCTTAACTTTTAAAATTAACCTTGACGTTGTTTATGTTTTTTGTTTTTGCAAATAACTCTTACAACGCCTTTTCTTTTAATTACTTTGCAGTTATCACAAATCTTTTTTACTGACGCTCTGACTTTCATTTCAGCTCCGCTATTTATATCTGTAGGTAATTCTACCTTTTGTTAAATCATAGGGAGATAATTCAATTGATACTTTATCTCCAACCAGAATTTTAATAAAATGCATCCTCATCTTGCCTGAAATATGCGCAAGAATTTCGTGTCCATTATCAAGTTTAACCTTAAAATGAGCATTCGGCAATGTTTCAAGAACAACACCGTCAACTTTAATTGGTCCCTGTTTAGCCATTATTGTACCGACAAAATTTCTGGTTTACCATTACTAATTAAAATTGTATGCTCAAAGTGCGCTGATGGTAATCCGTCGGCCGTTACTATTGTCCAGCCATCCGGGGCAGTCCTTACATCATACATGCCCATATTTACCATAGGTTCTATTGCTAAAGTCATTCCCCTTTTCAACTTTGGTCCTGTTCCTTTATTACCAAAATTTGGTATTGCAGGATCTTCGTGCAGGAATTTTCCAACTCCGTGTCCGCAAAGATCACGAACGATAGAAAAACCATTAGCTTCAACATATTCCTGCACAGCAGCAGAAATATCGTGAACACGATTACCGTCCCGGGCCTGTTCTATGCCCTGGTAAAGGGATTTCTCTGTAACCTCAAGAAGTTTTCTTTTTTCATCAGAAACTTCTCCAACAGCAACTGAAAGAGCAGCATCTCCGAAATAGCCGTTTTTATTAACACCTACATCGAGAGAAATAATTTCACCATTTTTAAGAACCCTGCTATCAGGAATTCCGTGAACAACTGCCTCATCTACAGAGGCACATATTGAAGCAGGGAAATCTATGGACGACCCGCCCTGTGAATACCCCTTAAATGCGGCAGTAGCACTATTACTCAATATGTAATCTTCTGCAATCTGATCTAACTCTTTTGTAGTAACGCCAGGCTTAACATTGCTTTTCATTAGCTGTAATGTTTCCGCAACGATTCTACAACTTTCTCTTATATAATCAATCTCTTTTTTTGTCTTAATTAAAATCACAAATATTATCTTCGTGCCTTCATCTTACCCGTTTTCATGAAACCATCATAGTGTCTCATTACCAGGTGAGATTCAATTTGTTGTAAGGTATCTAATGCTACACCTACAATAATTAACAAACTTGTTCCGCCAAAAAACTGAGCAAACTGCATCGATACTCCATAACCGGCAATAAATGCAGGCAAAATAGCTACAATTGCCAAAAAGAATGATCCCGGAAGAGTAATTTTTGTTAAAATATTGTCAATAAACTCCGATGTTTGTTTTCCAGGCCTTACACCGGGAATAAATCCACCCTGTTTTTTCATATTATCAGCAACATCTTTGGGATTAAATGCAATAGCTGTATAGAAATATGTAAAGAAGATTATCATAATTGCATAAATCACTGAATAGACCGGTGATGTAAAACTGAAATAAGGAACCAAGCTCTGTAAAAATTCATTATTTGGAAAGAACGATAACACAGTATTCGGGATGAACATAATGGACTGTGCAAAAATAATTGGCATAACGCCTGCAGTATTAACTCTCAATGGAATATACTGCGTAACTCCGCCATAAACTTTTCGTCCAACAACTCTTTTGGCATATTGAACAGGAATTCTCCTTGTTCCCTGAGTAACAAGTACAACACCTGCAATAATAAATACCATAAAGACTAAAATTACAATTTCAATTACCAGGCTTCTTGTACCTGTTGCAATTAACCTGTATTCATCAAGTAACGCAAACGGAAACCTGTCAATAATACCAATAAAGATAATCAGGGATATACCGTTTCCAATTCCTTTGTCAGTTATCTGTTCACCAAGCCACATCATAAATACTGTGCCTGAAGTAAGCAAAATAACTGTTGAAATAGTCCAACCAATACCCTGAATAGATGCAGGAACAATTGGTGCTCCCTGAACATTGATGTTCAAAAGTCTGATTGTAACACCCCAGGCCTGAAGAGCAGAAATTAAAACTGTTCCGTACCTGGTCAACTGAGTAATTTTCTTTTGTCCGTCTTCACCTTCCTGCTGAAGTTTTTGAAAATACGGAACAACAGCTCCGAGCAACTGGATAATAATAGAAGCTGAGATGTATGGCATAATGCCTAACGCAAAAATAGCGGCATTCTTAAAAGCGCCACCAACAAATAAGTCATACAATCCGAACAAATTATCCGAAGTTGAATTTCTTGTACTTTCAGCCAATAGTGCGGAATCAATTCCCGGTAAGGTAATATGAGCACCAAGACGTACAACTACAAGAAGTGCCAAAGTGTAAATAATTCTTTGGCGTAACTCGTGTATCTTAAAAATATTTCTGAAAGTATCAGTAATTGTAGACATTATATTCCAGATTAAATCTTTTTAATTGAACCACCTGCGGCTTCAACTTTTTCTTTAGCAGTCTTGCTAAAAGCATTAACTTCAATCTGAAGTTTAGCTTTAATTTCCCCGTTTCCTAAAATTTTGATCGGGGTTTCCAAATTTGAAACCAGACCGGCAGCTTTAAGTGATTCAGCGTTAATTACTCCTTCTTTTAGTTTCTTACTCTCTACTAATTTTTGAAGTGAATCAACATTTACTATTTGAACTTCTTTCTTGAAAATGTTAGTGAATCCAAATTTTGGAACTCTTCTTTGCAGAGGCATTTGACCACCTTCGAACCATGCCTTATGTTTTGCACCTGAACGTGACATCTGGCCATTGTTACCTCTTGTGGCAGTTCCACCATGTCCTGAGCCAGCCCCGCGGGCTACTCTTTTACGATTCTTTCTAGAACCTTCTGCATATTTTAGATTACTTAGTCTATCCATTTTAAATTCCTGTTTCTACTATTTTACTTCTTCAACCCTAACCAGATGATTGACTTTTCTGATCATACCTCTTATCTGAGGAGTATCGTTATGAATTTTTTCCCAGTTAGGTCTTCCCAAACCCAAAGCTTCAATCGTTAATTTCTGATCTTTTGGTCTGTCAATAATGCTTCTTGTTTGTATTACTTTAATTTTTCCCATTACTTCCTCAATTAAGATGCGAATAATTCGCTAACTGTCATTCCTCTTTTCTTAGCCATTTTTCTGGCATCTGTTAAACTTAACAAACCATTTAAAGTAGCTTTTACCTGGTTGTGCGGGTTACTGGAGCCAAGTGATTTTGTGAGAATATCCTGAATACCGGCTGCCTCAAGTACGGCACGTACACCGCCTCCCGCAATAAGTCCTGTACCTGGTGACGCTGGTTTCAACAAAACCTTACCTGCTCCGAATCTTCCAAGTATTTGGTGAGCAATTGTTCCTTTAATAATAGCGACCTGAACAAGGTTTTTCTTTGCGTCATCTATTCCTTTTGAAATAGCATCGGTAACTTCGTTAGCTTTTCCAAGCCCAACTCCAACTATTCCGGAGCCGTTGCCCACAACGACAATAGAGTTAAAGCTAAAACGACGCCCGCCCTTTACAACTTTTGCAACCCTGTTTATCTGAACAACTTTTTCTTTTAGACCTTCTACTTCTGTTGACTTGACAATTTTCAATTTATTCTCTCACGTAAAATTATAAAAACATTCGATTTTTTTTATCACCGGCAGAACCAAGCTGCCGGGAGAGGATTCGAACCTCTACAGACGCCTCCAAAGGGCGTAGTCCTGCCATTAGACGACCCGGCAATCTTCAGTTACTTTCATAACTAAAATTTCAAACCTCCCTCTCGGGCTCCTTCAGCTATTGCCTGAATTCTTCCATGATAGCGATAGCCATTTCTATCAAAAACTACCGAAGAGATATTCTTCTCTAATGCCTTTTTTGCCAGGAAACTTCCAACAATTTTACTTTTTTCTGTTTTAGTTTTAGCATCTTTTAGCTGATCAACTAATTCTTTATTTAAAGAAGAAGCCGCAACAAGTGTTTTACCTGTAGTATCGTCTATTAATTGAGCATAAACATTTGACAGACTGCGGTATACAGTTAAGCGTGGTCTTTCCGGGGTTCCGGAAATCGCTTTCCTGATCTTAATCTTTGAACGCAATCTTGAATTATTATTTCTCTTAATCATTTCTAAATTTCTCCGCTAAAAATTACTTGCCTGCTGTTTTACCTGCTTTTCTCTGAATCTGTTCATCAGAATATTTAATACCTTTGCCTTTGTATGGTTCAGGTTTTCTGATTGATCTGATTTTTGATGCAACCATTCCAACAAGCTGCCTGTCTATTCCTGAAACAGAAATTTGTGTAGGCGCAGGTGTCTGAATATTTATTCCTTCCGGCGGCATAAAATAAATCGGATGTGAATAGCCAATATTCATCAGGAGATTCGTTCCTTTCATTTCAGCTCTATATCCAACACCAACTATATCAAGGTTTTTCTGATATCCTTCAGTAACGCCCTGAACCATATTCTGTATTAAAGCTCTGGTCAAACCATGAAGAGCTTTGTTTTCCTTCAAATCATTTGGGCGCGTTACTATAATTTCATTTTCTTTTACTTCAATTTTCATTGATTTATGAAAATTATCTTCAAGTTCACCCTTGGGACCTTTAACTTTAAGGTTATGCCCATTAAGTGTGACTGTTACGCCTTTAGGAATTTCTATAGGTTTTTTACCAATTCTTGACACTTTAAATCTCCATTCGATGAATTACCATATATGACAAACTACTTCGCCGCCGAGAGAATTTCTTCTGGCTTCTTTCTCTGTCATCAATCCTTTTGAAGTAGATATTATTGCAATACCTAATCCGTTTAAGACTCTCGGTAGTGAATCAGTGCCTTTATAAACTCTTAAACCAGGTGTACTGATTTTTTCTAAACCGCTTATAGCACTTGAGCCGTTTGTATATTTTAATTTAACTCTTAAAATATTTTGTTTGTTATCTTCAATAACAGCAAAATCTTCGATGAATTTTTGCTGTTTTAGAATGTCAACAAGACTTTTTTTCATATTAGAAGCAGGTATATCTACATTCACTTTTTTAGCTTTTGCTGCGTTTCTAATTCTTGTTAATAAATCTGAAATCGGATCTGTTACTGGCATATTATAATTTCTCCTGTTACCAACTTGCTTTTTTTAGTCCGGGAATTTCACCTTTAAGAGCCATTTCTCTTAATACAAGACGTGAAACACCAAATTTTCTGTAATAACTTCTTGCTCTTCCTGTAAACATACATCTGTTATGTAACCTGACAGGAGATGAATTTTTAGGTAATTTTTGCAATCCAACATAGTCGCCATTTTCTTTCAGCTCTTTTCTTAGCTGAGCATATTTTGCAACCATTTTTTCTCTTTTTGCTTGTCTTGCTATTAAACTTAAACGAGCCATTAAATCTCCTCTTTACGCGGTTTTTAATTCTTTTTTAGTAAAAGGCACTCCAAATGAAAGGAGTAATTCATAAGCCTCTGTATCTGTATTGGCAGTTGTCACAAATGTAACATCCATACCCATTACCCTGGAAATTTTTTCAACATTTATTTCAGGAAAAATGATCTGCTCTTTAACACCAAGCGTATAATTGCCTCTTCCATCAAATGATTTATCTGATAAACCTCTAAAGTCTCTAACTCTTGGCAATGCAATGTTTACAAGTCTATCTAAAAACTCATACATTTTTTCTCTTCTAAGAGTTACCTTTGCACCAATTTTCAGGCCTTCTCTTAACTTAAAATTTGAGATGGCTTTCTTAGCAGTTCTTACACTTGCTTTTTGTCCTGTAATTGTTTCAAGTTCTTTCACTGCTTCTTCCAGAATTTTAGGATCTGCAACTGCTTCGCCAACACCCATATTAAGTACAATTTTGTCCAACCTGGGAACCTGCATTATGCTTTTGTAATTAAATTTTTTCATTAATGCAGGAACTACTTCTTTTCTGTATGAATCGTAAAGCCTGGTATTAATTTTTAAATATTTTTCAGCAGCTGCAGTTTCTTTCTTCGTTGATTTTGCTTTTTTTTCAGCGCTTTCTTTTTTTGTTTTCTTCTCTGCCATTTTCTGTCAAACCTTGAGTAAATAATTTATTAGAATTATATCATTTCACCGCTAATCTTACTAACGCGTGCTCTTTTCTTTTTGCCGGTTTTTTCGTCAAGAATAATCTGTGCACCAACTCTTGTTGGCTCATTTGATTTTGGATCAAGAAGCATAACATTTGAAATATTTATTGGAGCTTCTTTTTCTAAGATTCCACCCTGTGGATTATTTTGACTTGGTTTAGTGTGTCTCTTTCTCAGGTTAATTCCTTCAATGATCAGCCTGTTTTCCTTAGGGAACACTTTTAAAACCTTACCAGTTTTTCCGGTATCATTACCGGCTATTACCATTACATTGTCATTTTTACGAATTTTCATTACTTAAACCTTATAATACTTCAGGTGCTAAAGAAACTATTTTCATGAACTGTTTGTCCCTCAATTCTCTTGCAACAGGACCAAAAATACGTGTACCTTTTGGTTCATTCTGATTGCTTATTAAAACAGCTGCGTTTTCATCAAACCGGATGTAAGATCCATCTTTACGTCTTACTTCTTTTCTGGTTCTTACAATTACAGCTCTGGAAACCTCACCTTTTTTTACTGTCCCGTTTGGTATAGCAGCTTTTACTGAAACTACGACTAAATCGCCCAAGCTTGCGTATTGCCTTCCGCTACCGCCAAGTACTCTAATACATCTTACTTTTTTAGCGCCAGAGTTATCGGCAACCACTAAATTCGTTTCTTCCTGGATCATTTTACATAACTCCTATTCTACTTGGCTTTTTCTACAATTTGAACTAAACGCCATCTTTTCATTTTGCTCAATGGACGTGTTTCCATAATTTTTACTTTGTCCCCGATTTTGCATTCACTTTTCTCATCGTGAGCTTTGAGCTTGGTGGTTTTTTTATAATATTTTTTATAAATCGGGTGCGATACTCTTCTTTCGATAGACACCGTAATTGTTTTATCCATTTTGTTACTGACAACTACACCGATTCTTGTTTTTCTTAATGTACGTTCTAACATAATTAAGCACCAGCTCCTTCTTTATTATCAGTATTGGCAACATTTTTTTCTGCCAATTTTCTTTCATTTAAAACTGTTTTCATCCTGGCAATATCTTTTCTTGCAAGACTTAATTTACCGGTATTAGTTAACTGCTTTAATTGATGAGAAAAACGAAGATCAATCATATTTTTTTCTTCATCATTTAGCAGCTTTTCCAACTCGTCTGTCTTCATTTCTTTTATTTCGTGAATTTTCATTTTTACTTTCCTAAATAAGCTTATTCAAAATCAGGTCTTGAAACTACTTTAGTTTTAATTGGCAATTTATATCCACAACTTTTTAGCGCTTCATAAGCTAATTCTTTGGATACTCCGGAAACCTCAAACAACACTCGGCCAGGTTTTACAACGCAAACCCAAAATTCCGGTGCGCCTTTACCTTTACCCATTCTTGTTTCAAGAGGTTTTTTAGAAACTGGTTTATCCGGAAATATTCTTATCCAAACTTTACCGTCTCTTTTCATTTTTCTTGAAAGAGAAACACGGCAAGCTTCAATCTGGCGGCTTGTTATCCAGTGTGGTTCCAAAGCCTTTAATCCAAAATCACCAAAAGCTACAGAGCTTCCTCTTTTAGCTTTACCAGCCATTCTTCCGCGTTGCGATTTTCTAAACTTTACTCTCTTTGGCATTAACATGATCTAAAATCTCCCGGAAATTTATTCAGTAACTCTTTTTCCTAATATCTCGCCACGGCAAATCCACACTTTAACTCCAATTGAGCCGTAAACTGTTTCTGATCTACCATTAGCATAATCTATATCAGCACGAATTGTATGCAGTGGAATTCTGCCCTGTTTGTACTGTTCAGTTCTTGCCATTTCGGCTCCGCCCAAACGTCCTGAGCACATAATTCTAATACCTTCAGCACCCATTCTCATTCCAGCAGTGATTGCCATTTTCATTGCTCTTCTGAAAGAAACTCTTCCAGCAAGCTGATTTGCAATATTTTCAGCAACTAAATAAGCATCAAGTTCTGGCCTTTTAATTTCTGAAATCTGAACTTTAACTTCTTTATCTGTAATCTGTTTTAATTCTTGTTCAAGCTGTGTTATTTCTTTACCGCTCTTACCAATTACAACGCCTGGTCTTGAAGTATGTATTGTAAGAATAATATTCTTTGAAGTTCTATCAATTATAATTCTTGAGATACCGGCTTTTTTAAGTCTGTTTCTAACATAATCTCTAAGCTTTACATCTTCTTTCAGTTTACCTGCATAGCTTTTATTTTCATACCAGTTAGAGTCCCAGCCTCTTATTACACCAACTCTAAATCCTACCGGATGTGTTTTCTGTCCCAAAGAAATAACCTCCTAAATTATGCCCTAGTTGCAACAACTATAGTTAAATGACAAGATCTTTTTCTAATTTGATACGCACGGCCCATCGGGGCTGCTGAAATTCTTTTTAATGTTGGACCCTGGTCTACAAATGCTTCTTTTACAAAAACATCAGCCGGATCTACTTTTGCATTCTCATCTTTATTCATAAGATTAGCTATAGCTGATCTTAAAACTTTTTCTGCATCTTTTGACGAGTGTTTTGTATGAAAGTGTAACGTTTCAATCGCCTTTTCAACGGACATGCCGCGAATCATATCAATCACCAGTCTCATTTTTCTTGGCGATGAAGGAATAAATCTATGTATTGCTCTAGCTTCCATTTTTCAAAAAATCCTTATTAAAATTAGCTTCTTATTTCGATGCTTTTTCAGCTTTAGTCCCAGGATGTCCTCTGAATATTCTAGTAGGAGCAAATTCTCCCAGTTTATGACCAACCATATTTTCAGTTACATAAACAGGAATCATCTTGTTTCCGTTGTGAACTGCGATTGTATGACCAACAAAATCAGGAATTATAGTAGATGAACGTGACCAGGTTTTAACAATTTTTTTCTGGCTGGTTTCGTTCAGCTTATTAATTTTCTCTTCTAATTTATAGTCAACAAAGGGTCCCTTTTTTATCGATCTTGGCATAATTACTCTCTACTTCTTATTGCGTCTTTTTATAATAAATTTGTTAGATTCTTTTTTATGCTTTCTGGTTTTTAATCCTTTCGCTTTTTGTCCCCATGGTGAAACAGGATGTCCGCCACCGGAAGTTTTACCTTCACCACCACCCATAGGGTGATCAACCGGGTTCATTACCACGCCTCTAACATGAGGTCTTTTGCCTTTCCAGCGCATTCTACCAGCTTTACCCCAGCTGATATTTTCCTGCTCGGAATTACCAACTGTGCCGTAAGTTGCCATACATTCAAGACGAACCATTCTAACTTCACCTGAAGGCATTTTCAATTGTGCATACTCACCTTCTTTAGCAAGTACCTGTAAAGCAGTTCCTGCACTTCTTCCAAGTTGCCCGCCTTTTCCTACTTTCAATTCAACATTATGAATGAAACTTCCTAATGGCATTTCCTTTAATGGAAGTGCATTGCCTATATTAATTTCACTGCCGCTTCCTGAAACAACTGTACTACCAACCTTCAAGCCATCAGGAGCAAGAATGTATCTTTTTTCACCATCTGCGTAGTGTAATAAAGCTATTCTACAAGTTCTGTTTGGATCATATTCAATAGAGAATACTTTTGCAGGTACACCTTTTTTATCACGTTTAAAATCTATTACACGGTATCTTCTCTTATGACCGCCGCCTATAAATCTAGAGGTAGTTCTACCTTTATTGTTTCTACCGCCGGATTTCCTTAAAGAAGTAGTAAGAGATTTTTCAGGAGTATCTTTCGTGATTTCATCGAAAGATGACTTCGACATAAATCTCGTTCCTGGTGTCATCGGTCTTAATTTTTTAATTGCCATTACAAAATCCTGTTGTCAAAAACTAAACTTGTTCGAATAATTCAATTGTATCACCCTCTTTCAGGGTAATAATTGCTTTCTTAAATGCTGGTGTTTTACCCACAAATCTTCCGCTTTTTCTAAATTGAGTTTTAGATTTTCCTTTATGATTTATGGTTTTTACACCAGTAACATGTACGTTAAACTTTTTTTCAATTGCTTTAGCAATTTCAACTTTGTTGGATTTAGGGTTAACTAAAAATCCATACTTTCCTTGAGATGCTGAAAGATTTGTCATCTTTTCAGTTATCAATGGTTTTATTAAAATATCATGCATCTCAGTTCACTGCCTCTGCTTTATTTTCAAATGTCTTGCTGATAATATCAACTGCACCAGCTTGTAAAACCAAAACCTGGTTATTAAGAATATCATAAGTTGAAGCCTTTGCTGCTTCAAGTATTTTAACTTTAGGAATATTTCTTCCTGACTTATAAACTACTTCGTTGTAACCGTTAGTAAGCAATAATACTTTTTTACCTGATAATTTTAATGAATCAAGAAAGCCTTTAAATTCTTTTGTCTTAGGGTTTTCAAAATTAAAATCTTCAATTACAACCAGCTGTTCGTCTTTTACTTTGTAGCTAAGTGCTGATTTTTTTGCCAATTTTTTAAGTTTTTTTGGCAAATCCTGTCTGTAATCTCTGGGCTTTGGTCCAAAGATAGTTCCACCGCCAACCCATAATGGAGATCTTATAGTACCCGCACGGGCACCGCCACGACCTTTCTGTTTCCATGGTTTTTTACCGCCACCTCTTACTTCGCCTCTTTCCTTAGCCTTACTCGTACCCTGTCTCTGGTTAGCCTGATAAGCTTTTACCGACAGATAAATAGCGTGGTCATTTGGTTCAACACCAAAAATGTTATCGGAAAGTTCTATCTGCTTTCCTGATGTTTTGCCGTCTATATTATAAATATCAAATTTCATTTTTTTGCCAAATTACTTTTTTATCAATTCTACATAAGAATTCACAGAGCCGGGGACAGCACCTTTTACAAGAATTAAATTCTGTTCCGGAATTATTTTAATTACTTTAAGATTAGAAATGGTGACATTTCTATGCCCTGTTCTTCCTGCCATTCTCATACCCTTAAAAACTCTTGAAGGATAAGAACTTGATCCGATTGAACCCGGTGCTCTTAAACGATCACTCTGCCCATGTGTTGTTCCACCTACTCCAGCGAAACCATGTCTTTTCATAACACCCTGAAAACCTTTACCAATACTTTTTGAACGAACTTTAATGCTTTCACCTTCAATAAAGAAGTCTGCTTTAATTTCGTCACCAATTTTCAGTTCAGAATCGTCAGGAAATCTAAACTCTTTTAATAAAGCTGCGGGAGATAATTTAGAATTTTTGTACTGCCCTTTAACCGGCTTACTTACATTTTTTTCTTTCCTTTCTCCAAAACCCAACTGTAGCGCATTGTAACCGTCTTTGTCTTTTGTCCTGACAGAAACAACTTTGCAAGGACCTGCCTGAATAACGGTAACAGGTATTAAATCACCCTGTTCGTTAAATACACTCGACATTCCTAATTTTTTACCGATGATGCCAGACATCTTTGCTCCCAAATTCATTAAAGCTTAATCTCAATATCAACACCCGCCGGAATATCTAATTTACTTAGAGAATCGACGGTTTTATTATTTGAATTATGTATATCAATAATTCTTTTATGTGCTCTTGTTTCAAACTGCTCACGTGATTTTTTATCCACGTGTGGAGATCTTAAAACCGTATAAAGCGTTCTTTTTGTAGGAAGCGGAATTGGACCGGATACTACCGCCCCAGTACTTCTTACTGTTTTAATTATTTTTTCAGTAGACTTATCAATCAAAATATGATCGTACGATTTCAGTTTTATTCTTATCTTTTGACCAGCCACTTTTAAGATACTCCTTTTAATTATTAGACACGAAAAGGGAGTCGCAGGACTCCCTTTACGATCTATACTTTCATTTTATTCAATAATCTTAGTTACAACACCTGAGCCTACCGTTCTACCGCCTTCACGGATAGCGAAACGTAAGCCTTCTTCCATAGCGATTTCTCCAATCAACTCAACACTGAGTTTTATGTTATCGCCAGGCATAACCATTTCAGTTCCCGACGGTAGTGTAGCAACACCAGTTACGTCAGTTGTTCTGAAATAGAACTGAGGTCTGTATCCGTTAAAGAAAGGTGTATGACGTCCACCTTCATCTTTTGAAAGGATATAAACTTCGCCTTCAAATTTCTTATGAGGAGTAATTGTTCCTGTTTTAGCCAGAACCATTCCTCTTTCGATTTCTGTTTTTTCAATACCTCTTAAGAGGATACCTGCGTTGTCACCAGCCATAGCTGAGTCGAGTTCTTTTCTGAACATTTCGATACCTGTAACAACTGTTTTTTTGTGAAGTCCGAGCCCGATAAGTTCAACTTCTTCCTGAATTTTTACCTGTCCTCTTTCAACTCTACCTGTAGCAACAGTTCCACGACCAGTAATTGAGAAAACGTCCTCAACCGGCATCAGGAATGGTTTGTCTGCATCTCTTTCAGGTACAGGAATATATTCATCAACTGCTTTCATAAGATCCCAAATACACTGTAATCTTGGATCATCATCAGGTGCATTTGAAGATGCAGCTTCAAGAGCCTTTAATGCTGAACCCTGAATTATAGGAGTTTCTTCACCCGGGAATTCATATTCGGTTAATAAGTCTCTCAATTCAACTTCAACGAGTTCGAGTAATTCAGGATCGTCAACCATGTCAACTTTGTTCATAAAAACAACAATTTTCGGTACACCAACCTGGCGCGCAAGGAGGATATGCTCTCTGGTCTGAGGCATCGGACCATCAGTTGCAGCAACAACAAGAATAGCTCCGTCCATTTGGGCAGCTCCTGTGATCATGTTTTTAACATAATCGGCGTGACCAGGACAGTCAACGTGTGCATAGTGTCTGTTTTCAGTAGAATATTCAACGTGTGCTGTTGCAATCGTAATACCTCTTTCTCTTTCTTCAGGGGCATTATCAATACTATCAAAAGTTCTTTGTTCTGATAAACCCTTGGATGAGAGAGCCATAGTGATGGCAGCTGTTAATGTAGTTTTACCATGATCCACGTGACCAATTGTACCTACGTTAACGTGAGGCTTACTCCTATCAAATTTTGCTTTTGCCATCTTATTTATCTCCTTTAAAATTTATTTATTAAAAATACTCTTTACGCGTGTGTAGTTGATTTACTACCCGTTTTTTCAGCAATTTCTTCAGCAATTGATTTAGGAACTTCCGCATAATGAAGGAACTGCATAGTGTATATTGCCCTTCCTTGTGTCATCGATCTGAGCACGGTTGCATAACCGAACATCTCTGATAGAGGAACAGTCGATTTAATAACCTGTGCGTCTTTCCTTGCTGAAAATCCTTCAATCTTACCGCGACGTGAATTAAGATCACCCATAACGTCGCCCAGATATTCTTCCGGAGTTACAACCTCAACATCCATTATTGGTTCTAGAAGTATTGGTTTTGCTTTTTTAGCTCCGGCTTTAAAAGCCATAGAACCTGCAACTTTAAATGATATTTCATCAGAATCCACATCGTGATATGATCCATCATAAAGTTTTGCTTTAACATCTACTACAGGGAACCCAGCGACCACACCATTTTTTAGCGAATCCTGTATTCCTGCAGAAACAGCAGGTATATATTCTTTTGGCACTACACCGCCAACAATTGCATTTTCAAATTCAAATCCTTTACCGGTTTCGTTAGGACCAAGTTCAATCCATACGTGACCAAATTTACCACGACCACCAGATTGTTTAACAAACTTACCTTCAGCCTGTACTGTCTGGGTAATAGTTTCTCTGTAAGCAACCTGTGGTTTACCAACATTTGCTTCTACTTTAAATTCTCTTTTCATCCTGTCAACGAGAATTTCCAGGTGAAGTTCACCCATTCCGCTTATAAGAGTCTGCCCGGTTTCTTCATCTACTTTAATTCTGAAAGTAGGATCCTCGTCAGATAATTTAACAAGTGATTCAGATAATTTATCCTGATCCGCCTTCGTTTTTGGTTCAATAGCAATCTGTATAACAGGTTCCGGGAAAACTATTTTTTCCATCATTACAGGATCATCTTCAGTACAAAGGGTATCACCCGTTTTTGTAAACTTTAATCCAACAGCAGCAGCAATATCACCGGCTCTTACTTCATCAACTTCTTCTCTGTGATTTGCGTGCATCTGGAGAAGCCTGCTGATTCTTTCTTTTTTACCACTAACAGAATTGTAAATATAAGAACCTGATTTTAATGTGCCTGAATAAACTCTAAAGAATGTAAGTTTACCAACAAATGGATCAGTCATAATTTTGAAAGCCAATGCAGTAAACTTTTCATTTTCATCAATCTTTCTTTTAATAATGTCGTTCATCCCGACATGGTGAGCTTCAATTTCTTTGAAATCTTTTGGTGCAGGTAAGAAATCAACAACAGAATCCAGCAACCTCTGAACTCCCTTATTCTTAAATGCTGATCCACAAAGAACCGGCACAATCTTCAAATCAATGGTAGCTACTCTTAAAACTCTTTTAATTTCCTCTTCAGTAATTTCCTTTCCATCAAGATATTTTTCTAGCAAAGTGTCATCTACTTCAGAAACTGCTTCTAGCATTTCTGTTCTGTACTTTTTAGCTAGTTCCATTAAATCATCTGGAATATCAATATCATCAAAAGTAGCGCCGAAAGTTTCTTCGTGAAACATTCTCGCTTTGAAAGTAATTAAATCAATTACTCCTGTAAAAATATCACCTTCCCCAATTGGAAGATTAAGTGGAATTGCGTTAGCGCCAAGTCTTTCTCTCATCATTTCTACAGCATGATAAAAATCCGCGCCTGTCCTGTCCATTTTATTAACAAAAGCAATTCTTGGAACTTTGTATTTATCTGCCTGTCTCCAAACTGTTTCTGATTGTGGTTCAACACCACCAACAGCACAAAATAGAGCAACAGCTCCGTCCAAGACTCTTAATGATCTTTCAACTTCAACAGTAAAATCAACGTGTCCCGGAGTATCAATAATATTTATCTGATGATTATCCCAGAAACATGTTGTGGCAGCACTTGTAATTGTAATACCACGTTCTTTTTCCTGTTCCATCCAATCCATTGTAGCAGCACCATCATGCACTTCACCAAGTCTATGCAGTTTACCAGTGTAAAACAGAATACGTTCTGTAGTTGTAGTTTTACCGGCATCAATGTGGGCCATAATACCAATGTTACGAACTTTATCTATATTTATCTTATTTGCCATTCTTTAATCTTTTTCTCTTTTATCGTTTCCTGAATAATTACCATTTAAAGTGTGCGAAAGCTTTATTTGCTTCAGCCATTTTGTGAACATCTTCTTTTTTCTTTACAGAAGAACCTTCATTGTTAGATGCTGCTATTAATTCTGAAGCCAGTTTCCCGGCCATTGATTTTTCATTTCTTTGTCTTGCGTAAATTTTTAACCATCTCATAGCAAGAGCAGTTCTTCTTTCAGATCTTACTTCCGTAGGAACCTGGTATGTAGCACCACCAACTCTTCTGCTTCTAACTTCAATAACCGGTTGAGTATTATTTAATGCTTTCTTAAAAATATCCAGTCCCGGCTTTTTTGTTTTTTCTTCTATCAAATCAAAAGCATTATAAAGCACTTCTCTTGCTTTTGATTTTTTCCCATCATACATAATTGTATTAATGAAACGAGCAACCATTACGTCGTTAAACTTTGGATCTGGTTTTAAAAATATCTTACCTGCTCTTTTTTTTCTCATAACTTATTTTGCTGCCTTTGGTTTTTTAGCTCCATATTTTGATCTGCTTTTTTTCCTGTCTTCAACACCACTTGTATCAAGTGTACCTCTAATAATATGATAACGAACACCTGGAAGATCTTTTACTCTTCCACCTCTGATCAGTACGATTGAGTGTTCCTGTAAATTATGCCCTTCACCAGGTATATAAGCAGTTACCTCCATGCTGTTAGTAAGTCTTACTCTTGCAACTTTTCTAAGTGCTGAGTTCGGCTTCTTTGGTGTTGTTGTATAAACTCTTGTACACACACCTCTTTTCTGTGGACAATTTTCTAAAGCCGGAGCTTTTTTCTTAGCGATAATTTGTACACGGCCTTTTCTTACTAACTGATTTATTGTGGGCACGTAATTCTCCTAATCTTGTCAAATCCTAAAAAATTTCAGACTTCTAATATAGGTTTTATTAAAAATTTAGTCAAGAAGTCACTAAAATAAATTACTTATTTTCTTTTGATTTTGGGCAAAAAAATCCGGTTCTCATTCATGGAACCGGATTTAGAAAACTGTCTATTTATGCTTGGACATTTTCTTCTTTCTCCTCTTCCGGAGTATCAACTTCTGCCTCTATTTCTTCTGCCGGCAGCAATAGATTTTTGTATTTTTTGAGTCCTGTTCCAGCCGGAATCAGATGCCCCATAACAACGTTTTCTTTTAATCCGAGTAAACGATCAATTTTAGCTTCAGTTGCAGCATTTGCTAATACTTTTGTCGTTTCCTGGAATGAGGCTGCTGAAATAAAGCTTTCTGTTGACAGAGCTGCTTGTGTAATTCCAAGCAAAATATGCTCAAAAGTAGCTGGATCAGCATCTCTTGCCACAGCGGGTTTTTTGTCCTTTTTCTCAAGATCAGCGTTTATTTCTCTCAATTTGCTTCTGGATATCAATTGACCATCTTTCAATTTAGAATCGCCTTTTTCTACGATGCATGCCATTGAAGTAATTTTTTGGTTTTCTTCAAGAAATTCAACACGGCCAACTATATCTTCTTCCAGGAATCTTGTATCACCGGGTGAAACAATTTTGATCTTCTGAAGCATTTGTTTTACAATAACTTCAATATGCTTGTCATTAATCTTAACACCCTGTAAACGGTAAACATCCTGAATTTCATTTACAAGATATTCCTGAACTGCACTGGTTCCTTTAATTTTCAGAATATCGTGAGGATTAATTGGTCCGTCAGTAATTTTTTCACCTGCCGGAATTTCATCACTTTCCTGAACAAGAATATGCTTTCCTAAAGGAACATTGTATTTCTTTTCATCAGATTTATCAGGTGCAATTACAAATATTTCACGAGAACCTTTCTTCCTTGCGCCAAATTTTACGTTTCCTTCAATTTCGGCAACAATTGCAGATTCCTGCGGGCTTCTTGCTTCAAACAATTCAGTAACCCTTGGAAGTCCACCGGTGATATCCCTACTCTTTGTTGCTGATTTTGAAATCTTAGCGAGAATAGTTCCGCCAGTAATTGTTTCACCTTCATCAACTGATAAATAAGCTCTGGTCGGAATATTAAAGATTTTTCTTTCACCTGATTCAGATTCAATTGCAATACTCGGAGTAAGAGTTTTATCTTTTGATTCAATCACAACCTTCTGAACGTGACCGGTTTGTTCATCAGTAACCTGTTGGATAGTTGAACCATCAACCATATCGATGAATTTTACAACACCGTTAATATCCGAAAGAATCACTGCGTTATAAGGGTCGTGATTATATAGAGGCATACGTTTTTTAACTTTTGCACCATCCTCAACTACTATTTCAGCACCGTAAGGCACATCGAATTTTTTAA
>Ga0102950_1000097_pt1 | contig 20789 bp, 8 predicted proteins | sample SalPon2A_B_D2_MG_FD_78505 | JGI IMG/M metagenome (GOLD analysis project Ga0102950, IMG submission 78505) | Soil microbial communities from South San Francisco under conditions of wetland restoration - Salt Pond MetaG R2A_B_D2_MG | ecosystem: Environmental > Terrestrial > Soil > Wetlands | place...
CGCGGCGGCCGCGAGATCGGCGTTGGTCGCGGCCAGCACCCGGACGTCGGTCGTGCGGGTGCGCGAGGACCCGAGCCGCCGGAACTCCCCCGTCTCCAGCGCCCGCAGGAGCTTGGCCTGCTGCGCGGCGGGCATGGTGCCGATCTCGTCCAGGAACAGGGTGCCGCGGTCGGCCATCTCCAGGTAGCCGACCCGGTCGGCCTTCGCGTCGGTGAACGCGCCCCGCACGTGCCCGAACAGCTCGCTCTCGAACAGCCCCTCCGGCACCGCCCCCGCGTTGAGCGTCACGAGCGGGCGGCCGGAGCGTGGGGAACGGGCGTGCAGCCAGCGCGCCACGACCTCCTTGCCCGTTCCCGGCTCTCCGGTGATGAGCACGTTGGCGTCCGAGGGACCGGCGCGCTCGATCATCTGCAGGACGGGCTGCATGGCGCGCGACTCGGCGATCAGCTCGGGCAGGCCGCCCTCCCGCGCCTCGCGTTCCACCTCGAGTCGCTCGACGCGGCGCAGGGCGCGGGTGAGCTCGACCTGGTTCTGGAGGGTGACCAGGAGGCGCTCGTTGTCCCACGGCTTCTCGACGTAGTCGCGGGCGCCGCGGCGCATCGCCTCCACGGCCCCCTCGACGCTCCCCCACGCCGTCATGACCACGACGGAGAGCGTCGGGTCGAGGCCGCGAACCACCGCCAGGAGGTCCAGGCCCTCCTTCCCGGAGGTCGTGTCACGCGTGTAGTTGAGGTCGAGCAGCGCCAGGTCGAGCTCCCGCGCCTCGACCGCGCGCAGGACGGCCGGGGGCGAGGTGGCGGTCTCGATCTCGTAGCCGTGCCCCTTGAGCAGGAGACGCAGGGCCTCCAGCACGTCCCTCTGGTCGTCGGCGACCAGGATCCGGGGCGGCGGCTCGCTCACGCCGGCGGGTTCACGATCCATCCGTCTTCCAGCTGGATGACGCGCTGTCCGCGCGCGGCCACGGCGGGGTCGTGGGTCACCTGGATGATGGTCGTCCCCTCCCGGTTGAGGCCCGACAGGAGGTCCATGATCCGCTCCCCCTGGCTGGAGTGCAGGCTCCCGGTGGGCTCGTCGGCCAGGATGAGGCTCGGCTCGGCGATCACGGCCCGGGCCACGGCCACGATCTGTTGCTGGCCGCCGGAGAGCTGCGAGGGAAACAGGTCCTTCTTCCCGACGATGTGGAACCGGTCCAGCATGTCGGCCACCCGCGCCTCGCGCTCGGTGCGCGGCACGTTCCGGTAGGAGAGGGGGACCTCGAGGTTCTCGGCCACCGTGAGATCGTCCAGGAGGTGATACTGCTGGAACACGAACCCGATGTGCTCGCGGTGCAGGCGGCTCCGTTCCTTGTTCGAGAGCTCGTGCACCGGCGAATCGAGGAAGCGGTATTCACCCCGGTACTCGCCGTCCAGCATGCCCAGAATGCCGAGCAGGGTCGACTTCCCGGCCCCGGACGGCCCCATGATGGTCACGAAGTCGCCCGCGCGGACCTCCAGGTCGATGCGGCGGAGGACGAAGGTCTCTCCGCCCTTGTAGCTGTAGGACTTCTCGAGGTTGCATAGCTCGATCAAGGAAGATCTCTCCGTTTCAGATGGACGGCGCCCGACGGCTTCGACTTCTAGCGGTCACGGTGCCCTGGCAGCCGTCCCTCGGCCCGCAGCGCCACCAGCGGGTCGACCCGGGTGGCTCTCAGCGCCGGGACCACGCAGGCCGCCAGCGAGGCCACGACCGTCACGCCCAGCGCGACGGCCACCGTCCGAAGATCGGTCGGCGTCACGCCGAACAGCAGGCTCCTCAGGTATCGGTTCACGACGACCACGACGACCACCCCAAGGATAGCTCCCGCCGCGGTCAGGCGCAGACCCCGAAGCAGCACGCCGCGCAGGATGGCGCCCCGGTCGGCGCCCAGCGCCATGCGGATCCCGAACTCCCGCGTCCGTTCGGAGACGGCGAATTCGACGACCCCGTAGACTCCGACCAGCACAAGGAGCAGCGCGAGACCGGCGAAGCTCCCGAGCAGCTCCGCCCGGAAGCGCTGCGGGGCGGCCCCGCGGGCGACATCGCCGGCCAGCGTCGAGACCTCGGGAACGGGTTGCCGCGCGTCCACCGACCAGATGGCCCGGCGGAGCGGTCCGGCCAGCGCGCCCGCTCCGAGCCCGGAGCGCACCAGGAAGACGGCCTGGTGGCCCATGGTGATCTCCGGGACGGTCGACGGCCGCTGCCCGTAGGGTACATAGAAGCCCGGTCCCGGCTCCCGGGCGAGACCGCCGCCGCGGATGTCGGCCGCTACGCCCACCACGGTGAGCCAGGCGTTGTCTCCCTCCTCGAAGCGGAAGCGTCGGCCGATCGGGTCGCGGCCGTGGAAGGCCTCCCGCGCCATGGCCTCGTCGATGATGGCCACCCTGGTGGCGCCGCGGTCGTCGCTCTCTCGGAAGGAGCGGCCCCGGACCAGGTCGATCCCCAGCGTGCGAAAGTAGTCGGGACTCACGACCCCGTATTGCGCTTGCCGCTCGGCGGCCTGGGCGCTTCCCTCGACCACGTAGTCTCGGATGGCGTGCCCGCGGTCGATGGGAAGATTGTTGGCGAGCGCCACGTACTCCACGCCGGGCACGGCGCGAAGCCGCTCGAGAGTCCGGAAGTAGAAGGCATCGAGCTCCGGCACGCTGTCGTAGCGCGTCGGAAGGATCCGGACCGCCACGGTGAGCACGTCCCTCGTGCGGAAGCCCGTGTCCTGTGCCATCAACAGGAAGAAGCTGCGGACCACGAGCCCGGCTCCGACCAGGAGGACCACGCCGAGGGCGATCTCCGTGATCGCGAGTCCCTGGCTCACCCTGTGGTGGCGGGCGGTGAGCGACTGACTTCGTCCGCCTTCCGCGAGAGCCTCGTGCGGCGATCGACCTGTGGAGACGAGGGCCGGGACGATCCCGAACAGACACCCCGTGGCGACCGAGATCCCCAGGGCGAACAGCAGCACGGGGACGTCCACGTGGACCTGACCCAGGCGGGGGATGCCCGCCGGCGCCGCGCGCACCAGGACGCCCAGGGCGACTCGCATCAGGAACACTCCCGCGAGGCCCCCCAGCAGACCGAGGACCAGGCTCTCGGCGAGGAGCCCCTGGGCGAGGCGGCGGCGCCCGGCGCCCAGGGCGGCCCGGATGGCCATCTCCCGCTGCCGCGAGCCGGCCCGCGCCAGCAGGAGGTTGGCGATGTTCACGCAGGCGATGAGCAGCAGCACTCCCGTGGCAAGCTGCAGCAGGAGCAGCCCCGTGCGGACGTCCCGCACCATCTCGGACTTGAGCGTGGCCAGCCGCAGCGCCCAGCGACCGTTCGAGGCGACGTCCGGGTGCCGTTCCCTGAAGTGGACGAGCTCCCGGTCGAGCGCGGTCTGCGCTTGCCCGAGCGAGGCGCCGGCCTCGAGGCGCGCCAGGGGGATGACCCACATCATCCGGCCGTCGGCGTCCCACGGCCGCAGGGCGAGCGGCGTCCAGATCCCCGGGTCGTCCAGACGGGGCCCGAGCTGGCGGAAGCCGCGGGCAGCGACCCCGACGATCCGGTGGGCTCGATCGTTGATGCGCACGGTGCGCCCGAGGACGTCGCGGCGCCCGCCGAACCGGGTCTGCCACACCCGGTAGCTGAGGATCGCCGTGGGAGGCGCGGCAGGCCGGGCGTCCGCCGCCGTGAACCCGCGGCCGAGGGCCATCCTCGCCCCGAGCATCGGCAGCAGGTCGGGCGTGACGCGCGACCCCTCCAGCTGGTAGGCGTGATCACCCTCCGACACGGCGAATGGCTCGGGGTAGTAGGCCGACACGTCCCGGAAGACCGTCGAGCCGCGCGCCAGGTCGATGGGGATCTCGGCCGGGCCCCAGGGGCCCCCGCGCAGGACCACCAGCTGGTCCGGATGGGGGTAGGGCAGCGGCCGCAGGAGCACGCCGTTCACCACCGTGAACAGCGCCGTCGTCGCCCCGACCCCGAGGGCCAGCGTGAGCACGGCGACGGCGGCGTAGCCCGGGCTGCGGCGGAGCTGCCGCAGCGCGAAGCGCAGGTCCTGCACGAGGGCGTCCACGGGCGTCACCTTCTCGCCAGCGCGGGGTCCGCCCGCGCGGAGTCGTTCGCGGTCGGCGTCCGAACGGGGGCCGCTGCCACCTCACTCATGGCGGAGGGCTTCCATCGGATCGATGCGGGTGGCCCGGCGCGCCGGCACCCAGCAAGCGAGCGTCGCTGTCACGAGGAGGATCAGCGCCGCGGACGCGAACGCCGCCGGGTCGAGTGGCGAGACCTGGTACAGCTGGCTCTCCAGGAGCCGGCTGAGCGCCCCGGCCAGCACGAGCCCCACCCCGAGTCCGACGAGGGTGAAGCGGAGCCCCTCGGCCACGACCAGGTGGACGACGTCGCCGCGGCGGGCGCCGATGGCCATGCGGAGCCCCATCTCCCGCGTCCGTGTCGCCACCGCGTAGCCCAGGACGCCGTAGATTCCGATGGCCGCCAGCAGCAGGGCCAGGCCCCCGAACGCTCCGAGCAGGACCGCGCTGAACCGGTCCCGGGCCGTCACCCGGTTCAGCCGCTCCTCCATGGTTCGCACATCCCACAGGGGCAGTTCGGGGTCGAGCTCCCCGATCACGGAGCGGGCGACGCCGGCGATGGCGTGCGGGTCGCCCTCCGTGCGCGCGACCAGGTAGTTGGAGCGGTAGGAGAACTGCGGGAATGCCAGGTAGACTCCGGGCCGGGCCGCCTCGCGGAGGCTCTGTCCCACCACGTCGCCCACGACGCCCACCACCTCCGCCCACCCTTCCGACGGGTCCCACACGCTGAGCTGGATGCGCTGGCCGACGGGATCGCGGCCCGGCCAGTAGCGGTCCGCCGCGGCCTGGGTGACGACCGCCACCCTCGGCGCTCCTTCGCGGTCGCGCTCGGCCACGCCGCGGCCTTCGACGATGGGAATGCCCATGGCGGCGAAGTAGCCGGCGGACACCATGTCGAGCCACACTTCGCGGCCCTGGCGGTCGGCCGTCTCGCCCTGGATGTGCATCTGGACGTGATCGCATCCGCCGCCGCCGGCCACGGCCTTCACGTGGGCCGGGAGGCAGTTGGCGACAGCCGCCCGCTCCACCCCCGGGCGCGCCTGCAGCCGGCGCGTCGTCTGCATGAACAGTGACGTCGCTTCCTGCCCGCTGTACCCCTGGCGGGGCACGTTCACCCACGCGGTGAACACGTGGTCCGGCCGAAAGCCGGGCGGCGTCGCCCGCAGGTGGCCGAGGCTCCGCACGAGGAGGCCGGCCCCGATGAGCAGCACCGCGGCCAGCGCGACTTCGGTCGCCACGAGCGCGGCCCGCGGCCCACTCCGCCGACGATCCGCGCCCGCCGAACCCAGCAGGTCGCGCGGATCCTTGCGGGTGGCCGCGAAAGCCGGCGCGGCTCCGAAGGCCAGGGCGGCGAGGATGGCCACGGAGACGTTGAACGCGAGGACGGGGATCGACAGGCCGAGGCCCTGCAGGGTGCCGGGAGCCAGAGCGGCCGGTCGCAGTGTCCGGGCCAGCAACAGCCCTCCCCACGCCACCAGGACGGCGGCTCCGCCGCCCAGCGCCCCCAGCACCGCGGACTCCGTCAGGAGTTGACGCGCCAGGCGCCGCCGGCTGGCGCCGAGGGCCACTCGGAGCCCGAGCTCGCGCGAGCGGCGGACGCCGCTCGCGAGCAGGAGGTTCGCCAGGTTGACGCACGCGATGAGGAGCACACACCCCACGGCGCCGAGGAGGATGAGCAGCGCTCGGCCGAGCGACCGGTCCACCCCGACCGCCGCCAGGGGCCGCGATGCGACTGCGACCCGTACCGACCCGAAGGCGTCGGTGAACGGGATGCGGCTCGACATCGTCCGCGCTGCCGCGGCCAGCTCGGCGGCCGCCAGTGGAGCTTCCGCCCTCGGAACCCGAGCCACCACCGAGTGCCAGAAGGAGAGCTGCTGGCGCAGGCGATTCCTGAACACGAGCGTCGGCGCCATCGTGATCGGCACCCATACGTCGGCCTCGCCGGACAGGCCGGTGAATCCGGCCGGCATGATCCCCACGACCGTGAGCTGTACGCCGTTCAGGGTGACGGTGCGGCCCACCACGCCCGGGTCGCGGCCGAAGGCCGACCGCCACAGCCCATCGCCGATCACGGCCACGGTCCCGGCGTCCGGTGCCGCATCCTCGCCCGGCGCGAACGTCCGGCCTCGCGCGGCGCGCACCCCGAGCACCCCGAAGTAGCTGGCCGAGACGAGCTCGACCCGGGCCCGCGCGGGGTGCCCCGCCGCCGACAGGTTGAAGGACAGAGCATCCGGCGTGTAGGCCGCCACCGTGACGTCGGGAGCCGCGTCCCGAAGGGCCTCGTACTCGGGATAAGACCAGTAGCGCATCGAGTCGACGGTACCGCTGGGCTGCGTCAGGGTGGGCATCAGGACCTGGAGCTGGTCGCTGTCCGGATAGGGCGGTCGCGCGAGCAGCGCGGCGTAGACCGCCGAGAACACGGCCGTGTTGGCCCCGATGCCGAGCGCGAGCGTGAGCACGGCGACGGCGACGAAGCCGGGCCGACGAGCCAGCTGGCGAACGGCGTAGCGCAGGTCCTGTAGCATGTCAGCCTCCGGTCGTGGAGCGGCCGTCGGAGCGCGAATCCGAACCGGACTCCGGTCGCGGCCTGCCTGCTGTCTGCGTGCTCATTCGTTTCGGAGCGCGTGGATCGGGTCGACCCGCGTGGCCCGCCGCGCGGGGATCCAGCAGGCCAGCGCGGCCACGGCGGCGAGCGCCGCCGGCACCAGGAGGAAGGTGACCGGATCCAGAGGGGCCACACCGTACAGGAGCCCGGAGAGCACCCGCACGGACAGCAGGGCCCCGACCAGGCCGATCGCGATCCCCGTCAGGACCGGGATCATCCCGAGCCGGAGCACGTAGCGCAGCGTGGCGCCGCGGTCCGCGCCCAGCACCATGCGGATGCCCAGCTCGCGTAGCCGGCGGGTCACCGCGTAGGAGAGCACCCCGTAGATGCCGATCAGGGCGAGGAGCAGCGCCAGGCCGGCGAACGCGCCCAGCGTCACGACGTCGAAGCGCGGGCCGAGGATGGACGTCGCGACGATCTCCCGCATCGTGTGCACCGAGTAGACCGGGAGCGTCGGATCGATGTCGCCGACCGCGGCCCGCACCGGTCCGGCCAGCGCGGCCGGGTCCCCGTCGGTGCGGAGGGTGAGCGCCATGCCGTGTCGGGGGCTCTGCCGGTAGCTCAGGTACGCGTGCGGATAGCCGGGGCGGTCGAGGCTCTCGGTCCGCACGTCCCCGACGATCCCGACGATCGTGTACCACCTGGTGCCGTCGAAGGAGATCCGGTCCCCGATCGGGTCGTCGTGCCCCCAGTATCGCCGCGCCATGGCCCGGTCGACCACGGCCACCGGCCGGCCTTCCGGGCCGTCCCGCGCGTCCGGTAGGCGTCCCCGCACGAGCGAGATCCCGAGCGAGCGGAAGTAGTCGCCCCCCTCGGCGCACACGACCGCGTCCTGGACGACGTCCGGGCCGGGCGCCGGCCGACCCTCGATCCGGAAGGAGAGGTAGCTGCCGCTCTGGAGTGGCAGGTCGCTGGTGGCACCGGCCGCCGTGACCCCCGGCAACTTCCCGAGCCGGGCCAGGAGGCCGTTCCAGAACTCGCGCATTCGGGGATCGTCCGGATAGCGGCTCTCGGGCAGGGACACCCGGGCCGTGAGAACGCCGCGCGCCCGGAACCCGGGATCCACTCCCTCGAGGCGCGCGAAGCTGCGGATCAGGAGCCCGGCGCCCACCAGGAGCACGAGGGCCACCGCGACCTGCCCGGCCACCAGCCCCCGGTCCAGGAAGCCGCCCCCCCTCATCCCCGAGGAACGTCCACCCTCCACCAGGGCCCGGCGGAGGTCGGGCCGTGCCAGTCGCAGGGCGGGTGCGAGCCCGAACACGGCCGCCGTGAGGACGGCGGCGCCGAGGGCGAAGAGGAGAACCAGGCCGTCGATGCGGACTTCGCCCAGGCGGGGCAGCGCCCCGGGGTCGAGGCCCACCAGGGCCCGCGTCCCCCAGTAGGCCAGCAGCACGCCGAGCGCCGCGCCCAGCAGCGAGAGCACCAGGCTCTCGGCCAGGAGCTGGCCGATCAGGCGCCCGCGCCGCGCCCCCAGGGCGGAGCGGAGCGCCAGCTCGCGCCCGCGGGCGGCGCCGCGCGCCAGGAGGAGGTTGGCGACGTTGGCGCACGCGATGAGCAGAACCAGGCCCACGGCCCCGAGGAGCACGAGCAGCGCCGGACGCACGTCGCCCACGATGCGTTCCCGAAGCGAGGTGACGGCCACGCTCCAGCCCGTGTTGGTGGCGGGATACTGCCGTTCCAGTCGTCGGCCGATGGCGGTCATCTCCGCCCGCGCGGTCCGCAGCGTGACCCCGGGTGCCAGGCGTCCCACCACGCCCAGGAAGTCGCTGCGCCGGCCCTGGCCGGGGGAGCCGGGCTGCGGCGCCACCGGGGTCCACGCCTGCGCCCAGGAGGGGAACTGGAAGCCGGGCGCCGCGATCCCGACCACCGTGTACGGCTCCCCGTTCAGGGTGACCGCACGCCCGATCACGTCCGGGTCGCCGCCGAAGCGGTCCTTCCACAGCGAGCGGCCCAGGACCACGACCTTGCCGGCTCCGGCCCGATCTTCCTCCCGGGTGAACCCGCGGCCGGGAGACGGACCCACGCCCAGGGTGCGGAAGAAGTCGGAGGTGACGCGGGCCGCGATGAGCCGCTCCGGCGGCCGTCCCTCGCTCCCGGCCAGGTTGAGGCTGGCGCCGGCGAAGGCCGTCATGCCGGAGAAGGAGCGGCTCTGTGCCTTCCAGTCCAGGAAGTCCGGGACCGAAGCGGACTCGTTGCCGATCCCCTCCTTGTGTCCCTGGAGGAGGACGAGGCGGTTCGCCTCCGGGTAGGGCAGGGGCCGGAGGAGCACGGCGTCCACCACGCTGAACATGGCCGTGTTGGCCCCGATGCCGAGCCCCAGGGTGAGAAGCACGACCGCCGCGAAGCCGGGATGGCTGCGGAGCTGCCGGAGAGCGTAGCGCAGGTCCTGTCTGACGGCATCCAGCACGGTCATTCCTCCCTGAGCGCGGACGCGGGATCGACGGAAGCGGCGCGGCGGGCCGGGAGCCACGAAGCCAGCATGGCCGCGACCGCGAGAACGGCGGTTACGACTCCGAACGCCACCGGGTCGAGCGGCGATACTCCGAACAGGAAGCGGGATGCGACCCGGCCCAGCAGCGCGGCCAGCCCCAGGCCGACGCCGAGGCCGACCGCCGTGACGGCGAGGCCGCGGAGCACCACGAGCCGGAGGACGGAGGCGCGGTCCGCGCCCAGCGCCATGCGGATTCCGATCTCGCGGGTTCGCCGGCTCACCACGTAGGCGAGGACGCCGTACAGGCCGATGGCGGCGAGGAGCAGGGCGAGGGCGGCGAACAGCGACAGCAGGGCCGCGCCGACCCGCTGCGGCAGGAGCGAGGCCTCCATGAGCTTCGGCATCGGCGCCAGCGTCGTGATCGGGAGGTCCGGATCCACGTCGTGGATGGCCGCCCGCACGTCCGCCACGAGACGGGCCGGGTCGCCGCGGGTCCGGACGTGCACCTTCACGTCCTGGGGCGTCTGCAGGAAGGGGAGGTAGATGAACGGCGTCGGGTCCTCCCCGAGGCTCGTGTACTTGCCGGTCGGCACGACCCCGACGACGGTCAGGTGCTCCAGGTTCGAGCTGTAGGTTAGCTGCTTGCCGAGCGGGTCCTGGTCGGGCCAGAAGCGCCGGGCGAACGCCTCGTTCACCACGGCCGCGGCCGGCGCCCCTTCCCGGTCGTCCGCCGTGAAGCCGCGCCCGCGCAGCAGCGGGACGTGGAGGACGCGGAAGTAGCCCGGACCCACCACGGCGAAGTGGAACTCCATGTCCTCGCCCTTGCGGGGCTCGTAGCCCGCGACCCCGGTCCCCGTGCGACTCGACGTGCCATCCAGCGGGACGGCCGAGCCCAGAGCCACGCCGGTGACGCCCGGCAGCCGGTCGAGTCGTGCCTCGAGGCTCCGGTAGAACTGGACCTCCCGCGCCTTCGAATAGCCCTGGGTGCCCAGGTCGACGCCGGCGACCAGCACGCCATCGGGATCGAGTCCCACGTCCACGTCGCGGGCGGCCGCCAGGCTGCGCAGGAAGAGACCGGCGCCCACCAACAGCACGAGCGACACGGCGACCTGCGCTACCACGAGACCGTTCTGGACCGTGACCCTCCGGCCCGTCCCCGTCGGCCGGCCCTCCTTGAGCGAGGAGGCGACCTCCGCCCGGGAGGCGCGCAGCGCTGGCGCCAGACCGAACAGGAGGGCGGTGACGAGGCTCGCCCCGGCGGTGAAGGCGAGCACCCTCCAGTCGGGCGAGACGTCGAACTGGAGCGGCACGGGCAGGGGTGGAAGAAGCCTCGGGAACAGCCGGACCGCCCAGGCCGCCAGGAGGAGACCCGCACCGCCGCCGAGCAGGCCGAGGCTGGCGCTCTCGGTGAGGAGCTGACGGATCAGCCGGCCCCGCCCGGCGCCCAGGGAGCGCCGCACCGCGAACTCCCGGGAGCGGCCGGCCGCCCGCGCGAGCAGGAGGTTGGCCACGTTGGCGCAGCACAGGAGGAGGACGAGCCCCACGACGCCCATGAGGAGCCCGGCCAGGCCGACCGCCGTGCCTCGGATCATCATGGGGACCCGGGAGAGCCGCTCGGGAACCACGGTGATGCTTCGGCCCTCGTCGTGCGCGTCCGTCCAGGCGTCGGGGTAGGCGTGGTGCAGCCGCGCGGCCACGACCCGAAAGCCGGCCTGCGCCCGCGCCGCCGTCACGTCGGGGGCCAGACGGCCGATCACGAACAGGCCCCGGTTGCTCCGGTGGCCCACGTAGGGCTGGGAGCCCGTGAGCAGGGGCGCGGCCTGGAACGGCACCCACACGTCGACCCGCAGACCGCGGATGGAGCCGCGGAAGTCCTGCGGGGCCACGCCCACGACCGTGAAGGTGCCCCCGTTCAGGTGGATCGGCTTTCCGACGATGGCCGGGTCGCCGCCGAAGCGGCGCTGCCACAGCCCGAATCCGATCACCGCCACCGGGGTGGGCGCTTCGCCCTCGTCCGCCCGGAAGCCGCGCCCGAGCTCCGGCCGCACGCCGAGCACGCCGAAGTAGTCGGCGCTCACCAGCTCGGACATGAGCCGCGTCGTGCGGTCGCCCGCGACCAGGTTCAAGGGCCTGGGAGAGAAGGCCGCCGCCCCGGACAGGAGGTCCTTCTGGTCCCGGAACGCCTCGAAGTCCGGGTACGAGGAGGCGCTGTACGGCGGCCCGCTGAAGTCGCTCGTGTAGATCCACACCAGTCGGTCCGGGTGGCTCACCCGCGCAGGCGGTCGCAGGAAGAGCCCATCCACCACGCTGAACACGGCGGCGTTGGCCCCGATCCCCAGTGCCAGCGTGAGCACCGCCACGGCCGCGAAGCCGGGGCTGTGGCGCAGCTGCCGGAGGGCGTAGCGCAGGTCCTGCCTCACAGCGTCCAGCACGGTCATTCCTCCCGGAGCACGGTCATCGGATCGACGCGGGTGGCGCGCAGGGCGGGGAGCCAGGAGGCGACCACGGCGGCCGAGAGGACGGCCAGGGCGACGGCCGCGTAGATCTCCGGACTCACCGGCTTCACCTCGAACAGGAGGCTCCCGAGGAGGCGCGCCGCGACGACCGCCGCGGCCAGTCCCGCGGCGAGGCCGAGGCCCGCGAGCCGGAGGCCATCCCCGATGACCATGGCGCGGATGCGCCGGGCTTCGGCGCCCAGGGCCATGCGGATGCCCAGCTCCGGGCGCCGCCGGGCGACGGCGTAGGCGAGCACGCTCTCCACGCCCACGAGAGCCAGCAGCACGGCCAGGGAAGCGAACAGGCCCAGGAGGACGGTCACGAACCGCTGCTCGGCGAGCAGGCCCCCGAGCGCCGCGGACATGGGCTCCATCCCGTACACGGCCAGATCCGGGTCCAGGTCGTGGACGACCGCGCGGATGGGGGCCTCGAGCGAGGCCGGGTCCACCGTGGTGCGCACCAGCAGGCTGCCGCCGGCCGTCGGCGCCTGGTCGAGGGGGACGTACACGGCCGGCGGGGTCGCCTCCCGCAGGCCCTCGAACTTCACGTCTCCCACCACCCCTACGATCGTGCGGCTCGCGCCCCAGAAGCGGATCTGCTGGCCGATCGGGCTCCCGTCGGGGAAGAATCGCCGGACGGCGGCGCGGTTGATCAGGGCCACCGGTGACGACGAGCCATCATCCGAAGCCCGAATGCCCCGGCCCGTGACGAGCGGAATGCCCGCCGTGGCCAGGTAGGCCGGGCTCGCCTGGCGCACGCGTATTTCGGGCTGGTTCGCGGCTTCCGCCTCGCGGCCGACGATGACGAAGGAGTTCGTGAACCCGGCGTCCAGCGGATCCACGCCGGCCACCGCGGCAGAGCCGACGCCGGGGAGCGCCCGAACCCGCTGCAGCAGCGAGTGGTCGAAGCCCACGACCTCCGACCACTTCGGGTAGTTCGAATAGTCCTGCGGGTAGCGGCTGGCCGGGAGGTCGTAGCGGACCTTGAGCGTGCCGCTCACCCGGAAGCCCGGGTCCACGTGGCTGAGGCGGTGGAAGCTGTCCAGGAGCAGCGCGGCTCCCACGAGGACGACCACCGCCAGGGCGACCTCGCCGACGACCAGCGACGAGCGCAGCCAGCGCCGGCCGCCGGAGGCGGAGAGTCCGCGCCCGCCTTCGGCGCGGAGCGCGGTCGCCAGGTCGAGGCGCCGCGACTGGAGGGTGGGCACGAGCGAGAAGAGGACGGCGATCGCAGCAGCCACGGCGCTGGTCACGAGGAGCACCCGGCCGTCGATCCCCACCTGGTCCAGCCGCGGGATGCCCGCGGGCGCGACCCTCAGCAGCAGATGCAACCCTCCGTCCGCCACCACGACGCCGAGGACCGTTCCCGCCAGGGTCAGCACGAGGCTCTCCACCAGGAACTGGCCCGCCAGCCGGGATGTTCCCGCTCCGAGCGCGCTCCGCACCGCCACCTCCCGGGTCCGTCCCGTGCCGCGGGCCAGGAGCAGGTTGGCCACGTTGGCGCACGCGATGATCAGCACGAGCGCCACGGCCCCGAGCAGCAGCCGCAGCGTCCGACGCGCGGATCCGAACACGACCTGCGTCAGGGACTCGATATGGACCCCGCGACCGCGGTTGACCCGGTAGTCCGTCTCGAGCCGGGAGGCGATCCGACCCAGCTCCTGCCGGGCCACCGACAGCGTGGCGCCCGGCGCCAGCCGACCCACGAAGAACACCGGGTGCGTGGAGCGAGGCAAGATCTGCGCGCTGGCCTGCAGCGGGATCCACACCTGTATGTGGCCCCGGCCCTCGAAGGGCGCATGGTAGGCGGCGTGGGCGTTGACCTGGTTGACACCCAGGTCGGCACCCGCGGGAAGGACGCCGATCACCGTGTACGGCACCCCGTCCAGGCTGAAGGATCGCTCGATCACGCCGGGATCTCCGCCGAATCGGGTACGCCAGAAGCGCTCGCCCAGGAGGGCGACCTTCGGTCCGCCCGGCTGATCCTCCTGCGCATCGAACAGCCGGCCCGTCAGAGGCTTCACGCCCAGCATCGGGAGCAACTGGTGCGTAGCCAGAACGACGGATACCCGGGAAGGATCCCGGTCCGAGGACGTGAGCGTCTTCTGCAGCGCCACGAACCCGCCCACGTCGGATAGCGTGCGGCTGTCGGCCTGGTAGTCCTGCAGGTCGGGCCACGATCCCGGCTCCCTCGTGGTGCCGCTGTTGCGGTCCGTCTCCCACACCATGACCAGCCGATGGGCCGACGGGAACAGCGCGGGCCGCAGCAGCACCCCGTCCACGACGCTGTAGACCGCCGTGGTGGCCCCGATGCCGAGACCGAGGGTGAGGACGGCGACCAGCGTGAAGCCCGGGCTCCGCCGCAGCTGCCGGAGGGCATGACGCACGTCGTGGCGCAGGGTGTCGAGCATGGCCGGCTCCTTCAGTCGAGTCGAAGGGTGGACGCGGGATCGAGCCGTCCGGCGCGCCGCGCCGGCAGCCAGCTGGCCGCGAGGACCGAGATCCCCAGCACCGCGGCCCCCGCCACGTAGGCCAGCGGATCGGTCGCCGTCACCCCGTAGAGAAGGCCTTCCAGGAGGCGGGTGACCGCCAGGGCGGCCGCGATGCCGAGCGCGATGCCGATTCCGGCGAGGATGGCGCTCCGCCCGACCAGGAGCCGCACCACGTCCGCCGGCCTGGCCCCGAAGGCGATCCGCACGCCGATCTCCCGGGTGCGCCGAGAGGCCAAATAAGCGACCACGGCGTAGATGCCCCCGACGGCCAGGAGGAGCGCGGCCGCCCCGAAGGCGCCCAGGAGCAGGAGCGCGAAGCGCCGGTCGGAGGTGCTGCTTCCGACGATCTGCCCGACGGTCCGGAAGGTCGGAGGAACCTGCGGGTCGACCTCGTGCAGGACCTCGCGGGCCGCGGGTATGAGGGCCTTCGGGTCCCCGCGCGTGTGCAGGACGACGTGGAAGTCCGCCGCGGTCGTCGGGCGCTGCCGGGAGTAGGCGTACAGGGTGGGCTGCGGTCCGGAGGCCATGGAGCGACCGCGGACGTCGCCCACCACGCCCACGATGCGGAGCGGCCGCACGTCACCGTCCATGTTGCCGTACTCGATGAGCTTTCCGAGCGCGTCGCCGTGCCTCCACTTGCGCGCGGCGAAGGACTGGCTCACCAGGGCCACGTCGACCGGGGCGTCGGGCGCGTCCTGGTCCGAGAATCCTCGTCCCCGGAGCAGGGGGATGCCCATGGCACGGAAGTAGTCCTCGCTGGCCACGCGCCACCATGCCGAGCCGGTCCGACCCGGCTGCCTGGCCAGCGCCCTCAAGCCCTCGACCGTCGTCGCCTCGTCGGGACGGTCCAGCACGAGATAAGTCCCGTCGGCGCCCTCGTCCTGGAGGGGAAAGTCGCTGATCCCCCCCACCGCCTGGACGCCCGGGATGCGGCGCAGGCGCTCCATGAGCCGCTCGTCGAACGATCGCACGAGGCCGGGGTCCTCCGGGGAAGAGGCCGCCACGTTCATCACGAGGAGGCCGTGCGTTCGGAAGCCCGTCTGTACGGAAAGGAGGCCGAGGAGGCTCCGCGCCATGAGGGCGGCACCCGCCAGGAGCACCAGCGTGAGCGCCGTCTGCCCCACCACGAGGGCATCGCGCGCCAGTCGGCCCCCGCCGCTCCCGGTCACCGTGCGCTGCCCGCTCGCCAGCGCTCCCCGCAGGTCCCCGGGGCCGCTGAGGGCCGCCGCCGAGCCCAATCCCAGGGCGGTGACCAGGGAGACGGCCAGCGCGAACAGGAGCACGCTGCCGTCGACGCCCACGTCGGAGAGCCTCGGCAGGTAGGAGGGACCGAAGGCGAGGAGCGCCCGCGTGCCCGCGTACGCGAGCACGATTCCGAGCGCGCCGGCACCCAGACCCAGGACGAGCGATTCCGTCAGGAGCTGCCGCAGCAGCCGCCCCCGGCTCGCGCCCAGGGCCCGGCGCACGGCGAGCTCTCGCTGTCGCGCGGTCATCCGTGCCAGCAGGAGGTTGCCGACGTTCGCGACGGCGATCAGGAGGAGGAAGGCCGAGGCGCCGAGCAAGACGAGGAGCGGCGCGCGCACCTCGCCCACCATGGCGTCCCGGAGCGGCGTGGCGGAGACGTCCACGAGGTCCAGGTCGTGTCCGTAGGCCGACTGGAGTCGGTGCGCGATCGCGCGGAGTTCGGCTCGGGCGCTCCCGAGCGTCGCCCCGTCAGCCAGCCGTCCGACCACTCTCCAGTTGTGCGCGGTGCGGCTGGAGGTGCGCGAGAAGAGCGCCGCCGGGATCCACAGGTCGGCGCCGCGCGGGTAGTCGAACCCACGGGGCATCACGCCGACGACCGAGTAGAGCTGGCCATGGAACTTCAGCGTCTTTCCGGCCAGCGCTCCGCCGTCCAGCACGTGGCGCCAGAGGTTCCAGCTCACGATGACGGCCGGCGCCGCCCCCTGCCGCTCCTCCTCGGGGGTGAAGGACCGACCCCGAGCCGGGTCCACGCCCATGACGCGGAAGAAGTCGCCGGAGACGGCCGTGAACGTGGTCCGGACCGGCTCCGCGCCCCCGCTCACCGACACCGGCACGGCCCCGCTCATCTCCGTCAGCGCCGCGAAGCTTCCCGCCTGCCGGCGGAGGTCCTGGTAGTTGGCGTCGGCCACGTTCATTCCATGACCGTCGGCCGCGACCTCCCGCACCCACACGATGCGATCGGGGTGGGGGTACGGGAGCGGCCGCAGGAGGACCCCGTCGACGACCGTGAAGATCGCGGTCGTGGCCCCGATGCCGAGGCCGAGGATGCCGATGGCCGAGAGAGCGAAGGCGGGAGACCGGAGGGAATTCCGGAGGGTGTAGCGCAGGTCCTGACGAAGGTCGTCGAACATGGTGATGTTCTACTCCGACCGCAGGATCGTCATCGGGCTCACCCGGCTCGCGCGCCGCGCAGGGATCCACGCGGCCAGCGCCGCCGCCCCGATCAGCAGGAGCGGCACGGCGGCGAACGTGCTGGGGTCCAGTGTCGAAACGCCGTATACGAGGCCGCCGAGGAGACGCACGGCCATGAGGCCCGCCGCCAGTCCGAGGGCCGCGCCGCCAAGGACCGGTCGGAGACCGTGGCCCACCACGAAGCCGAGGATGTCGGTCGCGTCGGCGCCGAGCGCTACCCGGATCCCGAGCTCCGGCAGCCGCTGCGAGACGGAGTAGGCGACGACCCCGTACACGCCGACGCCGGCCAGCAGGAAGGCGAGGAAGGCGAACGCCGACAGCAGGACGGCTCGGAAGCGCGGACGAGCCAGGGTGGCGCTCACCACGGCCGTCATCGACCGGACCCCGTAGATCGGCGTGTTCGGCTCCAGGTCGTGGATGGCGGTGCGCGCGGCGCTCGCCAGCGCCCCGGGATCGCTCCCGGCGGCCCGGAGCACGATCCAGGGCTCGTCCTGCAGCCAATCGGGAGCCCGGGACTGCGGCACGTAGATCACGGGAACCGGTGGCTGGTCGAGGCTGAACTGGGTCACGTCGCCGACCACGCCCACGACGCGGGCCGGCGGGGCGTCCGGGGAGAAGACGCGCACCCGGGCGCCCAGCACGTGGCCATCCGGGAAGTGACGACGCGCGAAGGCCTGGTTGACGAAAAGCACGTTCTCGGAGCTGTCTGTCCGGTTGTCGCTGGCCGCCATGCCGCGTCCTTCGACCAGGGGGATCCCCATGGCGTCGAAGTAGCCCGGGCTCACGGCCCGGGTCTCGGCGGTGAGGCCGTGACCCGGAGCGGGCGCGGGCCGCCCCTCGATCGAGAAGCCGTTGCCGTCGAAGTTCCCGGACATCGGAAGGAGGTCGATCATGCCCACGGCCCGCACACCGGGGAGAGTCCGGAGCCGGTCCCGGATGCGCTCGTACAGGCGCAGCGTAGCCGCCTCTCCGGCCTCGGTCGACGGGTCGTACGGCCGCGAGGGCGGATCGATGCGGAGAACGAGCGCCCGGTCCGCGGACACTCCCGGATCCACGGCCCGTAGCCGGAGCAGCGAGCGACCCAGGACTCCGGCCCCCAGCATGACCAGCACCGCCATGGCCACCTGCGCGCCCAGCGCCGCGGCCCGGAGGCGGCCGCCGCTCGCGACCGTTCCCCGCCCGCCCTCGACGAGGGTTCCGCGGAGGTCGACCCGGGCGGCGCGCCGGGCCGGCAGGAGCCCGAACAGGAGCACGGCCAGGCCTCCGATCGCGGCGGCGACGACCAGCATCCGCGGGTCGAGGCCCACGGAGCCGATGCGCGGGAGCTGACCAGCGGCCAGGGCCACGAGCCCTCTCGTGATCGTGGCTGCGAGGCCGAGGCCCGCCGCCGTTCCGAGGAACGCCAGAAGGAGGTTCTCCACCATGAGCTGGCGCACGACCCGGCCGCGGGAAGCCCCCAGCGCGGAGCGCACCGCGATCTCGCCGGCCCGACCCGACGCGCGAAACAGGAGCAGGTTGGCGACGTTGGCGCAGGCGATCAGCAGGACCAGTCCCACGGCCGCGAGGAGCAGCCACATCATCGGCCGGACCTTACCGACCAGGCTGTCCTTGAGCGACACCACGGTAGCCGAGTGTCCGGCGTCGGCCTCCGGATACCTCCGGGCCAGGCGGGCCTGAATCGCGGCGAGCTCGGATCGGGTCTCTCCGATCGTCACCCCGCGCTTCAGCCGCGCGATGGCCGTGAACGAGCGTCCGCCGCGTCCGTTGGTGCCGAAATAGCGCGGCGTCGAGCGCCACAGACGCGGGGCGTCGCCGTGGCCGCCCGACAGGCCCGGGTCCTCCATGGGGGGCGCCACGCCGACGATCGTGTATGGAAAGCCGCTCAGGTCGACGACCCGCCCCACCACGCCCGGATCGGCGCCGAACCCGTCGTGCCACAGCCCCCAGCTGAGCACGACCCGGCTCGACCCGCCTTCGTCTTCAGCCGGAAGGAAGAACCGCCCCACCTCCGGCTTCACGCCCAGGACGTCGAAGTAGGAGGCGCCCACCGACGCGGCCGGGAGCTTCCGCGGCGTGCCGTTCACGCTCAGGGTCGGTGCGTACTCGTCGTACAGCGCGGCCGACTGGAAGGAGCTCGACTGCGCCATCCAGTCGTGAAAGTCCGGGGAAGAGATCGTGCCCCGCCCGCCGCCGGCCTGGACGTCGAGGAGCCGGACGATGCGGTCCGGATGTGGATAGCCCAGTGGCCGAAGCAGCAGCTGGTCCACGACGCTGAACACGGCCGTGGTGGCACCGATGCCGAGCGCCAGGGTCAGGATGGCGACGAGGGCGAAGCCGGGGCTCCGGCGGAGCTGCCGGAGGGCGTACTTCAGGTCATTCATACCGGAGGGCCTCCATCGGATCGATGCGGGCCGCGCGGCGCGCAGGGACGAGCGTGGCGGCCAGCGCCGCCACGGCGAGCAGCGTCCCCAGAGCGACGAAGGTGAGCGGGTCCCGGGGTTCCACGCCGAACAGGAACTGGCGCAGCGAGCCGGCGAGCAGGAGCGAGGCGCCGACGCCGACAGCCAGTCCGCCGAGCACCGGGAGCGCCATCCCCCGGACCACCATCGATATCACGTCCCTCCTCCGGGCTCCGAGCGCCATGCGGATCCCGATGTGCCGCGTCTCGCGGGCCACCGTGAAGCTCACCACGCCGAAGATCCCGACCGTGGCCAGCACCAGGCCCAGGATCGCGAACAGGGTGAGGAGCACTGCGCCCATGCGCTGGGGCATGAGCAGACGCGCCAGCTGGTCCCGCAACGTGCGCAGGGTCCTGAACGAGACCCGTGGATCCAGTGACCGGGCCTCCGAGCGGACCGCCGGTAGCAGGGAGCCGGCGTCTCCCGGCCGGTGCACGATGAGGGTGAGCGGCCCTCCGGCGGCTCGGTCGGGAGACTGGGCCAGGGGCAGGAACGCGTACGGGACGGCCGTCTCCCCGAGACTGCGCCACTCGGCGTCGTCCGCCACGCCGACCACGCGGAAGCTGGTCGAGCCCAGCGTCACCCGTCCCCCGACCGCATCACGGCCCGGCCACCACCGCCGGGCCATGGCCCGGCTCACCACCATCACGTGCGGAGCCGAGCCGTCGTCGGAGGCCTCGATCCTCCGACCGCGCAGGAGCGGAATCCCGAGCGCGCGGAAGAAGTCCGGCGCCACGTAGGCGTAGACGACGCGGAGCTCCTCGTCGGGTCCCGGCTGGTAGCCGTCTACTTTCGCCAGCGTCGCCGAGAAGCCGCCCTGCTGGAAGGGGACGATGCTGCCGACCGAAGCGGCGTCCACGCCCGGGAGCCGCCGGGCACGGCCAACGAGGTTGGCGACGAACCGCTGCCCATCGGCGCTTCCGTAGCGCAGGAGGCTCAGGTCGAAGCGTCCCACGGCCACTCCGCCCGGCCGGAAGCCGGGATCGAACGCCAGGCTCCGGTCCAGCGTTCGGAGGAAGAGCCCCGAGCCCACGAGCAGGGTGAGGCACAGCGCTACCTGCACGGCCACCAGGAGCCGGCGCAGCCGGCTCCCGCCGCCGAGGACCCTGGATCCGTGACCGGCCTTGAGGACCTCGGCCGGGTCCGACCTCGTGGCCCTGAGCGCCGGAATCACTCCGAACAGGAGGCCCGTGCCGACCGAGACCCCGAGGGCGATGAGGAGCATGTGGCCGTCGAGCGAAACGCCGAGGTCCCCGATCGTCACGCCGCCCGGGAGATCGAAGCCCGCCAGGAGGCGCACCGTCCACGCTCCCACGAGGACGCCCGCGGCGCCCCCGATGGCGGCGAGCGTCAGGCTCTCGGTCAGGAACTGCCCGACCAGGCGGCCGCGACCGGCGCCGAGGGCCACGCGCATCCCGATCTCGCGCCGGCGTCGGGCCGCGCGGGCCAGCAGCAGGTTGGCCAGGTTGGCGCCCGCGAGGAGGAGGGTGAAGGCGACGACGCCCACGAGCAGGACCACGAAACGCACCAGCGCGTCCCGAGCCATGACCGGGAGGATGTAGCCGGAGACGGGGTCCACGGTGATCGAGCGTGGACCGCGCGCGTCGGGATCCTCCTTCCGTAGCGCGTCGGAGATCGAGAGCAGCTGGCCGCGCACCTGCTCGATGGTGGCGCCAGGGGCGAGCCGTCCGACGAGGCCGAAGATCCAGCGCGAGCCCCGTTCGTCGAAGCGGGCGTCGAGGTCGAAGAAGCCCTTCGTGATGGCGCCGCCGGCGAGCATCGGCACGTAGAGATC